>OBEQ010185210.1_pt1 | contig 15719 bp, 19 predicted proteins | sample 1670901 | NCBI WGS metagenome assembly OBEQ01 (sample SAMEA104232315, study PRJEB22302) | groundwater metagenome | biome: forest; feature: aquifer; material: groundwater | place: USA | collected 2011-08-07 | depth 5.4 m | reverse complement strand
GGCGTAAGTCCCACGAGGGTTCGAATCCCTCCCTCTCCGCCAAATAACCCCCTGCCCCCGTCATTACTTTCTCCCCTGGTGGCTCATCATTGCTCTCCTTCCCCTTGCGGCCCGTCATTATTCTCTTCCCCTTGCGGCCCGTCATTGCGAGCGTAGCGAAGCAATCTAATCAAACAAAGCCTCAACAAATTGAGCCGCGTCAAACGGGTGTAAATCTTCTTTTTGTTCACCCACACCAATAAATCGAATCGGGATATTTAATTTTTTAGCGATGGCAAAAATGATGCCGCCCTTTGCAGTGCCGTCTAATTTTGTTAATACAATCCCTGTGATAGGAATGGCTTCATTAAATTGTGTTGCTTGTGTTAACGCGTTTTGACCGGTTGAGGCATCTAAAACGAGCAACACTTCATGCGGCGCAGTGTCATCTAGTTTTTTCATGACGCGCACCACTTTCATGAGTTCTGTCATTAAATTTTCTTTGTTGTGTAAACGGCCTGCAGTATCAGCAAAAACGATATCTATTTGTCGCGCTGTTGCTGCTTGTACAGCATCAAAAATAACAGAAGCGCTGTCTGCGCCAGTGTGTTGTGCAATCACTGAAATATGATTGCGATCACCCCATACTTTTAATTGTTCTACGGCGGCCGCGCGAAATGTATCACCCGCAGCAAGCAGAATTTTTTTATTTTCTTGTTGATAAAAATGCGCGAGTTTGCCAATGGTGGTGGTTTTCCCTGCGCCATTGACGCCCAATGTTAAAATAACAAAGGGTTTGCCTTCGATGAACGGCGTGAGTGTTTGTTGGCAAGGTTGTAAAATAGCAATTAATTCTTCTTTGAGTGCAGCCATTAACGCATCACTGTCATTTAATTGTTTGCGCGAAATTTTTTTGGTTAAGTCATCAATGATTTGTTGGGTGGCTTCAACGCCGACATCAGCAAGCAATAATCGGGTTTCAATTTCTTTTAACAAAGCGTCGTCAATGGCTTTTTTGCCTAAGAAAAGTGTGGCTAACCCTTCAGAGAAAGAATGACGTGTGCGACTCAAGCCTGATTTTAAACGAGAAAATAAAGAAGCTTTTTCAGGAGGTGACTTTTTCAAGAATTTAAGCATAATTTAGAAGTTTTTGTAGAAAAAAGTTGCTCATTTTATCATAAAGTTATTTAAGAGATCCGTCAGTCATGAAAACAAAATCAGGGGTAGGTACGGTCCGCATCATCAGTGGTAAATGGCGTAGTCGTCGTTTAAGTGTGCCGGCAGAGGGCGTGCGTCCCACACCCGATGCGGTCAGAGAAACGTTGTTTAATTGGTTAATGCCTGTTTTGCCGGGAGCGTACTGTTTAGATCTTTTTACAGGGAGTGGGGCATTAGGCTTTGAGGCGCTTTCGCGTGGTGCGGCGCATGTGGATATGGTGGATGGTTCACGCCAAGTCGTAGAAACGCTAAGGCGCGAGGCAGAAGTGTTAGGCGCGCAAGCGGCATCGGTGCACCAGTTGAAGTTGCCTGAAGGGTTGGGGCGCGTGCCTGAGCGTCGTTATGATGTCGTCTTTATCGATGCGCCTTTTCGTCAAGGGTTATTATTACCCTGTTGTCAGTGGCTAGATGAAAATCATCGTTTGGCGCAAGGTGCGCAAGTCTATTTAGAAATGGAAAAAGAAATCATGCCCTTGGCGTTGCCAGGGCACTGGACCTTGTTGCGCAATAAAATTGCAGGGCAAGTGGCCTATTGTTTATACCAAGTGGGATAAACACCATCGTAATCAGTGCATGGACTATGCTGTAGAGTATACTAAGCAGGATGTGTGTTTCACGTATCAATCAGTGATAGGGATATGACCATGGTTGATGAAATGCCGAAAGATGCAAACGCGGCGCCAGATGCCCCCAGCGCAACAAACCCAGCTGCCCAGCCGCAAGATACGCCAGAAAATTTGCAGTTATTAGAGCGTTATGCCACCGCCATTGGTAAAAAAGTATTAAAAAGTGAAGCTGATCTTGATCCCACTTTGCAAGTATTAGCAGAAATGGCGCCTTGGTGTATTAAACACCCCGGCATTGCCGTGATGACAGGGGGGTTAATCTTATCCAGCAACCCAGTTGCGCGTGATGTGCAAAATTGTAAAGCCGTGTTATTGGAGCAACACATCACCCCCAAAGAAGTATTGCCTGCAACCAATCAACTGATTTCTATTTTGTTGCAAAGCTCTGTGAAAGAAGAGGGTGTTTCAGAAGAAGAATTGGTCGCAATGACCACCAATCAGCAGCAGCGTTTGCGCACCTTGGTAAAAGAAGCGATTGAAGCCGGCGCCAGTGATATTCACTTAGAAGTGCGTGAAGCGGGCACGCGCGTTCGTTTTCGTAAGCAAGGGGAGCTTTATCTTCATGCGAAGTGGGCCTCAAAAGCTGGGAAAGAAATTGCTTCTGTTGCCTTCAACAAAGAAACCGATCAATCCACGGCGCATTTTAATCCTTTAGTGCCACAAGATGCGTCCATGCCGTTAGAAATTGAAGGGCGTGATATTCGTTTGCGTTTAGCAAGCTTGCCTGCGCATGGGGGATTTGATGTTGTCATGCGGATTCTTTCTACGGGCACAGAAGGCATTCCTACCCTGTCTTCATTAGGCTATACCAAAGAGCAAGAATTCATTATTACGCGTGCAACTAAGCGACCGCATGGTGCTGTGTTTGTGGCAGGGCCAACTGGTTCTGGTAAAACCACCACACTGGCATGTTGTTTAAGTTTGGTTGAAGTACAACGCAAGATGTACACCATCGAAGATCCTGTTGAAAAATTAGTGCCAAATGCCACGCAAGTGCCTGCTAATACAGAAAAGAAAGATCGTAATTTTGCTGCAATGGGGCGCGCTTCTTTGCGTATGGATCCTGATGTTATCGTATTAGGTGAAACACGTGATGAAGATACCGCGGGCGTGGTTGTGAGAGCGGCTATCACAGGGCACTTGGTTTTCTCCACCATCCACACCAACTCAGCGCCGGCCATCGTGACGCGTTTGGCAGACATGCAAATCCCACGAGGGTTATTAGCGGATCCTAACTTGCTGGTTTGTTTGGTGTTTCAACGCTTGGCGGCAAAGCTATGTCAACACTGTGCCATCCCTATTTTGCAAGCCGCAGACCCTGCCCACCAAGATCTTATGAAGCGATGGACGGGGTTGTTTAAAGGAGATTGGGCCAATGTCAAAGCGCGTGGCAAAGGGTGCGAAAAATGTCACAACACGGCATTGTCAGGCCGTATTGTTGTGGCGGAAGTGATTTGGGTTGATCAGCCTGGCCGTGAGTTTATCCAACAAGGAGACATTTTGGGGTGGGCAAAATATTTAAAAGAGCATGGTTGGACTGATTTTCATGACAATGCGTTGCGCACGGTCGCAGAAGGCATTTCTGATCCACTAGATATGGAAAAAATCATGGGTGAACTCAGTGCGGCGTTTGTACAAGAAAGCTTTAGTTACGGGAAACTCTAATGGCGCTTAATCGAAACGTTGATCTGGCAACATTGCTCCCGCCAAAGTGGTTGGAAATATTTCAAAAACTGCAATTCAGTGCAAAAGAGCAACAAGCTTTTTTAGAAGACGTTGCGACGTTGGTGTCAGATGGGGTGCCGGCTGCTTATGCCGTAGAAATGGTCGGCCGTATTGCAAAAAAAGGGGTTGCGCGTGAAGTGGCTAAAACCATCGTGCAAAAAATTGCAGAAGGTAAAAATTTAGCAGAAGGAATGCAGCAGTGGTTTCCTGTGCCCATTGTAGAAATGGTGCGTGCAGGTGAGCGGGGCGGCACCTTGGCCGATACGTTAAGTTTTGCTTCGCGTTCGATGGGGGAAACCAATTCTGTTATCAGCTCTTTTATCAGTGCGTTAGTTTACCCCATCACGGTGATCATTATGGGGTGTGGGGTGTGCATCTTCGTTAATCGAACGGTGTTTAAACAATTTATGTCGATTAAACCCCTCAATCAATGGCCGGAGAATGGTCAAATTCTTGTGGCGTTTGCCCATTTTATTGAAGATTGGTGGTGGATTGTCATTGTGATTGTTGTGGGTACCCTTTTTGGCATGAGTCGGTTTTATCGTGACTACACAGGCCCGTTGCGCAAAATCATTGATCATTTGCCGGTGCTTTCTATTTATCGTCGTCTTGCGGCTGCGCGTTTTATGGAAACGTTGGGTATGTTAGTGGCAAACGGCATTGCGTTTAAACAGGCGATCAAAATTGTTCAATATAATGCAACGCCTTATATGGCGGCGCATTTACTACAAATGGAATATAAGTTAGGCGCGGGTAAATTAAATATTGCAGAAGTGTTGGATACGGGGTTAATCGATCAAAGTGATGTGTTGCGCTTAGAAGCGGTGTCGAATGTGCAAGGTGTAGAAAAAGCCTTAATTCGCCTAGGAAAACACGCAACAGAGCAAGGTGAAAAAACGATAAAGTTGACGGGTAAAATATTAGGTGGGATATTATTAGCTTTAGGTGCAGGTCTTGCTGCTTTCATGGTCATGTCTATTTATGCAGTCGGATCTTCTCTTGCGGGGTAAGGTGATCTTTCTTTGCGAAGCGCACGTGGTGTCCCCCCTCCGGGCCGTCATTGCTCCGTCAGCGAAGCAATCTAGCAACATAGCGTTACAAATATTATCTACCACATAGAACAGGGAGTGTTTCAATGAGACTTAAATCGCAGCGCGGTATCGGTTTGTTAGAGTTAATGTTGTCACTGGCCATCATCGCTATTTTATTAGTGATGGCGACGCGTTATTTTGCTTCTGCGCGGCAAGGCCAACAAGTTGCTTCTGCGGTTTCTTTGTTGCAAGCCATCATGGCGGCAACAAACAATTATGCAATTGCAAATGGCAACAGTGCCTCTAGCTTAACGGGTTTAAGTCAATTAATTAAAGGCAATTACTTACCCGCCGGAATGAGCAATACAGGCCCTTGGGGTGGTCAAGTGACAGTTTCTTATTCCTCCCAATCAGGTTACCCCGCGGCTGTTTCAGTGACGATCCCCAATGTTTCTAGCTCAGGTGCTTGCGCTGAATTAATTGCAGCGATCAAAGCAGAAGTGGTGCCAGGTACAACACCCAGTTGTGCCCCGGGTTCAACTGGATTCACTGCAATATTAGGTGGCGGCTAGCAAACTGCGCGCAAGTGCTAACATGAAAAATGACAACCTTAATCGTCAGCAAGGGGTAGGTTTGTTAGAACTCATGTTAGCGCTTGCGATTGCAACCATTTTAATTGTCCTCAGTTTTCGCACCTATCAAACTCTCCGCATCCAAGGAGATGTGCATGTTATTGTAGAAACAGCCCAAGCTATTTTAGTTGCAGGAAATGCTTTTTATACGGCAAATTGCAGTGATCCCAGCCGATTAAAATTAGGCGAGTGGCAAAGTGTAGGGATGCTGGTAGATTTTTTCCCCGGGAGTGCAACGTTAGATAATCCTTGGGGTATACCTTACTCGTCAGGTGTTTACTACCAGGTTCAATTTGTGCAGATATCGCCAAGCAATAATATTGTTTTTTGTGTGGAGACGGATTTAGTGCCAACCCATGCCGCAAGCCAATATTATCAACTGCTAGGGGCGACAACATACATGGGTGCGCCCACGTCCACGGGCATTTTCTGTATGCCATCAGGCACAAACAGTATTGTTTGGCAGAGTCTACCCTCCATTAATGGTGTCTTAGATTCGCAAGTGACAGAAGGGTTAAAAGCGTATCGAAAAGCAAACCTCATCAACCCTTCTTCATTGTGCCCCAATTGAGCATCAAAGGAATGAGATGAAACGAACTTCCCTTCCTGCCACGGCGAGCCTCTTCCTCTCCCGGATTGCCGTTGCGATTTCCTCTCTTTTCCGCGTTGCTGCGGTGTTCCTTGTTTCCCCTTGGGCCACTGTTGCAATTTTCTTCCCTCGGGCTGCCATTGCTCTCCCCCCCCTCCGGGCCGTCATTGCGAGCGTAAGCGAAGCAATCCATCCTAGAGAGATGAGGCGCTTTTCCCCTCAGGGGTCCGTCATTACTCCCCCTCCCTTTGGGCTGTCATTGCTCTCCCCCCTCCGAGCTGCCATTGCTCTTCCCCCCCTCCGGGCCGTCATTGCTCCGTCAGCGAAGCAATCCAGCAACACAAAATCGCCTTTAGCACAAGGCTTTACCCTGTTAGAGCTGATGTTAGTGATAGTGATCATCACGGTGATGATGGTCGCCACCGTAAAAACGATGCAAGAAAGGGTCGCAGCGCTGCGTGTGCAGCGTGCGGCACAAGATATCCAGTCTATTCTTTCTGCAGCACAAGATTATTTTGTGGCGCATGGTGTATGGCCGGGCAGTGGCATGTCTTTTACGAGTACAGAGGCTAACGGTGGGGCGGCCAGCCACGATGCGGTGGCAGACTTAGTAGGGGAGGGTTATTTGGTCAAGGTGACCAATAGTCCTTGGGGTACGCCTTATCAGATTTGTCCGAATATTGTAGAAGCAGGTGCGGCTTCTTCTGTCATCACGTGCCCTGCGGCTACTCTGCCTCTTCCTGCTTCTGCTGAAAATGTAAGTTTCTTTGTTTATTTTTCATTGCCGAATGGACTTTCTTCAGTGGCTTCTGAAGTGGCAGGCGTCATCCCTAACGGGGTCAATAGCTGCACGCAGGCTGGTCAAACAGGAAGTGCTTGCCAAGTGCAGGCACAAGTAATCGGGCCCAGTGGCGTGTTGAACATGGCGAACTATATTCAATATGCCACGGTGGTGCCAGCGTTGTGTTATGACGATACGTCATACCAACCGCTTTCTGCTGCTAATGCAGAAAAATTAAAACAAGCGCTCAGTGCCCAGAATGCGGGAGCAGCCTCTGTGGCTTGGCCTCCTCCGTCAGCAACCAAAGGAGGTTCGCCTCAAGTGCCCGCGCCAGGCCCTAAAGACTGCCCAGCAACTTGGATACCACAAATTTATGCCGTGCCCGCGGGGTTTTCTTCTGTGCCCATGATGCAGACAAGCAGCAAAGGGTTAGCACCTGTGAATGATCCCAGTACGGGGGGGCAGGTTTATTCGCCGCTGGCAGGGTTTTTTGTAAGCCCGGTGACGCGGTATACCCAGTCAGGGGGTAAACAAGTGATTACGGGGTGGGATATTTATGCAACTGCAATTCAGGGCGCAGGTAACACGGGGTCTGCAGGAGGGTTGATATCGGTTTGTGGTGGGAACGCCATGGTGATGGCGTTAGTGAAATGCACGCCGCCTAGTATGACTTCGACAGTGGTGCCTTAGCAGAAGGTGAGACAAATCATGAGTAAAAAATTATTTTGGGCGGGCGTGCTGTTGTTGAATCTGCTAATGGCGCTGAAAATAGTTTTTGCGATGGTGAGCAATGACGCGGCGTATTATTACACGCAATCTCATTTGCTTGGATCAGGCGCAGGTGTTCCTTTGGGCGCTGTGTTGTTACCTACTGCACGGCATACCTACTTGGTTCAGCCTGTGTCAGTGCCTTCCGTAAGTGCGCCACAAATTCCAACGCCAAGCTGCCCTGCTGGGTTTATCCCTCAGATTTTTGTGACGCCGGCAGGGTTTATGGGCGCACAAATAAAAGTATTTACCGGTAGTAGCTTGGCTCAAGGCAGCGGCATAGTAACGGCGGTACACGGTATTTATGCTTATACTAAACAAAGTGAGGTAGGCGTGGGTGGTTGGGATGTCTATATGAGTGCTTTAGGTGCCCAGGGCGTGGTGCCCCTGACTCAGGCAGATAATGCATGGGTGATGGTCGTGACGTCGTGTTGCAATCCCCTTGATCCTGCGAGCAATTGCGTTGCGGCGCCGATTACTTAAGAGGTGTTAGATGCTTTCAAGGAGCACAAAAGGAATTTGTTTGTTTTTGTTGTGCTATTGCTTACAAATTCAATGTGCATTGGCGAGTTCAACGGATAGTAGCAGTGTGGTGCCGCCTCAACCTCAACAGTCGGCGACAGGTGCGGGTTTTGCAACAGATGCTACTTGTTTAGTGCCTTTTTCTGTGACGGTATATTCTCCGATACAGTTTTGGAATATTACTCCGATTGATAGCTCAGGTGGTTTTGTGGGGGTTTATGCGGCGCAATGCCCTGTTGGCACGGTGGCATATTACCCGCCGGGATATAGCGGCCCAACGAATGTGAATACCTTCGCGCTACAGAATACAGCTTCTTGTGTGATACAGGGTCAAGGCTGCCAGTCAACAAACGCAATGATGTATCAATCTGGAATGTCGGCGGCACCTCCTTATTTAAATGGGCTAATGACAGTGGCTTATTGCGCTGTGCCGATGCCTTGCGGGGCAACGGGCGAGGTGGTTTTGTCGCCAGGGGCAGCATTTCCTATCCAAAAGAGTCTGATTCCTACCGGCACCCCCCCCAAGTTCCCTTATTATTATGTCTATTTAATGGGGGGAGGCGAGCTGTATTTTAATGATTATGGTCTTGCGACTATTACTCCCATGCCGGGCGCAGCACAAAATCCTATTCCAGGGTTTAATGCAAGCCAAAGCGATTTTGTGTTTTATTACACAGCGTTTACGGGCACTGAACCGTAAAACTCTCCCCACACCCACAGCGCTTTTTTCGTTTCCCCCTCCGGGCCGTCACTGCGTTTCTTCCCCTTCAGGCCGTCACTGCGCTTCTCCCCTCCGGGCCGTCACTGCGAGCGAAGCGAAGCAGTCCAGCGAAGCAACCCATCGTCACGCTACTGTAAAACTTTCTCCACATCCACAAGCGCCTTTTTCATTCGGGTTACTATACTTAAACGCCGCATTAAGCCCTTGCTTTTGAAAGTCGATGACCAAACCGGTGAGATAAAGCAAATAATCTGTTTTATTCGCTAAGACCACCACATCTTCTGCCACTTGAAAAACCATTTCATCTGCTTCAATAGTTTCAGCAATTTCAGGCTGATAAGACTTGCCAGAGCAGCCGGTGGTTTTGATCCGCAAGCGCAAACCTATGCCTTTTTGTTGTTTTTTGATTTGCATGCGCACGTGATTTAACGCAGCCTCCGTGAGCGTGATGGGGGGTAAATTTTTGATATCCTGTTCGGGCTTAAAGATGTTGATGGACATGGTTTCAGTAGTATCTAGGGCGATGAAAGGTGCCTGAATTATACGCCTAGAATTTTTTATAAATAGTGGTTGATAAGACATTATCGGTGTGTTATGTTGGCAGTCATTTTTTAAACTAAAATGGGGTAATCCGTATGGCATTAGCACAAGAGCATGTCCAACCAGCAGCAGCACCAAATGCAAGGGCAAGAGTAGCAGCCACAACAAGAGCAACAACTACAGCAGCAGCAGCAGCAGCACCACCACCTCCTCCTCCTCCTCCTCCAGCAGATGATGAAAGAACAGTAGCAGCCAGGGTACAAGCAGCACTCGATAACAAGTTAGCGATGAAGCCAACTGATGGCAGCTACGATGAATTAGCCATTTCCTTTAAACACACTAAAAGCGGTTGGGTGATCTGCCTTGATGGTCGTGCCATTACAGTGACAGCCAATGCAGCGGCAACAGCAAAGCCAGGTGAGGCACCGAAAGTGCTTCCTCCAACAATAACCCAGCGTCAGCTGCAGTCCGTGCAGGTTTCTTTTTCAGATGCAGACGCCAATTTGGCTGATAGCGCATGGGTGAGTGGTAAATCATTTAAGTTAGACACGCTCTATTTTCAACCTGGCAAACTCGCAGATGTGCTGGCCCTCAAGAATCGTTCTGAAATGGCAGGTTTTTTAGGCATCCAAGATTCGCCTGAGCCATGGGATTTTTTTAGCAGACTCGCAGCTTTAGTAACTTCAGAATCTGAAAAAAAGAAGGCGGTCGGTATTATCATCTCTGATCTTGAGCGTGCGATAAGAGAGAAAGAAGCTTATATCCTGAGTGACGCGGTTATTGCTTCTACCGATAGAGTTGTTGACAGCACAGCGTTTGAGAGGAAAGCTAAATCGGTAAACACAGCCTTAAAAGACTGGTCGGCCCTTCAAGACCTGTTATTTCATCTAAGATACCTTGCTGCTAACAACAAGGCGGCGGCTACTCCTGCTGCTACAGGCGGCGACAGCAACAAAGCTACTGAACCTACACGAGACAAAACCGAAGCAGAAAAGATAATAGAAAACACGGGGTTTACGGGCGAAAAGGCCTATGTCGCAATCAGAGAACACCTCGCTGCATCGCACAACCGGACGACTTTTGAATATAAGTTGTTAAATGCTTTACACAATACCGTAGATACCCACTCAGTATTTTACAAAGAGGCAGGTCTGAAGATAGCGATGCATGCCTTGCAGCACGCTTTTGTGAAAGACTCTAAAGAAGATAAAGCTGCGCAAGCGTTGGCTAACAAAGTTAAAGAATTAGCTGCGTCTAGCGATGCCGATAAGCTAGCTAAAATTCAAACCCTGCTAAAAGGTGAAGATGAATCTGAGGCTATTGCCGCAAAGGATACTAGCCTAGCAGTCACTTTTAAAGAAGCCGTCAAGACCATTGAAGATGCAGGAAAAGGTACACTTTTAAGATATCTCTTAGAAGCCGCTATCGCTTTGTTTACATTGGGGATTGCCCATGCTGTTCACAAACACAACACGGGTCGTTGGGCTTTCTTTGAAGACAAGCGTGCACGTTTAGATGGCGTGATGAATGCTGCCTCCACAGTGTTCGCTCCTCCTACTGTTTCTGCTTAAGAGGTATTTGAAAAACGAAAAACGTGGCACTGAAGTAATCTATGAAGTAGATAGATTGCCTCAGCGCCACGTTTTTTTATGTTGCGACCTTTCCCTTGTGCGTCACTGTTCTTCCTCCCCTGTAGCCGCGCCATTGTTCTCTCCCCCTCCAGGCCGTCATTGCTCCGTCAGCGAAGCAATCCATTCCTCCTCACCCATCTTCCCGTGACGAAGACACTACGACAATAACCCCAATTCTGTTAAGCGCTCTTTTAAATAACTCCCTGCCGTGTGTCGTTGTGACAAGCGTACATCACTACGCGGATGCAAAAACAAAGGCATCGATAAGCGTGCTTGTTTTGCCATTTCCCCTGTGGGGTTTTTAACTTGGTGATAGGTGGATTGATACCAGCCTTCAGAACATTCTTGCAACATATCCCCCACATTGATAATCAACATACCGTGATCGCACTGCACATCATGCCAGTGTTCGTGATTATCTTTTACTTGTAACCCCGTTGTGGTGGCGGCAGGCAGCAGCGTGATGAGGTTGATATCCGTGTGCGCGGCAGCCCTTACAGCGCCCGGGGTTTCTTGGCCGGTAAAAGGGGGGTAGCGTAAAATGCGGAATAAGATTTCGCGGCTATCTTGAATCATCTGACTCAAGGGCATAGAAAATTTCCGTGAAATTTCTGCAGGCGTATGTTGTTCAATCCAACTTAACAATTGTGCCGCCAGCGCGGTTAACTGTTGTTGTAACAGGCGTGTTTTATTGCTCAGCATGTCAGGATAACGTCCCCAAGCATATAAGTGATAAAACTCTTTTAAATCTTTTTCTTTATAGCCTTTTGCCGTTTCAGATAAGTTGGGAGGGATATAGCCATCTTGTGTGCTCGCCTCAAATAAATAATTAAATCGACGTTCATCATTAAAAAACTGTCGCCACTCCTCATACACTTCGTCGACGAGTTTAGAATCAATCGGGTGATTCGTTAATATGCCAAAACCAGTGTGGTGGAGAGAGTCTGTAAAGGCTTGAGAAGCGTTGGGATCAAGATAATCGACAGTGGCAATGTTCATAGTTCTCCTTAAAGACAACGAGCGGGTTTAGGTAAGCCAGCCAGTCGACTGGCTTGCAACATCACACCCTGAGGAAATAAGGTTTGTATATAAAAACTCGTGGCTTTTTCTTCGGGCCATTTTGAGCGCAGATATTTTATCAGGACACGCAAGCTGGGTGTTAGTTGATATTGTTGATAAAAATCTCGAAAAAAATGGATGATGATCCAGTGGTCTTGTGTGAGCGTGAGGTTTTCTGCGGTAGCGATTTGCATAACAAAATCGTCACACCAGGCATCAAATTGCTTTAAAAAACCATGCGCATCTAATTCAAAATTTATCATATGAAAACCTGACATTAATACTGCAATAGACAGCCTTGCTGTGCTAGCAAAGCAGCGATGTCTTTTTCAAGTAGGGGCGTTGCGGGCAAGATAAGCGTTTTGTCGGTGGGCGAGGCGATATAGACGTGATGAATGTCATACCATGGCCAAGCTTGTATTTGTTTTTGTTGTGGTGTGATGGTGTCTTGTTTGACTAAGGCCAGGATGCCAGCGCCTTTGAATAAAACTGAAAGCATAATTTCTTCAAATGCAGAGACAGCCAGCGTCATGTCGATGGCCGCTTGCAAATTTTCTTGCGATTCAATTAAAATTAAAAAATTTTTTTTGTCACCCTGAGGTTGTGTGGTACGTTCACCCAAATGATTAAACTGCACAACGTGGCCTGCTTGTAGCGCATGCGCCACAAAGGTAGCAAGGCCTGCTAGGTAGGTTTCATTCACGTTAATTTTTCTTGCTTCAAGGCTATTGGTGCAAGCAAATAAAGGGATATTTAAGGGTGCCCAGCGTGGTTGAGTGAGGTTACATACCCCCTCATTATAAAAAAAGAGGCAATCTATTTTTTTTTGTTGAAAGGAAGCATCGATGCAAAATTGAAAAGCGGTGTCAGCAGGAAAATTTTCAACAAGTAAAACGGTATTCACAGCCACTTCTCAAAAAAGGGGGAGGAGAGCGCCTCCCCGAAGGTAATTAATCACGGCTGTTGCCGCCAAATAAGGTGAGCAAGCTGATGAAGATGTTATAGAGCGATACGTATAAATCAATGGTTGCCATAATATAATTTGTTTCGCCGCCATGAATAATTTGGCTGGTTTTATAGAGGATAAGGCCTGAGCACAAGAGCACAAACATAGCGGAAGCTGCCATCATGCCAACAGGCAGGTGAAATAACACAGCCGCCAAGCTCATGAAGAAGGCAACCAAAATGCCGATCATTAAAAAGCCGCCCATAAAACTAAAATCTTTTTTGCTGATAACCGCATAAGCCGAAAGCGTTAAAAAGATGAGCCCCGTGGTACCCAAAGAAGAAACTACAATTTGATGGCCATTGCTGACGTGATGTAAATAAATATTTAAAATCGGGCCCAAGGTGTAACCCATAAAACCGGTTAACGCAAAAATAGAGATCAAGCCCCAAGCGCTGTTGCGCAGACGCGTGGTTAAAAACAGTAAACCAAAATAACCTAATAAGGTGATGAAGGGGTTAAGCGGTGCAGCAGAAGAAACCATGGCCCAGCTGGCGGTAGCTGCGCTAAACAGCAAAGTTAAACTGAGTAAAATATAGGTGTTGCGCAAAACAGCATGGGTTGCCAGCGTTGACTCGCGATGGCGGACGAGTGTGATAGGACCTTCCGACATAAACATCTCCTATTAGGGGCAAAAGACATAGTATATCATGCCCCTTTCTATCTGGTGTCAAGTTTTGAAAATGCAAGGAGCTGCGTTTTGTATTTCTATATCAAATATTGGTTATTGCCCCCGGGCATTATTATTCTCCTCTTATTGTTCGGGTTGTTAGTGTGGCGTTGTCGTCTATTTTCTTGGATCTTGGTTGTTGGTGCGACCGTCTTGTTGGGGGTGATCAGTTTGCCAGTGATAGCCCAAGAAATAATTAACCCATTGCAACGTACGCCCGTATTAACGCAAGTGTCAGAGGAGCCGCACAGCGCCATTGTGATATTGGCCGGTGGTCGCAGAGTCAACGCGCTTGAATTTGGCGGCGGAGAAGAATTGAGTTGCGACACTTTGGTAAGGGTGCAGTATGGAGCCTATCTTGCTAAAAAAACGCATTTACCTGTATTAGTATCAGGGGGAAGTGCCTATGGTGAAGCGTTGCCTGAGGCGCGCATCATGCAAAAAGTCATGCAGCGTGATTTTGGTGTGCAAACAAAATGGTTAGAAAGTGAAAGTCGTAATACGCGTGAGAATGCCACCAAAACGCTGGCGATGTTAAAGAAAAGGGGCATTAAAAAAATTTATTTGGTCACCCAAGCGATGCATATGCAACGCGCTCTGCTTGCATTTCAAAACACAGACATCCAAGTGGTGCCTGCGCCAACAGGGTTTGTGTCAGTCAGGCGTGTCGATCGGCGTGAATTAGATTGGACACCTTCTTTTTCCAGTGCCGAGGTCGGCAGTTATGCGATGTATGAATATATGGGGTTGCTCTGGTATCGCTTGCGTGCATCAATATTTTCTTTCAAAAATAGTGATTGCCAACGCACGCAAAGTGTTTGTTTCAAAAGGCAAGCTATTTAAAATGGCGAGCGCTTCTGTTTGTAAATCAAATAAGGTTTTTTTGGCAAGCGGCATGCCGACAACATCAGGAAAAGTATTTTTATGATTTGCTTTGTCGATGCCGACTTGCTTACCTAAAGTGTGTGTTTCGCTTTCCACATCTAAAATATCATCTTGAATTTGATATGCGAGCCCCAGGCAGGTTGCAAAATGTTTAAAATGCGCTGTGTTTTCTGCTGAGGTGTGTGTCAGTAATAAAGGCAATAAAATACAAGCGCTGAGCAGCTGGCCCGTTTTATGGTGATATAAAACTTTAAGTGCATCCACTGAAAGTTGTTGATGGGTGGCTGCTAAATCTAACACTTGTCCTTTCACCATGCCGTGTGCACCACTTAATTGTGCAAGCTGTTGTACGCTTTTTGTTTTTTGAGTATCAGTAAGTTGTGGTGCGGAAGTCAGTATTTCAAAAGCGAGGGGCAATAGCGCATCTCCCACCAAAATAGCCAATGCTTCATTATATTGTTTGTGACAAGTGGCTTGTCCGCGGCGTAAGTCAGCATTGTCCATGGCGGGTAAGTCGTCGTGCACTAGAGAATAACAATGGATCAATTCAATGGCGCAAGCCAGAGGATTTAATTGTGCAGCAGAAAGATGAAGTGCTTCACCTGTTGCATAAACCAATAAAGGGCGTAAGCGTTTGCCACCATTTAACACACAATAGTGCATCGCATGATAAAGCGGAAAAGAGAGCGGTTGTGGCAATGCCGCTGCCAGCGCTTGATTAATTTGATCGCGGTACTGTGCTATGCGTGAAGTCATGGCGCGTCATTTTCATCAAAAGTGCTGAGTTTTTGCAGGCCATTCTCTTCTATGAGCAATTGTACTTTTTGTTCTGCAGCTTGCAGCGCAGTTTGACATTGACGTGTGAGCTGAATACCTTGTTCAAAACGTTTGAGTGCATCCTCTAAACTTAAACCGCCGCGTTCCATTTCATCAACAAGGGTGGTGAGTGTTTTTAATGTGGTTTCAAAATCCATGAGTGTTCCGCTGCGCAAAAATGAAAGTATACAAAACAGTAACTCAAAAATAAATTTAATAAACCTCTTTACACGTTTTGGTGAGGTCACTACACTTAGCAACCTGTTTTACTGCTGCATTCTTTGGGTTAAAAACACAACTTTAAAAGTTTTAAATTTAGTTGTTGACATCAATCCGTATCAAGGTAGAATGCGCATCCTCACCAAGTGATGGTGAGTGAAAATGTTCTTTAAAAATTTAGAGATAGACGAAAAGAGAATAGTTGTGGGCACTTGTATTGGAAGATACGAGACCTGAGCAATGAACTTTGAGAGATTGAAGAAGCGTAGAGATACGCTAGCGAGGGGCTTGTAATCGAACG
>OBEQ011122239.1_pt1 | contig 15720 bp, 3 predicted proteins | sample 1670901 | NCBI WGS metagenome assembly OBEQ01 (sample SAMEA104232315, study PRJEB22302) | groundwater metagenome | biome: forest; feature: aquifer; material: groundwater | place: USA | collected 2011-08-07 | depth 5.4 m | reverse complement strand
TAGCGGAAGCAGGTGCAGATTGCACGGGCGTTCGTGCTTCGACCGGCTCAGCACGAACGGTCAATCTCTCTTCCAAGCCGGTCTTGACTTCCGGCTTTCCTTCAACCGTCTGCTGGCCGCGGAGGGTTTGGGAGTCGTGCGTTGGCGCGGCGATGCCGGAGGGGAGAATAGAGGTCAGGGTGAAGGCGAAAACGGTGACGGCGGCGATGCGGCGGACCCACGGCCAGAGGCGCGGGGGCCGAGCAGGCAGTAAAACGCCCTGCCCGTCATTGCGGGGGGGCCCGAAGGGCTGACGAAGCAATCTCTCTTGAAGAACGAGATTGCCACGTCCACCTTCGGTGGACTTGCAATGACAACTAGCTAACTGAGATTGGTCTCTGGCTCCATTCACCGGACTGTCGACTCCATTCTTTCGTTGTCATCGGCAGCCCGGTAGTCCCTATAATAGGAAGGACCCGCGGCTTTGCGTCCCCGCCTCTCGACGGGTTTGCCTTTTTCGATCAACTTTAAAAAGATATAAAAACTACCACACAAAGGAACCAAAAAACAAATCCCCCCTTCAGGGGACTTGAGCCACCAGATGCTCTTGCATCCATTCATATTAAGTATACCATGGGATAAGTTGCCATACCTGAAATATTCTGAGTATATCTACCACTAATTATACCCGAAATTTTTCTAATTGCAAATTTATTACTATAATATATAATACTCGGTATGTGGCACCCGATTTTCACTGACTTCAGGCGCGAGATGATCGCGCGGACGTTGTTTGACCTGTTAAAGGTTGCCGCTGCGACTGCTCTTGCGGGTAAATTTTTCTTTGAATTCCCTACAGTGGTACAATTGATTGTGTGGGTTGGTATTCCCGGAATGACAGTAGTTGCTATCTTTGTTTGTCCACCTAAGAAACCATAGGAGTAGAGAATGGATATTGTCTCTATGCTTGGCATTTTCATCTCAATCGGATTAGCCGTTCTGATTGGCATCGGCATCGAGAATTATTTCCTTCGGCGAAGACACCATCAGAAGCACGCCCACTAACGAACCGTTTCTCATCAGCACACCCTCCTCTTACGCATCGCTTATGTTCCCAAAGGTAGAACTGTTCGCACCTCCGCGAGCAGTTCCTTCCATTCCATCGGGCTCAACGCCACTCGAGGCGCAAGCATCCTAATGAGGGACCCTAGAATTTCGGACAACTCCCGCTTGGTTTGAACCAACTCCACGCGGTCTGCCAGCATAAACTCCGCCGCCGCCGTCAGGAAGCTGCGATCCTGGCTTAAGATTTTAATCCTCACCCGATCTTCCGCCCTTCTGGAGATCACTTGGCTCAGCCGCTCGAAGAGGAGCTTATGCTGATCTCCTCCGTCAACCACCTGGAGATGATGACCTTGATGCCATTGCATTGATCTCCACACCGCGCCGTAAAGGAACGTGCGACCGGCGATGGAGTCCGGTACGCTGTCAAGGAAACGAGCGAATTCTTTTCGCTCGTCCGGATTCAATCCCGCCAACAAGCTCTCCGGTACCACGACAAGGTCCCGCTCAGACAGGGCCTGATCGGCCACTCTCGCCCATGCCGGAACGTTGGCGAAAGCAACCCACTCGTCCGTTCTTTCAGATGCTGTCGGCTCCGCGGATTTAACAATCTCCGCCGGCTTCGACAGGGCTCCCTTCAGATCCGCCAAAGTTTCTTCACTCAACGAACCGTTGCTCCGAGTCATCTCGACATGTTCGGGCAGGTTCTCCAAAAGTCCTGCGGCAGGAACCGCCTTAAGGGCTGCAGCCAACTGAGACTCCTTCTTGCCCTCACCAGCCCGCAACATGATGTCATCCATCGGAACCCGGACAATAGCCCAGTTCTGCCCTTGAACATTGATCCCCTGCATCAATCTTTCCATCACGCCAAAGACCACCTGACCTCTCTCAAGTCTCGCGCTGAAATACCGCAGGAGGACCTGGCCGTTGTCCAGATGATTGGCTCCCAAAGGCCGGAGTTTTTCCGAGAAGAGGTAGTCACCCTCACCTGCGTTACGCTGGCGAACCACCCGCGCCGCATCCGGTTCGGATACCACCCGCTCCCGAATGACCGGCGGGGCCAACGGGTCGGCGCCAGGCACGAGACTGTAAAGGCGCCCACCGATGAGCAGGGCGGCATCATTGTCCCACGCGGTGACGCCGGAGGAACCCCGCTTCCATGGGCCGATAACAATTTGGCTTTCGGACATGCCGACGCGCCTCAAATAAGGATCCACAATTCTCTTTAATGCCAGAGCGCCTTGCACGCAGTCATAAACGCCGGGAGTTGTTCCCTGGAGATCTGTCAGATGGCCGGAGCCGGTGGACGTTTCGAATTTGAAGGTTCCTCCATTGTGACGGATCACCGCTCCGAACCCATAGTTGTTCCAGAGAAGCTGCTGGGCGGAGGGGACGAACTGCTGCAGGCCCTCAACCAAAAGCGTCGGGTCTTTCATCTGGCTGGGAAGACCCAGGTACTGCATGGCCAGCCGCTCCAGCTCCCATTCCAGCCAATCCCGCCCGTGCAGCGTCTCCACCTGCTGCAGCAATCTCTGCTTGATGGATTCCTCCAGGCCGGAGGCGGCTGGCGCGGAGGGAACCGCATCCTGCTTCGTGAAGACCGGTTCGCCGCGAACGCCGATCTCCATCAGGCGGCTCATCGGCAACGGTTGAAGATTCAATCGCTGGGCCGCCGCGCCGAGCAGCAGGACGACGCCGGTAGCACGCTGATCATAGATCGGCCGTCGGACCGGGATCTCCTCATCCGCGCCTGACTCTATCACGGTGACCTGCCCCGGCTGAATATTGGCAGCCACGACGGCATGGTCGTGCGGCCCCTGCACATGGGCGATCAGCGGGGTATTTGCCTGCTCTAAGGCAGCGGTGGAAGCCGCCTGGACGCCGACCAACGCATCGCCATAAAGGAACTTCACTACCGGGATCGCCAATCCCATCGGCACCGACACCGGCGGCTTGCTCTGCAGCAACCGAAGGAGAATCGGCTCACCGGCCATCCCATCCTGCGGGATTGTCAACAAGGTGCTCGCAACGGCCTGGCTGATTCGGGCCAACTCCGTCGGATAGCCCATCTCCTGCGCCCAGTGCTTCACGGCCATCACACAGCAGTTCACATTCCCCAGCGTCCTCGGATCGGTCAGATTCTCCAGCACCGGCTCAAACATCTTCGGTTCCGCCATCCCCATCGACTTGATCTCCGGCAAGCGTTTCAGGAACTCCGACACCAGTACGCTCGCCAACTCCCGGAACTCCGCCGGCACCGCATGCACCCTTACCCCCGCCAACTCCCTCAGCTTCTCCTCCAACTTTTCTGGCGGCGGTGGAGGCTGCCTGACCGATTCCCCACCCTTCGTCCGGCGGATCGGTCCCAACGCCGGCCGCTCCTGCGTCAACACGCTCTCCTCCAATCCGGCCGTGGTCATCTTTGGAGTTTCTGAGCCTGATGGCTTCATCGCCACCAACGCCAATGGTTGAAAAGTCCGTCGCCCTTCATGGTCCCGATCGAAGCCCCGCACGCCGGAGTTCGGATCGGCCTTCAAGCCGTCAATGTAATCCGCAAGCGTCTTCTCACCCTTATTCTCCGGGTCGGTGAGCGCATCGGTGTAAAGTTCGTCTCCACCCATAACGAAATCCGGATTTATCTTTCCCCCTTCCACCATGATTTCAGGATGTTCAAAACCATGAGCCGCCATATCTGCAAAAGTCCTCTTGACGTCCAAATAACTGTTGTGCGTCATAATGAGGCGGCCAGTCGGATTCAAGCAATTGGAAGCCGACTGAATCAAGAGATTGATGAAAGCACGCCCCTGAGGACCACCCTCATTGGTATGCTCTAATACTCCATCCGATTTTAGATTGGCTTTCTTCAACCGATCGGGTGCAGGAGTCGGACGACCTGGAACGTTGCTGACCACCAAGTCGAACCGCTCATCCGACCGAATCATTTCTTGAATGTCCCCTAACCGCAAATCCACTTCTCCTTCTAAGCCATAACGCTGGATATTTCTCTTGGCAATTTCATATCGGATTGGATCAATCTCAACAGCAACAATCTCTACTTTGTCGCCAAAAATCCGGTTCAAGGCCAGTACAAATGGCGCATCTCCCGTGCCGGCATCCAGAACTCGAACCTTCACAGCTTCCCCAGCCGTATGCCGCTGTCTCAGCAAGTCAGCCGTTGCTTCAACCAATGCTTGAAGGGTCGTATAAGCCCAGGGGCCGAGCGTTCCCTCCTGATAGGTTTCCATAATGATCGTTGCCTGAGGTTCTTCCGCTTGAACCGGTACCTTCAGTCCGTTGTAATAAAACTTAAAAGGAATGTCCGTCTGAGGAGTTTGAACGTCAGGAATGAGCTTATCCAGGCCCGTCACGGTGTAGGAATCCGCGTACCGCGCCCGCGTCTCCTCCCAAAGGGATACCTTCCACACAATATGATCGGTTGATCCGTCGTTGACCGTATGCTGACCTGTTACGCGCGCTTTCCCAGCAGCGATCCCCTCCGGCCGAGCCGCCAATACAAGGTCCTTCGGCAAAAGAATCTGTTCGTTCAGAACCTCAAGATATCTGTAGAAATCACGTACCGTCATCCCATCCACCAAGAGATCCTCTACAGCCTGATGGGAAGCATCTCTTTGGAGGGCTTCTCTCAGTCGCCGAGTCGCATCGCGCAAAGCTTGTATTTCAGTTGGGTCCAAGACCCGATTTTCATCCGCCCGACTCTTTACACGATCCATGATATCTGTGGTGGTCGGCAGGAGGCGGCCTTGAACTACACCTTCGGGCGTCCTATCCATCTGCTTAAGACGGTCGCCTATCTGACTCTGGCGACCTTGGTGATTCCAGAAGTTGGCTTCGTAGGCTTGGCGGGCCAGCTGGCGCAGATACTGTTCCGGTGAGCTTGCGTTCTGCAACTCGCGCTGGAAGTTCTCCACGCCGTCGGCGGCATTCGTCAAGAGCGTCAAGGCGATCGCGAAAGCGGTCCCGTAGAGGTGCGGCTCGGCGGCTACCGTCTCGGCGATGACGCGCAGGTGGGCCAGAAGATCGCGGGAAGGCAGGTTGCTTTCATCTTCTTCACCCCACCGAGCCAGGATCGCTTCCAACTCCGGAATAAAGTTGCCCAGCGTGTCATGGGCCCCTTGCAACGCCTGCTCTTGAAGCTGATTTTGATCTTGCTCGGACATGCGCTGCAACTCCGCTTTGGTAACACCCAAAAGAAGTTCGGTCATTTGAAGAGACAATGTCGAGTCCCGACGAATCCGCAGGTAAGCTCTGGTATCACCGAGGGCCGCCATGTACTGCTCGAACACCTCCTGGATGAGGTGGGTCCGTTCCTCTGTCGTAATGCCTCCTTGATGGCCCCGGAGCGCCTGCCGCATCTGCTGCTTGCCGGCCTGGCTGGCAGCGGCAACGGCCTTGACCACCCGATCCATCGTGCCAACCATGTCCGCCGGCATTGCCAACCCTTGTCTCTCAAAGAGGCGCGGCAACTCTTGTTCGAACCGGGCCAACTGGCGATCGATCCACGCCTGATCCTGGATCATGAAGCGGGTGTTGTAAACGATCGCTTCGCTACCCGGCAGATAGACCCATGCCTTGCGCCGGTCATGCTGGGAAGTCGACCGACGGTAGGTGCCAAAATCTTTGGAGAGCAGCGCCGTTCTCAAAACCATTCCATTCAATGTCTCCGTCAGCCAGATGCTGACCGGGGCTGCCACAAACTCGCCGGAGGCCTGCACCTGAAGGAGCACGCCATAGCCCTCCAAGAGCCCTTCCAAGAAACCGCCTAAGGTATGATCGCCGGTGACCAGTTGAGCATAGGTGAACGAACCATCCCCACGCAGAAGCGTCTGCTGATCAACGAGCCGAGTCCGTTGAGCGTCGTTGGCGACGTACAAATTCTCCAACCGGTGCAGCATGTCGGCCAACTGCAGGCGATGCTCTCTGGAAATCTCGATAAGAGAAGCATCCTTCCAAACTGCGTGCGCTACGCGCGTGACGTACTTTTCCGTTTCCCGTTCGCTCAACCCGAGCCGCCGGGCAAGCGTCGTAGCATCCCGCTGGGCTTGCCGGACCTGGCTGGCCATTAGCTCCAAGACCTCGCGCAGAAGCGGAGCAATGTGGCTGGGAAGAAGCTCGCTCCGGACAAAATCCCGTTTGGCTTCAGCGGTTGAGGCAATGGTGATGGCGTCCTGCTGGACCGGCTGCCCTGTGGAAAGCTGCGGGGCAACGGTCGTGGTGTAATGGCGGTGCGTTCTCGTTAAGAAATCATGCAACTGAGGATCGTGCGCAAAAGCGTTCAGGCGATCCTGGGCCTTAGTTTCCCCTGCAGGGCCTTGACGGCCCAAGGCAATGAGTTGGCCCAGTTCCTGGACATAAAGATTGTTCGCATCCTCCGCCTCTTGAAGCATTTGAACAGCCCGATGGTTGCTGGCCTGATCCCGACGGAGCTCCTGCTGAGAGAGCCGCTCCGTTGGAAGAGGTTCCCGCATCGATTCAATCACTGAACGGGCCGTTCCGATCGCTTCCGGATACCGGGCTAATTCGCTGGAAGACTCGACCATGTCGGAGTCGTGACTGACCATCTCTAATTGCTGGAGAAGCTGCCACTCCCCTGCCCAGTGTGCCGTCAAACCTGGGGTCTTTTCCGCTTCCTCCAGCCGGTGGCGCAGGGCGTCTGCAAGGAGCCTGACCGAAGACCGCAGTTGCGGCTGAGCAGCTACATCCCGCGAGGTAATCCGACCTACACCTACAGCACCCGCAGCATCTTGCCAAGCAACAAACCCATCCGGATCTACCGTGGCAGCCCATCCGAATTTCTGGAGTGCGGCGACAGGGTTGCTTGCTGCAAGAGCCGCCCCAGCTCTTTCTGCAGCAATCGCCTCACCGGCTTTCCGATACCGATCGCTCCAGACCAGCGTCGGATCCAGTAAGAGGGCGACGATGGAGCGCTGTCCAGCAGAGAGGTTCAGCCGATCCATCGCCGGCTGTCGGAGGAACTGCGTCGGCCGATCTAAAGCATTTTTGAAAGCCAACAACTGGATCGAGCCATCCACTACAAAGTCTCGTAAGAGAGCCGCCTGAATCGTCGTCTCCGGAGTGTGACCTTGCTCGGCTTCAGTCAGCAACGACTGGAATGCCGGCTGAGCGATTGCAGGAATCTGATGTACCACCTTTACCAGTGCCCCGGCGAAACCTGCTGCAAATTGAGCACGCACCTGTGCAATCCTCTGAGATTCCTGATGGGCATGCAGGCGCCGTTGAACTTCCGCTTGAGAATGCAGGAGATCGTTGAAGCTGTGCTCCAAAAGCCCCTTCCACTCTTGGGCCCAAGCTTCCGAATCGCTTTGGGCGCGGGCCGGCCGGAGGGAAGGATCGACGCGCAGTAAACCATAATCTCGCTGGGAAATTGCATGAACCGCCAATGCAATTTCATTCTGTGGCGCTCCTTCTCCTCCTAACTGGTTGGCAAGCTCCTGCATTTCAGGACCATTCTGAGCGAACCGCAACTGCCTCAGGAGAGCGCGCTCTTTGGCCTGCGCCCACTGGGCCAGGAATTGCCGAAGTCCCTGGTGCCTACTCAACAGATCCTGCAGCTGCGGCTCCAAATCATTCGGTCCGGCTCGAACAGCCTGCACAACCTGGTCCGTCAAGTCTCGTACCAGCACTTCCACCTGATTTTGGACGCTCTGATCGAGCTCGGCAGCCATCTCCGAAAAGATCAATGCAAAGGTTTTCTGCATGTCTGCCTGCAGGGCCGCCACCAACTGTTGATCGAAGTTGGCGGTCTGGGTCGCCGTCCGGAGCGCCTCCGCCCATCGAGGATAGAAGGAAAGCACTTGCTGCACGGCGGTGGTCAACCGATGGAGTTCAGTTCCCTGCGGAACTCTCTGCGCGACCAACTGAAGCAATGCGGTGCGGTCTTTTCCTTCTTGGGTGGCGTCATGCGCCATCTGTCCTAAATCCTGAAGTGAGACCTCGCGCGCCCCTCCAGGAACCGCAATTTGCAGTGCCCGTCCGCCAGCCAGCATGTTCCAGAAGAGGGAGGTCAACCAACCGAGAACGCTCTTGCCGTCCACTTCATGGCTGATCTGCGCCAGGTGAGGCGCCAATGCCAACAGCAGAATCGCCCCCTCCGGCGTCAGCGTCTGCCCTTCCTGGGACGGGGTCATCAGGTCGAGCCCCATCTCTTGGCTTGCCCGCAGCAGCTCTTCCAATTGGGCCGCACCGCCTTGCGCGCGGGCTTGCACCGTCTCCAAGACGGCGACCATTCTGCCCAAAGCGATGGCATCCGTGGTCAGCTTCAGATTTTCCGCGGCGACCGCTCCGATGTAGCTTGCCGCATTGGTGGAATCCCACATCTGCTGGAAGACCGCCGTTCGACCGGTCGCCCCATCCGGCCGAACCAGCCGGGCGGAAAGATCCGGTGAGAAGCTATGCCCCTGGGAAGCTTGCTGGATCCAGACCGTCGGCAGGGCATGATCTTTCTGGAAAATGCCCAGGAAGACGCGCGCGGCGGCTCCGACGTTGCTGTTTTCTCCGGTCACAGCAGGATCTTGAAGGATCCTCAGCCAAGCAGCCGGGTCGTTCGACCACCGCTGGAGGTTCACGAGGTTGACCGGGCCATACTTCTGACGAACTTGATCCAGATTTAGATGCAAGGTGTCTTTCATCACCTGATAAGTATCGTAATAGCGGGCCAACTCTGCATCTGTCAGTCCAGGCGCCGCCATTCTCAGGAACTGGATTACCTGTCGGGGTTGATTGATTCCGCCAAACACGTCCAGCCGGCCGAAATCAAGCGCCTGACCGGTAGAGCCGGCCAATACCTGTTCGGCATTTGCCATCCGTCCCTGCCAGTAGGTCAGTTCTTTCTCGTACTGGTCTCTTTCACCCTGATCAGCCGACTCTCTAAACGCTCGACTGTAAATGGAAACCTGCCGACGGGCTTCCGTCAAGGTCGCGGTCCAAGCCACAGCTTCAGGCAGATCGCTCAACCAGCCTTCCCACTCTTTTTGCCCTACACCTGAAGGAGGAGTAGTTAATTGAGACCTGAGAGAAATCACGACAGCTGGCGCAGGATGATCTGACGCAAGAGCACCCAAAAGATTCTCTCTCGTCATGGTCAGAGGTACAGGCGACAACCCACTCATCACCTGATAGGCATCGGCAACGCGATCCAATCCAGCCAATCCCAGCATATTGCGGTTCATGGAGAGCGCACCGTTGGCAACAGCCCAGCTCACGATCGCCCAGGCTCTTTCCTCCTCATTTCGAGGCGACTGCACTGTGCTCAATGCGGCTTCCAACCGGCCAAGGCGATCGGAATCTTGCGACAACGAGATCCATTCGGTCAGGGCCAACTGCACGGCAGGCGGCAGTTCCCGATAAGGCTCCACCGTCGTAGGAGAAACACCCAACAGATCAGCGGCACGCTGGCGCACCATTGCACTCATGCTCTCCGGTACAGCGGCCGCAGCGGCAGCAACGGTCGTGAAGGTGCCGCCCACGCCAAGTTCCCGACCGCGCTGTGCCAGCATCTGTCGATCGGCTTGGCCCAAGCCGGCTTCGGCTTGGCTGGGCAACATCACCCGAGCCAACCATTGGGAGATCTGAACCAATTCGGCCAGATTGGTTGCGGTGACAAAGGATAATGGCCGGCCTTCCCGGGAAAGCGTTTGCCCTGGCACAAAAGGTTCCGTCTTCAGCAGGCCATAAGCATTGCCGTCACGGAATTCCCGAGATTCGACCAAAATCGCCCGCAATCCCATCTGGCCCTCTTGTCCATCCTGTGACTCCCGCCCGTCCAGCAAATCCTTAACAACAGATTTATCCTCTGCCGGCAATTTCTCCTGCAATTCCTGCAGACTCCGGATCAGCGGCTCCAAAACTCGCACCCGCTCCCGAGCCACCGCCTCGACGGTTCCCTGCAGCCAGCGATCGCCAGAAATCGGATCGTCGCTCCACGCCAACCTGGCGACTCGATCCTGGCTCCCAAAAAGTTCTTGGCGGGCCGTCTCCAAATGGCCGCGCATCGTGGCCGCAACTCCTTCTTTCCCTTCCAAATCAGCGATTCGTTCCTGAATCAATCCTTTCAGATCGCCAAAGAGGACTTCGGTTAAGATGTGCCGAATGCTGACCGTCTCCTGCACCGCCGCCAGGAACCGAGCCCGCAGAGCGATCTGATCCCCAAGATGATTATCCCCTGTGAGTTCTCCGCGAACATATTGACCCAAAAGATCCCGATCCGCCGGATCGGCAAAGTTCCGGTCCAAAGCGGCCCGCATCTCACGACTGGCCTCCGGGTTCTGAGGATCGTAAATCCGGGCCAGATCCCGATTCAACTCGGCCCGACTCATGTACAAAACCGGAACCGACATGCCGGTCCGGCTCCCCTCTTGGGTCCGTCCCAACAGCTGGACAACCAGCTCGCTGGGCAGCCCGCCGACAAATGCGTGAATATCCGCGCGCAGGTCCGGCCGCCCACCAACGGGCTCAGCCGTGGAGGCCTTATAGCTCAACGCAACAATGCCTCGGTCGCTGGTGACAATGAATCGCCCTTGCTCTTGTCCCGGCTCACCGGTCGCCAGCATCTTGGCGATGGCCGGAAGATTGGACTCTCCTTCCGCTCCCAAACTGGCATCAATCTCGATGTAATTCCGATCGGCAAGACTCTTCTGAAGTTCTTCCACCTGCTCCGGAGATTTCAAATCCCGCAGGGTGCTCGGATCGGCTTCCCGCACGGCGTCTCTACCCAATTCTTCTATCAAAACCCGCTTGAAATCCTTACGCAATTCGGCTGTCGGCAAGTAGACCAAGACGCCGTTCTGGCCACGCTCGCCATAGGAGACCAGCACGTTCCGGACAAACGTTCTCATCACGTCGGCTGAATTGGCCTGGTCATACACCACAATCAATCCTTTCTTCCCGCCCATCTCTCCCTCAAACCCAGGGGACAAACTAAGCATGGAACCTGTCATGATCCGGAAAGCGCTGGGATCGAACCTTGAACCCTCCACCACCCGGATGTCCAAGCCGAGATAGGCCAGCAAAATCTTGGCGGCGGTCTGGTAAGTGGCGGACCCGGCCAGGATCCGCATCTCCGGGTTGGCGGTGAAGATTTCCCGCAGGATTGTTCGGAAAGATGTCTGGTTGACGCGGACCTTATCGGCCGAAAGACTCTCCTCGGTCAAACCCTCCTTCAAGAACTTCTCTCGTGAGGAGAGATCTTTGATCATCGTCGGGTCCCGGATCATGTCCAGCGTCCGCAAGGTCAATGCCGCGGAATACGGCATGTCCTCAAAAACCCGGTCCGGTTCCGGCGTGCCGCGCCGGACCGGGAAAACGCTATGCTGCTTGGCATCCGCTCCGAAATCTTCCCCAAACACATCCAAATTGGCCTTCATGACGCCCCGGATTTCATACAGGGAAACCTCCAACCCCTTGCCGACCTTCCCCTCGCCTGAACCGCCGCTGATCGGGGCCAACTGCAACCGGCCGGTTTCAGGATTCACCCGCATCATGCCGATCTGAACCGATCTCTCCATTTGGGTATCGCGTGGACCGGGCTCACTCCCTTCCCTGCGAATCTCCCAATGGCCGTTGACGAGATTCCCCCGGAAATAGTTGCCATCTTCCTGGTAATCGACGAACCGCGTGCCGGTCTTGTCGGCGATGATAGAACGCTGCGCTGCATCCGCCGCATCCAGCAAAATGCCTCGCGTCCCCAACCGGTTCCGGATCAGTTGGATCGCTTTGGCGTTTAAGAAGACCAGCCCTTCCTCCACCATGCCGGATTGATCCGACTCGCGGGTGTAGAAACCGGCCGCCTTCTCATTGTTTGTACGCTGCGCCTCCCACTCTCCCTGTCTTTCCTTGCCGTAAATCACGATTTCATTGGAGCCCAAGAGGTCTCGGATCACCTCATAAAGTGGCTGGATCGTATTGCGGACGATGTCGGAAGGCACATAAGTATCGCCGGCCACTCCCATGATGTAGCTGGTCGGATCCAAGAGGAATTTGTCCACTTCGTCAATCATCAGGAAGTTGGTCTCTCGAAGCGCCTGCCGAAGGGCCGGATCACGGCGTCCATCGATGGTGGCGAAGTTCCGTTGGGCATAGCTGAAGACCGTCAAGGTGTGAGAATCGGTTAAGTGCTCTACCAATTTCTGGTATTGATTTTCTCCCCCTTGCCGCTCCTGTCCTTCCTTGAACGCTTTGTCCCCGCTCTCCACCTTCAGATTGAACTCGCCGAGCAGTTGCCTAGCCCCCGCCTCTTGGAGAACCTGCGTCACAGCATCTCCGCTGGGCACCAGAAGAACCCCGCGAAGCTTACCGGCATCCCGTCCATACTTAGCTTCCACGGCGAAGGTTGTCAGGAAAACCAATGTCTTGCCGCCGCCGGTCGAAAGAATAATGGCGGCCCGGTCCGCATTGAAGAGCTGTTCCAGCGCTTCCCGTTGATGGAGTGTTCTGGTATCCTCGCCCTTAATGTCCGGCCGAAGGGAGAGCATCTTGTCCCAAACGCCTTTGCCATCCAATCCGCTCTGATCCAAAAGTTGTGTCCGCTGTTCCAGCCGCGTGGCCTTCTCAAGGTTTCCTTCCTGCCTGGCTATCTGAGCCCGATCCAGCAGAGACTGCTTATGTCCGAGGATGACATCGACGGCCTGCTCATAAAGTTGGTTGGCCTTCTGCCCTTCCCCTGCGTCCTTGGCTTCCTTTGCCTGCTTAAACAAGGCATTTGCCGCCTGGATGTTGGGCCCATACTTTCTCTCGACGTCGGTTTCGCTCTGGTGGAAGCCCTCGGCCGTTGTGCGCGCATCGACGATGACCTCAGCCTGCCGGAACTGACCGATCTTCTTCAGCAGAGCATCAATGACCTGCTGCTGATGCAGATGGGTCGCATCGGCCCCGTTCAATTCCCGCCGCAGTGCCTGGAGCGCCTTTTGGAGAGTCTCCAACGCCGGCCGGGTCCAGTCTCCCTTGTCGTTCTTCCGCTCAAAGGCCACCGCGCGTGTAACCAACGTGCTGAGGTGATCAAGAGCCGTCCCAGGCAAATTCCCGCTTTCTTCCGCTTTCAAGAACATTTCCACAATGCCTTTGGCCTGCGCATCGCCCTCTTTGGTTTCGGCGGTCAGGATGATGGATACGGTGAATTCGCCCACCGCTCGATCGATATCCGCCTGGCGCTGGGCCTCCGGGACCATGGGATCTTGCGTTTTCTTCAGGAGGTCCTCTCCGCGGGCCATTGCCTTTTTGCCCAATTCTTGACGGGCTTCTGGGGCATCCTTCAGGAGGGTATCGAGCGCCAGGCCGGTAGTCCGAACCGCTGTCTGAGAATCGGTGACTGCAGCCAACCGAGAAGTGATGCCGTCCGCCACGGAAACGCGGACATCCTCCGGTATTTCCTCCATGCGGCCGGCTTGCTGAATCAACTGAACCGCCTGGGCAGCAACCTTTACCGCTGCCTCTGTGGCTTCTTTCCCGTTTTCCTCCAAACGGCTGTTCTGAAGAACCTCTCCCAACTTTCTTAACGCGGCCTGCGGGGTACTGACGGAGGCAGGATCTACCTGCTTTCCGACCAAGGTTCCGATCGCCCGAACTGCAAGCTCAGCGAGCTCTAAAGAGAATTGGTGGATATCCCCCACCATGTCACGATCTGCAAGTTTCAGCACGCCGTCAACGACCTGGATCATCGTTTGCAGTAACGTGGTGGTCTGCTGAACAGACAAATTGCCCCGATCTAAAATCCGGCCGGTCTCTGTTATCCATGCGCGAGAGGCAGCCACCATCGTATCGCCAGCCTCCCGACCCTGTTCCGCAGTAATCAACCCTGCGCGCCGAAGCTGAATAAGGGTATCTGCTGTTCTTGCCAGACTTCTCCCGACCACTGCATCATTCTCGGCACGGCCTGCCACTAACTCCGACATGTGTCCTTGGGTATACAGGCTCAACTCACGGAGTGTGCCGGCCAGACGAACCGCCGTGTCGCGAATGTCCCCTCTCAAGTTTTGATCCTGAGAGTCTGCCAACCTGTATAAGTTGATTAAAGTCTGTCCCTGTTGAGACAAGGTGCGGGAGAGGAGATCGACATTTTCCGCCCTGCCGTTAGCCCACAGCTCCAAGTTGGCCTGAATCTCAGCCCGGATTCCCTCGATTCCTTGGGTCAGCTGGCCAACCAATTTTTGCACTTCCGCCCCGAAAGATTTCCCATCCTCTTGAGATTTCAACCAGGGCTGGGTGTCAATTAGCGCTTTCGTCAAGCCGGCTACCGCTTCCGTCACTCGAGCCGCACCATCGATATCCGTCGTCCCCAAGGAAGTCAGCCGTGGACCGGTCAGAATATCTGAGACGGTTCTGAAAGCGTTCGTAGCCGCCTCCCACTCCCCTGCCTTGGCCAGCATCGGAAGCGCCATCAACACCGCTTCAGCAAATCCGACGGTGGCCTCTACGACAAGAACTCTCTGACCCGCATTCAGTTGATCCCAACTCTTTCCAAATTCCGCCAATCTCCCGCTCACAGCACCAATGGCAGTAGCTTCAACTTTCCCTGTCTCTTTCACCTGCCCCGGTGCCAAATCCTGAAGCATGGGCCGCGTCAGTTCCACTGCTCCTACGGTAAGCTTGAAGGCCGGGATAACTTCCCCATGGAACGTTTCCAGGCCGACCTGGCGGAGCGCTTCTGCGCCGAATCGATTGAGCGTGGTCTGCTGTAATCGGCTGAGTCCTTCGGCCATGTCCGGCGTTACCGCCCGGATATCATGCCCTCGAGCGGTCGTTTCACTCAGGGTAAAAATGAATTTACCGGTTTCCATCCAAGAACCTGTCGTAACAAGAGGTGCAGATTCCCGAATAGTTCTATCCAACAAAAGCCGCACCGGGTCGGCCATCAATCCCCGCGTGCCATCCGTCTGCCGGAAGGTGGCATCCATTTGGATAAGCCGGGATGCGGTGGACACCATCCTTGTCACGGAGTCGGCCAATTGCGGACCTGTTCCAAGCGGCATTTCAAGCAGAGGAAGCACCGCCTGCCACGCCCCACGCTGTGCGGCGCTGTTGAGTGCACGCTCATAAGCAGGTCTGTCGCCAGTCTGCAAAGCGTCTCGCATGGCAATTCTCTCCGAAGGAGTGAAGAACTCCTGTCCCCTCGGCGTATTTCGATTCATCTGATCAACAGCTCGATCGAATGTCTCGACTGCCCGATTCGCATTCCGAGTCGTATCTGAAGTCTGTGCAGCTGTTCGAGTGTCTACTGTCGGGGTTGACTTGGCGGTTTCTCCAGTAGGCGGCTCTAAGACAGCAACACTGGTGTCTCGGGATTCTGCAGTTACGCGAGGAGTACCGTTTGCCTCTGCGGCCACTTGCGCCGCAATCTCCCGAGGTTCAGTTCTGGTTGTCTCCTCACCAACCCTCGGCATTTCTGTAACGATTCGCGACTCCTGAGCGCCACGCGACTCATCAATCCCACGCAGCGAGTCCCAAACCATCGTCTTTTCAACGACGCCGGTTCTGCCCAGCGTAAGCTCAGAGCTCACGACGTTTGCCGTTCTCACAAGGTCCGCATTGGCCTTCATCGGCAGGAAGAATACAGCGATCCCCCCACCGATCTCACGACCTTGCTTGGCGCCCTCGGCCCCACCGATGATTTGCCCGATCAGCATACCTGTGGCTTCACCAACCACATGG
>OBEQ010720117.1_pt1 | contig 15726 bp, 12 predicted proteins | sample 1670901 | NCBI WGS metagenome assembly OBEQ01 (sample SAMEA104232315, study PRJEB22302) | groundwater metagenome | biome: forest; feature: aquifer; material: groundwater | place: USA | collected 2011-08-07 | depth 5.4 m | reverse complement strand
TTATTTTTCAATGCCTTGCGCTAAAGTATCAGTCATGGCCGGGTTTGTCCCGGCCATCCACGCAGTGACACCTGCACCATTGCTTGAAATATCGCGATGGCGGAAACGCGTGGATGCCCGGGACAAGCCCGGGCATGACGTAACTCTTTGAAAAATCATCAGTAAAACGTATCCATCCCGTAGCCCGCAAGCGGGCGAGGGCAGGAAAAGCAGCACCCCGGAAATCCAGGATGAGTCTCTTCCGTAGAGTGCGGGCATGCCGTCCGCGCTCCGCGTGCGGCTGCCCGTGCCTCTTCGCCCACCTCCGACGTGTCCCGGACCTTGGCGTTGCACACGCGGACGTCGGGGATGCGCGAGAATACCATCGGCCTCGATAAAGTCGGCAGCCCGCAAATTGCACCCACAGCGGACAAACGTCTTGCGTCTGAGCCCGCAATCGGCGAAGAAGGAGTTACTATAGTATTCACCCTCCCCCCGCAGGATCGTCATGCCTCAGCCGACCGCACCGAAAGCCAAGAGAGTGACTGCTCGCGCCCGCACCGTCACTCGCAAGCTCACCGATGATCTGCCGAACCGGCTGGATGCGCATGTCGGCAACCGACTGCGTATCCGGCGTATGCTGGCGGGACTGACCCAGGATGAATTGGCGGCAGCCGTCGGCGTGACGTTTCAGCAGGTGCAGAAATACGAAAAAGGCGCCAACCGCATCAGCGCCAGTCGCCTTCATGCGTTTTCGAACGTGCTGAAGGTGCGGGTCGGGTGGTTTTTCGAAGATATGGACACGCCAATGGTCGACCTGCCCGCTGCCGATGACAGCGACGAGGCGCCACTCAGTGAGTCGGAGCTGCTGGAAACCCGCGAGGCGCTTGAGCTGATCGGGGCCTATTGGCGCATCCGCACGGCGGACAAACGTCAAGCGCTGCTGCAACTGATGTCACGGGTTTCCGGCTGAACGGACTCACCAGGAAAACGCGTGGAACACCTTGGTCAGAGTATCGTAGCAGCGACGGACATCCTTGCCCTTCAGGGTGTCCTTATCGGAAATGATCCAAAGATTGCAGGACATGTCGGGACAAGACACCTCGACCCGCCGATAGCCGCCGGCATACAGCGGCGAGTAGGTCGGCAGCAGGCTGATGCCGGCCCCGCCCAGTGTCAGTTCGGCCATTGCCGAGGTCCAGCGGGTCGAGACCACCTCGGCCTGAGGCGTGCTCGCCAGATGGTTCCACTCGGCCAGGGATTGGCCGCTGTCGAACCACTGGTAATTGGACAGGGTGATGAGCTTGTGGTTGCGCAGATCTTCGAAGCGCTCAGGCGCCGCCGCCGCGGCCTTGCGGCCATAGGTGCCCGAGAAGAACGGAGCAAAATGAACGGTGGCGAGCTTACGGATCTTGTCGGTGGGACGACCCTCGGGCAGTTGCTCGGGCGGCGTCCAGACAATGGCGATGTCGGCATCCGCCGGATCAAGCAGTGGCACCAGAGTAATGGGCGGCAGCGACGCGCCGATGCGCCGCCCGGCGACGCCCAGCGGCCCCACTTCTTCCTTGGCCATCAGCGGAGTCATCAGATAAGAGGCAACGCCATCGGAACAGCGCAAGGTTACAGGCCGGCTGGCATGGGTTCTGACAGCCTCCATCGCCGATTGAAATGCCTGAACCTCTTCTTCAACCCGCATCGCCTTGCGCAGCAGCGATTCGCCGATCGGCGTGATGTTCACGCCAAACGGCGTGCGCCGGAATAGTTTGGCGCCAAGACCGCCTTCTATTGCCGAAATGCGGCGGCTGACCGTCGTGGAATTGACCGCAAGACTCCCGGCGGCGGCGGCGAAGCTGCCACTGCGGTGAACCTCGATCAGCAATTTCAGGTCGTTCCAATCCATCAGCAACCTCTGCGCCCTCAACGCGGCGACACCGGAGTCAAGTGGTATCTGCCTGCACCAATGCACGGGGTGACTACAATACGATGCATTCCATCAGAGCGCCAGCCTGAGCACGTTGCATACGTGGTAATTCAGACACGGTGAAGAAAATGTCCGTCATCAAAAAGAAGATTGCGCTGTCTGGCCAAGCAGGCCAGCAACACATGTCGATGGCGAACCCGAGTAAGCCGCATATCGAAGTGCGCATCGCTTCCGGGTTTGACGACTTCCAAATGGTCGTAGCCATCCGCGCAGCCGTCATGATGGGAGAACAGGACGGTTGTTATTCAGATCATTTTGACGCGAACGATCACTGTTCAAGCCTACTGATAGTGTTCGTCGACGGCGAGCCTGCCGGCACGCTGCGCTGCCGCTGGTACGCCGACTTCGCCCGGATCGAAAAGATGATCATCCGCAAGCGCTTCCGTCAGCTTGCCGTGCTGAACGCGCTGGTCCGCACGGCGACCCGTCTGTGCGTGAAGAAGGGCTACACCAAAATGGCGGGGTTGGCACTGCCCGAGGTGGTCAAGTACTGGCGCCGCAAGGGTGGCGCGCAGGTCGGGGAGCCGATCGACTCGGTGTATGGGCCGATGGTGCCGCTGGTCGTCCCCACCCCGGATTACGACGATATCGAGCCGGCCGTGCTGTCCATGGCCGGGCTACAGGATTTTGAACGCGAGGTCTACCGCTGGGAAGGGAAAGGCATCTGATGTTCACACCGCGTAATGTGAGAATTGGGGGGCGGCGGACATCAATCCGTCTTGAGCCGGAACTGTGGTCGGCACTGGAAGATATCTGCGAGGCCCGTGGCCAGACTATTGACGCCGCCTGCACCGCCGCCGCCAGGGAGAAATCCTCGCAGCAGAATATTACCTCGGCGATTCGCAGCTACATTGTGCGCAATCTCTATACGGTCCATTGTTCCTGCGACCGATGCTCGGTGTGGTGGCGCGATGGCAAGGAGGTGGCACAGCCGAGTCTGGCGATGAGGCCAATCTGATCATCAGCGGCCATTGCGGTCGCTCCTGAGCGCGGAGCGCGCCCGGCGAGGGCTGAGATGAGCCTTCAGGCTCATCGGTATAAACCATTAGAGCGTTTTTCGACCGAGTCGAAAGACGCTCTAATGGTGGAAATGATCGTATATCTTGCGAGCCATCATCGTGCTGATGCCGTCCACTGCCTCCAGGTCGGTGAGGCCCGCTTCCGAGACCGCGCGGGCCGAACCGAAATGGTGCAGTAGCGCCTTTTTACGGCGGGCACCGATGCCGGGGACGTCGTCCAGCAGGGACTGGCCGATACCCTTCGAGCGCCGTGCCCGGTGCGAGCCAATGGCGAAGCGGTGGGCCTCGTCACGCAAACGTTGCAGAAAATACAGCACCGGATCTTTAGGCTCCAGTGAGAAGGCCGGCTTGCCCGGCAGGTGGAAGCGTTCGCGGCCGGCATTACGATCCGGGCCCTTGGAGATGGCCACCAGGGCGACGTCGTCGACGCCCAACTCGGCCAGCACCTCGCAGACGACCTTGAGCTGGCCAGGGCCGCCGTCGATCAGCACCAGATCGGGCCAGCTCCCGCGCTCGCGGTCGGGGTCGTCCTTCTGGGCACGCCTGAAGCGGCGGGTCAGCACCTCGTTCATCATGCCGTAGTCGTCGCCCGGCGCCAGGTCGACCGTGCGGATGTTGAACTTGCGATACTCGGCCTTCATCAGCCCGTCCGGCCCGGCGACGATCATCCCGCCGACGGCGTTGCTGCCCTGGATGTGGCTGTTGTCATAGACCTCGATGCGGGCCGGCGGGGCCTCCAGGCCGAACCCCTGGGCGGTAGCCTCCAGCAATGCGCGCTGGGCCGAGCTTTCCGCCAGCCGCCGGCCCAGCGCCTCGCGGGCGTTGGTCAGAGCGTGGTCAATCAGCTTGCGCCGCTCGCCGCGCTTGGGCACGGCAATTTCCACCTTGTGGCCGGCGCGCACGCCCAACGCCTCGGCCATCAGCTCGGGTTCGGCGATCTCTTCCGACAGCAGGATGCTGCGCGGCGACGCCTTGTCCTCGTAGAACTGGCCGAGGAAAGCGGCAAGCACGTCGGCCGCCTCCTCGTTCTGGGTGTGAGCCGGGAAATAGGCGCGGTTGCCGTAGTTGCAGCCGGCGCGGAAAAAGAACACCTGGATGCAGGCCTGCCCGCCCGCCTGATAGATGGCCACCACATCGGCCTCGTCCACGGTCGGCAGGTTGATGTCCTGATGCGCCTGGACGCGGGCCAGGGCGCGGATACGGTCGCGGAACACGGCTGCGTGCTCGTAGTCGAGCGCCTCGGCCGCCTCCTCCATCTGCTTGGACAAGGCATGCTGGATATCGGAACTGCGCCCCGACAGGAAGGCCTTGGCCTGCTCGACCAGCCTCAGATAGGCATCATGGTCGATTCGCCCAACACAGGGGCCACTGCAACGCTTGATCTGGTACAGCAGGCACGGTCGGGTGCGGCCGGAGAACACCGCATCCGAACAGGACCGCAGCAGAAAGGCGCGCTGCAACTGGGACAGCGCCTGATTGACCGCGCCGCCCGAGGCGAACGGGCCGAAATAGCTGCCTTTGCGATTGCGCGCGCCGCGATGCTTGACGATCTGCGGCCAGTCGTGATCGGCGGTGACCAGGATATGGGGGAACGACTTGTCGTCGCGCAGCAGGATGTTGTAGCGCGGTGCCAGCCGCTTGATCAGGTTGGCCTCGAGCAGCAGCGCCTCGACCTCGGTGTGGGTGGTGACCACCTCCATTGATACCGTTTCCAGCACCATGCGCTGTAGCCGCGCCGGCAGCCGGTCCAGCCGTGTATAAGCCACCACCCGCTTCTTCAGGTTCTTGGCCTTGCCCACATACAGGGCGTCACCCTGGGCGTTGAGCATGCGGTAGACGCCCGGACTGCCCGACAAGGTCCGCAACTGCGCCTCGATGACCGCCAGGCCAGGCGGCACGCTACCGGAAGTCGTGTCCTCGCTCATCGACCAAAGCCCACATGTCCGATGTTCATATATCCACGAGTCCTGTGGACAACTCTGTTGGCAACACCTGGGAGGCAGTGCTCAATCCCAGTGACTCCCACGATTTTACCGGACTGCCTGAAAAACAGGCAAATTACACAAGCTATTGATTTTACTGTATTTTTTATCATTGTCAGACTCTACGGCGAGTCGCGCCCCCGATCCGGCCAGGGCCCTGCGACCCTTTGCCACGGTGCCGGGGTCGCTGTGTAAAACTTCTTTGGCCGGGGTCGCGGTCCGGCATAACCCGTTTGCCCGAACGGATGGGCGGAGCCGGCGGCACCGCGTGGATATCCCTCTGATGCTGCAATTTTTACGGGTTAATACTGAAGCGTTCGATCTCTACGCCGACGCTGGTGGCATCGGCGAACACATCCAGCTTTTCCACCCGAATCCGGGCGATGCGGACGCGGGGATCGTCCAGGCACAGAGCCGCGATGCGCTCGGCCAGGGTTTCGACCAGATTGACATGGCCGGCCGCGACCAGGGCACGAATGCCCGACACGATGGCCTCATAGCACACCACATTGCCGATATGGTCCTCGATCGGCCGGTCTTCGCGCACCGCCAGATCAAGGTTGATCCGCACCCGCTGCGGCCCGGTCTTTTCGAAGGCATGGACGCCGATGCTGCAATCGAGCACCAGATCACGGATGAACACATGGCGGATGGCGGTGCCGGCGTCGGCGATCCGAAAGGGATGTACGACCTTGGCCTGAGTGCTCATGCTATTCCTCGAATGACGTCGCCGCCGCCGTCGCCCATCCCAGATGCTGGCCGCCGTCGAGGGCTATCATTTGCCCCGTCATAGCCGGTGCTGCAAGGATGAAACGGACCGCATCGCAGATTTCCCGTGGTGAGGTACCGCGCTGCAACGGCATCGCCCGGCATTGCTGGTCGAACTGTTCGACGGTCTGGCGGCTGCTGGGCAGGGTTGGGCCGGGCCCGATGGCATTGACGCGGATACGCGGCGCCAGCGCCAAGGCCAGCGTTTGCGTCAGAGTCCACAGCCCGGCCTTGCTCAGAGTGTAGGTGACGAAATGGGGCGTCAGGTTCCACACCCGCTGATCAATCAGGTTGATCACCACACCGGATTCGTCGGCTGGCCGTTGGCGCGCGAAGTCCTGGGTCAGCACGAAGGGAGCACGCAGATTCGCCTCCATGTGCAGATCCCACGACTGCCGCGAGGCACCGAGCGCCGAATCGTATTCGAAGGTCGAAGCGTTATTGATCAGACACCCCAGCGGCCCAATCATGGCGACCGTCCGCTCGACCAGCGTCGCCACCTGGGCCTCATCCGCCAACTCAGCGGCGACCGCCACCGCCCGGCCGCCCTGCGCAACGATCTCGCCCACCACCGCCTCGGCTTCGTCCTGTGAGCGGTTATAGTGAACGGCAACCGCCCAGCCGTGGCTGGCCAGATCAAGCGCGACGGCGCGGCCGACACGGCGGGCCGCTCCAGTGACGAGCGCGGTCTTGCGGATGGTCTCGGGCATGGCCGGGAGGATAGCCGGATCGGTCGCAGAGTCAAACGGCAGGAACCCGCCAAAAAAAATCGCGCCCCCCTGCATTTTTCTCTTGCGCACTCTCCGTCCCCGACGTAAGTTCCCGGCCTCTTCCGGGGTTGCCCGGAACGAAAGGGTAAGCGCCCGTAGCTCAATTGGATAGAGCATCAGACTACGGATCTGAGGGTTAGGAGTTCGAATCTCTTCGGGCGCGCCACTTTCTTCTAAGAGAAACAAGCACTTACGACAGCCTCGCCAACCGGCGGGGCTTCGTCGTTTCTGGCGGGTAAGCGCGGGGCAAGATCGTTGACGACCCGAGTCCCTCAACGACACGCTGGAGTGTGAACCGCTTGGCCGCTATGCGTGGGCGGGCGCGCTGCTTTCATTCAGCGGAAGCCAGATGCGGAACTCGGCGCCGGCGCCTTCGTCTCCGGACACGTCGATCCGACCGTGATGTCTGTTGACGATGACGCCATGGCTGATGGACAGCCCCTGGCCGGTCCCCTTGCCGGGCTCCTTGGTGGTGAAGAAGGGATCGAAAATCCGCTCGCGGATGGCCATCGGCACGCCGGTTCCGCTGTCCGCCACGCGGATTTCGATACCCCCGTCAACCGACCTGCTGGAAATGCGGATCAGGCCCGGCAGCGGCTTACCGGACGCTTCGATGGCGTGGGCGGCATTGATCACCAGATTCAGAATAACCTGATTGATTTCCGACGCGAAGCAGTCGACGGCGGGAAGCGAGGGGTCGAGGTCGAGATCGACGGTGGCAATGTGCTTCCACTCGTTACGGCACACCGTCAAGGTGGTTTCGATGGAGCGATTGAGATTGGTCGCGGTCTTCGACCGACTGCCGGGATGGGAAAATTCCTTCATCGACAGGACGATCCGCGATACCTGCGCAATGCCTTCCTGCGACTGGCGGATGGCCTCGGGGATTTCTTCCAGCAGGTAATCCAGGTCGGCCGCCGCCGCCGCCTCGTTCAGCCGGTGGCAGAGTGGCGCGAGGGAGTCGATCGCCTGGGCGGCATCGGCAAGTTCCCTGGCCGCCGCGATGAACGGCAGGGTGTCGTTGAAGCTGGTGGCGAAGAACCCCAGATTATTGCCGACATACTGGGCCGGCGTATTGATTTCATGGGCGATGCCCGCGGCGAGTTGCCCCACCGCCGCCAGCCGCGAGGCCTGCGCCGCCTCCCGTTGCGCCGTCTTCAGCGCTTCGATGTCCTTGAAGGAGAGGATGGCATAAAGGCCGTCATCCTCCTCCAGCACCGCGCAGGCATAGGCGACGTTCAGCGATTTGCCGGCCGCCGTGACGAACAGGGCGTCCTGATCCTGGGTGACGCCCGCACCGCGGATCACCGCCGCGATAGGGCTGTCCCGGAACAGCAGGCATTGGCCGTTGCGGCTCAGGCGGAACAGGCTGTCGATCTGTTGCCCGTCCAAGGGGGCATCAGCCGCCAGCAGGCGCCGGGCCGAGGCGTTGGCGAAGACCACCAGGCCGTCACCATCGGTCACCAGGACGCCTTCGAACAGGCTGTCGGTAATGCCTTCCAGCCGCGTCTTGCTGGCCCGCAGCGCCGCCTCGGTGCGCACGCGTTCCTGCACTTCCAGGGAAAGCTCCCGGGTCCGCTCCGCCACCCGCATTTCGAGGACATCATGGGCATGGCGAAGCTCCTGTTCCACCCGATAGCGCCGTGTCGCATCAACATAGGTGGTCACCACCCCACCATTGGGCAAAGGCGTGCCCATCACCTCCAGCACGGTACCGTCCGGGCGTTCGCGCTCCAGGCGATGGGGCTTCCGCGACCGCACCAGCGCCATGCGCTGCGCAACGATGGCCTCGACATCGCACGGGCCGTATTCGCCGCGTCGGGCGTTGTGGCGGATGATATCCTCGATGGCGCTGCCGTACCCGACCAGCGCATCCGGCAGGGCGAACAGCTCCTGGAACTTGCGGTTACAGGCCGACAGGCGGAATTCCGCGTCCAGCACCAGCACGCCTTGCCCCAATTCATCAAGGGCATCCACCAGAATGCCGCGACCATTGTCCAATGCCGACGCCAGCCCGTCGGGGATCGTGCCGATCCCCTGATCCTGTCCGCCGAACGACCACGCCAGGACCATCTGAGCCGATGCGGCACCGATTGCTCCAGCCAGCAGATGCTCGGCATGGGCGAGCACCCCCGCGTCAACCGGGCCGTGCGCCACCAGGGGCTTGCCGCAGGCCACCGCGTAGTCGTCAAAGGCCCGTCGCGTCCGCGCCAATCCGCTGAAGCGCCCGACGGTGGCCATCAACTGGGCCACCGTCGCGCCCGATGTCAGCGGTTCGGCGCCGCCACCCGCGCCAAGAAACGCCGACATCTGGAGGCGCTCGGCGGCAGCCGGCGGGGGCAGCAGCGAGACCGCCACCAGCCCGCCGATATTGACCAGCAGACTCAGCAGCAGGCCGGCAGTGAACGGATCAAGACCGTCAAGGCCGAACAGGCCATGCTGCGCCAGCACAGACGACAGCAGTCCCGAACCACCGAAGGACGGCAACAGCGCCGTGTGCCACCAGACCAGGAAGCCCGCGGCCAGTCCGGTGATCGCTCCGGCCTTGCTGGCCCCCCGCCAGACCAGCCCGCCGATGATCAGCGGGGCGAATTGCGCGGCGGCGGCGAAGGAGGTCAGACCGATATTGACCAGGGCATAGGAGTTGCCGACCAGCCGGAAATATATATAGGCGAGCGCCAGCACCAGGACGATAGCGCCCCGGCGAATGGCCTTGACGGTGCGTTCGACCGACCGCGCATCCGCTCTCATCAAGCGGCGCAGCATCAGCGGCATGACCAGATCGTTGCTGATCATCGTCGACAGGGCGATGGTCTCCATCAGCACCATGGCGGTCGCGGCGGACAGACCGCCGAGAAACACCAGCACCGCCAGCGCCGGCTGTCCTCCGGCGATGGGAAGGCTGAGCACGAAGGTGTCCGCGTCGACTCCCGGCGGCAGCGTCAGGCTGCCCACCAGGGCGATCGGCAGCACGAAAAGATTGATCAGAACCAGATAGGCCGGGAACATCCAGGCGGCGGTGCGCAGATGGCCTGGATCCGTGTTCTCCACCACCAGCACCTGGAACTGGCGGGGCAGGCAGAACATCGCCACCGCCGAGGCCAGCACCACCGACCACCAATTGGCGCTGCTCAGCGGGCCGGACACATCCAGTAACCGCGCCGTCCTGTCATTGAGCGCCGCTTCGGCAAACAGCGGCCCCAGGCCCTCGGTCAAACCCCACACCGCGAACAGTCCAGCAGCCAGGAAGGCCGCCAGCTTGACCACCGATTCCATGGCCACCGCGGTGACCAGACCGCGATGCTGCTCGGTGACATCAATGCGTTGCGTGCCGAACAACCAGCAGAAGGCCCCCATGACGATGGCCACGTACAGGCTGGGATCTGTCCAGATCGGTCGGGCCGAGACCGCCTCTGACAGGGTCAAGGCCGGATAATGCGACAGAATATTGACGCTGCCGGAAACTGCCTTCAACTGAAGGGCGATATACGGCATGATGCCGACGACCGCGATCACCGTCACCATCCCCGCCAGCAAACGACTTTTGCCGTAGCGGGACGAGATGAAGTCGGCGATCGAGGTGCAGTGCTGGGCCTTGGCAACGGTGACGATGCGAGTCAGCAAAGGCCGACCGAGCACGAACAGGGCGATCGGTCCGGCATAGACGGCGGCGAATGTCAGGCCCGAGGTGGCCGCTCGCCCGACGCTGCCGTAGAAGGTCCACGACGTGCAATAGATCGCCAGCGACAGGCCGTAAATCACGGCCCCGCGATTGGCGCCGGATCGCTCCATCGCCGTCGCCAGACCGAACAGAACGGCAAAGAACAGTACCGAGACCGCGGCGATGACGTCCAGGCTCACCCGACTGCCTCCTCCTGGAGCCCGCCGGGGCGTACAGTCAATACGCCATCGGCCTCAAGCCAGTGTAACGCGGCAGACGTCGCTATGCCTAGCCCGGATTATGTGCCGGACTGGCGGGTGAGTTGGTGCAACATATTGAAATCGTTTGGGCTCTTCCTGCAACCCGGGGCTCTTCTTTACGCGTGCCCGGCCTCGCCCGACAGCATGCCGAAGTCGATGCCCAGCTTGGCAATAGCCCGTTCCCATTTATGGTCCAGATCCCGACCGAACAGCAGATCGGCATCGGCGGGAACGTTGAGCCAGACGTTTTCGAGAATTTCCTGGTCGAGCTGGCCCGCACTCCAGCCGGCATAGCCCAGCGCCAGCAGGCTGAGGATCGGGCCCGAGCCTTCGGAGATGGCCCGCAGCACATCGACGGTAGCGGTCAGCGCCACCTCGTTCTCAACCACCAGAGTCGATTCGGCGACATAATCGGTGGAATGCAGCACGAAGCCGCGCCCGGCCTCGACCGGGCCGCCGAAATGGACACGGATCTCGGAACAGCGTGGCGATGACTCGATGCCCAGTTGCTCCAGCAGGTCGGTGAAGGTCAACGCCTCGAACAGGCGATTGACGACCAGCCCCATGGCCCCTTCCGAAGAATGGGCGCAGACATAGACGACCGTGCGGGCAAAGCGGGGATCCCGCATCTGCGGCATGGCGATGAGCATTTGGCCAGCAAGGTAGCCTGAGGATTGCAGACGGGGCGACATGAGTCCCAAATATGCCGCAACGCGGAGGAATGCAAGGCCGAAACACAGCCAGGCCTCCCTGCGCGGTGGGGCGCGCGGTTGACAGGGTGTTGTCAGGAATCGACATTAGAGTGACGGCGTTCGCCAACAGGCGGGCCGCACAGAAAAAAAGGTTGCTGATGACCATCGCCCTGTTCCGGCCGCTTCGCGTTGCCGCCGTCCTGCTGTTTGGCCTGACGGCCGCTGCCGCGGTCCATGCCGACGACACTCCGGCCGCTTCGGCCTGGGCCAGGACCGAACAGGCCGATGTGCGGCTGGTCTCGGCCGTTTCCGCTACCGGCGACGGGCAGGAGCTGCCGCTCGGCCTGCATTTCAAATTGCGGCCCGGCTGGAAGGTCTATTGGCGCAATGCCGGAGATGCCGGCTATCCGCCGAAGGTCGAGTGGACGGGCGAAAATTTTGCCTCCGCCCGCATGGCCTGGCCGCTGCCGCACCGCTTCGAGGTGCTCGGGCTGCAAAGCTTCGGCTATGCCGACGAGGTCATCTATCCCATCACCCTGACGGTTGCCCAGCCGGGCCGGCCGCTGGCCCTGGCCGCCGAGGTCGACTTCCTGACCTGCGCCGAGATCTGCGTCCCGTTGCGAGTCTCCTTGTCCTTCGCCCTGCCGGCGGGCCCGTCGACGCCATCGGCGCATGCCCATGATATCGGCCGCTTCGCCGCCTCGGTTCCGGGAGACGGCACCGCCCACGGTCTGCGGATCGAGCGGGCCGAGGCCTGGGGCGAGGGCGACTCGGCCGGGCTGCGGGTGGTCGTCGCCGCCGACCCGCCGTTGCGCCGTCCCGACCTGTTCGTCGAAAGCGCCGACGGCCGCGGATTCGGTCCGGCCAAGGTCAAGCTCGAGGACGGCGGCCGCCGCGTCCTGCTGACCGCCCAGGCGCTGCCCGGCACCGCCGACGGCTCGCCGGTCGGCACCTCGGTCACCCTCACCGTCGGCGAGGGCGTGCGCGGCATCGAGCGGACCGTCCCGCTGACCGCCGGCAATCCCTCCGCCCTGGTGCCCGAGCGGGCCGGGCTGCTGGCGATGATCGGCTTTGCTCTGATCGGTGGCCTGATTCTCAACCTGATGCCCTGCGTGCTGCCGGTGCTGTCGCTGAAGGTGCTCGGCCTGATCAGCCATGGCGGAGGGCATCGCGGCCATATCCGGCTGTCCTTCATCGCCTCCTCGGCCGGCATCATCCTGTCCTTCCTGGTGCTGGCCGCCGCCGCGGTGGGGGTCAAACAGGCCGGGCTGGCGGTGGGCTGGGGCATCCAGTTTCAGCAGCCGCTGTTCCTGGTGTTCCTGACCGTCATCGTCACCCTGTTCGCCGCCAATCTGTGGGGGCTGTTCGAGGTGCCCATGCCCTACTGGCTGTCCGGCCTGGGGGGAGGCGGTGGCGGCGGCCATCATTCGCTGAGCGGCCATTTCATGACCGGCGCCTTCGCCACCCTGCTGGCAACGCCGTGCTCGGCGCCGTTCCTCGGCACCGCGGTGGGCTTCGCCCTGGGCCAGGGCGCGCTGGAGGTGTTCGCCATCTTCGCCGCTCTGGGCACCGGCATGGCCTTGCCCTATCTCGGCATTGCCCTGTGGCCCGGACTGGCGCAACGCCTGCCACGGCCCGGCGCCTGGATGGTCCGGGTGCGCCAGGGCATGGGCGTCGCTCTGGCCCTGACAGCCGTGTGGCTGCTCTGGGTGCTGGCCGCTCAGACCGGCGCGACCGCGGCCAGTGTTGTCTCGGCGCTGATGGTCGCGGTCCTGCTGTTGCTGGCCTTGCGCGAAAAACTGCCGCAGGGCCTGCGTCCCGCCGCTATCGGTGCGGTCATCGTCACCGCCGGCCTGGCCTTCGTCCCGGCATTGCAGGCGACCGCCGAAATGCGCGGCGGAGCCAAGTCGGATACCGCCTGGGTGACCTTCGATCAGGCAAAGCTCAGCCGTCTGGTCGCCGAGGGCAAGACGGTGTTCGTCGATGTTACCGCTGACTGGTGCATCACCTGTCAGGTCAACAAGGCCGCCGTGGTCAATCGCGGCGAGGTCGCCAAGTGGCTGAAGCGCCCCGACGTGGTCGCCATGCGCGCCGACTGGACCAATCCCGACGACACCATCGCCGCCTATCTGGCCAGCTTCGGCCGCTACGGCATCCCCTTCAACGCCGTCTACGGCCCGTCAGCCCCCGACGGCGTGCCGCTGCCGGAACTGCTGAGCGAGGGAGTGGTGATGGAGGCGTTCGGGAAGGCAAAGAAATAGGTGAAGGGGAATAACCACAGAGACACAGAGACACAGAGACACAGAGAAGGCACAGAGCGAGTAGACGCAGCACGACCCTGGAGCCTGTCTGGAAATGAATGAAGCATTTTCAATGCGTCATATTCATGATCCGTCATTCCCGCGAAAGCGGGAATCCATGCCGGCCGCGGATTCCAGACGGCGCCATGGACCCCCGCTTTCGCGGGGGTGACGAACAATATGTTTGAATCACTTATTTTATTTCTGGACAGCCTCTCAACTCGCCAATCGACTGCTCTTTATCTCTGTGCCTTCTCTGTGTCTCTGTGGTTAACTGCCCCCGTCGTGCCCGCTCAGCCATCCTCGAGATAGAACAGCAGTGCCAGCCCGGCGACGCCGGTCAGGATCGGCGGGCTCCAGGCGGCAAGCAGCAGGGGCAGCGACTGGGAGCCGCCCATGGCATTGATCACGTTCGAGAAGAAATAGAACAGCAGCCCGGCGACCACGCCGCCGCCGAAGCGCTGCAACATGCCGCCGGAACGCAGATTGGGGCGCAGCGAGAACACCGCGGCAACCAGCACCATGGCGCACAGCAGCAACGGCGAGGCCAGCAGCAACTGATAGTACAGCCGCTGTTTATGGGCCGAAAAGCCGGATTGCTCGAAATACTCGATATAGGCCGGCAGATCCCAGAACGAGATCGACTCCGCCGAGGCGAAATTCTCCTCGATGCGGTCGGGGGTCAACTGGGTGGCCACCGAGTCCTCGGTGTGGAACACCGGCGCCTTGCCGGGATGCATCACATAGGCGTCGCGCAGATGGAATTTGCCGTCGCTCAGCAGCGCCTCGGCGGCTTCGATGCGGTGGCTGAAACGCTTGTCCTCGCCGACGAACAGGATGCTGATCTGGCGCAGCCGCAGGTTCAGGCCATCCTGATGGACTCTCTCGGCATGGACCACCACGGTCTTGCCGTCATGGACCTCACGCAACCACAGGCCATTCTGGCCCACCGACAACGGCCCGGCCTCACTGAGGGAAAAGCTTTCCTCCATCGCCTCGAAACGGGCATGCAGCGCCGCCGCCAACGGATTGAACGCGGTGATATCAATAATGCCGATCAGCAGCGCCAGCCCCAGCACCGGTGCCAGGAACTGCCACACCGAAACGCCGGCGGCACGCGCCACAACCAACTCATGCGAGCGGGTCAGGCGCCAGAACACCACCATGCTGCCCAACTGGACGGCGAAGGGCATGACCATATGGACCATGGACGGCAGCTTGAGCAGCACCATGGTCAGGACCATCCAGATCGTGGCGTCCTGTTTGGGCGCCATGCGGCGCATCAGTTCGATGGTGTCGCCCAGCAGGATCAGGCCGATGATGAACACCAGCATGACCAGAAACGACACGAGAAAGGCCCGCCCGATATAGGCCGACAAAATCGTGGAGAACCGCATCCCGCTCCAATTCCTTCCGCCGCCGTCCGCGGGACGCTATATCAGCCGCAGAACAGGTGGAGGTAATGCACATGGTTCAACTCACCCGCATCTACACACGCGGCGGCGACAAGGGCAAGACTTCTCTCGGCGACGGCCGGCGGGTCGTCAAGCATGACGGACGGGTCGCCGCCTACGGCACCGTCGACGAAGCCAATGCGGTGATCGGTCTGGCCCGCCTGACCACCACCGGCGAGGCCGATGCCATGCTCGCGCGCATCCAGAACGACCTGTTCGATCTGGGCGCCGATCTGTGCACGCCGATCAAGGACGACGAACCGCCCGGCCAGGCGTTGCGCATCGTCCAGCCTCAGATCGACCGGCTGGAACGCGAGATCGACACCATGAATGACGCGCTGGCGCCGCTGAAATCCTTCATCCTGCCGGGGGGCTGTCCTGCTGCGGCGCAGCTTCATCTCGCACGCACGGTAGTGCGCCGGGCGGAACGGGAGGTCACCGCGCTTGCCGAGCATGAGCCCGTCAACACGCTCGCCATCGCCTATATCAACCGCCTGTCAGACCATCTTTTCGTGCTGGCACGCCATGTTAATGCGCAAGAAGCGGGTGATGTGCTGTGGATGCCGGGAGCACACCGCTGACACCCGGCCCCGCGCCTTGGGGTAGCGTTGACAACCACCCGCCGAGGTCATAGTGTGCAGTGCAATAACACTGTCTCTGCCCGTGATTCGCAAGGCGCGACCTCGGGGGGCGGCAACCGACCATGATGCGCAGGATTTCCATGAAGGTGCTGGTGGCAGTCAAGCGGGTCGTTGACTACAACGTCAAGATCCGTGTGAAGTCGGACGGTCTCGGGGTCGAGACGGCCAACGTCAAATTCTCGATGAACCCGTTCGACGAGATCGCCGTCGAGGAAGCGG
>OBEQ012381685.1_pt1 | contig 15727 bp, 13 predicted proteins | sample 1670901 | NCBI WGS metagenome assembly OBEQ01 (sample SAMEA104232315, study PRJEB22302) | groundwater metagenome | biome: forest; feature: aquifer; material: groundwater | place: USA | collected 2011-08-07 | depth 5.4 m | reverse complement strand
TTTGTTAAATAGCATTATTATATCAAGTAATGATGTAAAATTATAAAATTATAAAAATATAAAAATATAAAATATAAAATGCAATTATTTCAAATAATATTTTAAATAATATTTTGAACATCTTGATCATTTAATTTTCTGATATATTTAAAATTTAATATGTTAAATGTATCAAACATCCACAATGGTACATTAAGTTCTTCAAGAAATATTAAATGATTTATGTTTCTAATATCGAAATTAGTGTCTATGTTTAATTTTTTGATGTATTTTAATTTTGAAATACTTTTTTGTTTAATACTACAACAAAGAGATGCACTTAATTCTTCTAATTGTTGCAAATGATTAACATCTTTAATATTAAAATTTCCTTCCACATGTAATTTTTTAACAAATAAAAGTTTAGAAATTCCTTGTTGATTTACATCACTATGTGATATATCTAAATCTTCTAATTGCTGTAAATGATTTACATTTGTAATATTGTTATTTTCACTTACGTTCATATGTGTTCCATGTAAATTTAATTTTTTAACATGTAAAAGTTGCGAAATTCCATTTTGTCCTATATTACGACAAGTAGATATATTGACATCTTTTAATTGTTGTAAATGATTAATGTTTGTTATTAACAAATTTCTACTTGCATTTAATTTTTTAATTAAACGAAGTCTAGAAATGCCATTTTGATCAATTTTACAATTTCCACCAGATATATCTAAATTTTTCAGTTGTTGCAAATGATTTATGTCGTTAACATTTAAATTATCATAAACAATCAATTTTTTAACAAACGTTAATTTTGCTATACCATTTTGGATAACACCAGAAAATCCTCCAGATATATTTAAAGTTTTTAATAGTTGTAAATGATTCACATCAGTAATTGTAAAATTATCACATGTGTTTAAATTTTTGATAAACAAAAGTTTTAAAATTCCATCTTGGCTAACTTTGCAATGTCTCCCTGAAATATCTAAAGTTTTAAGCGATTGCAAATGATTTACATTTGTAATTTTACAATTATTATTTGCATTTAATTTTTTAACGAATAATAATTTTGATATTCCTTCTTGGCTTACTGAACATGTATCTGATATATTTAAATTTATAAGTAATTGCAAATGATTAACATCTGTAACTTTACAATTATCATTTGCATTTAATTTTTTAACAAATAATAATTTTAATATTCCTTCTTGGTTCACTGAACATGTATCTGATATATTTAAATTTATAAGTAATTGCAAATGATTAACATCTGTAATTTTATTATTATTTTTTGCATTTAAATTTGTAATAAATAAAAGTTTTGAAATGCCTGTTTGATCAACACTACACATCAAACAGAATCTTGTTATACAAGATATGTTTAATTTTTTTAACATTTGTAAATGATTAACATTTTTAATTTTATAATTATCATATACATTTAAATTTTCAACAAACAAAAGTTTGGCAATTCCATTTTGATCAACACCACAGCTACCAGAAATATTTAATTTTTCTAATAATTGCAAATTATTGACATTATTAATTTTTGCATTATTGCAAATATTTAAATCAACAATAGAAACACATTTATCTAATAATTGCTGTTTAATACATTGTGAATAAAGTATTTTAATTTCATTACATATATTTTTATTTATTTCAAAAATATAGCTAAATGTGTCATTTATTACATTATTTTTTTTGCTAAATTTATCCAAAATATAGTAATTAAACGGTTGGTATAAATAAAGTTTATCATAAAATACATTTTGTTCTAAAATATAGTTGAAAAATTCGTCTTGAATATCTAACATAAAATAATCAGCAAGTATAATATATTGTAAAATATTGTGTGTTGAATATTTAATTTTTTTGTAACCGTTTATTAAATTTGTCAAATATTCAATATATTTTTTGTATGTAATGTTCAAATTTAAATGCATATTTAAACTGTTATATATTTGTTTGAAAAGAATATAAATTTCATCATTAATATTATCTAAATCATCATCTAACATATTTTGTAAAAATACAGATGTTTTATATATATTTAACAAATATTCATTGTTTCCATTGTTGTTATTGCAAATTTTAAATGTATTTTGTAAATATTGTAAAATAGTATTCATGTTATTTAATATGTAGTTGAAAATGAATGTATGATACGTAAATATTTTATTGTTCAATTTTTATTTTAAATTTACTGAATAAAAATTGCAATAAATAAATGTCACAATGCACATTAATAACACAACAATAACACAACAATAAATAACACAAAACAACATATACAAATGGAAAATTATACTGCATTATTTAATACATCTAACATTGATGCATCCACATTTTATATGTCTAATGTTGAAACATATTTATTTACATGGAATTCAATCGATTATGTATTAATAGATACAAATAGCACATATATTGATTTTACTAAAACTATTCATAAAAATCAATTAAAATATTTTTCAAATTTACAAATTTTTAATAAATTATGTGAAGTTCGTAATTTACAAACAGTTAAATATTTAAATACAACCACAGATGATATTTTTAGCGATTATATTGAACAATACATTTTTGACAATATTAAAAATGTTATTGTTGTAATTGACAATGCATATGATGCATATGTTAAAGATTTATCAATATCAATGTTTCCAAAAAATTTTGTAAATGTTGTCACAGCTGTATTTAATTGTAACAATAGTACATGTCAAGAAACAAAACTTAAACATTACATTAAAATATATTGTGAGTATTTACCAAATTTACAAATAATTACACTTAATCAAAATGATTATGTTGATTCTGATAAATATTTTAAAAATCTTGAAAAAATATCTAAATATTGTTTTAAAAATGGAATTGTGTTTATGCATGATTAATAATGCATTAAAATAATTAATTTTAATTTACTTTTTATAAAAAAATTTTAATAAATTTAAACAGAATAAAACAATACTATTTATGAACATTTGTGTAGATTTTGGAACATGTAATACAGTTATATCATATACAGACGAAAATAATAACATACAACATATATTAAATAATGAAACAGGTGATGTATTAATTCCAACATGTTTGTATTTTTTGAATACCGAAAATGTTACAGATAGCAAATTTGTTTATGAAACAGATTATATTATTGGAACAAATGCATGTAATTACATAAAACAACCGAATGAATACAAAAATTATTTTACACAATTTAAACGATTTTTGGGAATGACAAAAAAAACAAAAAATATTGATTTTTTAAATAAATTTGATTATGAATATGAATTGGATGACGATATTATATATTTTAATATTGGTAAAATAAAAATATCAATTATTGAACTTGTAACATTGTTTATGAAAGGAATTTACAAATATATTAATGATGTGTTACATTTAACTGAATATGAAATATCAATAACATGTCCTGCATATTTTTTTGATTTACAACGAACACAATTAAAAAATGCGGTTGAATGTGCTGGATTTAAAATTTTTAAAATGTATAACGAACCAACTGTTGCAGGTGTTTATTACATAAATGAAATTATGAAAAATAAAATAATTGTCAACAAATCAAACAACAATAATGAACTAAACAATAATGGATTAAACGACAATGAATTAAACAATAATGAACTAAACATCAATAATAAAACATTTATTATATTTGATTTAGGTGGTGGTACTCTTGACGTTACAATTATTAAATATTGTGAAGATTTAGAAACATGTGAAATATTAGACATATGTGGCAATAATAATTTAGGTGGAATTGACATTGACAACATAATAATTGAAAATATTTATGAAAAATATGGTGTTGACAGAACCAATAAAAAATGGCAAAATAAAATAAAAAAATATGCTGAAGATATTAAAATAAAAATGACATATACTGATCAATATGATATTTTTTTAGAAGAAGTACCGCTTGTTGAAAATAAGATTAACAAAGTTGTCGATTTAAAAATTACATATACATTACATAATTTTAATAAATTAATTAAAAATATTATTGATGATATGTCAACATTAGTTATACAAAAAGCAATTGAATATAACACAAAAAATATTATATTTATTGGTGGTCCAACAAAAATTAGGTTGATAAGAAGCGTTATAATGACTAAATTACAAATTAATGAAAATAATTTAAATTGCGAATTAAATAATTATTTTAAAATAAATGAAAATTTATACAAAACAATAGTTGCAAGAGGTGGAACAGTTATGACAAGAACAATTAAAAATAAATCCTCATTTATGTTATTAGATGTCATACCAATGAATATTGGTATATTATCAAATTGTGATAAACTTGCAATTATAATTAATAAAAATTCAAAAATACCTTGTTCATCTGAAAAAATATTTACAGTTCAACATGATTGTCAAAGAAATGTTGAATTAGAAATATATGAAGGTGTTGATGAATTGTGTTCAAATAATAATTTTATTGGTTCGTATAAAATATTAGGCATTCCTCCATTTAAACGTGGAGCAATATTAATAAAATTGTTATTTGAAATTACATCAAATGGCATATTAAATATTTCAATTTCAGGATGCAAAAATTCATCTGATGAAGATGCTAAAAAAACTGATTATAAATATAACGATAAAATAAAATTAATACCGACATCAATTTTAAAAAAACTTTTAAAAAAAATACTAATCAGTTAAATATCAAATGCAATACTTCCAGCAAAATATATGTTTAAATTATTTTTTTTTAAATAATCCCTATCTATAGGTTTATTTTGGCATACAATTTTTTTAAGTTTCGTAAGATTTGAAATTCCAGATTGTGTTATTTTACAACCATATGAAATATCTAATTCTTCAAGATTTTGTAAATGATTGACATCTGTAATTTTTTTATTGTCACATGCAATTAATTTTTTAATATTTAGTAATCGTGAAATACCATATTGTGTAACACCACTATCAAAATAATAACTGCATGAAATATTTAAATTTTCTAATAGTTGTAAATGGTTAACATCCGTAATTTTTTCATTATATGCAACATTTAATGTTTTAATAAATTGAAGACATGAAATACCTTTTTGATCAATACCATATCCATGCCTATGTGATATGTCTAATTTTTCCAATAGTTGTAAATGGTTAACATCTGTAATATTATAGTTATTGGATGCATCTAAAATTTTAATTAAACAAAGTTCAGTGATACCAGTTTGATTTACAGCACATGTTCCAGATATATCTAACTTTTCAAGAAATTTTAAATGATTAACGGATATAACATTTTTATTATCTTCAATATTTAATTCAATAATATTTGTACATTCATTTAGAATTGACTGTTTAATATATGTTGATGATAATATTTTAATTTCATTACATATATTTTTATTTACTTTAAAAATGTATTTAAACGTTGAATTTGGTATATTTAATGTTTTGCTAAATCTATCTAAAATACAATAATTTATTGAATTTTGTAAGTGAAGTTTATCGTAAAATATTTTTGCATTAAAAATAAATTTGTTTATAATATAATCCAAAAAAATATATTGATTATTTAACATAAAATAATCAGATAATATCACATATTGCAATATATTGTTGTTATCATAACTAATTTTTCTGTAATTATCTATTAAATTTAGTAAATAAATAATGCATTTGTCATGTTCTAAATTTAAATTAAAGTTTAAATTTAACAATTCGAATGTTTTTATTAATAAATTATTAATTTCATTTTCATTCTCATCTTTATTTTCATTTTCATTCTCATCTTTATTTTCATTTTTATTTATGTCTTCTAATATATTTTGCAAATATAGTGATGAATCATATATTTTTAATAAATTATCCATATTGTATCAACGTAGTATTGTATTGTGTTGTGTTATATTGTATTATGTTATATGTTACATATTTATAGCATATACACAAACAATATTTATTTTATTCAATTTTTTTATTTTTTTTCAAATTTTTTAATAAATCAATGCAGGATTAATTATTCTTGAATAATCAACATTATATGCATTTGTCCAATATTTTTCTGTTGCATATTGATTCGGTAAAATAAACCAATTTTTACCTTTAATTATTTCTACTGGTATTGCATATTTTGGATTTGTTTCGTCAATTGTTGTGTTATATGCTGTAACATAATCATCCATTGTTGCATGTATTTTATCACCAAAAATATCTCTATAATAATAATTTAAATTATTTGATGCCGTTAAATCATTTGTAATAACATCATTACAATCATTAATAATTGGTTTTGCACCACTTGCAACAAATGGCAAATCTATAATGTCAACTATATTATTTTGATTTATTTGATTCAGATTTTTATTAATAATATTTTTATTGGCATTATTTTGTTTTGTAAAATCGTTATCAATATCTTTAGTAATATTTATTATATTATTATCATTTGACACATCATAAAATTGTGTATCTTCTTTTAATGTGTTTATTTCATCATTTGTAAATAATATTTTTTTTTGATTGATTAATTTGTCAAGTAATTTTTCTTGTTCATTGCTTCTGTTGATAATAACAATATCATTTAAATTCATATGTTCATTCATATTTGTGTTTGTATTTATGTTTTTATTTTTATTTTTAACCGTATCTGGCAAATATAAAATTAATATTATAGCAAGTAACAAAATTATAAATATTAATGTTTTCATTATATAATTTGATAATAAAATAACAAATAACAAATAAATAATAAAAAAACACTTAAAAAACAATCATTTTATAATTATATAATGTTATCTTTTACATTTGTTGATAAAAATTGTTTAATACCAATTGTTAAAAAATTTAATGTGTCAAGTGATGCTATTCATTATTTAATGAACTATACATATGGTAAAAATAATAATATTTGTAAAAATATTTATGTAGTTGTTTCTGAACATTTATGTGAATTTCAATTTGAAACGAACACATTATATAAATATGTTTATGTATGTAAAGAAGATTTTTTATTTAAATTAAATGTTAACAATTCACTTAATGATTATAGTAAGGATATATCTGTAAATACTAACAAAAATATTATTGCGATGATAGATAAATTATTTGAAACTGGAAACAACAAAAACTATGTTAAAAATAATAATTTACAAAATAATGTTAAAAAAAATAGTAATTTACAAAACAACAATTTACAAAATAGTAATCTGCAACAAAATACAATAAATTTAAACAAACAATATGCTAATGATTTTAAACAATTACACAATATACAAAATGAAACATCTAATAAAATATCAGATAAAATATTAGTTGAAACATCTAACGAATCAACAGATGATTTAACAAATAATATTATAAATAACACAACAAATGTTGTTGATACAAATGTTGTTAATGGTAGTGAACTTGATACAATTAACATTGACAAAATTGAAAAAGAACAATTAGAAAAAATCATCCAAGAATTAAAAGACAAATTAACAAATGAAAAATCCGAAATTAAAACAATAATGAATGATATTAAAAGTGTTAATAAAAGGGAAGAAACAAAAATATTTGAATATAATATTGAAAAAATTAAAAACATTGGTATTGTTAAAAATGATTACAAAGTGTATTTACAAATAACTGATGATATAAACACATATAAAGAAAATTATAATTTTCCAGTCTTATATAAAAATATATATAGATATATTACATATTTGTTAAAAAATGAAGAAAATCAAAAAATGCTTGAATTAATAAAGGATTGTGATATTGATAAAATGTATGTCACAAATATATTTAACATTGATGAAAATATATATAATTTTGTAAAATCATATGTAATTAAAACAAAAGAAAATCATTATAATTTTGATCATGAATGGACAAATATTGAAGAAGATGATGTTGTTAAAAATATTAAAATGTTGGACATGCATAGAAAAAATAAACAGTAAATAAATAATAAATAATAAATAAACAATGAATAAATAATAAATAAACAAACGATTATTTTTTATTTTTTATTTTTAATTTTTAATTTATTTTTTTGTATTTTTAATTTATTTTTAATTTATTTTTAATTTATTTTTAATTTATTTTTAATTTATCTGTATTAAAAATAATATAAAAAATATATGATATATTATATTAATGAGTAATTTTGTTAAACGACAATATAATAACAATTATGGAAATAGCAATGGTAATGGTAACGGAAATAACACAAGCAACTACAATAACAACAATAACAACAATAACAATAACAATACACAAGAAAAAAAAGAAATCATTCCAAATCAAACATATGAAAAAAAAGGATATGCACGCCCTGAAAAAACTTTTACAGATAATTTAACAGAAGAACAAATACAAGAAAGATTAGAAGATTATGAAGAAGTTAAAGATATATATACAGTTCCACTTGGTACACACATGAGATATTACACAACTGATAAAAAAACAGGAGAAAAAGTATTTAGAATGGGTGGACTTTTACATCATAATAAAGGATTACCAAAATATGTTATGTTGTCAAATGGACCAACACAGTGGTCTGTTCAAGTTGAAGATGCAATATTTTTTAAAAAAATGACTATTGATGATGTTAAAAAATTATTTAAAGAAGAAATAGCTGGATTAAAAAAAGAAATTATTAAATTGAAAGAAACCAATAAAAATTTAATGGATGAATTAAAACAAAAAAATCTGAGTGATAAAAAGAAAGCGAAATAAAAATAATAAAAATAAATACAAATAAATTCGATTATTTTTGCATTTTTTAATATATAATTGATTAAAATTAAATCAATAATATAATTGTTATGAAATAATTAAAAAATTGAAACATTTAATATTTCAAATATTAATGAATTATAGTTAAATAATGAACGTTAATTGCTTTATTTAATACTCATTAAAAAAATTGAAACAAAAAATATACATAAATATATATAAATAAATACATTTGCAATAAACATTTACATAAACATAAACAAATATAAACAAACATGATATTTAATTTTATTAAAAAATCAAATGCAATAAAAACGTCAATAATCATCACATCAGCAATTATTACTAAATACAATATTACAAATAAAACAATATGTGATAATCATGTTAATTTTTATGTATCACCAGAAAACATAAATAGTTATCATGTATTGTCAGATGCGATGTATGAAAATGCAATAGAACATAATTGTAAATTATATCATATTAATGAACAAAATCATAATGCATGTAAAATATTTGTAAACCATGATGTTGAGAACTTTATGCATGTAAAAAATCAAACTGATGAAATTTGCAAATTAGCTATTCGAAAAGACGGTATGCAATTAAAATATGTTAAAAATCAAACTGAAGGAATTTGTAGAATAGCTGTTTATCAAAATCCAGATGCATTACAATTTGTAAATGTTCAAACTGAAGAAATTTGCAAATTAGCTGTTCATAAAGATGGTTTACAATTAGGACGTGTTAAAAATCAAACTGAAGAAATTTGTAGATTAGCTGTTCAACAAAATTCACATGCATTTCAATTTGTAAATGTTCAAACTGAACAAATTTGCAAATTGGCTGTTCAAAAAGATGGTTTGCAATTAGGATACGTTAAAAATCAAACTGAAGAAATTTGTAGATTAGCTGTTCAACAAAATCCAAATGCAATTCAATTTGTAAATGTTCAAACTGATGAAATTTGTAAATTAGCTGTTCGTGCAAATGGCATGTTATTATTTTATGTTGTAAATCAAACAGACGAAATTTACGAATTGGCTGTTCGTCAAAATTTAAATGCATTTAGATTTGCAAATGCAAATATTCAAACTGAAGAAATTTGTAAATTAGCTGTTCAAAAAGATGGTATGAAATTGGAATATGTTAAAAATCAAACTGAAGAAATTTGTAGATTAGCTGTTCAACAAAATCCAGATGCATTACAATATGCAAAAATTCAAACTGAAGAAATTTGCAAATTTGCTGTTCGTCAAAAATTATATTTATTTCAGTATGTCCATATTCAAACTGAAGAAATGTGTGAATATGTCGTTCAAAAAGATGGCATGTATTTGCAATACATTAAAAATCAAACTGAAAAAATTTGTAGATTGGCTGTTCGTCAAAATCCAAACGCATTACGATATGCAAAAGTTCAAACTGATGAAATTTGCGAATTTGCTGTTCGTAAAAATGGATATTTATTAGATGATGTTATAAATCAAACTGACAAAATAATCAAATTAGCTGTTGAAGAAAATCATCGTGCGTCAAAATATATTAGACATGGTAGTGAACGATTTAGTAAAAATAAATTAGTTACACAACAAAACAAACAAATTATGCAAATTAAACAATCTATTGAACAACAAAAAAATGAGCAAATTCTCAAAAATAAACAAAATACACAATCTGATGAACAACCAAAAAATGAAGAAATTTGCTATTATTGTCCATATGAAAAATATTTTAATATTTATTCATATTTTAATAAAAACTAAAAAAAATGAATGAATAAATAAATAATTAATTTGATTTGTTGCCATTATATAAACATTTACATATTCAATGGACATATTAAAATTTTTAATTTTGATTGGATTTTTTTTATAGTATTGCTTTATATAAAAAACAACTCAATAATATCAAATAAAGTAATTAACATTCATTATTTGACATTTATTAAAAAAAATTGAAATAAATATATGTATAAATATGTTTGTAATATCAAAACAAATATACCATAAACACACATAATTAAACATGTTATTTAATTTTATTAGAAAAATGAACATAAAAAAAGTATCAACTGTTGCAATTTCAATAATTATTACTAACCACATAACAAATAAAACATTATATAGTTATGCAGATGATTTTTCCATTTATAGATTTAATATAAATGATTACAAATTATTGTCAGATGCAATGATTAAAAATGCAATACAAAATAATTGCAATTTATCAGATATACACTATTATAATCGTACTTCTGATGTGTGTGAAAAATTTGTGAAACATGATCCTCGCAATTTACAGTATATGTTATATCAAACGGATGAACTTTGTGAACAGGCTGTTCAACAAAATGGTTACATGATACAATATGTACATAATCAAACTGAAAAAATATGTTTATTAGCTATGCAACAAAATCCAGATGTATTTAAATATGTGGATAAACAAACTGAAGAAATTTGCAAATTAGCTGTTCAATTTGATGGTTTACTATTACGTTATGTTAAAAATCAAACCGAAGAAATTTGTAAATTGGCAGTCTGTCAAAATTCAAATGCATTTAAATATGTTAATGTTCAAACTGAAGAAATTTGCAAATTGGTTGTTCAAAAAGATGGAATGAACTTATTTTTTGTTGTAAATCAAACTGATGAAATTTGCGATTTGGCAGTCAAACAAAATCAAAATGCAAAAAAATATATTGATGTTCAAGACAGAGAAAAACGTAAATTGATTATGCAATTAAAAAAAGAACATAAAGAACGAAATGAACAAAAAGAACAAATATGTTATTTTTGTCCATATCAACAATATTTTAATGAATTTCAACAATATTTTTATAAAAAACAATAAAAATTAAATTTTTATAAGATAACAAATTAGTAAAAATTGAATAAATAATATTATTGGATTATCAATATTATATAAATATTTATGTGCTATCACCGATGTCACAAAAAATGATTATTACAGAAGAACCAGATATTGAAGAATCACCACACCAAATTATTAAAAGAATGAAAGAACTTACTGGTAATGATTCGTTTCATACACGTATTTTGCATAAAACCAATTATACACCAATGTTACGTATTGAAGAACCATATGAAATATTGTTAAAAAAATATAATTTGCAACCATTGATATTTTTTAAATATTGTTTGCGTTATGATTTGGTAAAAAAAATATTCGAACACGAAATTGATTATTATGAAATGAATGATATTGAATTTATGTTAGTTGAAGATGAAACTACGAGAATTATTGAAGAAATTATTGAATTAGAAAAACAAAACAACACCTAACATTTTTATATTGCTAAACAGTGTGAATAATTTTTATAGCACTATTATATTTAATCATGTGTTTGTTTATTCATTCATTCATTCATTCATTCATTCATTCATTCATTCATTCATTCATTTGTTATTTTATGTGATGTAATGTTATATATTTGTTTATTTTACACAATATAATATTCGTTATTTTAATTTTTTATTTACATCACATAAAAAAAACAATAATATATATTTTTATGAATACAATTTATGATGAACAAGCCGATATATTATACATCATTATATATCAATTAAATAAAAGTAGACATATTATTTGGTTTAGTGTTCAATTAACAAATTTTGTTGAAAACATCAAAAGAAAAAAAATAAATATTGATTACAAAGCAATAAAAATATGTGAAGACAATGATGACGGAAACACAGAATTATCTGTATCTACAAAATTAATACGCTGTAAAAATAAAAATGAATATATTAATTATCCAATTCATTCATTTAAAATAGATAATAAAATAGTAATTATTTACGATTTGGCAATTGGTTCATTATATTCATTAATAAAATATAGAAAAATTAATCCAATTGAATATGAAAAATTTGTAATGGATGTTATATCACAAATGATTGAATCATTAAATTTTTTACACAAATGTAAATTTATTCATACTGATATTAAACCTGAAAATTTTTTAATATGTGGTCGTACATTTCAACAAAATGAAATAATTGAATTTATTGAAAATTATAAATTAGCAACCAAATTTCCATCAACAATAAAAAAAAAAGATATTCAAAACATAATTAAAAAAACTGTTAATACTTTTACAAAATCGGTTATTGAAAAATTTAATTTACCAAATATTAAAGATGTTGATATTTTTGATAATTCTTCATCATCATCTAATGATTTTAGTTGCAATGATTATGATAATGATAATGATAATAATAATAATAATAACAATAACAACAATAATAGTAATTGTTGCAGTGATGACAGTGATGCATCAATTGTTTCTGATTTAATATCAAATTATTCCGAAACATCATATGTGTCAAATGATGGTGATTATTTAAAATATCATGATAATTTTCATACAAAATATATTTTGAATGATTTAAAAGAAAAAATGCTTAACAGTAACAATAACAATAACAATAACAGTGACAACAGCAACAACAACAATAATGACAATACAAATGATTGCATAAATGATGATGTTTTACAAAATAAATCAGTAGACAATGAATATGAAAAACATTGCGAAAATGAATTAAAAAAAGAATATGATTTTATTAAAAAATATATTGTAAATCCAAAAATTAAATTAACTGATTTTGAATATATGATTAATGAAAATACACAAATTTTTCGCACAATGCAAAATCGTTGTTATAGATCACCAGAAATTATTCTCGGTTATAAATATACGAAAAAATCGGATTATTATGCATTAGCATGTTCAATTTATGAAATGGTTACAGGAGAACCATTTGTTACATTATCATTAGATGATAATTACGGAATATATGATAATGATTTATTAAATTTAAAATTATTAATAGAAAAAACAAATAATTTTGATAAATTTATTGAATTAATACAAAAATCATCACGTAAAAATTATTTAATAACAAATACAAATAATTTAAAATTCGTTAAAAAATATGATTTTGGTAAATATTGGAAAAACGATATGATAGGAATAAATGAAAAAATTATAAAATTTATTGAGATAAATCTTGAATTAAATCCAAATGACCGAAATTTAATATTTTAATTAAAAATACAATGTGGTTATGAAAAGAGATTAAAAATATTATAAAAAATATAGATGTTTTGTTGTAAATATTTATTTAATAAAAAATAAATATTTATTTTTGTTTTTATTAAGTGTAAATTCAATAAAATATATTGTTTTATTGAATTTTAATCAAATGTATTAGTAAATATGTTGTTTGTATATTTATATTTGTATATCTGTATATTTGTATTTATATTTGTAAATTTATAAATTTATAAATTTGTCAATGTGTAAAAAATAAATTATATTGTGTGACTGTATTTATATAATTTAAAACAAAAATTTATATATAATAGTAATTACCTTTATATTTAAAACTATGTCAAATTGATGTGTATGATGTATAACAATATACTCAATAATAATTAAATATATTATAAATTTGTGTTATTTGCGTGGATATGTTATATTTGGTCCAACGCCGTAATATATATCAACTATGTTTGATAATATATTATGTAAAGGAATTACAATGTGTCTAAAAATTGATTGTTCATTAATATTAAATACAACATAGTTATATTTAATAATTTCATTAATGCTCATTTTTAGTTTATTAATAATAATTGTATTGTAGAATAAGTATTATAAAAATAAATACAATGTATCATTTTTTTCAATTTTTTTTATTATGTATATTGAATTATGTTATATTTAGTGTATATGGTGTATATTGTGTATATTGGATACTGTATATTATTTTTGATATATTTATTACATTATTGTTTGTATTTTTTAAATATCATATCAAGCATAGTATTTGCAAATGGATGAAATTGTATTTTAGAATAATTTTTGCTTGCTATAAACCATTTTAAATTATCATTCATATTTATGCATTTTTTTTGTATATTGATGTAATAAACAATATATTTTGATTGTGATTCCCACATAATGCATTTAATATTAACATTTGGATATTTGTTGTTATTTAAAGAAATACAATTATTCGTTTCTTCATAAAATTCACGTAATGCTGTATCTAATGACGATGCATCATATATTTCTCTTTTTCCACCAATTAAATTATATTTGCATTGATCATTTCTCATTTCGTTTATAGCTAAAAATTCATTAAATTCATTAACTAAAAATACACCAGATGCACAATATCCATTTATTTCTGTTTTACGTATATCAGATATTTTGTATACAATATACGAATGTGGTGTTACTTTTTTTTTAACTATTTTAAATTTATCACAATATTTTAAATGTCCTTCACAACAATCATTTTTGTTACAAAATTGGCATATTGTTATTAAATATTCAAAATTTGAAAAATTCTTTAGAGATTTGTTTTCACAAATATGTTCAGTTGAGCACTGTATTTGTCTTAATGAATATATTTGGTCTAATAAATAAAAATTATTCAATAAATGTATTGTGTAATTTTTAGCGTAAATGTCAGATGTTGTATCAACCATTATTGTTGCAAATATTTGTATGATAATTACATAATTGAATATGTTAAATTTTTCATTTTTTTTTATAAAAATAAAATAATAAAATAATAAAATAATAAAATAATAAAATAATAAAATAACATTTTTGTCATTATTTTGTTGTTTATCAATGATTGTAGTTTGTGTATTATTTACGTTAATTTTTTGCAGTTATTTATTAATAAATTCATACATTTCATTAGTTGGATTTTTTATGTGTTTTATTACATTTATATTTTGCTTTAAAGCCATCCAGCACATTTTGTCAGTAATACGTTCATGTGGTATATATTGTAATGCCTTGTAATTTTTTTGTATAGCTAATTCAAAAACTTCGTCAGGAAGTTTCGTTGTACAATATAGTTTATCAATAGCACGATAGTCAACATTTATTGCAAATTTTAATAAATGTACATAATTATCATGATGAAAATATATACCACGATGAATGTCTTTATACATGTCATAGTCA
>OBEQ012538328.1_pt1 | contig 15729 bp, 19 predicted proteins | sample 1670901 | NCBI WGS metagenome assembly OBEQ01 (sample SAMEA104232315, study PRJEB22302) | groundwater metagenome | biome: forest; feature: aquifer; material: groundwater | place: USA | collected 2011-08-07 | depth 5.4 m | reverse complement strand
CTCGGCAATCGCCTCTTTAATCCGGTAGTCTTCCGTTCCATCAACCATAAGCGAAATTATTTTTTGATCACCGGTCATCACTACCTTTACTCCATTTTTCTCCACAACCACTTGCTCTGCTGCCAGAGCCCTCTGCATCTGTACGGCTTGATCCCGCATGGACTTAAGATCTCCCAATGTTTTTAAAGGATTAAACATAACATTTCCTCCTAATCAACAATATTAATAACTATTTAACTGTATTTTTGTCTTTTGTTTCGCACCATTCTACCACCGCCATTTCCACTGGCAACTGGGGTATAGCGCTGGTTCGAAATTCAACATAAGCCCTGGAAAAAATCTTGATTAAACTATTGATGTCTTCAGCAGATAATTTTTCAATCGAGCTTAAATTATCACCTCCCAAACCATGCTTGGTCATCAAAACATCATGAAGAAGAGTCAGAATTGACGCAGTTAAAAGCTTCATGTTGACTCCGGACTCTATTCCTTTATTTATAAGCTTAAGAAGACTTTTAGCATCCTTTTTGACTAACAACTCAACCACATCTTTTGCGCTAACCTCACTGCTGTATCCTAAAACTTTCTCTATCTTTACTGGGTCAAGCGCATCTTCTATGATGGCTTGTTCCAAAAGTTTCGTCCCGTCTCTGAAAGACCCGTCAGAAACTTTCGCGATCGACTCCAGCACTTCTTTCTCATTTTTTATATCCAACTTTTCCCCTTTTACTACCCTTTTTAATGAATGAACGAGCTCATCGATAGTTGCCTTTTGAAAATCAAATCGACTGCACCGGGAAGTTATCGTCGGTAATAATTTATCAGCTTCAGTAGTTGCTAAAATAAAAACCGCATGAGCCGGCGGCTCCTCCAGAGTTTTTAGAAGTGCATTGAAAGCCTCTGTGGTCAACATATGCACTTCATCAATGATATATACCTTAAAAAGACTAGACGACGGCGCTAATTTTATCTTTTCTTTCAGATCACGTATCTCATCTATCCCTCTATTGGATGCCCCGTCAAGCTCTAAAACATCCAGATTTCTGCCTTCAGTTATAGATATACAAGACTCACACCTATTACAGGGTTCAAATCTTTCTTTAAAACGATCAACGCCTTTTACTTCTAGCCTCTTTTTCCCTACTTTCTCGCAATTTATAACTTTTGCTACAATTCGTGCCGCCGATGTCTTACCCGTACCTTTGGGACCGGCAAATAAAAAAGCATGAGGAGTATGGCCGGATGCTAACACGGAAGCTAGTCTTTTTCGGATATTTTCTAAATCTAACTCATCAATTTTTTGCGGGCGATACTTTCGATAAAGTGTCATAAAAGATCTCCAAATGATATTTGAGATTTACTCGTGATGGTAGCCCAAAAGATGCAACAACCCATGCTCAACCAGCTCCGCCACCTTCTGATCTACCATCTTTTCTTCCTCAGATGCATCAACGACAGCCTGTGGATAAGATATCATTACATCTCCTAAACGCAAAACATCATCAGGGGGATCAACGAAAAATGTATCTTTTCTCGTTTCTGATAAGGGGAATGCCAAAACATCAGTCGTGTTGTCCAAATTGCGGTATTTTCTATTCATTGCCCGCATAAACCTATCCCCTACGATGTTGATACTTAACTCAAGTTTTCCTTTTACCTTCTTTTCTATCAATACTTTTTCCACCACTTCTTTGATAGTATTTCTAGAAATAGGATATCTCGACTCTGCCCTAATAAGAATGTTTATCATGCGTTTTTTCTAGCGGCTGCTTGAGCTTTCCTATACTTTATTCTCCTCTGAATCTCATTTTTTGCTTCTTTTCTCTTTTCCGCTGGCTTTTGATAAAATTCTCTTTTCTTAAGCTCTAGTAGAATTCCCTCGGAGATAACTTTCCGCATAAATTTACGGATGACACTATCCGATGTATCCCCGGGTTGTGCTTTAACGATAATCATAAAGTTTGACTAACACCTCCTTTAGAAACTCTTATCATTTACGCATTGTTACATTTATGCATTGTTACATTCTTTATACGTCCCATCCTGGGCTCTTCTTCCAACCACCTAGTATATGTAAATGCAAATGAAAAACTAATTGTCCGGAATTTTTCCCATTATTAACGACTATCTTAAATCCATCTTCTATTCCCAGCTTTTCTGCCAACTCTCTGGCCTTAACCATTAATTTCCCCATCAATTCTTTATCGGTCTCTCCTATTTCTTTAAGAGATTCGATATGAGCAACCGGCACTAACAATACATGTACCGGGGCCTTCGGCGCTATATCATAAAACGCCACCATATCACTGTCCTTATACGCAAATTTCCCCGGTATCTCACCTTTTATAATTTTACAAAAAATACAATCTTTCATTTTATTTCAATACCTTAATAATCTCTCTTAATGTTAATCTCGTCGGCTTCGTCTTCGGATTTTTCATCGAACCATTCAAAAGCATCTTATGACTGGCATGGAGATACCAAGTTGCCTCACTATCCATTTTTTTTAAAGTTTTATATATTCCTTCTAGATCTACTTTGGAAAGCGGTAAAGCCTTAATTCGTACATAACTTTTCTTTGGATCTTTTCGAGCCACCAGAATATAACCCTTCTTCTGCCCCAACCTCACCACCTCATCATTAACCGTCTCAATTCCCAACGCCTTCCCCCATTTAGATTTAAACGGAACTCCTTTTTCCTCTATCTCTTTCTCCGCCCAAACCTTATCCTGAAGTTTTTTATATATCCCATCCAAACTTACCATTCCCAACTCTAAAAGCTTATTGTTATCCTCGGAATATAATAGTTTCCATCCATCCAGAGCCCCTATTAACGAAAAATCATAAAAATCCGCCTCCGGATTGGGATAATAGACATCTCGGAAATGGTCAATATCATTCACTATATCTACCAAACGTACGAGTGCCTCATCCGGAAACTTTTGACTTTTGACTTTTGACTTTTGACTTTGCGAAACGAATTCCATAGTTCGTTTCGCCGCGCATGTATCTTCATCCGTCTGATGATGATCGAGCATTCCTAATCCCGTATCCACATGCAAAATGTCCCCCTTGCTGTCAACCGGTTCATTATCTAATGTTGTCCCAGCCGGTACATATGCTACATCTGCTCTTTCCCAACCGGCCAAAAATCGCTTCAAAAGCCACACCGAAGCTATCGCATCCACATCCGGCATCATATGCGTCACTATCGTTTTCACCTACTTATTTTATATCTAAATGGGTTAAGTTACAAGAAATAAAGAGTTTAAATCATCTACGCCTAAAAAGACTTCTAACTCTTCCCGGTAGTCCCCTATCATTTGCTTGTTCCGGAGGTATTGATCGGTTTAATGGGTTACCATCGTTATCAAAAAATCTTCTTTTATCTTTAGGTCGTTGGTCAACAACACATTTTCGAAGTTTATTTTCTATTAATAACGCAACATTCTCAGGTATCTTAATACCATCTAGTTGCCTCATATAACCTCCGATTACTTGTTGATAAATAGCATCATCAAGACCAGGAACTAATTCTCTATAATGTCCTATCAAACGATTGCTTTCATTATCCCCGGAACCACCATCAGTTTGTGCTCCACTAGTACCTCCTGCTCCATCATGACCATAGAATGAATCCCCCTCTAAACCCATAACAATAGTTAATCTTAATACGCCTGCGCAAAATACCACCGGTGCTTAGCATCTTTTCCGCAGTAGATACATTTACCCTTTTCTTCTTTTGCCTCCAGTGGAAGAACCCTACTCGTCGCTTTCGTATCCGCTTTTATTTTCGCTTCACAAGTCGGATCCCCACACCAAAATGCAACTATAAATCCTTTTTTCATTTTCATTATTTCTTTAAATTCATCATAGGAACTGACTTCGTGGGTATTTTCATCTCTAAACTTCTGCATCCTTTCAAATAAATTCTTTTGTATCTCTTCTAATAATAACTTCATTTCGCTTTTGATATTTGATATTTGATATTTGATTTTTGCTCCTGTGTCTCTTCTTACCAATGTCACTCCACCACTTTCCAATTCTTTCGGACCTATTTCTATCCGTATCGGCACTCCTTTTAATTCCCAATAGTTAAACTTCCACCCGACTGTTTTTTCTTCCCTATCATCCACTTTCACTCTAAGTCCGTTCTTTTCCAACTCCTCTTTCAACTTCCTACAAAAAGAAGCGGCCGCTTGAGTTTGTTGAATAGAGATTATAATTACTTGAATCGGTGCGATATTCGGAGGGAAAATCAACCCTTGATCATCACCATGAGATAGTATCAATGCTCCAATTACTCGAGTAGTTTCTGCCCAACTGGTTTGCCACACATATTGTCTTTCACCAGTCTTATCCAGATATTGGATATCAAAGGCTTTGGCAAAATTATTGCCTAAATTATGTGATGTTCCCATCTGGAGAGCCTTCCCGTCAGGCATCAGAGCTTCAAGCGTGTAGGTAATCTTAGCCCCAGGAAATTTTTCATTTTCCGACTTTTTCCCCACCACTACAGGAATTGCCAATTCATCTTCATCAAATTTTTTATAAATTGTTAATATTTTTCTAGAAAAATCATCTGCCTCCTCAAATGTCGCGTGAGCAGTATGGCCTTCCTGCCACAAAAATTCAGTCGTTCGCATAAAAAGATAAGTACGTTTCTCCCAACGAACGACATTATTCCAAAGATTCAGAAGCAATGGTAAATCGCGCCAACTTTGTATCCATTTGGCGTAAGTATCATACATAATCGTCTCTGATGTCGGACGTACAACCAAGGGTTCGGCCAATTCTTCTCCGCCGCCAATAGTCACTACTGCCAGCTGAGGTGAAAAACCTTTTATATGTTCTTTTTCTTTTTGCAGAAAATGCATCGGTATAAAAGTGGGAAAGTATGCATTCTTTACACCTAACTCTTTGAATTTCTTATCAAGATAAGCTTGTGTTGCTTCCCAAATCTCATAGCCATAAGGCCTTATTATCATGCAGCCCTTAACCGGCGAATAATCCGCCATTTCGGATTTTAAAATCACATCCGTATACCACCTATCCGGATTCATGGATTTTTTAACTATTTCCTTTTTTTCAAACTTTTTCATCTTAATAAAGTTTTCCTCCAATAATAGCCTTATCCTTATCAGGAACAATCAATATACATTCATGATCCTCATCAGGTACTCCCAATGTTAAAACTTCAGACAAGAAAGGTCCAATCTGTCGAGGAGGAAAATTAACTACTCCAATAATTTTTTTTCCTACCAATTCTTCCTTTTTATAGTACTTCACCAATTGAGCGCTCGATCGCTTTGTCCCGATTTCTGAGCCAAAATCGATAGTCAATTTAAACGAAGGTTTTCTCGCCTCCGGGAAATCATCAACAGCGATAATTTTCCCTACTCTGATATCTAATTTTAAAAAATCATTATATGAAATCATATAATTGCGCCTCCTTTATTATAATGTATAAAAGAAAATAAATCTTTCGGATCATTAATCACCGGTACCAGATTGAGTTCTTCACCTATTCCATACTTTTGAGCAAGTTCATATGTGAGTCGAAGCGCTGAATAATCCTCCATTGCTATTCCGACTGAATCAAATAAAGTAATCTGTTTGTCGTTTTCTCTTGCTTTTTTTGAACCATTTACTAACTCATAAAGTTCTGCAGTTACAAGCTTTTTAGCAACATTCCTTTTTAGACGCTGAATTTCTCCTTCAACGAAAGACTGTTCAAAATATTCAACAACAATACGACATCTATTTAAAATACCGAGTTCTAACTCTGTTTTGCCAACTGTATCTCCTCCGAGAGCGTTAATATGAACGCCCCGGCTTATCCATCCGTTTTTTATAACATCAACATTGGCTTTACTCGCTATACAAGTAGTTATAATATCTGCACCAACTACCGTCTCTCGGGCATTTTTGCATCTTATAAATTTTATATGCTTATTATTCATATTTCTCTCAAACTTATCCATCGCTTTTGGGTCTATATCAAAGTATCGAACAACTTTTATATTGCGTATTAATCTTAAACCCGTAACTTGAAATTCACTCTGGGCTCCCGTACCAATAATTGCCATGATCCGAGCATCTTTTCTTGCCATTAAATCAGTGGCCAGAGCCGAGGTGGCAGCTGTCCTCAGTGCAGTTAAAATAGTCATTTCGCTAACCATTAGAGGATACCCTGTATCAATCCTGGATAACTGCCCAGTGGCTACCACAGTTTGCAAACTCTTCAGGGGATTCTTAGGATGGCAGTTCACATATTTAAATGTGTAATATAACTCGTTATCGCAAATTGGCATCAACTCCAAAACGCCGCCAGTCACATGCATGGCCGGACGAGGCATATTAGTAAATTCCTTCCAACGAGTAAAGTCTCTATTAAGAGCCATCATTAGATCCCTCAGAAAATTTTCCAGTCCGTGTCTGGCTATAAGCTTTGATAGTGACTCAACTGTGATTATCTTCATTTCTTACCTCCTTTAAACTACTGCCGTTCAGGATTGGCCTCCAACATAAACACCAACCGTCACCATGTCTTATATCGGCTACCACCTGGCAGCCCTCACCTCTTTTTACTTCCTCTACTAGAAAATTTTGGCAGCTAGAACATCTTTCATCCCCGCGACCAAAATCCTGATATTTAATCCCTAGTTGGGAATACTTTCCTAAATACTTTTCCTTTCCACCCATAAAAAACCTCGCCGCCGCAACCTAAGCTTGACTTAAGCTGCAAGGGCGAGGTTTCTCGCTGTACCACCTTGCTTTGCCCAATTGCCATTAAAAATCCCCTTCCGCGGGGACTTAAAACTAGCAATTAGCCTTATTTAAGTGCTCCGTTACCGACACACTTTGTTTTATTTTTACGGTTAAACTTCCGTCGAATTCATCATTCGCAGCCTCATTGAGCGGGAAACTCAACTCATAGCGCTTTTATCTAAATATATTTTAACATATTTTGTCAACAATTTGATTTAATGATCCAAATAAAGTGTCAAGCATTTAATCCCTCCACCGGATTTTTTAAATTCTCCCATTTCAACTAGTATATTATCTTTATATCCTACAAACAGTGTATCTCCTACCAGAATGCTATTTCCTACAAATGATTCCGCTTCAAGTTTAGAAAAAGGTATCGCGTCGGGTATATTTTCTAAAAGATTTCTACTTTCCTCAGAAAAAGCATCCGGATAATAAAGTAAAGCTTTTTCTCCCAACGGACTAAAGGCGGTATCGAAATCATAAAAATAGGGGTTTATTAGACAGAGAGACACTGTTTTCACCCCCAATATCTTTCTCACCTCATCATGCGACTCTCTATCTGAACGAAAACCATATCCCATATATAAAGTGCCTTTATAAAATAATGCATCTCCTTCTCCCCCTTGAAAGTGTTTTATATGATAAGTCTCAAAACCCTGCTCCTGAAACCATTTTTCAAAGTACGCTTCTTCGTGAGTACGTTCTTTATAACGATGACGACTCACTATAAATTTATTTTGATATGCAATTCCACCATTGGCCGTAAAAGTCATATCCGGTAGCCCTTTAACTTGCCTGATTAAATCCACAATTACGCCATTATCAACAAATGCATCATAAAGCGTTTGCCATTGTATCATGGCTTTCTCCTGATCAACTTGATTTTCCAGATGCATCCATGGATTAATCTCATATTCAATATCAAAGTAATCCGGCCGGCACATCAATATTTTCATTTTATCTCCATAAAAAAACCCGTCATCTTTCTTATTGGAAAGGACGAGTTAGAATCTTTATAAACTAATTCGTGGTACCACCTTATCTTTCTTCTTACTGCTATTACGGGCTTACCCGTTCTGCTTTTGTCCTAAGTTTTCCGAAGGACTTCGCAAAAAGCTCATCTGGCGGGATACCAGACTAATAACGCTTTTTTTGTATCAAAGCTATTCTATCATTAATGTCAATTTTATCGAAATAACTCTTTTTATTTCCCCTCAAAATGTTTCCGAAGTTCCGCATATATATGCCTCTTCGTATCTTCCACACTTATCCCCCATTTCTCCGATATATGCCGTAAATCGTCCTCTGTCAAGGATCCTCCGCCTTGAGAAACTTTTCCTTTTCCCACATCATCATCTTTCATACCGCACCCACAGTTATAACACATAGATATCACCACCTTTTAAAGACTAATTTTATACACCCCCACAAATTCCTCCCCTATTGGCTTTTTGAATTTTGCTTCCACTTTCAATTTATCCCCCAGTCCTGCCAATTGGTTGCCCCGCGACACAAAATAAAATGCATCGCTAGATAATTGTAATTTATCTCTATTTTGCATTATATCACCCAAAAAATTTACTGGCAGCACACGAATATTTTTTTCTTTATTGAGATACACCAACACACCATCCTCAGGATTACCACTATCCATGCGCACAAAAACCACAATCACTGGCGCTGCGGGAGCTTTCTCTTTTAAATAGTCCGCTGCTTCCCTGACCCCATAACCCGAAGTCCACCCAGTCACATATTGGGCAAAATCACCCCGGACTCTTGGCACGAGACTTAATATTGCATAAAAACTTAAGGGGAAAAAAGCCAAAATTAAACCCATCAATATGCTACTTCCAACTACCGCGGGCACCAATCTTTTAATTTTGTTATCCATTATCTTTAATCCTTCAAGAGTCAAAAGCAGCACAATCGGTATCAATATTAATACATACCGGGAATCTATGTTTTTTAGAAAAAATATCTCAAACACTAAAGGGAGAAAAAACCATATTAACGGATAAGCAAATTTTTTTTGAATTATATTTTTTATTCCCAAAATAAAAATTAATAACAATAGCGGCGTAATATATATCAACAATAATAATAAAATTGTCAGCAAATTGTTTAACCAACTATTTACGGGAAACCTGATTAACTCTACAAATGTAAAAATTCTGGTATACTCAAAATGTGGCATTTGGGCATAGAGTGGATTTTGAAGTATTGGCAGGATTAAAATACAAAATGTCACTAATAAAGCTATGATCGAAAACAAATAATCCTTTCGCCAGGCAGCCTTAGTTATAAATTTATAACCATAGATAGTAAAAATTGGGATAAACGCCAGAAGCATCGTCGACTTCATCCACCACCCGCATGCCAGAATTATTCCCATCAATATGCTTTTTACTAGGCCCGGCTTTTCCATCAGCTGGCTAAAAATTAAAAGCGACAGACTAAACAAAGCCGTAACTATCCCATCAGGAAGCGCCATGCGGTCAAAAAGGAGAAGATAAGGACAAAATATCAAAATTAATGCTTCCCAAATTAACAGCTTCCCCTCAAAATATTTCTCGCTCAATTTTAAAATTGAAAGAAAAGTAATCAAAGAAAACATGACGCTAACTAATCTACCTGCTATCAACGGATCAATGGTCAAAACTTGCGCCAACCCAAAAAGGATTGGCGTCCCTGCCTGCTTTCCGTCTATCGAGACGGGAACAAGTCCCTTACCAAAGTTTTCTATAAATTGATTCCCCCACCGCAGGTATATCGCTTCATCATTAAAAATTGGGATATTATTTATAGAAATAAGGCGAATGAGGAAAAAAAGGAAAAGAAGAAAAAATATTATCCTTTTATTAAATATCATAACCAAAGATTTTGCGGGGAGTTGGCTGAATTTTATTTACTAAATATCCTCACCAAATCATTCAGCGTTACTAACACTATCAAAGCCAAAAGTATCGCCATACCCACCTGATGGGCGTATCTCTCCCATTGAGCTCGTATCTTTTTACCAGTCGTTGCCTCGATAACTACAAATAGAAGTCTCCCTCCATCCAGAGCCGGAAATGGCAATATATTCACAATAGCCAAGTTAAGAGACAAAAGTCCCATCAGTTCCAGCACCGCAGACTGCCCAAATTTGATCGCTTGTCCGGTCATCTGAGCTATACCGACCGGTCCGGCGATGTCTTTTGAGACGGATTGAAATGTCACCAATTTAAAAAGTGTCGTACCGATGCCTTTTAATAGTTCCCATGAAAGTTTAAACGATTCCTTCAACCCCAAAATTGGCGCTTGAGCCAGAGGATACTTTTTTTCTTCATAATTAGAAATCACTATTCCCAAAGGCCCCTGATCTTTAGGATAATCCTTTCTCGGTATTAGCATAACTTCCATTTCTTGACCGTTTCTCACTATTATTAAACTGATTTGTTGACCTAAATGCTCCTTTGTTTTATTAACGAGTGTTTCCCCATTTTTTATTTCTATCTCTTCCGTTTTGACTTTTGTGTTCTGCCTGCCCTGAGCATTGCCGAAGGGAATTTTGAGTTTTTTTACTATATCTTTTTCTTTGAGCCCCGCTTGATCAGCAGGTGATCCGGCAACAACCTTATCTATATGCACCCGATCTACCGGTACCATTACTCCTTGGGTAAACAGATACGAAATTACCACAATTGCCAGTATAAAATTCATCGTAACACCAGCAACCAAAATTATCGCTCTTTGCCACGGCGGCCTAGCATAAAACGCCCTATCGCTTAACTTTGAACTTTGACCTTTGACCTTTGAATTTTCTTCCTCTCTATCTTCACCATAAAGCTTCACAAATCCTCCAATAGGAAGCCAGTTGATAGAATACATCGTCTCACCCTTTTTAATTCCCCAAATCCGTGGCGGTAATCCGAAACCGAATTCCTCAACTTTTATCCCCAGTCGTTTAGCCGCCACAAAATGCCCTAATTCATGAACCAGGACCAGAATAGAAAGAATAATAAAAAAAACAAATACAGTGAGAATCATATTTAGCAGTTTTACTATTGTAAACGACACGAAACTATAATTCAATCTCACAAAAAGGTATAATATGACGAGAATTTTATACTATGTCCCAAGACCTTCACGATTTTAAAAGCGAAGAGATAGAGATCCATATCCGTACCTACCGCTCCCTATTAAAAGCCAGTGGATCTATAAAAATTAACCAGCTTATCGCTTCTCACTTGAGTTTAAAATCCATCCTCCACCAAAAAGGGGCGGGAGATGACATCGATATCGCCGCTTTTATTTATGTCCTTCTGAGACTTCCTCAAATCATATCATCAGTTTCTGAAGTTATTTTGGGTCAATCATATTCTGTTTTTAAAAATGCCCATCTGGGGGCCGTAACTAAATGGCGCGAAGTTTTCGCTCCGGGAAGAAGAAGAAAAATGTTTTATGATGGGAAAAAGAGGCTAGCCGTTTATATAGCTTCCGTGACCGACGTGGATGATATTATCACTCTTCTTACTGCTTTTGAAATAGAGTGGAACAAACTTCATCGAAAACTATCCTCTATCAAAAACCCGGGAAGATATATCGAGACAGTTCTCTCACCTGAAGATTTAGGCCGCCTCCAAAATATCTATGGTAAAGACTTTAAAACTTTTCTCAACAGCATAAAAACTAAAAAAGTCTCCTTTGAAGTACGACTCCTGGCGGGATCTTATGTCGAATACGCCAAAGCCACTTCCTCTTGGTGGAAAAATATCCTTAGGACTCTACACACCCTGGGTGTCCCACATCGGCCGATCTACTTTGTCTCCTCCAATACCCATTCACTAACTAATATTTTGACACGCTTTGCTCTTTATGAAGAAAAAAAGCTCATTTCCTATCTTTACAGACTCAATAACCCGGAATTAATTAGGCTTTGGGAACAGATCCAAAGCGGCGGTTTTCTAGCCAACAGAGAATATTTTCTCTACTATATCGCCAAAAAATATGCCGCCGCCTATCCAGAAATACTCAAAAAGAAAGAAGCCTTGGAACGCCAGCTGGGCATACACACCGTCCGTTCTTCCCGCTACCTCGATATCGACGCCCAGGTGATCGAAATTTCCAAATTAGGAACCGATAAACAGTTGGCGGGAAAATTAAAAACTGACCTCTCACCTTTGCAAAAAAGTAAAGCCGTAATCCTTAATATCGACTATCCACTGGGCTGGGCTGCTTATCAGGTACTTACAGAAATCGGCCAAAATGTCGACTTGATCAAAGGCGTCTATATTATGGGCAAAGCCGCCACTCTCACCGGCCAAATAGGCGATATTCTTATCCCGACAACCGTCTATGATCAACACACCAAAAATGTCTATGCCCTCAATAATACTTTTTCCCCCAAAGATTTTCGCGACACATTCCGGACTGGTCGGGTATTAGATGGCCAGAAATCCGTCTCCACCAAAGGTACATTTTTGGAAAATGAAAAACTGATTAAACAATGGTTTGAAGCCGGATATACCATTATCGAGATGGAAGGAGGTCCCTATCTTAATGCCGTCTATGAATTTATCTACTACAATCGCTATACCGAAAATCAATTTATATCTCTGGTAAATCCACCGTTTGAGTTGGGACTCATCCATTACGCTTCCGATACACCATATTCTAAAGCTAAAAATCTCGGCGTAAGAAACCTTTCCTATGAGGGTGTGGAGCCAACTTATGCTATTTCCCGAGCAATACTCAGTAAAATATTCACCCGCGAACTATCTTCTAATCCTAATCTCTAACAGCTAATTGCTAACAGCCAATAGCTAATTAACTATATCTCTCTCAGTTCCGTCTCTTTTTTCTCTCTCAAATCCTCTATTTCTCCCATCATTTCATCCGTCTCTATCTGGATTTCTTTCTCGAGCCTCTTTTTATCATCCTCAGATATTTCTTTTGCTTCAAATTTTTTCTTCAAGTCCGCCATCACCTCATGTCTTACTTGCCGTATCATCACTCTCCCGCCTTCTAATTTAGCATGAGCCAGCTTTATATATTCCTCTCTCCGTTCAGCATTCAGCTGAGGCAGATTTATCCGCACATAGCTCCCATCGATATGTGCATTAAATCCCAAATTCGCAGCATTAATCCCATGTTCTATATCTTTGATAACAGAGGGATCAAAGGGAGTAATCAAAAGTGCTCGAGGCCCATCAGTTGTTATCGTCGCCATTTCTTTAACCCGAAGATGTTGCGTATTTTCGTAAGCCGAAATTACTACGTTCTCAACTAATGCCGGGGATGCTCTTCCCGTTCTAATTGTGGCCAAATCCTCCTGCAACAGATGTATGGCCTTCATCATCTTTTCTTTTGTTGCCGCCAAAATCTCATTATCCATTTGCGATTAGAATAACAGGAAAAATCAAAAATGACAAGAGTTAAAGAATAAGTATGAGTTATTTATCCTTTTTTGGGTAATGGTTTAAATTGACCCTTAGGGGGTATCACCACTTCCGGACCTTCAAGAGTATTCCGAACACCTGTCTGTTCTAATGGCTCAATAGCAACTGTGCCATCAGTATATTTTGTGACTCTGTTACCTCCCTTTATTTCTACTCGTTGAATCTTGCCCTGTCTAAATCTTGCTTCCTCTTTTTCAACATCTGAATCTGCCATATCTACAATCTATCTTAATATAATTTTAGGTAATTATGTTCCTTTTTCCCCTTGTACAACAAATTTTGCTTTTTGAAATTCTTTTGCTCCTCTTTTAATTTTAGCTTCTTCTTCAAATTCATTTGGTCCAAACAAATTATTGGTATTTGTTTGGGATTCAACCGCTGCATTACGGAATTCTTTATGCCAAGAACCCAGAGCTTTTCTTATTTTACTAAAGTCAACCATATTAGTATAGTCTATCAAATTATAACAAATAGTCAACCAAAAAAACAAACTAGTTGTCAGTCCTATAGTATATCTGCTACCTTACTTTATTCTTCCCACCCAATCCTTTATACTTATTTATATGTCATCCGAGCAAAAAGTCGTTCTTGAACTTCGTACCCCCAAAACCGCCGAAGAAACTCCAGCTTCCATGGAACAGGTCTTCTCAGCCCTCTACGCGGGGGGTCATATCCCTCACTGGCGGCGACTTTGGATCAAAGTCCGTACTCTATCATTTGAGATTGCTACTTTTAACCAAGTCATCCATTTCTATACAGTTGTCCCTAAATCATTCCAGTCTTTTATGGAAAGCCAACTCACCTCCCAATATCCCAAAATTCTCATTACTCCAGTACCAGATTATATCGGCGAAATCACCAAAAGCCCCTTTCTCGCCATTGGCAATCTTGAGCTCGCCTCATCTTTTTATTACCCTATCAAAACTTATAAAGATTTCAAAGAACTCGATCCTCTCTCCTCCATCGTCGGCACACTTTCCAAATTTGGCGTTGATGAAAAAGCCCTCATTCAAATGGTTTTAGAGCCCCCCCATTTCAATTGGCAGTCGATGGTCCAAAGGATAGTAAGCCGAGGTATCCCCGATCCTACCGCAACAGCCCCCGATCGCACCAAACCCTTCCCCCAAGCCCGCTTGATCGATGATAAAATTAACCACACCGGCTATCGAACTTATATCAGAGTAATTACCGCTGCGGCAACTCAACAAAAAGCCCTCAGCCTCCTTTTTAATATCGCCGGAGCCTATGGCGCCTTTGCCCTCGGTGAAGGCAATCGACTCGTACTTCGCCGCCCCCGCCTTTTTTGGAAGAGAGTAATTTTTGATCGGATAATCAAAAGAGAAAAAAGTCACCTTCCCCGACACCAGATCCTTACCACCAATGAATTGGCAACTATATTTCACCCCCCCACTATTCTTTTGGCCGGAATTAAAAATATCGCCTGGGGTCGGACTCTTGTGGGTGAACCGCCCCAAAACTTACCTATCTCCGAAGGCCTCACTGCCGAGGAAAAATCCCAAATCAATTTTTTTGCCCGAGCCGAATTTCGCAATAAATTAACTACTTTTGGCATCAAGAAAAATGACCGCCGGAAACATATGTATATCATCGGTAAAACCGGTACCGGTAAAACTACCCTTATCGCTAATATGGCCATCAATGATATGAGAAATAGGGAAGGAATCGCTGTTATCGACCCTCATGGCGACCTTTCCGAAATTCTCTTAAACTATATCCCCTCATATCGCGTCAATGATGTTGCATACCTCGAACCTTTTAATCAAAAACACCCTTTTTGGATCAACCCCCTCGATGTCAAATTTCCTGCTCACAAAGAATTAGTCGCCTCTGGCATAGTTTCCATTTTTAGCAAGCTTTATTCCTATTCCTGGGGTCCCAGGCTCGAGTATATTCTCCGAAATACCATCTTAACGCTTCTGGAAGTACCCAATGCCACCATGGTCATGGTACCCGATCTTCTGGCCGATTTTAATTTCCGCCACAAAATTGTGGAAAAACTTCAAGATAAAATTCTTTATAACTTTTGGGTCAATGAATTTGATAAAATGCATCCCCGGCTCAAAAGCGAAGCTATCGCCCCCATCCAAAATAAAGTCGGCCAGTTTGTCGCTTCCCCCACTATCCGCAATATCATCGGCCATCCCACATCTACAATTGACCTTGAAGAAATTATGAATCAGGGTAAAATCCTGATACTCAATCTCTCCCAAGGAAAACTAGGCGAAGATAATGCCGCGCTTTTGGGGGCTATGTTCATCACCAAAATGCAGTTGGCCGCCATGAATAGAGTCAATATCCCCGAAGAAAGCCGCCGCGATTTCTATCTCTATGTCGATGAGTTCCAAAACTTCGCCACGCCTTCCTTTGCCCAAATCCTATCAGAAGCCCGCAAGTACCGCCTCAATGCTATCCTCGCCCATCAGACAACCTCACAGATAGAAGATAAAGCACTGGTGAATATCACCCTCGCAAATACCGGGACGATCATCTGCTT
>OBEQ011184219.1_pt1 | contig 15732 bp, 12 predicted proteins | sample 1670901 | NCBI WGS metagenome assembly OBEQ01 (sample SAMEA104232315, study PRJEB22302) | groundwater metagenome | biome: forest; feature: aquifer; material: groundwater | place: USA | collected 2011-08-07 | depth 5.4 m | reverse complement strand
CCCGTGGAGGGACAACCCTCGGAAGAACGACGGCGAGCCCGTTCGCAAGGTCGCCGATAGCATCCAACGCTTCGGCTTCGGCGCGCCGATCCTCGCCCGCCGCGCGAATGGCGAAATCATCGCCGGCCACACGCGCTGGAAAGCGGCCAAGCAGCTCGGCCTTTCAATCCATCGGAATGCGCTCCGCATTCTGCTCGAATAACTGCCGTTCAACGGCCAGACGCCACGCCGGCGTCGACGACGAGCTTCGCGTCTGCGTGCACTGCGCCAGCATCTTCTCCATCAACCGATACAAGCCCGCACGATCCTGCTCTCGTCGTGTGCTCAGCGTCACCACGCTTCCACACAGGCGAGCGGTCTACAATCTCGGGGTTGACGGGGCACCCGAGTATTTCGCGAACGGCGTGCTCGTACACAACTGCGCGTGGAGATATCCGGAAGCCTGGCACCAACTCCGTTTCGGTCTCCGCCTCGGAACCGATCCTCGCGCGGTGGTAACGACGACGCCGCGGCCGACCCGGCTCGTCCGCGAATTGCTTGCCGATCCCACCACCGTCGTCACGCGAGGCGCGACCCACGAGAACCGGGCGAACCTTCCCGCATCCTTTCTCGACAAGATCGTACAGACCTACGAGGGAACCCGGCTCGGGCGGCAAGAACTCTACGCCGAGGTTCTCGAGGACGCCCCGGGGGCTCTTTGGACGCGCGATCGGCTCGAATCGCTCCGCGTCCGTGAAGCCCCCGAGCTTCGCACGATCGTGATCGGGGTCGATCCCGCGGTTTCGATGGGCAGCGAATCGGCCGAGACCGGGATCGTTGTAGCGGGTATCGGCCGCGAGGATGGCCATGGGTACGTGCTTGACGATCGCTCAGGTCGGTCCTCACCGGACGGATGGGCGCAGCGCGTCGTGAACGCCTTCGACACGCACCTCGCCAACCGCGTGGTTACCCGACGAGGCGACGCGCGTGTCTGGCGATGACGAGGTCCTCGTCGGTCTTCACCACCCGCACGACCGAGCAGCTCCTTGTCCCGCTGATGATCTCTTCATTGTGCGCATTCCGTTCCGCGTCGACCTCAATCCCGAACGGCTCGAGACCACGGCACGCCTCGGCCCGGACCTTCGCGGCGCGCTCCCCGATGCCACCCGTAAACACGAGGAGGTCGATTCCTCCAAGCGCAGCTGCGAATGCGCCAATCGCCTTGCGGACAGCGTAACCGAACATCTCCACCGCCAAACGCGCTCGCGAGTCGGTCTCCACGCGCTCCAGCAGCGTCTTCATGTCGGATGAGCCGCCGATCGCCAAGAGGCCAGATTCCCGATCCACGAGGTGCTCGAGGGCGTCCGGACCGAGCCCCTTCTCGCGCGCGAGGTAGACGAGGACGCCGGGATCGAGATCCCCGGTGCGCGTCCCCATGAGGATTCCGCCCGTAGGGGTGAGGCCCATGGTCGTATCGATCGCGCGGCCGTCCTTCACGGCGACGAGGCTCGCGCCATTGCCCAGGTGGGCGATCACGATCCGCGAGGGTGCGTCACCGAGCGTCGACATCACGTATTCGTAAGACAAGCCGTGAAAGCCATACCGGCGCACGTCCTTGAAACGATCGGGCAGCGGGAGCCTGCGCGCCACCTCCGGCAGTGTCGCGTGAAACGCGGTATCGAAACAGACGACTTGTGGCAACGTCGGATGCCGCGCGGCGATCGCCTCGATGCCGGCAATGGAAGCCGGCATGTGGAGCGGCGCGAGCGGGACGATGAGGCGCAGACTCGCGACCAGCGCGTCATCGACAATCGCCGGCTGCACGTGCTCGGGGCCGCCGTGGACGACGCGATGACCCGCGACTTTCACGCGCTCTAGACCCCTCTCCGCGAGGAGTTCGAAGGCAACGTCGAGCGCTGCCCCGTGATCTTCGCACGTCGATTCGCGTTCGGTTTGGGCCGTCCCCTGGCGAATCCACGCGCGCCCTCCGTCGCCGCCAACGCGCTCGACAGCACCCTCGGCAACGCGGCGTTCGCTCCCGTCGTTGATCTCAAAGAGCGCAAACTTCAACGACGAGGAGCCGCTGTTGACGGCGAGCACAACGGTCGCAGCTGCCGTATCGAGGGTCGTCACGTGCTTGCCCACGTCCAATCCCGAATCTCCGGCATATCCTCGAGGTGCTCGGCGACGTATGCGCGGTGCTGTGCGAGCATCCGTAGGCAGTCCTCCGTGCGCTCCCGTGCCTCGCGGATCTGTCGGCGCGAACGCCGAATGGCATCCATGCAGATGTCGAAACGGCTCCTCTGGTTGAGCACGACCATGTCGAACGGCGTCGTCGTGGTCCCTTCCTCTTTGTACCCCCGGACGTGGAAGCGTGAAGCATTCGGTCGCGCGTGGAGGAGCTGATGAATCGCAGACGCGTACCCATGAAAGGAGAACACCACGTGCGTGTCCTTCGTGAAGAGTTCCACGAAGCGATCGTCGGGCATCCCGTGCGGGTGCTCGCGTGGCGAGAAGAGCGTCATCAGATCGACGACGTTCACGACGCGCACACGCAGCTCGGGCGCGTTCTTCCTTAGCCACGACGCCGCAGCGAGCGTCTCGAGCGTCGGAGTGTCGCCAGCGCATGCGAGCACCACGTCCGGCTCGCCGTCGCTCCCTCCGACGGAATCCGGTGAACTCGCCCACTTCCAGATCGACGCTCCCCGCGCGCAGTGTTCGCGCGCCGCATCCATGTCGAGCCACTGCAGCTGCGGTTGCTTGTCGATGATGACGAGGTTGACGTAGTTCGTGCTGCGCAAGCAGTGGTCGGCGACCGAGAGCAGGCAGTTGGCGTCCGGAGGCAGGTAGACACGGGCAACGGTCCCCTTCTTCGAGACGATCGTGTCCATGAACCCGGGCCCCTGGTGGCTGAATCCGTTGTGGTCGTTGCGCCAGCACGTGGACGTGAGAAGGATGTTCAGCGACGGAATCGGTGCACGCCACGGCAGCCCTTCACATGCTTGGAGCCATTTTGCGTGCTGGGTCGTCATCGACGCGACGATCAACGCGAAGGCTTCATAGGTGGCGAAGAGCCCGTGCCGGCCCGTTAGAAGATATCCTTCGAGCCACCCTTCGCAATTGTGCTCGCTCAAGACCTCCATGACGCGGCCCTCCGGCGACACGTGGTCATCGTTCGGAATCGTGCGAAGGGCGAGACAACGCTTTTCGATCTCGAAGACGGCGCCCAGCCGATTCGAGTTGGTTTCGTCCGGGCAGAACAAGCGAAAGTTGGTCGGGTTCGCGCGGTAGATGTCGCGAAGCATCTCCCCGAGTTGACGAGTGGACTCTCGATGCTCGGTGCCCGGGTGCGTTACAGGTACCGCATAGGACTTAAAATCGGGGACCTGCAAAGGCTTCGAAACAAGACCGCCGTTCGCGTGAGGGTTCGCACCCATGCGACGATCCCCAATCGGCGCAAGGGCCGCGACGTGTGCCAAGAGATGCCCACGCTCGTCGAAAAGCTTCTCGGGCTGGTAGCTCCTCATCCACGCTTCGAGGACCGCAAGGTGCGCCGGGTTCGTCCGCACCTCGGCAACGGGCACCTGGTGCGCGCGGAACGTTCCTTCGATGGGGACGCCATCGATCTCCTTGGGTCCCGTCCATCCCTTGGGTGTACGAAGGACGATGGCCGGCCAGCGCGGGCGCTCGGTCACGCTCCCCTTCACGCGTGCGTCACGTTGGATCTGGCGGATCGTGTCGAAGCACCCTTCGAGCACCCCTGCGAACGCCTCGTGAACGCGCATCGGATCGTCGCCCGTGACGAACCGCGGATCGTAGCCGTGGCCGGTGAGCAGGTGCCGGATGTCTTCCTCCGAGGAACGACCGAGGACGGTGGGCCCCGCGATCTTGTACCCGTTCAGGTGCAGCACGGGGAGCACGGCACCATCGCGTACCGGATTCAAAAAGCTCACTCCTTTCCACGATCCTTCGAGCGGCGCCGTCTCCGCTTCGCCGTCGCCGACGACCGCGACCACGACGAGATCGGGGTTGTCGAAAGCCGCACCGAAAGCGTGGGTGAGCACGTAGCCGAGCTCGCCCCCTTCGTGGATCGATCCAGGGGTGGGTGGGCTCACGTGGCTCGGCACGCCTCCGGGCGTCGAGAACTGTCGGAACAGAGCGCGCATACCCGCGACGTCCTCCGTGATCACAGGATACACCTCCGAATAGGTTCCCTCGAGGTAGACGTTCGCAATCACCGCCGGTCCGCCGTGCCCGGGTCCCGCAAGGAAGATGACGTTGGCATCGTCCCGCCGGATCAGCCGATTGAGGTGAACGTAGACGAGGCTCAGCCCAGGCGAGGTCCCCCAGTGCCCGAGCAGGCGCGGCTTGATGTGCTCGGGACGGAGCGGCTCCCGCAAGAGCGGGTTGTCCTTGAGGTAGATCTGGCCGACCGTGAGATAGTTCGCGGCACGCCAGAGGGCATCAAGACCATCAAGTTCTTGGCGAGATAAGGGCATGAACATTCTCCGGTGAGGTGATCGGTAGGTGGTGTCGGTATTTGCGCGCGTCACCGAGCAGGTACCGCTTCGCGATTTCGACGAGTACGAGGTAGGTGAGCGACGCGGCGGTGAGAAAGAGGAAGTATCCGGCTGGGAGCGGTTCGAAACCGAGCACGCCGGCAAGGGGCGAATACGGTAAGATGACGCCGACGACGACGATGGCGATCGTCGTGATCGCGAGCGGCAAGCTCGGTCGACTCCGGAGCGGGTTTCTTGGAGTGCGGATCACGAACAGCACGAGCGTCTGGGTGGCGAGCGACTCGACGAACCAGCCCGTGTGAAAGAGCACCTCGCCCGCGTGGAAGAAGTGCAGAAGGACGTTGTCGGTCGGGATCGTGATCTGCGCGAGGTCGTAGAGCAGGTTGTTCAGAAGCACCTGCGTGGAAAGCATGGGCAGGAACGGAAGAAAGACGGATGCCCCGGCCATGCTGAACATGTTGCCGAAATTCGAGCTCGTCCCCATGAGAAGGTACTTCGTCACGTTTCCAAACGCCCCCCTGCCCTCGAGGATGCCGCGATGAAGAACGTGAAGGCCCTGCTCGAGAAGGATGATGTCCGCCGCGTCATGAGCGACATCGACCGCGGACGCGACGCCTTCGCCTCGAGCAGCCTTGCGTCGGCGGGAACAAGGTCGCCCGCGCCGAGGCGAACGACGTCGCCGGGTACGACGTCGGCGCGGTGCACCTCCGAGAAGACACCGTCGCGCAGAACCGTCGCCGTCGGCGCAACCGTTGCGCGAAGGCGATCCGCTGCTTGCTGTGAGCGGAACGTTTGGACGAAATTAACTGCCATGCTCAGAGAAACGATGACGATAGTGATCGCCGCGTTGACGAGCTCGCCGACGAAAGCGGACACGATACTCGCCAGAAGCAAGATGGCGACGAGTGGATTCGCAAACTGCAAGAGCAGTTCAACGAGGCAGGGCCGCTGCTTCTTCGGAGCGGGGTCGTTCGGTCCGTATTGGGCGAGCCTCCGCTCTGCCTCCGCGGACGTGAGACCAGCTCTGGATGACACCGCCGAGGTCAGCTCGCCGCTCACCGTATTCGATCGCTCAGTTTGAAGTATTTCCTCGCGTAAGCGACGAGTTGTCCATCGGTGGGATGATCCACGGTCTCAATGCCGACGATTTTCGCTTCGAGCGCATGCTCGTGCTGATGCACGTATCTGATAAACTCGAGCTTCGCCGTCGACGGTCCCACAATGAGAATCTCTTCGGCTCCTTCTAGGGACCGTGCGACCTCGTGGAAGAACCGCTTGGCGTCATCGGGGTGCTCCTTGGCCCCTTCCGGCCCTTTCGGATGCTTGTGATGGACATGTTGAGGAGCCGTGACCGTCATTTCGTCGACCTTGTTCGGATTGACGTGGATGATGCGGGCTTCCTTGTGATCGATCCAGATGGCTACCTGCTTGGACATGATGTGACCTCCGACAAGTTCGTGAATGACGACGCAGAAATCATTTCAGCCCGCCGTAACGCCGAGGAGGCGCCCGATTACTGCGGTGACTGCCATCGCCAGGGCACCTCCGACAGTGACTCGCAACGAAGCACGACCGAGCGGCGCGCCGCCGAGATGACCGCCAAACGCACCGAGAGCCGCGAGGCTCGCGAGAGAGAGCGCTGCGATCATGGGAATACGCAGCGCCGCTGGTGCAACGAGAAGAGCCACTATCGGAACCATGGCAAACGACGCAAAGCTCACGGCCGATATCCATGCCGCTTGCATCGGGCGCGCGAGGGATGCGTGATCGATCCCGAGCTCATCGCGCATGTGTGCGCCGAGCCGATCGTGCGCGCTCAGCTGCGCCGCGACCTTCATCGCGAGCTCCTTCTCGAGTCCTCGCTTCACGTAGATCATGGCAAGTTCCTGCAGCTCTGCGTGCGGCTCACCCGTCAGCTCCCGTTTTTCAACCTCGATGTCCGCCTGCTCCGCGTCGCGCTGCGAGCTCACCGAAACGTATTCGCCAACGGCCATCGACATTGCTCCCGCGACAAGCCCTGCAATTCCGGCGACGAGGATCGCCGCCTTCGATGCGGAGGCCGCCGTGACACCGATCATGAGGCTCGCGACCGATACAATGGCATCGTCCGACCCGAGCACTGCCGCGCGCAACCACGCCCCGCGCCCGCTTCGGTGGATCTCCCCATGCGGTCGGGACTTCCGATTCGCGTTTCGACTTGAGTAAGGAATACGGGACACGTCAGCAACCCTCGCAGCGCGAGCCGGCGAAGTCGGGTGTCACTTCGGGCGGCTCCGCCCCCAACCGCGCTTGCAAAAGACCGAGCGCTGTCACCGGATCGTCGGCGTATTGGAAAAGGTCAAGGTCCTCTGGGCTGATCATCCCGTGCCGGACCAGCGCATCGAAGTTGAGGATCTCCTTCCAGTAGCTCGATCCGTAGAGGAGAATCGGAATCGATCGCTCGAGCTTGCGTGTCTGCACGAGTGTCAAGAGCTCGGTGAGCTCGTCGAGCGTGCCAAAGCCGCCAGGAAAGACCACGAGAGCGCGCGCCAGATGCGCGAACCAGAGCTTGCGCATGAAAAAGTAGCGGAACTCGAACGACAACTCCCGGGTCACGTAGCGATTGGGCTGTTGCTCGTGCGGCAGCCCGATGTTGAGACCGATCGTCCTTCCGCCAGCCTCGGACGCACCTCGATTGGCGGCCTCCATGATCCCGCCCCCACCGCCCGAGCAGACGATGTACCGATGGGCGTGCGACGAGATGCCTTTCGACCATGTGGTGACGAGCCGCGCGAGCTCGCGGGCGTCCTCGTAGTAACGGCCCAGCGGACCGTCCGGAGAGAGCCTCGCAGACCCAAAGAAGACGACGGTGTCGTGGATATGTTCACGGCGAAAACTCGCCAACGGCTCAAGGTACTCCGCGAGGATGCGAAGAGGTCGCGCGTCGTCACTATCGAGAAACTCCTCGTTCTTGTAGGCGAGCGGGCGATGGGTCGCTGCGGGCGACTTCATTTTGGCGCCGACAATGCAAAGTCGATGAAGCCGCGGTCGGCGTCGGTGCGAACGAGCTCGACCTTGACCCTGTCGCCGACGTCGAGGCCATGGAATCCGCGCACCACTTTTCCTTCTACGGCGGGGTGGAGAATACGTACCCAGGTTCCTTTCTCCGAAGCGCCCGTCACGAGACCATCGAACCGCTCACCGACGCGCGATGCGAGGAGCTGCGCGGCAGCGGATTTGCTCACCTGTCGCTCCACCTTGGTCGCGTTGGTCTCCTGCTCGGTGCAGTGGCGCGCCAGGGCACTCAGCTCATCATTGCTGTAGGGTGACGGCTCCCCTGAGAGCGCCGCCTTGAGCAGGCGCTGGGTGACGAGATCGGGAAAGCGGCGGTTCGGAGCCGTCGAGTGCGTGTAATCGCTCACGGCAAGCCCGAAGTGTCCCTCCGCCCTTTGGCCGGGGAGCTCCAGCACGTACTCGCCGCGGCCCAGGAGCTTGACCACCGAGAGGGAGAGATCGGGAAATCGCGTAGGATCCTCGTGGCGACGCTTCGTGAGAAACTGCGCGAGCGCCTCGCCACTCGGCTCGGGCGGTAGACGTTCGCCGAGAGCCTCGGCGAGGGCGACGATCCTGCCCCATCGCTCCGGTGGGCGCAGCACCCGGCGCAGCGACGGGAAGCCCTTCTGTGCGAGATATTTTGCGGTTACGCCGTTCGCCGCAACCATGAAGTCCTCGATCAGCTCTTTGGCTCGGTTCGGTTCGTCGGGCCTCAAATCAGCAAGCTCATCTCCCTTGAACACCGCCTCGGCCTGCGGCGTGTGGAGGCTCAACGCGCCGTGTTGGAAGCGTCGGCCGCGCATCGCTTGTGCAGCCCGGTCCTGGGCCCGGAGTTGCGCGTCGAGGTCGGGTACTGCCCCGACCCTCGGTGGCGCCGGCGCCGTTCCGTCGAGCCACGCGGCGACCGAGTTGTAGGCAAGCTTCGCGTGATTGCGCACAATGGCGCGATAGATGTCCGACTGGTTCACGATGCCGTCGGCACCCAGCACCATCTCGATCACGATCGCCTGACGCTCTTCACCCTCCCCGAGCGACGTGAGATCCGTCGAGAGTCTTTCCGGTAGCATCGGGAACATCACCGCGGCCGTGTACACCGACGTTGTATTGGTCTGCGCGTGATCGTCGATCGCGGAGTGCCGTTTCACCACGGCATCCACGTCGGCGACGGCGACCAAGATTTTCACCGCACCGCCGGTCATCGATTCGGGAACCGACAGCTGGTCGAGATCGCGAGACGTGTCGTTGTCGATCGACGCCCAGAGGAGGTCTCGGAGATCGCGGATGGCAGGGCCCCGCGCCGCGGGAGCGTGCACGATGGCGCGTGTCTCCGCCACGACCGCAGATGAGAAGTCCGGCAAGAGACCACGCTCGATCATGATTCGGTGTGCAATAGACTTGAGCTTGTTCATTGTCGGTCGAGGTCTCCCATACTTTTCTGCGAACGGGTCGTAGGCATCGCTCGCTCGGGACTCGAAACGTTGACCGGAGGTGACGATGACCGAGATCATCAAGCGACCCGCTGATGCTGAAGGCGATCGAGCTCGTCGAGCAGTGTGCCCGTAAGCGCCTGAGCGAGACGTAGTGCACCCAGTTGTGTCGTGGTGCTCGCGGCTTCTACAAGAATGCGGTCGATCCGCGACGCGAGCTCCCGCGCTTGGGCGCAGTAGGCCACCATATCCGGAAGAATCGCGGACGTGCGATTCAGGTTCATCGCGGAAGCCTTGTCCGGTCCCGAGCTCACTGGCGACCCGTGAGCGCTCGGGCGCGCTTCAGAACTTCCTGTGCGGTCTGCGAGTCGTCGGCCCGGATGACCACCGCGAATCCTGCTTCTGTTCCGCTTGCCTTGGCCGTGACACCTTTCGGAACGAGCGGGCAATATCCCATCTCCGGCACGTCGTGTCCGAGCGCCGCGTTCCGGGCGAGATGACAGTCGACGACGCGTTGCAGCCACTGTGCGGTCATGCCGGGGACCGCGCGGAACGTGACGATCGCACCCTCGGTCCTCACGGGCTGCGACTTGCCTGAGGTGGTGCCCACAGTCTGCTTCGTGTGAGGACGCGCTCATGTCCGTTGGCCGAGAGCCCGGGGTTGTCGATGCGCAAGCTGTCGCGAGGCCGCCCACGACAAAGGTCAAAACAGTTCTCATGATCGATTCCTTTCCAATTCGAGAAGTACGGAATGTTTAGACATGGCGAAGTGCTTCGTGACGTTCTTCAACATTTCTCAGGGCAAGAGCCGGTCCTGACGCTGGGTTCCCGGATCGAAGGCCCTTCATGCGGAACTCGGTGCCCCAGACAACACGTAGGAGCTCTTTGCGGACGCATTCGATGGCCTCCCGTGCCTTGTCGAGAAAATCCGCACGCGGGTCGACGAAGCTCGGTTTGGGTGCCCGCGCCAGGCGTTCTCGATTGCGTCGTCGATCCGACGCGCCTGCTCGGCCGTTTCGATGCGCGCCGGATTTACGTGGTCGTATCCACGTTCGGCGCTCGGACTCCGTAGGTGAATCACTGCTGCGTACCGCGCAAGCTCCTGATCTCGTGTGGTCGCCATTTGCGTGAAGAGGCTCGCCTCATCTCCCGCCCAATACGCCACGCCATCCACCGTTCCGCGATCGCAGAGGACAACTGCGTGATGTCCCTCGCTGAGCGCGAGCTCCTCAAGCTGGCGCTGGGCGTAGAAGATTGTCGGTTGAACGGCCTGCCGCGCCGCTTCACTCTCTTCCCGTGGAAAGCCACCCCGGAACAGAATGCTCGCCGCCTCCGCGAGAACGGCAACGTGGCGACATAGCGCCTTCCGCAGAACCTCGAGTACCGCAGTCTTCCCCACTCCCGGTCCGCCCGTGAGAACGATCAACCGTCCCGAGTGGTCTGCCACGTTGCAGGCACACGCCTGACTTGCCGTCGCGATCATGGTTGCACCGCCTTCTCAAGTGACTTCTGCGCCCTCCCGACGCGCGCCCTCGTCAGCCACTTCCAAAGCTCAAGTGCTGGGACCACCGCGAGACACAGCACCGTCAGCTTCGTTACGTCCATCAGATCCAACGGGTAGGTCTTGAAGATCGGTCGAAGTCCCGGGACGACGAGGGCAATCGCATGTACCGCTGCACTGACGACGATCGCGATCGTCAGCGGTCGCTTGAAAATGCTGAGCTTGAAAACGACGGACCCCGCCGATGTGCAGCTGTACGCGTGCAGGAGAGCGCCGAGCGCCAAGTACGTGAACCCGAGCGCACGAGCACGCAGCATGAGCTCAGGCGAATGACCGGGATGGACGTGAAGGAGAGCGCTGCTTGCCGTCATGACGACTCCGACGACCCCGATCGCAACCCAGTCCTTCCTCAGTAGAATGGGCTCCCCAAGCTTCCGTGGCTGTGTTGCCATCACGTCTTCGCCTGGAGGATCGATTCCGAGCGCCAGCGCTGGGAGACCGTTGGTCACCAGGTTGATCCAGAGGAGCATCAGCGGCGTGAACGGGGGCCAGTCGGCGACGAGCGCCGCGAGAAAGACGGCTCCACAGAGCCCGGCATTGGCCGACAAGAGAAAGAAGATGAACTTCTGGATGTTGCGGTAAATGACGCGACCTTCTCGGATCGCCTCAACGATCGTGGAGAAGTCGTCGTCGGCCAGAACGAGGTCCGCCGCCTGACGCGCCACTTCGGTGCCATCGCGCCCCATGGCGATCCCGATGTGCGCCTCCCGGAGTGCGGGCGCGTCGTTCACCCCGTCACCTGTCATGGCAACGACGTGTCCCCGTGCTTTGACCGCCCGCACGATTCGGAGCTTCTGTTCAGGGCTCGTTCGGGCAAATACCCGGACATGCTCGACGCGCGCGCTCAGTTTCTCATCGGAGAGAGCTTCGATCTCCGCACCCGAGAGCGTCACATCATCCGTACCCCACAGGCCGATCTCCTTGGCGACGGCGGTCGCGGTGGTGGGGGGGTCACCGGTAATCATCGCGACGGCAATGCCCGCACGACGACAAGCGGCAATCGCTTCCTTCACAGCGGGGCGTGGTGGATCCATCAGACCGACGAGCCCAAGAAAGGTCAGCTCGGCTTCCGGATCACTGCCTGGGTCCGGCCGGTACGCAAAAGCCAAGACGCGCAGCCCACGCTGTGCCATCTGATCGGCGTTCGACTCGATGGTGGCTCGGAGCGTGGCGTCGAGCGTTCGCGCTCCTGTCGTGTCGGTTACCATCGTGCAGCGTTCCAGGACGACGTCCAGCGCGCCCTTCATCCATGCGCAGCGTTTGCCGTCGGCTTCCGTGACGACGGTCATCCGCCGGCGAGCGCTCTCGAATGGGATCTCCTGAACGATCGGAAGCGCCCGACGAACATCTTTCGCAGCGAGGCCCGCGCGAGCGCCGAGCGTGACGAGCGCGGCCTCCGTTGGATCGCCCACGGCACGCCACTTCCCTTCGATTTGTTCGATATCGGCGTGGTTGCAGACCAAGCCAACAGTCAAGAGCTCGCGCGATGGTGCGGGCGACGAAGCCGCTGCCGCATCTCCCTCCGGTAGCCGCACTGCACCTTCGGGCGTGTACCCATCCCCCTCAATCTCATACGCTGCGCTCAAGGTCCCGATCGAGCGCACCATCATGACGTTCTGAGTGAGCGTGCCGGTCTTGTCGGTGCAGATGAATGTGGCAGCGCCTAGCGTTTCAACCGCCGGTAGTCGGCGAACAATCGCCCCGCGTTTCGCCAGGCGTTGCGTGCCGAGCGCCAACGTGATCGTCGTGATGGCGGGAAGGCCCTCGGGAATGGCGGCCACGGCGAGGGCAACCGCTTCAAGCAAGAGGATGTGCCACGGTTGCGCGATCGCACCGGGCATGATCACAGGCTGAAGGAGACCCCAGCCGAACAGAAGCGCCGACAACGCGAGGCAGCCCACCAGCACGCGGCGCCCAAACTGCGCGAGCATCGCCTCGAGCGGCGTGGGCTCCTTGGTCGCAGAGGCGATCATCGTGCCAATTCGACCGAGCTCGGTGCGGGCTCCGGTCGCGATCACGACCGCCGTTGCGCGGCCGCCGATCACGACGGTACTCATGAACAACATGTTCACCCGCTCTGCCAGCGGCGTCGCATCGGGGCAGGAGTGAGCTGCGTCCTTTTTTGCAGGCTGACTTTCGCCGGTGAGAGAAGCCTCCTCGACACGGAGCTCCGTCGCCTCCATCAGCCGTGCGTCGGCTGAGACTGCGTCGCCCGCCTCGAGCTCGAGAATGTCGCCGGGGACAAGCTCGCCAGCCGCGATCGTGACGGTATGGCCATCCCGTCGTGCTCGCGTCCGCGGGACCGACATCTTCCCAAGCGCATCCACTGCGGCTTCGGCCTTCGCTTCTTGAACGAGACCAAGAATGGCATTCAGCAGGACAACGAGGAGGATCGCGAAGGCGTCGCCGTATCGCGCAAACACGCCTCCCTCGGATGCGCCCTTTGAACCAACGAACAGGCTGATCGCCGCGGCGGCGAGGAGGGTGAGAACAATCGGGCTCGAGAACTGCCCGGCAACTCGTTTCCAGATGGGCGACCGTTTCGGAGGAGGGAGTATGTTGCGGCCAAAGGTCGACAGACGCTCCGCGATCTGGGTGGCAGACAACCCAGCGTCGGGCCGAACGTCGAGTTCTGTAAGGACGCGGCTCGCATCCTTTGCGTGAGCGTTCTCGACGTTCACGATGCTGCCGCGCTCGAGTGAAGGTGAGCATCGCGGCGGACATGGAAACTTCGCCACACGACATACATCGCGGGCACGACCAGCAAAGTGAGGAGCGTGAGTGACACGAGGCCGCCCCAGAGCGGCGCTGCGATGCGCTTCGCTACGTCGGACCCCACTCCAGTGTCCAGCATGATCGGGAGAAGTCCGAAGACGTTGGTGAGCACCGACATGAGAAGAGGACGAACGCGCTTCGCGCCCGCCTCTTCGGAGTGAACGATGAGATCGGCTACCGTCCTGACGGAGCCGCTCTTCTTCCCTTCGGCCCACGCGTCGTCGAGATAGACGACCATGATGCTGGCGGTTTCGGCAGCCACACCGAGCAGAGCGATCATTCCCACCCAGACGGCGATCGACGTATTGAAGTGGGCGATGTGCAGGGTCCAGATGGCGCCGACGGCGGCGAACGGAACGCTCGTCATCACGATCAGCGCCTGCGAGACGCCTCGGAAGTTGAGATAGAGAATGACAAATACGATCGCGATCGTGAGGGGGAGCAAAATGGCGAGCCGTGCGCGCACGCGCTCCATGAGCTCGTACTGTCCCGTCCACTTGAGAATGTATCCCGATGGGACCTTTACCTCGCGAGCCACTGCCGTCTTCGCAAGGGCCACGTAGCCACCGAGATCGCTCGTATCGACGTCGACATAAACCCAGCCCGTGAGCTGCCCCATCTCGCTTTTGATCATCGGCGGTCCCATGACCGTCTCGATGCGGGCGAGTTGGCCGAGCGGGACGAATGCCGCCTTCGTCGCGTCCGTTCCGGAGGGTCCGCCTCCCATCCCTCCGCCACCCGAGGTCATGGGCGAAGCCGACATGCCGCCACCTGACATGGGGAAGAGCCCAACGCCCGCTGCGGCGTTCGTGCCGCCGCCTCCCATACCTGCCCCACCGCTGACACCACCGATCATTCCGCCGGCGCCTCCGCCCGGCGTGGGCGCTCCTCCCATCGTGCCGAGTGGAACGGAGCCCTGCACGCCGCGCGGCAGGAACGGCGGAATCGGTACGAGAATGTTCCGGAGCGCCTCAGGGTTGTTGCGCAGCTCGCGCGGATAGCGGACGTTCACGCGATAGCGCTCGCGGCCCTCGAAGGTCGAGTCGACGTCCATACCGCCGATCGCGCTCTCCACGACATCGAGGACCGCGCGTACCGTGAGCCCGTAGCGGGCGATCGCCTCGCGGTCGGGAACGACGTCGAGAAAGAAGCCGCCGAGCTCGCGCTCCGCGTAAACGCTTCGCGTTCCCGGAACCGTACGAAGGGTGCGCTCAATCTGGTCGTTGATACGGGTGATCTCCTCGAGGTCCTTGCCAAAGACCTTGACGCCGATGGGCGTCCGGATGCCGGTCGAGAGCATGTCGATGCGAGCCTTGATGGGCATCGTCCACGCGCCCTGAACACCCGGAGTTTTTGTTTTTGCTTCGAGCTCCGCAGTGATTTGTTCGACGGTAATTCCTTTTCGCCACTGGTCGCGCGGCTTGAGGCGCACCACCGTCTCGAACATCGAGAGCGGCGCCGGATCGAGCGACGTCTCCGCGCGACCCGCCTTGCCGAACACGAGCTCGACCTCCGGCACCGAACGGATCTGAGCGTCCTGCCACGAAAGAAGCCTCTGCGCCTCCGCGATGGGAAGCCCCGGCACGGTAATGGGCATGTAGAGGAGGTCCCCTTCGTAGAGGGGAGGCATGAACTCGGACCCGAGCTTGAAAAGTGGATAGGTCGTCGCCGCCATCGCGAGGAGCGCGAGCCCGATGACGAGCCACCGGGCACGAAGGCAAAAGCGGAGCACCGGGCGGTAGGCAGCGATGCAGAAGCGGTTGATCGGGTTCTTCTCCTCGGGCGTGATCTTGCCTTTGAGGAATGTCACCATCAGCGCGGGGACGAGAGTGATGGCGAAGATCGATGCGAACGCCATCGAGAACGTCTTCGCGAGCGCTAGCGGGCGAAAGAGGCGCCCCTCCTCGCCCTCGAGCGTGAATACGGGAAGGAACGCGATGGTGAGGACGAGCAGCGCGCCGAACATCGAGCCGCCAAGCTCCCGTGCCGCACCAATAACGAGCTCCTTGCGATCGACTTTCGTGCCCGCGCGTTCTGCGTCCGCGATCTTCTTGTGGGCGTTCTCGACGAGGACGCAGGCCGAGTCCACCATGTCGCCGAGCGCCAAGATCACGCCCGCGAGGGACATCACGTTGATTGTCAGATCGAGGTAGTAGAAGGCGATGAAGGTTGCAGCTGTGGCGATGGGAAGCGCGATCGCCGCGACCATCGCGGAGCGAAGGTGAAATAGAAAGAGCCCGATCACCAAGACGACGACAACGAGAATCTGAACGAGGTTCGTTGAAAGGGTCTTGACCGATTCTTTGATGATTTGGCTTCGGTCGTACACGGGAACGACGCGGACCCCCTCCGGCAACGATCCCTTGACCTCCGCGAGCTTGGACTTCACGCGTTCGATGACGTTGAGCGCGTTCTCGCCGTACCGCATGACGACGAT
>OBEQ012944010.1_pt1 | contig 15737 bp, 14 predicted proteins | sample 1670901 | NCBI WGS metagenome assembly OBEQ01 (sample SAMEA104232315, study PRJEB22302) | groundwater metagenome | biome: forest; feature: aquifer; material: groundwater | place: USA | collected 2011-08-07 | depth 5.4 m | reverse complement strand
TTAAGAAGCGCGAAAGACGATACCGGGTCTATCCATTGTGAGAACTCAAGTCGTATATTGGCGACATCGGCAAGTGAAACGGTATGCTTAAGAATGTTTTGTATATACCGCTGTGAAACATTCCGCGATTGTTGGAGATGCTTACCGGCCGAAGTCGCAGTCATGTTCTGTCGGTGCTTTCTTAGAATAAGTAGCAGATCGTTAATGTTTGCAAAAGTAGTAATCGAATATAATCGAGTCCATAGATCGTAATCATCAACGAGTTCCGCATCCTTTGATAGTTGGTAGCTGTCGACTTTTTGTATAATGTCTTTTCTAAACACAACTGCTGGATGAACGATTGGTGAGCCAAAGCACAGTTGCCAACGAATTTCCGTGTCGGTGGTAGGAAATCTAAGGACACTTTTATTACCGTTATCGTCAAGTATAACCGCGCCTCCGCAAACACCAACCTCTGGGTGGGTGTTCATAAACGCCATTTGGTTGGCAAAGCGGTGCGGTAAGCAGATGTCATCCTGATCCATTCGAGCAATCAGTGGTGCTCGTGTTAGGGCTATGCCACGGCGTAGGGTCGCAAGCACTCCTTGGTTTTCTTGAGTGAATATGCGTATTCGATAATCATGGAAGGTTTGGAGAATCTCCAAAGAGTTGTCGGTTGATCCATCATTTAACGCAATGAGCTCAAAGTTCTCGTAAGTTTGATTGAGTACGCTTTGTACGGCTTCCTGCAGATATTTCTCTCCATTGTAAATAGGGAGAACGACTGAGAGGCAGGGAGGGGATTCCATTGCTAGAGTTTCAACCAGCGAGAGGGGATAATGTCCTGGCTGTCTATATCTTTTGTGCGAAACCATCGCTTTGGGGCTATGGCAATCTGCTGTGCATATCCACTAAGCCAAGCCCCCCACCAACTGAACGTGCTGTTCGCAATGATATGATTCTTGCATGTACTCATGAGGCGTATATCTTCGTAGTTTTTTTCTGGATTATTGTGGTCGACGAAAATCATTGGAAAATCGGTTTTGAAATTTTGGCGCACCCACTCTATGTCATCAGAGAAAATGAATAGCGTAAGTTTGTTCCGCTTTGTACGTAAATACTCGAGAGCCTTATGGTAGTAAGTAAGAGGGATTGTACCGTGTACGCTGTTCGTTTGCTGGTTTTTTATGTAGTCGCCTCGGCGAATATGGAGGCAGACTGACTCTGTGGCTTGAATGTGCGCCAGCATTGCTCGATTTATTTCGTCCGGAACGTTAGCTACGATGAATTCTTTTCGGATGTCGTCTGCGACATCGGCGAAGTACTTTTCTGACTGCCAGTATCCGTCGAGGTATATCGAACCGCCAGTGAGTTCCAAGATTTCTGGATTGAAAGTGAATTTTGGTTCGTGAATGAACCCTGGGATTCTACGTGTGGGCGCTTGTACCATACGACGGAGCTTTTCAAGTATTTGATTTGAAGACTGTCCAGTAAAAGGGGAGGTATCTGCCTTGGATGCAATGGTTGCAGAAATGCAAAAATTTCCAATGGACAAGCCATGTAGTTGGTAGGTGGCGAATGCCGATGTATCAATCTTCAATTCCGTTTGAACCTTCTTCGACAAGCGAAAACCCGCCGCATACTGAAACATTTGGTTTCCAAGGCCGCCAATTATTCGGCTAATAATCATAGTATACTATAAGGCATTGGGTAAATATTAACTAAGGTTTATTACCAAAGAATACAATATTTTGTTACTTGTTATGCTTCCAATTTTCCCATACAAAAGAAAAATTATATGTACAATGGTGTGTCTCTTTAAGTTTGGCCCGTATCCGATTTCGTAGAATTTCTGCACCTGGGACAAACTCGTGAAACTGGACCTGTATATCGGTGATCATTTTTATTAAGCCGGTCTCAATAAGGCGTTCAAGTAATTCGTATTCTATACCTTCAATGTTAATCTTCATTAAATCAATCCTGTTGATATGGAGTTGTTCGAAAATTTCCTTCACGTCTTGAAAACTTGCCGTGATACTCGACCCTTGAATTTTAAATACAGAGGAGTCTAGAGCTAGAGTTCCAATTTTTTGATTTCTGGTTTTTCCCGCAAGACCAATCGGATGGATTGAGATATTTGAATTACCCGAAAAGCGTTGCTGGAGCATGGTTACATGTTCAGGAATCGGTTCAAAAACATGAATACGACAATGATAGCGATTTAAAATACTCTCAGCCCAATCGCCACGAAATCCTCCTACATCAAAGACTATCGAGGCTGAATTCAGCGGATAATCAAGCCGATATGTTTGGTCACCTTTTGCCCTAAACCAAGATGAAATATTTATATCATGGAGCTCGTATGGGGTCGCATAGAACTTGAAGCCAATTCTTCTTAATATTAGACTTGGGATCATGAAGACCGATCGAAGAGCAAAACTAACAATTTTCATAGGAATTACAGTTATTTGGTTGCTAAATGTGTTTTTAATATGTTTAATTTATGTTCGAGCCATCCTTCGGGAAGTGTGCGCATCGGTTTCAGTGTCAGATAACGTTTAGTTGCATGTGGTTTGAAAAGTTCCTGTGCATGTTTTCCGAGTAAAGGAAAAAAACTATATTTATCAAGATATCGACGTTTGGCTTCACGAATGGCGGGTAATTTGGCCTGGTAGTGATCGGTGTTGATTAGTAGCGCCGCTATGGTCAGTATGGCCTGGTCTGGTTGATGAATATCTATCGGTGTTAACGAATCTTTCGGATAATAATCGAACACGTTTGGTGCACCATAGTATATAGGATAGCTTTCCGCGAGCCAGCTATCAGGTAGCTTTTCTGTAATCCAATCATTCAAGCAATAGTTTTCGATTGAAATGGTGTATTTGAATGGAGCGAGAACGTCCCACTTTGTACTAAAAGTCTGTACACCACGGCCAAATAGTTCTACTTGGTTACCAAATTCTTTTTTTAATCGGTGAGCAAAGTCGAAACGGGAACGATGTCCAGCTGTAAAAACTTTATTCGAGGTAATAATTGAAAGCGTTTTTGTTTTTGGCAAAATCAAATTCTTCGTAACTGTGTCGTAGTCCATACCGACATGCCATGGATGACCCTGTTGTCCGTGAATGATGTGCGGATGCGGGAGGTGAGGATGGCATGTTAATACGGATGCAAATTGCTTTAAAAATTTACTAGTATATGATCTAATGCTTGGCGGTTCCCCAGTTACAAAAAGAACGTTTTCTGCCGCACAATATCCTTTTTCTGGCTTCGTTAGGTCATCGAAAACAATCCAAAAATCACATAGTGGATCAGGTTGATCTATTACAAAAGTGATGTTCCCAAGTTGCAGAGATTTTTTTGGCAACTGATTCTGTAATGGCCACTGAGGAAACGAGGTTGAAATTTTAACTTTCAGTGGTTGGTTGAACATAGGTCTTGAAGACTTTTCCAATCAGGGCTCGTTAGTTAGTTCGTATACACATTTAGACACGCCAGTTTTTAACTTGGACATCGTTTGTTTTGGATAATTTTTTTATTAAAAACCTGTAGATTCTTCGACAGAAGTGGCACTAAGCCATCCCGCTAGGAATGCCCCAATTGCTCCCGCAGCTGATCATCATTATTGATTGGTATATATTGGGGCATTGCTTCTCGTGAAGCGATCAGAATATAGGGTTGTGTTGTGCCTGCAACTGGACGAGCAGAAAGGTAAAGACTTTTCCAACCTAATAATCCGGAGAATTGCAACTTCAACAAGTCTGCCACAAAGTCATGACTATGCCAGTTTTCCATAAGTACTACATATTGTTTGGCCATTGTAAACATATTTGCCAACCCTTTTAGGTGGTTGTCTTTGATATGCATGATAACCGCTTGCGAATAGACCAGATCGATAGCCGGTCGTTGAATGAGTGTTTCAGATGTGATGTTATGTTCTACTACCTGCGCGTCTAGTTGTGGATGCCGTTCGTGTAGCAGGGTAAGCTGATTCCGTGAGCGATCTTCTCCGTATAGCTCCAGGCTTGGGCGCAGAACCTTTAGGTTATGCAGGTGGTCTCCGCCACCACAGCCAATTTCTAATACACTACGAGGTTTAAGTTGTAATACTGTTTCGTAGAGCAGGAAGTGATTAGGGTGGAGATCTAATATATCTTGTTTCTTTTGCAATATACCATCGTTAAAAATATACTGACCTGATTCAAGAATGGTCGAATTATGATCGGCAACCTCGACCAACTCCCCGCGATAGTGTTGGGTATAGAGATCCCAGTCAAAATCGTCGATAATTTTCCTACCCGTAAAGATTGTTTTGAATAAATCCTTTATTAAATATACTCGCGTATATGTTTTCAGTTTGCCAAAAAGAAGGGACTCAATTATTCTCTTTGATACTTTATATCGAGAAACTTTGCTTTGGTTATTCATACATTATTACGAGAGTAATTATTTAGTTAGATCAATGGCTATCAAGTTGTGATTTATTGCTATATTATTTTGCAGTAGGTCAAATATTGTTTGGTGTAGCAGGGTGGTTGAAGTATGTTGATTTGAATGTTGAATCATTCTCACGCTCTTTGAATGTCCCAATCTGGCTTCAAAAGCAAATAGCCAAACGACTGCTCTCCGGGGTATGCCGGATTAAATGCCCGCGGCATATTTATCGACAGCGGTTGTTGTAACACGTCGCCAATCCCATAGTCGATTATACCATAGCGACTAGCATGCAGTTCGATTATATAAGACCCACCTGTGAGCGTATTAGCTGGCACAGTAGCGGTGGTTTGGTAGTGACCGGGGTCTAGACGTTCGCGAGTGCTATCCCAATCGGCGAGTAAACTTCTGGTAACAATATCTCCGAACATTGACTTAATATAGAATCCAATTCGAAACTTGTCAATTTGTTTCGCTAAAGAAAAATTGATATGTATTACTATTGGTTCATCACCGTTGCATTCAGCAGTTTGTACACCAAACTGGGTAATACTAAATGCTTCGATCGTGAGATAGTCTCGAGTGATTGGTAGGTAGGCGTTATCATTACTACTTGAGTCGGAGACATACGATGAAATTGCTTCGGTTATCGGTAATTTTCCTAGAGCTACACCTTTTTTTAGGTATACCCCGCTAGTACAAAGTGTTTTGATTGCGGCCATGTTATGGCTGACGAAAATGATTGTTCGACCGGCTTGGCCGACTTCCTGCATCTTGCCCAAACATTTTTTTTGAAATTGAGCGTCGCCAACCGCCAACACTTCATCAACCACCAGAATGTCTGGTTCCAAATGCGCCGCTACAGCGAAGGCCAACCGGACATACATGCCGCTTGAATAACGTTTGACCGGTGTGTCAATAAATTGCCCGATACCGGAAAACTCAACTATTTCATCAAACTTACGCCGAATTTCTGATTTAGCCATGCCTAGAATGGCGCCGTTCAAGAAAATATTTTCTCGGCCGGTCAGCTCAGGATGAAAACCGGTGCCGACCTCAAGTAAACTTGAAACTCGTCCGCGCAGGATGGCTCGTCCTTCAGTTGGGGTGGTGATTTGCGACAAGATTTTTAGCAGGGTGCTTTTTCCGGCGCCGTTCCGCCCGATGACGCCCAGCCGTTCACCAGATTGAATATCGAAGGTTAAATTTCGTAGAGCCCAAAAGTCCGTGGATTTTTTTTCAACTTTTTCTTGCTTCTGAAAAACGCCGGACAGACTGTCACGCAGAGAACCGTATGATTGGGCTTGCCCCAGCCGATATTTTTTTCCCAGCCCGGCAACGTGGATAATAGATTCGGTCATAGTTAGGCGACGTCGGCGAAAATTGACTCAGTGCGTCGGAAGTAGGCTGCGCCAAAGGTAAATACGACAAGGGCTATACCAATGGCAATTTGTAGATGCAGCCAATGAAATGGCGTGTGTAAAACGGCGCTTCGTCCGGCTTCAATCACTCCAGACATAGGGTTGAGGGCCAAGATCCATTGAAAACGTTGCGGCACGATGGAAGCCGGATAAATAACCGGTGTCGCAAAGAGCAATGTTTGGATAAAGAACGGCAGTGCATAACGGATATCTCGATACCGGATATTGACGGCGCTTAAGAACATGCCTAAGCCGCTAGCAATAACAAATGTCAGGCAGAGTAGCAGGGGAACAATTAGAATCTCAGTGAGGTGAATAGGTTGATGAAATACGAGTTGCAGACCAAGCAAAATAACAAAAGAAATAATAAAATCAACCGCCGGAGTGACCGTCGCGGCTAACGGTAAAACAAGTCGCGGGAAGTATATTTTTTTAACCATGTTCTCATTTTCAATCAATGACCCGCTCGACGAAGATAGGGCGCTTGAAAAATAATTCCAAAAAAGTAAGCCTGAGTAGACGAAGACAGGATAGGGGGTGCCGTTGGAAGGGACCTTGGCCAGCACGCCAAAAAAAATAGTAAACAAGCCCATCATTAATAAGGGTTGAAGTACGGCCCAGAGGATGCCGATAACTGTTTGCTTATACCGGACTTTTATATCCCGCCAGACAAAGGTTTGCAGTAACTCCCGATAGCGCCACAGCTCAAGGAAGTTAAGACCCTGCCAACCGGATCGCGGCTGAATAATGGTGACCTGCTCCGTCATATTACGCGGCGGCAACTTTTTTTCGGTAGGCCGCAATCATTTGACGCAGTCCGTCTTCGAGAGAAATGGTGGTGGTAATGCCCAAGGCATGCATCTTAGAAACATCCAAGCACTTTCGTGGCATCCCATCCGGTTTGGTTGGGTCCCAGGTAATAGGACCGGTATAGCCAACTAATTTTGCTACAATTTCTGCTAATTCTTTGATTGAATGATCAATGCCGGTTCCGACATTAATAACTTCCGGTGTTTCGTGCGTCATGAACAATTCAACAATAATTCGAGCCAGGTCGCGGACATGCATAAACTCACGCTTTGCCGAGCCAGTACCCCACATTGTTTCGACATTCTGACCAGAATCTTTCGCAGTGACGAACTTCCTAACCAAGGCGGCCATAACATGCGAGTTCTTCGGGTCGAAGTTGTCGTTCGGGCCGTAGAGGTTCGGCGGCATCGGACAGACAGTTTGAAAACCGTGTTGCTTGTACAAATACTCGGCCATTTTCAATCCCGCAATTTTTGCTAAGGCATAACCTTCATTTGTCGGTTCGAGTGGTCCGGTCAGTAAATATTCCTCTTTCATCGGTTGGGGACAATCCCGCGGGTAAATACACGACGTGCCGAGAAAAAGCATTTTTTTAACGCCATGTTTAAGTGCCGAGGCGAAGATATTGTTTTGGATCACGAGGTTATCGTACAAAAAATCGTATGGGGCACTTATGTTTGCGTGAATACCACCAACCTTAGCTGCGGCAAGTACGACATAAGACGGCTGGGTTTGGGCAAAAAAATTGTCTACGGCTTTTTGATCGCGCAGGTCTAACTGATCCAAGGTTTGCCCAATCAGCTGTTTGGCCCCGCGTTGTTCTAATTCTTGCCAAATGGTGGAACCGACCATGCCGCGATGGCCGGCGATATAAATTTTTTGATTGAGGTCGAAGGTGGACATAATCTTACAAAGACTCAACAACCTGCACGAGGGTCAAAATTTCGTCCTCGGTAAGTTCTGGATTATTGGCGAAATACAAGCCTTGTTGATGTATAATATCAGCATTTGGACAAGCCGTCGTTTCTTTAGTGTATTTTTTATAAAACGGTTGTGTCACAATATTGCCGGCGATTATTGGACGAATTTCAATTTTGGCATTGGCGAAAGTTTTTCGACCGGCAGAAAAGTCGGAAATGGTTTTAAAAACAATAGGCATGGAGAAATTTGAAACAATGTCCATGTGGTTGGACTCCAAGTTGTACAATTTCGTTTGATTCTTGACAGCCGCCTGGAATTGAGCAAAATTACTTTTTCGTCGATCAACAATCTCTGATAAGTAGGGGAGCTGTGTGTTGCCTATAAAACCGTTAATTTCGGTCGGTCGGGCATTGTAGGCCAGATCGTAGAATGTATATTTTGCAAAAAAGTCATCTATTTTATGATTATCGCGCAACACCCTTTGTTTCTCGGGCGATAAATTACGATCCCATCCATGGGCTCGGCACATAATAAGCATATCGGCGAGCTCTTCATCGTTGGTGCACACCATGCCACCTTCGATGGTGGACATATGATGTCCCACGAAAAATGAAAACGTTGATGCTAGTCCGTAGTTGCCGAGGAGTTTTCCTGAAACTTTTGAACCAAGTGCTTCGCAGTTATCTTCGAGAAGAATAATATTTTTATCATGGCAATACGTTGCAATACCTGGCAAATCATCACATAAACCGAGAACATTAGTGATAAACATCGCCCGCATTTCTCCGGCGGCAAGCATGGTGCGTAGTGATACATTTAATGTTGCCAGTTCACAATCAACCGCCACCGGTATCAGTCCTAATTGAATGATCGGCATCACGTTCGTAGCCCAGGTGACGGCAGAAAAACCAATCCGGTCGCCGTGTTTCAAGCGCCCGAGATTCAAAAGTGATTGAAGGAGTACAAGGTTTGCTACGCTTCCATTGTCGACAAAGGTGGCATATTTCGTCTGTTGGAATTTGGCAAAACCTTCTTCAAATTTTTTACACTCATCGGCCATGCTTAATATTGGAGCGTTAGTAATAAAATCAACTAAGGCCGCCTTCGTTTCAGCTTCGTGGTAAAACGTTGATTTCATTAGCTTGATCATAGCGTTGCGATCGCGTTGGTAATTTTCGTTCGGGCTAGCTTATGGATTTTTTTGGAATTCACCGGCAGCCAGTCGAGCTTAGAATGTTCAGAATTAATTTTGACCGGACGTTGCGATATGGTTAAGGCAAAATAAACGCTCAAGCAATGTGTACCCATCCTGCCCCAAGCTGAATCAGGGAATTCTTCATCTAACACCCCGATCAATTTTAGTTGTGCTGGTTTGACAGTTAATCCCGTTTCTTCTCGTAACGCACGAACCGCGCGTGAACGAATGGATTCATGTTTTTGTAACCGGCCGCCGATGGTGTACCAGCAATGTTGGGCTGGACGATTCATACGATAACCTACTAGGGTCTTTTTTTTGTCGGGAGTTAGGATAACGACGTCAACGGTTGGAATTGGTAACCAACGAACGATTGATGTATATGTGGTTTTTGGAATCCGACGAGTTTCTGGTGTGAACGCCATTAGTGAATTCAACAATTACTTTCCTGATAGTCTTGCAAAATCTGATTCGACCATCATTTGGACCAGTTGCTTAAATGTCGTCGTTGGTTTCCAGCCCAGTTCGGAATTGGCTTTTTTAGGATCGCCGATCAGTAAATCAACTTCTGCCGGTCGGAAGTAATTTGGATCAATTTTGATAATTGTCTTGCCAGTAATACCGTCATATCCTTCTTCATCTAAGCCGGTGCCACGCCAATGCATATCAATTCCTAGGTGGCGACTAGATTCTTCTACAAATTCACGAACAGAATGTGTTTCTCCCGTGGCGACTACGAAATCATCGGGTTTATCATGTTGCAGCATCATCCACATCGCTTCGACATAATCTTTTGCGAAGCCCCAGTCGCGTTTGGCGTCGAGATTTCCGAGATAGAGAAAATCTTGTTTGCCAAGCTTGATTTTTGATAAACCGATGGTGATTTTTCTGGTCACGAACGTTTCGCCTCGACGAGGGGACTCATGATTGAATAAGATCCCGTTGCTAGCGAAAAGATTATAGCTTTCGCGGAAATTTACGGTAATCCAGTACCCGTAGACTTTAGCCACACCGTATGGACTGCGTGGATAGAATGGCGTAGTTTCTTTTTGTGGCACCTCTTGAACTTTGCCGAACATTTCGCTCGATGAGGCTTGATAAAAACGGGTATTGATACGTGTTTCGCGGATTGCTTCAAGCAGGCGAGTAACTCCAATAGCATCAGCGTCGCCTGTAAATTCCGGCATATCGAAACTGACTCGAACGTGGCTTTGGGCGCCTAAGTTATAAATTTCATCCGGTACAATTTTTTCAATCAGCCGGTAGAGATTGGAAGAATCTGTTAAATCACCGTAATGGAGGTGAAGTTTCCGGTCCGGCACATGCGGGTCCTGAAAAATATGGTCAAGTCGGCCCGTGTTAAAAGTTGAAGCACGACGTACCAAGCCGTGAACTTCATATCCTTTGTGGAGCAGCAGTTCAGCCAAATAGGATCCATCCTGGCCGGTAATACCTGTGATTAATGCCTTTTTCATAATCTAATATTAGGGGGTAGTACAAAAGACAAAGACACGCCAGATCTTGAACATCCAAGATTAAAGCCGTTATATTATAAGAGATTTTGAGTAAATGTCAATGCTATATTTTTCTAGTCCCAAAATAGGCATATAAACTTTCACTATGTGAGCTGCGACCGCCTTGAACATTCTTGATGGTCTCGTTTTCGAAAGCGTCAATCTGGTAATTTAGGTCGACAATACCATTGTAATAAGGGGTGTTATAGCGGCCGCCATATATATTAAAAATGACATTGAGTATGCCGCCAATGTAAATTGCCTTCCGCCCCATCTGTTCCTTGATGTGATCACCGACACTCATGGCATACGACGCACAACTGAGCCAGGCGATATCAAAATCAATTTGACTAATCTCTCGGTTCATTTTGTCGCACTGTTCATGCCAATTATTTGTCTCAACATGGAGTGACTCCTTGGTGTCGCCTGAACCATTGTATGTTACCGGTGTGTTGTATGTGAGCAAATCAAAATTTGGAAACGTATAATTTCGTAGTAATTTATTCTTTCTCTGGTATTGGAATTCCAAACTTTTTGCAAAAGGACTAATGATGAGTATTTTTTTATTTTCACCCCAGACTCTAAATGATTCTAAAAAAGGGAGCACTGCGTCGAGAAAACCGTAATGAAAGGCGGTCTTGTCTTCTAAGATATAATTCAAAAAATGAAGGTTGCTACCGAATATGTTAGTGTTAAATTTATCAATTAACTCCTTCCCGCCAAACATGAAGTAATTTGAATTCTTGTAGAACGTTATCATTTTATCCAAGAAGTGAATGAAATTTTTGTGTTGATTATCAAAATCAAAAAACCCGGTAATAGTTTTCATGTTGGTGAGCGCACTTAGATAATTGTTGTATATGCCATAATCTGAGCTACCTCGAATCATTTGGTATAAGGTGTTTACTATAGTAGTCAGGGTATTATGCAATGATGGCGCGTTATAATATTTATTATTGTTAAAGTATTTAACAACCACGTTATAGTCAAATCCGCCAATCCGACTAATAAACAAGGGATTTTTTTGTTCAATAATTTTACTAAAATGTCGAATAGTTTCTTCAGATTCGTAGTTTTTGTATATGTTCGCGTAATTTATATTTAACATGTTACTTTGTTTGGTTATGCAATACTGATTTATACATACGGGTTTTTTTGCTGTAGATCCTATGGAGTGTGGTCATGCTACGTATTCTTATTTCGCCACATCCAATTGTAACAAAAAACAATATCTATAAAATAAAAACCAATAGAATCATTATGCTAGTTTCTTTAACTTCTGTCAAAGTCACGCTGAACAGAACTTGGGCGAATTATTATTGTTTGGTGTTTTGTTGATACCACTGGACTGTCCGTCGTAGGCCTTCATCGACGCGGATAACGGGTGTATAGCCAATCAGACGCTTGGCCTTTGTAATATCAGCTAATGAATCTTTGACGTCGCCGACCCGAGCTGGCCCATGTTTAGGTTGAATTTTTTTCTTTAACTGCTGGGTGATGTGTTTGGTGATATATAAGAGTGAGACTGATTCTCCGCAGGCGATATTGATGGTTTCACCGTGAAAAGCGTGGTGTGAGTTCATGGCCAGAATATTGGCGTTAACGACGTTATCGATGTAGGTAAAATCTCGTGATTGGTGGCCGCTGCCGTTGATCGTTGGCCGTTGGTTGTTCATTAACATCGTGGTAAAACGCGGAATGACCGCCGCATACTCTGAGTTCGGATCTTGGTATGGTCCAAAAACGTTAAAATAGCGTAAACAGACAATCGGTACGTGAAAAATGTGAGCAAAAACTTTAGCGTATTCTTCGCCAATAAGTTTGTTGACCGCGTATGGAGATAGCGGCATCGGCTTCATGATCTCCTTTTTATGTTTTAACGTCCGGACGCCAAGATTTTTCCGGCTGCCGTAAATTGAGGAGGATGAAGCCAGGACTACTTTTTTTATTTTTTTATCACGGGCGGCCAGGAGAACGTTAAACGTGCCGTTCACGTTGACGTCGTGGGACTTGGCCGGGTTATCGATCGACCGTGGGACTGATGGGAGGGCGGCTTGGTGTAAAACATAATCAGCCCCCTGAAAAACTTTATGCAGCAGTTTAAAATTTCGAATATCGCCGCGGATGAACCGGATCTTCTTCCTGATGTCTTTCAAGTTAGCAAGTTTGCCGGTGGTCAGGTTATCAATAATCGTGACCCGGTAATCTCGCTGAACGAGTTCACGAGCGATATTGGATCCGATGAAACCGGCTCCGCCAGTAATAACCACGTGTGATTTATTTGCCATGCATTTGTACGGTCATGATACCAATAATAGTTTCAAGTACGATGTTATAGTATACCACACTATCAGCTCGTCTCTATGCAAATTGTGCCGATTTGGTTATACTCACGAGGTTAAGTTTTAAAAAATGGAGATCAAGCGCGACTTATGAAATATCGGACCAGGTTGATTGCAAATTTCGTATCGATTCTTTTGTCGCTTATACCTTTCACTGCAGGACATGCTGCGCTGAAAAACGTGATCTACAAATTGCCACAGATTGACCTACAGCCTTCGAACGCCTGGAAAATACCAGACTCTGCAGGAAAAAATGTCGAAGGATATGTTGGTCAGACGAGCGTGTTGCCAGGGGATCAGCTAGATGTATATATCAATACCAAGGCGACTAAAGTGAACATTCAATTCTTTAGGATGGGGTGGTATGGCGGAAGGGGCGCCGCCTTAGCCGGAGTGATAAAAAATGTTCAAAGTACAAACTCAACAATACCTCCAAAATTTGATGGTATATATAGGGGTTTACCACCAAAAAAAGATTCGTTATTCCAAGCATCTTTTTGGGATAAAACCGCAACTATTTCTGTTCCCAAGGCGTGGCCTAGCGGTATGTATTTAGCAAAAGTAACAACTAGTAAGGGCGATCAATCGTATCTGCCGTTTGTGGTACGTGGTACAGGGGCTGTCACTTCACTTTTGATTCATACTATATTTACCGACATGGCCTATGATGATTGGGGTGGTGGCTCCTTTTATAAAGGCTACACCTATCCGGTCTCAGATGGCCACGCGGTACTGTTACCGATTCAGCGCCCATTCAACCAAGATAGGGGCGCTGGAAGTTTTTTTTGTCTGGGAGTATCCCATGATTCAATGGCATGAACAAAATGGGTACAAAGTAGAATATGCAACAGACTCAGACGTTGATACGTCGGCCGATCTGTTAACGAAATACCGCACAGCTATCATCGCTGGCCATGATGAATATTGGACCAAGGGGATGCGTGATCATTATGAGCGGGCGGTAAAAAGGGGAGTAAATTTGGCGGTTTTTGGAGCTAATACTGGTTATTGGCAGATTCGTGTTGAAACCGAAAAAAAAGAGCATAAACAAATTATGATTTGCTACAAATTGGATTACATATTTGATCCGGCCATTAAAAAAAATAAATTCCTGACTACGACCAATTGGAGAGATGTTTTAGTCGATCGTCCGGAGAGTAATTTACTTGGTTCTATGTATGACCCATGGGGTCAACCAGAAACCCTTGCAAGAACGGACACATATCCGTTTAATGTAGTAATGGATGATCATTGGGTTTTTGCCAATACAGGACTACATAACGGAGACCAAATACCCGATGTTTATAGTGATGAAACCGATAGAAGAATGCCTCAATACCCTAATTCGTTACCGGTACAAGTTCTCGGCAGTACAACGTTTATGAGTTCCCTAGGCCAGCACGCGATTGCAGAGAGTACTATATACCAAGCGAAAAGCGGTGCCTTGGTTTTTAATGCCGGTACATTGGGTTGGATTTGGGTTCTGAACGATCTCAAAAACCCAGCTAACTCGAGTCCAGCGTTGGGTCAAATGACAAGAAATATCTTGAATCGAATGTCGGGTTTGTAAAAATCAGACAGCCTGAATTCCAGGACGCTGTGATGTTAGGTAAGGGCTGGTCTCAACCCTCTAGCGCAGTATTAGCGTGAGTGAGTAAGCGGGGAAATACCTCGTCTGGCTTCAGCAAATTAAGGACTTTCCTCGGCCGGTCATTAAGCAGATCCTGAACCGTTGTATCTCCTGTCTCGTCACCGTCCGGAAGTCTATTGCTCGTGTAGACAGGCGTAACTGGGCGAATGGACTGTCTAAGTATTTGCTAGGAAAAAAAGTAGTCGAAAGGCCGCAATTCATTCCGGAGTTCTTTTTTATCCATTATTGAAGTATACTGTCTGGGTCAGAGATACGAGATACCAAAAAGAGCCAGCCATAAAATATATGAAGTCGTCAGTTCGTACTACACCCCCCAGTAAGTGGCTACAGGCCGTCAAGAGGATTATGGTTGCCATCCCGATCCTCATTTTTACGTTCCTCCTCAATAGTCATTTTTCTTTCATCCGGGTCGTTCATCGGCCAAGCCAAAAGATCGCTCATGCCGCCCGCCTCCATACTAGCAAGACTATTCAGCCAGCCAAGCGGACTCGGGTCTTCGCTGTCGATCCAGTTTCAGTTACACCGCCGAACAATATCTGTACCGCTCTCAACGAAACGCATCCTGGCGTCTCCCATACCGATTTTCAGGCCGAGGCTTGGCCGCAAAACACGAGCGCCCCGATCAACCCGGTGAAGGGTACGTACGAATGGTCATCGGCCTGGCTATCCGCCACATCCAAGATCGCCTCAACGGCTGTGTCAACGTCGGGGAAAGTGGCCCGCCATCAACCGGTGACCGTCAACCAAGCAACCTTCGCCACCCTGGAAGGATATCAACCCCGCACCCTCCCCATTACCCTTGACCACACCTTCCGCGGCAGCCATCAAATCTATGTCTACGCCGCCCATGAGACACTGCAAATAAGTTTTGACAAGGTCGATCTCAATCGATATACCGGCCCGGAAAACTTGGTAGCCCGGATAGCCAGGGTGACCACCATGTTCGACCAACCCGAGGTCTGGCTAAAAACTGTGACGGTCGGCGACGATGGAGTGTCTCTCTCTCAGGCGCCGCAAGGACGTCCCCAGCACGTGGCCGTATCGTGGCCGGTCGATGCCCCCGGCACATATTTGATTGATATCGCGGCCGGCACGGATGTCTTGATTACTCACCTCACCAGCACCCAACGCTTCATGGCCTTCAATCGACGGATATTTTTTGCCGACGGACCGGCCTACTCAACCATTCCCTTTCGTCCGATCGCCATGAAAACAAATAGTACCACCCTCTCGTTCTCAGCCAATCATTTTCCGGGTCGACAACATATCAGTGTTCAAGGCTTACAATACACCCTGGATACGGTTCGAGTCGATCAGGTAGTCAAAGGGCTTCGAGGCGTAACCAGGGTGGCCATGCCCAAAGGGGATGCCACGCTGTCCGGCGACGGCTTAATCGCGGTCGCCCCGGCTCAGCTTTTTCCGACCGCCGGTTTAGGCCTGGTCTCGGGCGTCACTATGGCCGACGTCGCA
>OBEQ010053745.1_pt1 | contig 15739 bp, 13 predicted proteins | sample 1670901 | NCBI WGS metagenome assembly OBEQ01 (sample SAMEA104232315, study PRJEB22302) | groundwater metagenome | biome: forest; feature: aquifer; material: groundwater | place: USA | collected 2011-08-07 | depth 5.4 m | reverse complement strand
TTTTTTCGCCCAAAATTCAATACAAATTGGCCGCCGAGCGAAGCGAGGCGGCTTCCTCTGACTTGCCTTTTTCTAAAGGGTGCTCTCGAGAGGAATCGAACCTCTATTGCAGGATCCGCAATCCTGCGTCCTATCCGTTGAACGACGAGAGCATGTAAAATATATGTCGAAATTATATACCAAAAAATAAAAAAGCGCCAGACCTGCGGTCGTGCGCTTAGGAAACTCTTTGGTAGGGGGTTGGGCCGTAGAGGAGAGTTTTAGCTTTTTTATCTTTTCGGTTGAAGAGGAATCTGGCTGACTCTCCCGTGGCATCAAAATTAAAGTCGGTTTCCATGGCGAAAGTGTTTCTTCCTTTTGGCTTTAGCACCGTGCCGTCTTTGAGAGGGGAGTTGGTTCGTGGATCAAAAGAGATGAGGTGAGAATCCAGCCCGACGACGATTTCATCGTTCCAACGAGCGCGATAGATACCTTCGTATTTTTGCTGGTCGGCGATGTGTTTACCTTTTTCTTTTGACGCATCAACCACATGATAGATACTTTCAAGGATTCCAGGGCTGATCACGCTTGCTGTGTTAGCGTTTGTGTTTGAGAGCGCGATTACGCCGATGTCGTTCTCCACATCAAGATCGACATGGGTAGTAAATCCTGGAAACCCTCCACCGTGTCCGATGATCTTTTGTTTAGCGATGGTCTTAATATCTAGACCCAAGCCGTAGCTCTTGCCTTCTACGCCGGTATCTTGGTGTGCTTGCATCATTATTTTTTTTGATTCTCGGTCAAGGAGTGTGTCATCATCTCTTTTTAACGATAGGGCTGATAGAAATTTGGCTAAATCCGGAACGTTAGAGATAAAGCCAGTCGCTGGGGCATAGGCATTGGTTCGAATATGCGGGAAGCATTCTCGACGATCAACGCCAGGGATTGAACGCCAATAGCCTTCGGCAAGCCACGAGGCGGTGCTCGGAGTGTAGTCGGCTGCAGTGCAACGCATGCCAAGATTTTTTATAATATTCCTGGTGACGTACTGTTCATAGGTCATGTCGCAGACAGCTTGAATGACCTCACCCAGCAAGGCAAAACCGAAGTTAGAATACTTAAACCGAGTCGAATTCTCATACACCACAGTTTTGTTTGAGATGGATCTCCGCAATTCACCAGCAGTAGGAAATACGCCATCAGCCCATTGGCTTGCGATGCCATCACGGAACACTCCGGCGGTATGCGAAAGAAGCTGTCGGATAGTAATGTTGTGGGCATCTCGATTCTTATCCTTAGCCTTAAACCAGGGGAGATAGGTATCTACCCGGTCATCCAAACGGAGTTTGCCTTTTTGAGCTAGTTGCAGAATAGCTACGGCGGTGAATGTCTTTGAGATTGAAGCAATGCGAAAGGACGTCTCCGTGGTGATTGGTTTTTCCAATTCGATATCCGCCAATCCAAATCCACGCTGGTACACGAGCTTGCCGTTGAAAGTAACCCCAACAGCCAGACCAGGAACCCGATCGTACTGGATTTTCCAAGGCAACCAAATATCCAAAAGGTGAGCAACTTTCCGAATGGCAGTTCGAAAATCCTTATCCCTAGATCCCACAAAAACTCCATTGTGAATGTCCTAAGTGTTCAATAAAATATCACGATTTAACCTGAAAGTCAAATGTGCTCTCGCGTGGAATTGAACCACGATTTCAGCCTTCGGAGGGCTATGTCCTATCCGTTGAACGACGAGAGCGTGCTTAAGATTATTTTCCCTTAAGGAATGCGTCTATGAGAGACAATTCATGTTCTTTCTCTGGCAGGTATACGATGAGGTGGTTGCGGATTTTCATGGGGTCGGTATCATCCAGCGGGATCTTGAGATAGGGGAGATGCCACTTTGCTGGCTCGATACTTAACTCCTTCAATCCGCCCGGATTATATTCGACCCAAAACGAACTCATATCTTTCCAAAACTTAGTCGTGCCGTCAATCCGAATACCGGCATCGGAAATGGTAATGGTTGAGGCGCGGGGTTCTTTGGAGCGCTGTACCAGGGTTAGAATAAATACCAGTCCAATAAAAACAAAAAGCAAAACTGAACTTTGCAAAAGCGCCAAGAGGCTCGCACCAACCAACACAATACCAATCAACCAAAGCATCCGAGGTCGCCGAATGGCCTGCTGAAGATGAGTCGTCCACGTAAACCCTGAATCTTTCTTCACCATTGGTGTTGTAACCGGAGCAGTAGCGGGGACCACCTTCGCTGGCAAAGAAGGTCGCTGTATGGGTTGGGTCATCGCCGGCTTCCTCTCACTATGCAAAGGTCGCACGTGCGCACTGCTGTACTTAGTACTTCCTCCCTCAACGGTCGGGCGAGTTGGGGGGGTGGGTTGGGGAGCGACTGGTTTTTTTAAATTAATAACGTTTGACATAAGTTGCGGAGGGTGTAGGACTCGAACCTACAAGGGATTTGACTCCCGACGGTTTTCAAGACCGCTGCCCAACCATTAGGCGAACCCTCCGTGTAAGATCTCCACTAGGGAGGTCTTATTGCGCTATTATACAACTTTTGACCATATTTTTCAACGGGTCATACGGGTATGACCCGTTGGCACTGCCGAGATCTTTGTTTGACTTGCTTTTTATTTAAAAAATTATATAATGTATCTGTAAGCACTTTAAGATATAGCAAGCTTGCCACAGCGGAAAGCGTCCATCAACAGCAGCATGGGCTCTCTCCGCTGTGGCAATACTGTCTCGGTTAAGCCCAACAGCAGATAACGACCTAAGCGACAACATCCGCAAGGATAGTCGCCCAAACAAGGAGTAATCGTCATGCCGACGAAATCCGCGTTTTCCATTGTGGGCCTAGCTCACAAGCTTTGTCTGGCTGCCGAGGAGCAGGGGTAAACACCCGAACTGCTCAATACGCTGGCCGAGCACCCGACACTCTTAGGTGAGTTCCGGAAAGTCCAGTTGGGTTTCTCCGAAATCAAGCCCATCCTCCACGCCATCAACTGCGACGCCGATCCCTTCATTCCCGATGGCTGGAGGGTCCTACCAGACGAGGATCAGCTTCCCAACCGCGTAAAGGGCATCGTCACCTGGGACTCCACCAAGGTGAGACTGTACTTCTCCAAAAAGCAGAAGGGCGACAAGTACATCGTGGGCGATGACCTCCGTAAGGAGCTCAAGTCCCAGCCAGTGTACACCGCCAATGTCTTGGACTACCTACTCAAGCCCGAGAATCAGCACCTCATTCCCGAGGAGTGGAAAGGGAAGTACCTCTTCTTCTGGGGCACCATCTACCGCGCCTCCGGCGGCGGCCTGTGCGTTCGGGACTTGTACTGGCGCGGCGACAGGTGGGACTGGCACTACCTTTGGCTTGACCGCGCCTTCTACTCTGGCAGCCCTGCTCTGGTGCGCGCCGTGCCTGCCGGCAGGCAAGCAAGTTAGGTTCTCTGGACTTGGTCTTTTTGACCTAGCCCTTTGACCCTTAGTCCCCCCCGCCAAGTTTTACTTGGTGGGGTTTTTATTCGACGTTAATCACAAAGCTGGTGGTGATGACTTTGCCTTCGTGTTTGAATTCGCCGAAGACTACATAGGAGCCGGGGTCGGGGAAGGTCAGGCTAGCTTGGATTTTGGGACCGAAGCGATCGGGTACGAAATGAGAGTGATACCGGACATAATTCTGGAAGAGTTGCTGGAGGTAGGCCGAGCCGGGGAGATAGGCTTGTCCGTGCGTGTGAATGACGCGTCCCAAATCTTGGCGTACTACAGCGAGGTGCATGCCGGCGGCTAGGTATGGCTGAAGATCAGTGATGGGTTGACCGTCTTTACCGATGGCATAGGTGAGCTTGGTTGGTGTGTCGACTTCGATATGTGAAGGAATGTCTAAACTAACTTGGTAGCCGTCAAAATCTTTTTGAAGCGATTGATCGAGTTGCGTAACGGCTTGTGCATTGGACGTCATCTTTTGTGCGCCGCTGACTTCGATAAATGATTGCTGGGAAAGTTCTTTTCCGCCAACGACATAGTTGACCACAATTGTGTATTTTCCAGCTTGCGGAAAGGTATAACGGACGGGGAAGGTAGTATTCTTGCGCGCTTCCGGAGAAATCGGCCCCAGGTCTTCGGTATGAATATGGGCAAAGGTTTTCAAATCTTCACCTACAATAATGACATGCATGATACGATCATGGTAGATGCCCAGATCTTCGACTGGCCCGGTCTTCTGACCTTTTTCGATAGTGCTTAATTTTACGGTCAGGTCGGTGGGTTGTCCGGCGATAGGCTTGGCTGGAGTGGTCGCAATATCAACGCCACTTTGGCGTGGACGGACGAAGTAGGCGTATTCTTGCGGATCAACGAAATGATACAGCCCTAAATTCAAAGTGCATCCGCTTTGGGTATCTGATGATAGCGCAGTGCCATCCCGCATAGGTACAGACTCCAACCAGAAATTGCCGTCGCGCTCGCAAGTTTTTTGGAAACTGGTTTTGAATACCTGATCATTAAGAATCCAAATTGATCCGGAAATAAAGATCAGACCAGCTAACCCGAATGAAAGTGTCTTTATCGCCGAAGGAATTGTGTTAATGGGCACCTTTACCACCGTATGGTAAAGGTGCCCATTAACATCGGTGCTATTTGATATCTTCTCACAGTGTTCGTTCAGCCAGGTACTGAAATAATAGAGAAGTGTAGAAACGAGGGCTATGCCACATGCAATCAGAATTAGAATAATTTCAAACCAGCCGAATGAGCGATGTTCGGGATCAATACGCGTGGATGCTACATCGGCCGGGTAATCGAGTATGAATGAAGCGGTCGCATCAAAAGCATCAGTGCGATGGGCTACGATGCCAATTTTCCAAACTCCTGATAGTGAGAGAATTTTTCGAGGAAATACGTAGGCGCCCGGATAGCGTTCTTGGAGAGACGCGGCGATTGGCCCGATACTATTTTCATCGTTGGTCAGGGTAACTTCAACATCTTTGAGGGTACTGATTGCTGGGGATTGATTTTGAACCGTAACTAAAAAGTTGCTGGGTTCATTGGGGGCAACCTGGAACATGATGAGGGCTTTTTGACTGACGACTTGTTGATGAAAAGTAAATCGCTCCGGCGGGAATGGTGGTGTGGTGATGATGATGAAGCTGGTGGCGAAGAGAAGAGCGACGCCCGTGAGTGCTTCTAGGGTCAGCGTGTAAGGAAGCCAGGATAGGGGAGATGATTTTTTGTCGACGGCGAGTCTTTCAACCCAAAGTTGATGATATACCCGCAGGGCTAAGAGAATGGTGCCGAGTAGTGAAAGAATAATAAATCGATTGCCCCAATCGCTGATGAATATGTAGGCGGGGTCTTTGAGATCCAGCCAAACGATGTAGGTTCCGGTAACGCCAACAATGCCAAATGCCACGCTGATGAATTTGGAAAAAGCAGTCAGCGAGAATAATCGCTCGCGCAATTTTTCGGTCCGCCAGAGTGTCGGGAGGAATACCAGCATCATGGCGAGTGCACCGCCGACCCATATCTCTTTGAAGAATAAATGAATTGCGGTGATAATTACCGAAAAGGCCGGATGGAAGCTTGAGGCGGCGGAATGACTGACCCGAGCGCGAGACAGAATCGTCAAAATCATTATCCCAATGATCGCAAGCTCGGCTTTTGAAATTTTTTGGCTGGCGAATATCTGTCGTTGCCTAAATAACAATATAAGTCCAACAAGTAGGGCAAGGCCAGCTCGAACGAGAGCATAGAAGCCGTCGAGTGTTCCGGCAAACACACGCAGCGTAGAAATAAAGTCAGTCCCACGCAGTTGTTGGAGGTCAAAGGTTTTGATTGTCAGCAGTGAGGCGGTCCCCAAGAGGATGAGGAATATACCAGCTATACCAGTGGCTAGGATGTGTCGTTCTCCGGTGGATTGTTTCTTGAGTGGTTTGTATATCCCAACGAGCATCAAGAGCATGCCGAGTATGAGCGATTGGCCGAGTAGCTCAAGCCACATGGTGATGGCTTGTGGAATGGTGGTGACATGTTGAATCTGAATTTGACTGGACGAGTCGGCCGTTACCGCAGTTTCTTTTCCAACCGAAAATACAAAGGCACCTTTGGTGAAATGTCCATCATCCGCAGATACAACTTGCCAAGTGACAGTATAGGTACCAGTTCCAGCGTTACGGATACCAATCTGATAACTACGGGGATCAGTTGGATCAAGCGTGGCATTGCCGGTGTTAGCTGATTTGCCATCAGGCCCTAGGACAATAATCTGACTAGCTTCCGATTCAATATGTTCGCTAAATTGGATACGGACTCGATCAGGCGTCTGAGTCAGAACAGTGGAGGTATCAGGTTGATAGGTGATGGGGGTGGCGTGGGCGGAGGCGGAGGCAGAAGAAAATAGAAAATAGAAAATAGAAAATAGAAGAAGGGAGAGAGATTTTTTTGTGATCATGGCGAGAGGTTATTTACTGCGGTAGCGCTTCAGGAGTAATCGAGTCAGCCACTGCAAGAATAGTGCTGCCAGGGCACCAATAAAGAGAAAGCCCTGATCTCGGCCCGTTGCCCCGAAAGCGTTTTTGGCTTCGACCCCCTTTACGCTCAACGGGAAAGAGGACTCGACGATGAGTTTACCTTCTTTTTCGTAACGCACTTGCATGGTGAAAGAACCGCCGCTGGGGAACACGAAGGTCATGCCGGCTGGCAGGAGGTTGGGGCCGGAGGTGGTCAGACCGCCATCAAAAACAGGCGGGGTGTATCCATCGTCATTTCCTGCGACACTAATGGTGATCCATGCATCGTCAAAATCTACCGGAGCGGTTCGATCTTTATTGAATAGCTGATAGACGAACTGGACTGGCTCTCCGGCAAATATGCCGTTGACGGCATCGTAGTCGGTGTTGGTGGTGTATTCACCGACAACCTTGTCGACGGTAATGCCAAAGCCATTGGCCTGCACCCATCCTGCTGCACTAAGCAGCAGGATGGGAAGTACAAATTTTAGATAGGTAAGTTTCATGGGAATAAATATGGTAGTGGAAAAGTTCTAAACTCGCTTGCGAGCTTTCCAGGCTACTCCAAGGGCGACTACACCTAATACGATGCCAAGCAGACCTTTGGTGTTGGCAGAGGAGACAGAGTCTTTGGTCTGTGCAGTAGTATCATCAATTTTTTGATTTAGATCAGCTAATGAGATGGCAGGACCCGGGAACATGACATTGTCTTTTGCGCCAGGACATCCGAATCCGCCGGTCCGGAATTTTTGAGTTACTTTGTCGGAGATGGCATGAGCTGTTGCATCTTCCGGAGTCTTATCACCGCTGGCGCAGGTGTATGAGACATCAACGGGCACATTGTTCATAGTGCCGAAAATACGGAAGGAGTAAGTTGTTTGGAGGCTTGGGTAGAAAACGGCATGATATTTACCGTGTTCGCCATAGTTAGCCACAAGAGGGAGTATTTTTTTTTCACTACCAGCGCTCACTTCGACTTTAAGGGTTTTATCTAAGCCATCAACTGGCGGAACGATCATGGATTCTCCCATTTCACCCATCATGGCAGCATTGCCAGCATCGACTTGAAAATCTATACCACTTTTGTCATCGACCGTGACGGGTTCGTTGAGAAAGCCAACAGTGAAAGAATAGTCACGGCCGTTGATCTGATAGACACGATGTTCGTGGGCGGAGGCAATGGATGCAGAAAGCAGAAGGCAGAGGGCAGAAAGCAGTACAAACGGAAAGATATTTTTTTTCATAACGTGTTTTATTTATTTCAGAGTACGAGAAACAACAGAATAAACAAAACACTTAGGCGTAGATTTTCGACTGGAGTATGCCTCGTCGGAGGGCAGTGCGGATCGGGTCGGATAGATGGGGGATTACGCTTTCGAGATAGATCCCAGTGAAACGTATGTCAGTGAAAGTTTTTTCAAAAAGAGAATTTTTGGGTGCATTCAAAAAAAGAAAAACAATTGCCATTAAGACAAGCCAGATTTTACGATCTTCGCCGTGGAGAAGTGCCTGAATACTTTCAGAGGCGGTATGCGGTTGACCATGATGGTGTGCAAAAAGACTTTCCGGGTGTGGGTGGTCGGGTAGTAGTGCATGGAGGGTGAGGGCACAGAGCACCAATAGGGCAATAGCAAAAAGCCTATGCGGCTTAGTGGGGGTGCTTCTCGCAACAATCGACATCTCTCTATAATAGTGTTTTCAGCTACGGATGCAAGGGTTTTTACAGCAAAAGAGGATGGATTGAGTATGTCTTGCCATAATATTAATTAAGATGTATAATAAGGTCAAAAGTAACTACTATTATATATATGGATACAACATTAGGCGATTTGCCAGTATTAAAGACAACCAAGGCCGCTATCGGCGTACTTGTAGCGATTTTCGTCTTATTCAGTTCATGGACTATTGTAGGTGCCGGAGAGCGGGGAGTCGTGCTCACATTTGGGGCTTTTAATGGCACGGTCTTGGATCCGGGTTTTCATTTCGTAGTACCTATTGCACAGCATGTAGTGAAGATGAATGTGCAGACGAATAAGATCGATATTGCAAAGTCTGAATCATATAGCCATGATCTCCAAGTTGTCGATATCCATTCAGCCATCAACTATAACCTCGATCCAGCTTCAGCCGGGACTATCTATCAGAAATACGGCCTCGACTTTGAAGCAAATATTTTAATTCCAAATGCTGAAGCGGCTGTGAAACAAACCATTGCTAAATATACCGCCGAGCAACTTTTGTCTGAAAGATCTGAAGTGCAGTCTCAAATTCAAGAGGCGATCAAGCAAGCAATTCCTAGCTCATTTATTGTAACGAAGTACGCCTTGGTCAATGAGGCATTTAGTGCGGCATATGAACAGGCGATTGAAGCCAAGCAAGTCGCCCAACAGGAAGCTGAAAAAGCGCAGAATGAGCTGAAGAAAGCCCAGATTGATGCGGAGAGCCGCATTGCGCAAGCCAAAGGAGAGGCTGAAGCTATCAAGATTCAGGCTCAAGCAATTCAGCAACAGGGCGGCGCTAACTATGTGGAATTAAAGAGAGTTGAGAAGTGGGATGGTCACTATCCAACGACTTATTTTGCCGGTACAGGTGGTACTCCGCTCATCAACATCGGTCAGTAATTAACTCATTAAAACAAACGGCTAAAACGGTGCTCTTCATCGTTTTAGCCGTTTGTTGTGCTACATTCAAAAACAGAGTATAATACTCTGACGACACATACCTATGACTGAACTTAACGAACTTATTGCATACATAACAGAGGCCCGAGCGGTGGGGATTTCGGACCAGGAGGCAACCCTACAGCTTGAACGCGCCGGCTGGCAGGCGTCTGATATTCAGGCGGCTTTTATGCACGCCAATGGCGGTCAAGGAGCTCATGCGCATGTGCGAGTGCCGTCTCCGAATCGACAGCCGATTATCCAGGTGCGAAATTTAGTGAAACGCTATGGCAATCTCACTGCCGTGGACGATATTTCTTTTGAAGTCTATGCCGGAGAAGTATTCGGTATCTTGGGACCTAATGGTGCGGGCAAGACGACTACGCTTGAAATGATTGAAGGACTTAAGAGAATTAGCGGTGGAAGTATTCATGTGGATGGTAAAGATGTATCGCGCGAGACCCATGCGGTCAAAGAAGTTATCGGCGTTCAACTCCAGGCATCTTCATTTTTTGAAACGCTATCTCTGAAGGAATTGTTGGAAACTTTTGCGGCCCTCTATAATCGGACCGTAGATCCAATGGAACTTTTAGCCGACGTACAGTTGACTGACAAAGCTAGTGCACAGGTTAAAGAACTTTCAGGTGGACAGAAACAACGCTTTTCCATAGCGGTTGGATTAGTGAATAAACCAAAGGTGTTATTCCTGGATGAACCGACGACGGGATTGGATCCACAAGCAAGACGCAATCTTTGGGATCTGGTGACAGAGATTAAAAGTAGGGGAACCACGATTGTGTTGACCACGCATTATATGGATGAGGCGGAGGGGTTGTGCGATCGTATCGCGGTGATGGACCATGCTAAGATTGTGGCTCTGGATACGACGCGTAATTTACTCAATAGTTTGGGCTCGGTTTCAACGATTGAATTTAAATCAGAGACGGACATCGCGCGTCCGGTGTTGGAGCATATTTCGGGTGTTGAAGCAGTCTTGTCCGAAAACGGTACTCACTTCCTTACTTCATCTGATCCGCAACGTACATTAGACGCGCTGTTTATCTCCAGTCGGCAGCATCATTTTGGTATTGGAGAATTAATGCTCAAGCGCGCAACTCTGGAAGATGTATTTTTGAAACTAACCGGCCACCAATTAAGGGACTAATATGAATACTACCTACGTACTTACAGTATCAGCTCTCAAAATGTTTTTTCGCAATAAGCAGGCGCTTTTCTTTACGCTCTTTTTCCCGTTGAGCATTATGATTATTTTCGGGTTGATTGGCTTTGATAAACCACCGCAGTTTGATGTTGGTTTGGTGACTCGTCAGTCACAGCCAGCTACTCAGCAGTTTCTGGATAAGGTGAAGGCGGTGCAGGTATTCAAGATGCATGAAGGGACTCTCGACGAACAGCTTAAAGATCTCAAAGCTGGAAACCTGGCTGTTGTTTTGGATGTACCAGGAGATTTTATTACTTCAGGAGCTCCAGCTCAACCCAAACAACTGACGGTATATATCAATGAGGGCCAACAGGCTCAGGCTCAGACGGTAGTTTCTTTTTTGGGTCAATATTTAGATAAAACTACACTTGCACTAACCCATGCACCGTCATATTTCACCGTTAAACAGGAGGTAGTTGATTCAAAACATTTGAAATATATCGATTTCCTTTTACCTGGATTGATCGCCATGTCGGTTATGCAGATGTCAGTTTTTTCAGTCGCGTTTGTGTTCGTGCAATATAAAGAAAAAGGCGTACTCAAGCGCTTATTGGCTACGCCGATGCGGCCCGGACAGTTTGTAGCTGCGAATGTATTTACTCGACTAACAGTCTCTGTTCTACAGGCTTCAATTTTCTTAATAGCCGGCGTGCTGTTGTTTAAGGCGCAAGTTATCGGATCATATTTCTTGGTAGCGCTGTGCGTGGTACTCGGCGCCCTGATGTTCTTGGGACTCGGATTCACCGTATCGGGTATCTCATCTTCAGTTGATACAGTACCGGCATTGGCCAACCTCTTTGTCTTCCCGCAATTATTCTTGGGCGGCGTATTCTTCGATATTGCGAACATGCCCAAATGGCTTCAAGTAATTTCAAAACTTCTTCCACTCACTCATTTCTCTACGGCTATTCGCGCCGTGATGACCAAGGGCGCCACTTTCGGCGATATCGGCTGGGATCTTCTAGCGATGCTCATCTGGTCAATCGTTCTTATCGGAATAGCAACCGTGACCTTCAGCATCCAAGAAAAAGACTCGGCTTAAATTTGTTTTCACGTCCCTGCCTGCCGGCAGGCAGGTAGGATCTGGCGTTTTTCAGCGAATTTAGTGGATCGGTAGGCCGAGGAATTCGCTGTATTTTTTTAGGGCGATATCTATGGTCTGTTTTTCTTTTTTGGTGAAGGGCGATCCGAAGGGGTGAGTCGATATACTCACGGAATTTTTCTTCATAACACGCTTCCAGGTACCAACAACCTTGCCGTTGATGACGATGACGGAACTCAACATGCCATTCAGGCCCGGATTCACCTTAATGGCATGTGCCGGATCAAGAACGGCTTTGCGGTCTTTATAGCCGACGATATATTCGTCAAATGGTGGCAAGGCGTACGTGGCAGGAGGATAAGTCGGGGGAGTGGTCAGAATCGAAGAAAAATAATACGTCTGGCCATCAATGACTTCTTTGGCCAGCTTATTTTTTGCAAGTTCAATGCCTTTGCGCAGTTCTGTAGCTGGGAGCCCTGACCACCACATGCAATCTTGAATCGTTGCCGGACCGTGACCGGTGAAATAACGAATAGCTAATTTGGTTAAAGCCTCTTCGTGCTGGAGGGGTTTTGTTTTTGGAACCCATTCGTCTAAGAGTGCGAAGGTTTGTTGTTTGCCCACGCGCGCACCAAAACAAGTAATACCTTCATGGGCGATGCGTGTGAGAAGGTGGTAGCTTCGTCCGTTGGCATGAGAGACGCCGCCGGCATCCAGTACTTCGTAGAGCTGATCTCGCGTTAGTTGTTTTCCGCCATGGAGAGCTTTTGCGATTAAGTTGCGTGTTCGTTCAAGAATTTTTTCATTAAGTTCAAGCTGATGCATCCGAAGGCTCATCGCCCGGATGACGCGTGGAGTCATTAGAGCCAGCATCCAGCGAGCATCTTCAGCCGCTACGAAGTGCAAGGTGCCGCGCATCGGCCAAGTCCGAATGATGGTTCGATCAGCCAGAGCCTTCTCGACGGATTTTTCAGTGGCTCCTTGAGTGCGTAGTCCAACCGCCCAAAGTCCGCCCAAGTAATCTTGCGCTTGAATTGCGCCAAGCCAACCCACCACTTCGTGTGGTTTTTTAAATTTTGATGAGGAAATTTGCTGGTTGTGGAGTCGTGATTGAGCGATATCCATTTGGGTAAGATACTCTTTTATGTGGAGTTGCGGAAGGGCGGGAAGGTGTGATAATTGACTTTATCCTATAATTTTGTATAATATGAAATAGTTATTTAATATAGGAAATCGCGCATGTCCACAAGTGAAGTTGAGATACTTTCACGAGCAAGACCGGTTAATAGGGAAGTTATTTCGCAAGACAAGCAAGCCATGTCACGAGAAGTTATAGAAACCATCCAGACTCTCGATAAAGCTAAAGATGCCAAAAGATTCACAAAAGTGCTTAATTATCTGCACAAATTTCCTGATGTACAGAATCAGTTGCGTATCCATTGGATTCGATCTCTTGTCGAAGAAGATTATGGCCAAGCAGTAAACGCTCTTAGATCCGATTTGGAAGAGTTTCGTAAAAATCATCCAGCCGAAGCGTTTGTCGTAACGAATGTTGTCACTACATGGACAGTGCTCATGGGCTTTCGACTTATTCCTGATGAAAAAATCCAAGCGGAGCTCAAGGAGGGCCGGAAGGATAGGAAGAAGTCAATTTGGCGGAAACTAGCCGAAAAATTTTTATTGAATGAGCGCGAGAGAGATGTGCTTATGCTCAAAGAGCTAGTAGACCTTGCTGCAAAAGTTGAGGCCGAACGTATTAAACAGCAACGTCTCGAGGCGGAGAATAATTTGGTTTCTAGCAACATTGAAGAAACGCTTAGTACGGCTTCTAGTAAGGTACAGCGCATGTTTGATCAAGCCTCGCAAGATGGGCAAAAAATCAGAGAGGAAGCATATAAGGCGAGAGACGATGCTCGCCAGAGGACTAGCGAAATTATCGAGAATGCCAAGCGTGAGGAAAGGATTATTGAGCAACGTGTCGATTTACTTAAACAAGAAGTGGAGAGACTTGAAATTTTGAAACAGCAGATTCTTAAGGATCGAGAGGTGCGAGGACTCTATGAGAGAGAACAGCAAAGACGGCTCATGACCGTTCTCGATACGTTTCTAGCGAGCGCCAAGGAGCTTGAATGTTTCTTTGGCATAGATGACGTGCTACCAGCATGTAGAAAATTATACGAGATGCTTCAGTTCATCGAGCATGATCTCTCGATGCGTATCTTAGCCATTGAAGAAGAGTTTGGCGAGGAAGCCCGCGTACACGGAGTAAATTTATTTGTCAGTCGTTTAAAGATCAAACCGCGCGGACTTATTATCGCTAATGATAAAGATCCATTACTATCTCGAACGATAACAGTTTTTGATGAAAGCACCATTGCTAAACTCTTGTCAGTCTTGGCGACTCCCGGGGGTTCAATAGTGGCGTTCAGGGAGTATCTCAACCTGGCTCTCAAGGAATTTGGGAAAAAAATTGAAGCCGGAGTCGTCACAGCTCTTCCAGAAAGAAAATGGCCAGAGTTTTTTCAGGAACCAATCAATGTTGTGGTGAAAGAATTTGGTACAGTTTAAGTATTTCTTTGTAATCCGCACATTGTGCGGATTTTTGTATGGCGTTGAATAGGGGAGAGTCAAATGCTATGCTAAGAGCACCTATGACTATTCATCCAATGATCGTGCACTTTCCGATCGCTTTTTTGACGGTATATGCAGTTTTTGAATTGTTGCGATTTCGGAAACTCAATGATAACCCGATGTGGCTGCATTTGAAGGTGGCATTTTTACTGATCGGCACAGCAGGGTCTTTAGCAGCGCTGGTGACCGGCGATATGGCAAAAGATTTGGGACTGGGTGTTCGGGGGATTGTGGAGCTTCATGAAAAATTTGCTCAAACTACCGTAGTAATTTTTAGTCTTTTGGCACTAAATTATATTATTTTGCTAGGTGACCAATATATTTGGTCCAGACTTTCCGGTTCAGTATTGAAAACCTGGAAGATCGCAGTGTCGATTCGGCGAATGATTTTTAAAACGCCAGTTGTTCTACTCCTGGCTTTTGCTGGATTAATTACCTTAACCATCACCGGCGCCTTGGGAGGTATCATGGTGTTTGGTCCTGATGTTGATCCGGTTGCGTCGTTTATCAATAAACTTCTTTTCCCGAATTAAAAAGGTAACAATTTAGTAATAGAAAAAACTCACTATCTCATGTAGTGAGGTTTTTTATATTGCATTCAGTCAAACACCCCGATATAATAGAGGCATGGCAGAGACGCATAAATTAAATAAACGAGTAGCCTTTTTAAAAGGCGATCAATGCTCATTCATCATTTCATCGGAAAAAAGAATGGGCGTAGACTCTCAAGGGCTTTCTAGGATGCTTGGCGTGCATATGAGAACTTTATCTGACTGGAAAAGAGAAAAATTCTCTATGCCATTGGGGGCTGTTCGATATATTTGTAGGGAAAGCGACGCGTCTTTTCCTAGCAATGCTAAGATACAAGATCAGTATTGGTATATCCACGAGGCAGCTCGAAAAGGAGGGGAGGCGGTAATAAAAAAATATGGCCGTGTGCCGGTTGATAAGGAATTTAGGGATAGGAAGTGGCGTGAGTGGTGGAATAAAAATGGGGCATCAAATCTTCCCGCCGCATTTAAGAAACTTCCTTTATTTAAGCCAAAATACTCTAAAGAACTTGCTGAGTTTTTTGGCATCATGATGGGCGACGGAGGTATGTCAAAGAGGCAAATATCAATTACACTTCATCATACCGATGACTTGGCGTATAGTAAGTTTGTTATGCGCCTTATTAAAAAACTGTTTCGAATATCACCAAGCATCCGTCACATCCCAAAATCTTCCGCAAACAGCATCGTAGTTTCCCGAACTAACTTAGTTTCTTATCTACATCTCAAGGGCTTGCCAATCGGAAATAAAATTAAACAAGGACTGGATATTCCGGGTTGGATTAAACGAAATCACAAGTATTTCATTCCGTGCATTCGAGGACTCGTTGACACCGATGGCTGTATTTTTATTAATAAGTATAAAGTTAATGGCAGATGGTATGCGTACAAAAAACTCTGCCTTACAAGTGGTTCAAAACCTCTTCGAGACACCGCGTGCGCTATGCTTCAGAAGCTCGGCTTTAAGCCTCAAGTAACTCAAGAATACGACATCAGACTTAATAGTCAGGCTGATGTCGTAAGATATTTCAGACTTATCGGGTCACATAACCCCAAGCATTTAAAAAAATACATGACCGTGATATAATCCTAACAATTCATTGTTTTGGAGAGGTGGCCGAGTGGCTGAAGGCGGC
>OBEQ012407982.1_pt1 | contig 15740 bp, 12 predicted proteins | sample 1670901 | NCBI WGS metagenome assembly OBEQ01 (sample SAMEA104232315, study PRJEB22302) | groundwater metagenome | biome: forest; feature: aquifer; material: groundwater | place: USA | collected 2011-08-07 | depth 5.4 m | reverse complement strand
CGGCCGCGGCGCCGGGGGCGGCGGCGGAGGCGGTCAGGCCGGTGGCCAAGCGGCCCAAGCCGTCGCTACCCGCGCGTCCGCGCAGCGCGCCGCCGCGCCGGCTCGAGATCCGCCACCGCACCGTCTACCGCTACGACAAGCCGGTGGAGCGATCGACCCACCTGCTGCGCCTCGAGCCGATCCATGATCGGTTGCAGCGCGTGGCCTCGCACCAGCTGAGCATCTCGGTCGACGGACGCCGGAACAACTACGACGACGTGTTCGGCAACCGCGCCGTGCGCTACCTCATCGAGACGCCGTTCTCCGAGCTGGTCGTCGACTCGCACTCGCTGGTGGTCACGCTCGACGTCGACCCGCTCGAGTTCAGGCCGGTGCACGCGCGCACCACCATCCCGCTCAACTGGATGCCCTGGCAGCGGCACATGCTGCAGCCGTACCTCTTGCCGCCCGAGCTGCCCGAGAGCCAGCTCATCGAGCTGCACGAGTACGCCATGAGCTTCGTCGAGCGCAATGGCTACGACCTCATCGACTCGCTGCTCGACATGAACCAGTCGATCTACCGCGATTACGACTACAAGCAGGGCGCCACCACGCTGTCCACGACGCCCTTCGAGGTCTATGCCAGCCGCCGGGGCGTGTGCCAGGACTTCACCAACCTGTTCATCTGCCTGGCGCGGCTGCTCGGCATCCCCGCGCGCTACGTGTGCGGTTACCTCTACACCGGGCCCAAGCACGAGAACCGCGCCATGGCCGAGGCGACCCACGCGTGGGCGCAGGTCTACCTGCCCGAGGCCGGCTGGAAGGGCTTCGATCCCACCAACGGCGTGCTGACCCAGACCGACCACGTGCGCGTGGCGACCGGGCGCAACTTCATCGACGCGACGCCGACGTCAGGGACCATCTTCGTCGGCGGCGGCAGCGAGACGCTCGAGGTCGAGGTCATGGTGGAAGAGGACTCGTAGCGCAGCGGCTCAGCCGTGCGAGGCGAGCCGGCGCAGCGGACGCAACGACTCGGTGGGCGTGTCGTCCTCGCAGTGGGGCGCGCGCGGAGCGAACGTGCGCACCGGATGCACGCGGCCCTTGACCGGAATCGCCGGGGCCGCCGTCCAGGCGAAGCCGGCGCGCGCGCGCGCGTAGGTCTCCTCCGACGCGAGGATGGGCCGGCCGTGCTGCTTGGTCAGGCCCTCGATGCGACAGGCGAGGTTCACCGCGTCGCCGATGGCGGTGTACTCGCGGCGCGAGTCGGAGCCGATGTCACCCAGCACGGCCAGGCCGGTGTGCAGGCCGATGCCCATGCGCAGCTCGGGCTCGTGGCGATCGCGGCGCACCTGGTTGAGCGCGCGCAGCGCGTCCTGCATGTCGAGCGCGCAGGCGACCGCGCGCATGGCGTGGTCGCCCTGCGCCAGCGGCGCGCCGAAGTAGGCCATGAGCCCGTCGCCGATGAACTTGTCGAGCGTGCCGCCGTGGCGAAAGATCACGTCGACCATCATGGCGTGGCACTCGTTGAGCATGGCCACCACCTGGTCGGCGCGCAGCGTCTCGGCCATCTGGGTGAAGTCGCGCAGGTCGGAGAACAGGATGGTGATCTCGGTGTGCTGCTGCAGCTGCAGGCCTTCGCGGCTGATGCGCTCGGCGATGTGAGGCGAGAAGTAGCGCCCCAGGCGCTCGCGCGCCAGACGCTCGTCGGCGGCGCGGTGGACCAGCGCACGCACGCGCATGGTCAGGTGTGCGGCGCCCAGGGCCGACACCGCCATGAGCACGACCGCGAAGACCGCGCAGCGCACCAGGTCGACCTGGATGAGCAGGATCGCCTGCGCGACGGCGGTGAGCGCGGCGGTGGTGAAGACGAAGCGCCGCTGCATCGACAGCTGCGCGCCGATCACGTGCAGGCTGCAGATGCCCAGGGTGAACATGGCGTCGGCGCCGGGATTGCTCGAGTAGCGCACGGTCAGCGACTGGATGACGAAGGTCGCGGGGATGTCGAGGAAGGCGAGGGCGAGCCACGACCAGCGCAGCACCGCCTCGTACTGCGAGGCGACCAGCCAGAGCGCCGTCGCCAGCATGGCGTGCACGGCCAGGTAGGGCGCCTGCGCGCGGTAGAGCGCCAGGTTGGCGCCGAAACCGACCACCAGCATGAGCAGCAGGAACGAGCCGCTGAACAGCAGGCGCAGGCGCAGCAGCCAGCGCGCGCTGTCCTTGCGTTCCTCACCCAGGACCTCTAGGACCAAGGGTGAGGGAGAGTAGGTCCCCCGGCTCACGTGTAGGGAACGTAGCAACCTGCATGCCGACGACATTCAGCGTCGCGAGTCGCTCAGGTGCGCGGAAGGACGCGCATTCTGTCCCAGTGCCAGGCAGGCCGGAGGGGGAAATGTCCTCGCCAGTGGTGGGGGGACCAGGCAGCGGATCATTCCGCGCAGGCGCCTGACGGCGACTACGGAAGGGGCGCTGGCAGCACGACGACGCTGGTCGCGTCGCTCGGGCAGACGTTCGGTTGATCCTCGATCAGCGCGTGGAACGGCGTGTTGTCGATGCCGGCGAAGCCGAGATCGTCGACGTCCCAGCCCAGGTCGGCCCCCGTGCCGTCGCTGCCGGCACGGAAGCGCAGCGCGACGCTCCGGCCGCCGAGCTGCGTGCCGAAGTCGAGCGTGACGCTGGCGAAGGCGGGGTAGGCCAGGCTCCTGCCGGTCAGCGCACGGCGTGCCCCCAGCGGGGTGCCGGTGCGCAGCGTGCCGCGGTAGCCGGGATCCACGCCGAAGGTGGTGACGTCTTGCCAGGTGTGGCCGCCGTCGCTCGACACCTCGATGACGCCGCCGTCGAAGAAGATGCCCGCGGTCACCGTGCTGGCCTCGAACTGGTGGCGGTGCTTGAACGTGACCACGAACGGCTGCGTCGGGCTCACGCGCAGCGTCGGCGAGACCAGCCTCAGGTCGGAGACGCTGGCCAGATCGTCGGCGTGCCAGAAGTGGTGCGCGTGATCGAGTGCCTGCCGCGCCCAGCCGCTGCCCTCGACGGTCCAGGCGGTCAGCTCGGCCTCGACGTCGTCGCTTGCCGACGCGGCGAGCGCGACGTCGCTGTTGGCGCGCAGCGCGATGGTGGCCGTGACCGTGCTCTGGCAGGCATTCGCGTCGCTGGCGGCGATGGCGAGCTGCACGTCCTGGATGCCGGTCACGTCGGCGTCGAAGGCGATGTCGAAGCTGACCGCCACCGTGCCGAAGGCGGGGATGGGCGGGACGTGCAGCGTGGGGCCGCCCGGGAAGACCACGGCGGGCGAGCTCGAGCTCACGCTCACGTCGGTGCCGCTGGCGGCCAGCGCGCCGCCGTTCACGATCTGGACGGTGACGCGCCCGGTCTCGCCCACGTCGACGATCCCGTCGCTGTCGCAGCTGAGCGCGGCGTCGCTGACCTGGACCGTGCCGATGCCGAGCACGGGCTTGAGCTCGAAGCTCTCGACCACGCCCCTGAGGTCGGCGGAGTTGCGCGGCGCGCTGACCGCGCAGCTACCCAGGCCGCGGCGTGCGAATGCCGCCGTGGCCACGGCCAGGTCATCCGCGTCGGAAGCCGCGATCGCGGCCAGGATGGCGTCGCGCTGCTCGGTGAAGGTCGCGTGCGCAGGCATGAGCTGCAGCCCGGTGACGATGTAGTCGGCCATCCGGCGCTGCACCTGCGCGAACGTGCGCGGCGTCGGCGAGGTCGACTCGAGGCGCTGCTTCTGCAGCGCGACGTAGACCTCCCACATCATCGCCGCCCAGACCTCGCCGGTGTTGTGGACCTCCGAGTTGTTGCTCGACGGCCGGCCGTCGGGCAGCGTCTGCCCGTTGGAGATGTGCCTGAAGGTGAGGCCGTTCTTGGCCATGTTCACCGAGTAGGGGAAGCGGCGCACGCCCAGGTAGGGGCTGTCGGTCAGCTGGCGCGCCGCGTAGGTGCCATTGGAATACGTGCCGTCGAGGTTGTCGCCCTCGCGCAACGCCATGTGCAGCGAGGTGAAGTCGGCCCAGCCCTCGCTCGTGCCGCGGCACTGCTGGCTGCTGCACGGGTCGGCCAGACGGTGGTGCAGGTAGTGGCCCCACTCGTGCGCGACGATCATGTTGTCGATGCCGCCGTCGCGATCGGCCTGGCCCTGCCGGCGCAGCTGCACCGTGACCGGGCCGGTCAGGAGCGCGTTCTTGACCGCGGTGGCGTCGGCCACCGTGATGGCCAGCGAGCCGATGGTGATGGTCGCATCCATGCCGCCGAAGGCGAACAGCGCGGGCAGGAACAGGTTGTTGTTGATGACGACGCCGATGGCGCCCGCGTTCTGCGCGTTCTTCACCTTCACCGACGCCGCGCACGAACCGGTGGCATCGATGAGCGCGATCTTGCCGGCCACGTCGTTGACGATGGCGCTGCAGCCGTCGCCCACCGGCGCGACGCCGTCGACGGCGACCACGACCTCTCCGGTGACGTCGTGGACCTTGGGGCCGAACATGGCGGGCGTGGTGACGCTCTCGTTGCCACGGCTGATGCCCAGCTGCGGGGCCGCGAAGCCGCGCACATCCGGGCCCTTGAAGATGTACATCTGCATGCGCGGCGAGCTGCCGTCGGCCGGCGTCTGCATGTTGGCGTTGTTGCGCGCGCCGGCGAGGGCGAAGTCCTGCGCCTCGGCGAGCAGCACGTCGCCGCCCACGCCGCCGCGGCCGAAGTTGTTCTGCTGCGCGTTGCCGGCCACCTCGTCGAAGCCAGAGCCGTACCAGTAGTCGTGCAACCAGTTGGTCACGTAGAAGAGCTGCGTGACCGAGGCCATCTGCTGCGCGGGCGTGGCCAGCGGCTCCTGGTCGACGTCGTAGACGCGATCGAAGCTGAGCCCGCCCGTGACGGTGGCGCGCAGATCGCCATTCGAATAGCCATTTTGGCCCACGACGTCGGTGTAGGCGTCGACGTTGTTACCCACCGTCTCGCTGGCGCCGGCGGGCAGCCACGGGTCGGCGACGCCGTTGCGGTTGACGTTGAAGCCCTCCATGGCGACCAGGTTGGGCGCGATGAATGCCGGATCGCTGTTGTCGGAGACGCCGGTCGGGTGCGGCGTGTAGTCGGCCTGCGGGCCGTCGAAGGGACGCTTGTCGCCGCCGGGCTCCGCCCACACGCGGTAGTTGTAGGCGACGTCGGCGGTGAGGTCGGCCGCCTCCAGCACCTTGCCGCCCTGGGCGTCGATCAGGTAGCGGTACGCGTCGGAAGACGTGCCGCCATCCGTCGAGCCGAAGAGCTCGACGAAGTAGGCGGGCACGAGCGCCGCGCCGTCGGGCAGGTAGACGCGCTTGACGCGCGCCGGCTCGTCGAGGCGCAGGGTGCCAGCGCGCGCCGCGGGCGCCGCGACGAGCGCAAACTTCTCGTAGCCGCCCTCGCTGCGGCCGCGCCCGGCCAGCTGCGCCGCGCTCACCCTGGCGCCGAAGTGCGACGACAGCGCGGTCGCCAGCGCCTGCGCCGGCGAGAGCACGAAGGCGCCGCGCGCTGCGCTCGCCGGACGCAGCGTGCCCGAGATCGCGACCAGGTCGAGGTTCGGCTTCAGCACCAGCTTGACGTTGCCGGAATAGACCTCGACGCCGTCGACGCGCTGGCGCAGCGAGACGATCTTCGCGCCGCTCTCGCTCTCGTGCACGAGCAGCAGCTCGGCGCCGCGCGTGGCCTCGGCGGGTAGGTGGTACGCGTGGGCGAGACGGCCCAGGTGAAAGCGTGCCGCTTGCTCGACGGTGGCGCCGCGCGGTACCGGCGCCGCCGAGGTCGCCCAGAGGAAGCTCGGCAGTCCGCTGCTGTCGTCGACGGACGCGACGAACGCGCCCGCGGGCTGCGCGGGCGTGATCAGCGGCGGTACGCTGTCGGGCCCGGACGGATGGCTGTCCGGGGAGCAACTGACGAGGAGGAGAAACAGCGCCTGGAACGTGACACCACGGAGCAATCGTTTCATCGGGCCCCTCCGTTCGATGAGCCCGTCGACAGTGTCAGCGCTGACGCGACGTGATCAACTGCCGCGTAATGACAGGACTTTTCGTGTCGTGGTCATCGGCTCGTCGATGCCAGGGGGGGGGTTCGCATGCCGCAGGCATGCCTCGTCAGGCGGGCAGGGCTCTAGTCGTCGTGGTCGCCGTGGTCGCCGTGGTCGCCGTGCTCGCCGTGCTCGTCGTGGTCGCCGTGGTGCTTCTTGTGCTTCTTGTGCTCGCGGTCGTCGTCGTCGCCGTCATCGTGGTCGTGGTCGTGGTTGCGGCCGTGGTCGTGCACCACGACGGGAGGCGGCGGACGGCTGTGATCGTGCACCACCACGGTCTGCGTCGGTTGGCTGTGGTCGTGCACCACCACCGGACCGCGGGCAGGCCGTGTCGTTACCAGGCAGCCGCTGGTGGCGAGCGCCGCCACCAGCGCCAGGACTGACATGCCGATGCGCTTCATCAGGTCTCCTTCAGTAGATCCGGACAGAGATCCAGCGGACATCATAGCGCGTTGCCGCTGGTCGTCGTCGAGAGAGCAAGTCGCGGGCCGCATGCGTCCTCCTGGAATGTCGCGGGGTTCGCCTCGCATGCGCGGAACCTTCGTGCTCCCCGGAGCCGATCGGCTCCGCAATCCTCACGAAGTGGCCCACATCGGTGCCGACGCGTAACATGCGGCCGATGGCAGTCACGCGTAAGGTGGCGGCGCTCGTGGCGGCGACTCTGGTCGCGTGCGGCGGCACATCGGCGAGCACGCGCGATCGCGGCGGCGAGACAGAGGTCGACGCGAAGGACGCATCGAAGGCGGCGCGCGGACTCATACAGGAGATCTACGGTGACCTGCGGCGCGGCGACGTGAGCGGCGTGCAGTCGCTGGTCTCGCCTGACGTGTTCGTGGTCGGGCCGGGCGCCCCCGATGTCTTCAGCACGCGCTCCGATGCGGTGGTCGCACTCGGCAGCGTGCTGCGCTCGGGCGATCGGCACCGCATCACATCGCGCGCGCTCAAGGTCAGCGCCGCGCCCGGCGGGCACTCGGCCTGGGCCAGCGACGCGCTCGACGTCGACGGCGTGACCTATTCGTTGACCTCGGTGCTGGTCGAGAGCGACGGCCTGTGGAATGTCGTCGCCGTGCATGTGGGCCGCACGCTCAGCGGACAGCAGCTCGATGCCAGGCCGCCCGCACGTGCCGATCTCCCCGGCGGCGTCGGCAAGGGCGCGGGCGAGCCGCTCAAGCTGTACCGCGCTGGTGTCGCCGCACCCGAGCGCTTCGTCGAGCAGCTGGGCGGCGGCCCCGATGTGCTCGTGCTGGGCGCGGGCGCGCGCGATGTCGTGCGCGGCGCCAAGCTGGTCAAGAAGCTGTGGAAGAAGCGTCTGGCCGCGCAGCCGAAGATGATCCTCGACGGTGATCCGCGCGCCGACGTGACTCCCGATGGCTCGCTCGCCTGGGTCTTTGCCAACGTGGACGTCCGCGTGCAGGGTGGGGCCGCCGAGCCCTACCGCTCGCTGGTGATCTACGAGCGCGAGGACGGCGGCTGGAAGCTGATCGCCATGCACGACTCGGTTGCCTTCGGTAACAAGTGACCTCGGTCGCTGACTGGGCGAACTGCTCGGGCTAGAAGTCTTGGCAACGGCGCGCTCGTGCGCGGCCTGCGGCGCATCGGCGCCGCAAGCACGCTGAATCACGCGTGGGCGCGTCGTTGGCAGTTGGCCCGATGGTCGCAGGGGGAGCTCGTCTCCGTGCATCGGCACGAGACGAACCAGCGAGGAGCTCACGTGAACGAGAAGAATGGCAAGAAGAGCGAGCGCATGCAGCACACGCTCACCGTCGAGGATCTGGCCCAGGTCCTGCGCGTGGTCGTCGACGGCGACGAGCACGGCATGGAGAGCGGAGGCGAGATGACCTACCCGCTCGGGGATGGTCGCCATCGGCCCGTCGTGCGCGGCGGCTGCGGCCCGTTCTTCGGCACCTGATCCGAGCCCACGTGACCGTGCGCTTCAATTCTGATCTGGCCGATTGCTCGTGGACCGTGCCCGTGCCGGTGAAGCGCTCGCGCTTCGCGGCCATGGATCCCTTGCACGACGAATGCAACGTCGAGGCTGACCTGGCCGCCATCGGCGCCTTTGCATCCGATCGCGAGCGGTCCACCGCCACCGTCGATCTGCTGCACGCCGATCTGCAGACCCTGCCGCTCGGCAACGTCGCGCGTCGGCTCGGCTCGGGCAATGCCGGCAGCTACCGCGGCGTCTACCTGAAGGGCATCGGCCGCACGCCCCTCGCCGCCGACTGGGCGCATGGCGACGATCGCCGGCGCGAGCGTGGCCACATGCTGCCCAGCGCGGCCGCGCGCGAGTACCTGGTCAGCCGCGCGCTGGTCGCGCTCGGGCTGGGTGACAGCATCGTTGCTTGCAGCGGGCTGCTCGCCGCCGATCTCGAGCATCCCGACGACGCCATGCCCGGGGCGGCCGGGTGCTTCGCGCCCGCGGATGGCGGCATGCAGGCGCTCACGGTCAAGCGCGCCGACTTCGCTCGCCTGTCCAACTTCGTCTGGGCGCTCGACCATGTGGGCTCGCCGGGCGACCTGGGCGAGCTGCTCTTCCGCGTGCACAGCTACCTCTTGCCGCCCGGCCAGCGGCCCGGCAACGGCTCGGGCAGCTCGCCCGCGGCCATCGCCGCCGCGCTCGCCGCCGCGATCGAGCGCGGCATCGCCAACTTCGGCTGCTGGATGCGCGCGGGCGTGTCCTGGGCCGCGCTCGGCAACTGCCTCGCCGCCGACGGACGCTTCGTCGATCTCGAGGCGCCCATGGTGCTGCTGCGCCCGTTCTTCGGCACGGTCTCCCAGCCTTCCAGCCCGTGGGCGGGTGGCTGGTTCGGCCTGGAAGTGTTCGCCTACGTGCTCGAGGCGCGCGCCCTCGTGGCCACGTTGCGCGAGCGGGTGCGCTTCCTCGCCCGGCATGTGTTCGTGCGCGGCGTGACGCACGACTTCTGCGCCGCGCTCGCGCTCGAGCTGGACGAGCAGCTGCCCGCCGAGCATGTGCTGTGGTCACGCCAGCGGCTCGTCGACGAGGCGGTGGTGGCGATCGTCGAGGCGCTCGGCATCGAGCGCGCCAGTGCCGCGCGCGTGCGCAGCATCGCCGACCGGCAGTACGGCGTGGTCTTCGACGACGAACGCCCCGACTGGTCGGATGTGCGCCTGCGCCGGCTCGATCTGCGCGTGGCCGCGCCCGCGCCCGGGCCCGAATGGGTGTGCGCGTTTCCCGACTTCCTCGCCGGCGTGTGCACCGACGATCTGGAGGCGGCGCGCCTGTTCAACGACGGCCTGCGCTGGATCGACGGCAGCCGCGGCGTGGACGATCTGTTCAAGCGCACGCAGTCGGCCACGCGCTGGGTCGAGGACGCGCTGGGTCAGCCCGCGGCGCGGATCTCGCCGCGCGTGGCCCGCATGATCGCGCCTTCGTAGTGCTTCCAGCACACCGGCACGTACTGCTCGTCGGCGCCGAGGAGCACGGTCGGGCCGTCGACCGCGGCGAGGCCGTTGACCAGGCGCAGGTTGCAGGTCGCCTTGGTCGTGCAGTACTGGCAAGTCACCTTGACCTCTTCGATCCGATCGGCGAGCTCCATGAGCCGGGCCGCGCCGGGGAAGAGACGGGTGCGGAAGTCGGTGCGCAGGCCGTAGCAGATGACCGGCACGCCCGGATCGATGGTGATGCGGCGCAGATCCACGACCAGGTCGGGAGAGAGGAACTGCGCCTCGTCGACCAGCACGCAGTCCACGCCGGCGAAGTCTTGCGCCAGCAGCCGGCTGTCCTCGTCGACGACCACGTCGGCCTCCATGGCCAGGCCGGAGCGCGAGCCGATCGTGGTCGGCCCGAAGCGGGTGTCGACGCGCGGCTTCATCAGCAGCACGCGCTTGCCCTGCTTGCGATAGTTGTGCGCCACCGCCAGTAAATTCAGGGTCTTGGCGCTGTCCATGGTGCCGTAGCGGAAGTAGAGCTTGGCCACGGAGGCCACCCTAGCGTTAGCCTCTGACATCGAAACGGGCCCGCCACCCGCTCGTGACGTTTTTGCTTGCCTCCCGTTCCAGCCCGGGTCTAGTTTGTTCGTCATCCGAATAAACATTGTTGAAACCCGCAAGCAACCGGTCGAGGCGCTCTGAATCACGTGAGAGAGTGCTGCGACGGTTCTCCGCGGGACCCGGAGAGCGCGGCGCCTGGTCGCCGTACCGGGGCTTCATTCGGCGGTCGAAATAACCTGGAGGTGCGGCATGGGTGGTCTCTTCCGGCTCGCGGGTCCTCGGTTCGTGCTCGGCGCCGTGCTCGGCGCGCTGCTCGCAGCCTGTAGCGCCGCGGGCGACTTCCCCGCCGCCGACGCGGGCCCCGATCCGGGCCAGCCCGACGCCACGCCGGCGACCGGCCCCAGCACCTTGCCCTTCGCCGTCGACGACTGGTACGGACCCTCGGGTTACATGGGCGACGGCGAGTCGCCCGGCGGCATCGTCGATCAGACGGTGTGTCTGGAGCCGCGCCCGGCCACCTGGAAGGGCCACTGCCATCAGTTCACCTGGAAGCCGGGCACGGTCAAGTGGGCCGGCGTCTACTGGCAGTTCCCCGACGGCAACTGGGGCACGGGCAGCGCGCTGGGCCTCGAGATTCCCGCCGGCGCCACCAAGGTCACCTTCCAGGCCTGGGGCAAGGTCGGCGGCGAGAAGGTCAGCTTCGTGGTCGGCATGAAGGCCGTCGATCACTTCGAGGCCAAGCTGGAAAACGTGCTCCTGACCGCGACGCCCACCGAGTACACCATCGATCTGGCCGGGGCGAGTTATGGTCGCGTCATCGGCGGCTTCTGCTGGACTGCCGCCGATAGCACCGTTCCGGTGACGTTCAACGTCGACGACATTCGCTGGCAGTAGCCGGCGCCGCGGCCAGGAGCCGCAGGAAGTAGAGGGCGTCCAGATGGTCACGTCAGTTCCATCTTCGGTCACGCAGCTGCCCACGGCTGACGCCGCGGGCATGCGCACGCAGAACTCCACGCTGCTGCTGCAGCTCATCTGGCGCGAGCGCCAGATCTCGCGCGCCGACGTGGCGCGTCGCACCGGGCTGTCGCCGTCCACGGTGAGCGCCATCGTGGGCGAGCTGGAGCGCGAGGGCCTGGTGCGCGAGATCGGCGCGGGCGCCTCGCGCGGCGGGCGCCGGCCGGTGCTGGTCGGCTTCTGCGACGACGCCTGCGCGCTGGTCGGGGTCGAGATCGGCGCCACCCACGTGTCGGCGGTGCTGACCGACCTGCGCGGCAACGTGCGCGCCTTCCGCGAGACCCGCTTCGCCGTGCGCGAGGACCCGGCCGGCACCCTGGCCAAGGTGCGCGAGCTCATCGACGAGTGCCTGAGCGCCGAGCGGGTGTCGCGCCGGCGCGTCGTGGGCGTGGGCGTGGCCGTGCCCAGCCCGGTGCACCCGCAGCGCCCGGGCAAGCTGTCGGCGCTCATCCTGCCCGCGTGGCGCGATCACGACGTGCAGAAGGAGCTCGCCGATGCGCTCGGCCTGCCCGTGCTGGTCGACAACGACGCCAACCTGGGCGCGCTGGCCGAGCGCTTCTGGGGCGCCGGCTCGGGCGGCGAGGACCTGGCCTACATCAAGGTCGCGACCGGCATCGGCTCGGGCCACATCATCAATGGCACCCTCTACCGCGGCTCGGGCGGTACCGCGGGCGAGATCGGCCACATCGCCATCGATCCCAACGGGCCGGCCTGCATCTGCGGCCTGCGCGGCTGTCTGGCCACGCTCATCGGCGCCGAGCCCATGCTCGAGCGCGCGCGCAAGCTGTGGGGCAAGAGCAAGAAGGCGCCCACGGTGGCCGACGTGGTCGCGGGCGCGCGCGCCGGCGACGCGGTGGCGCAGCAGCTGGTCGACGAGGTCGGCCACTACCTGGGCATCGTCGTTGCTGGTCTGCTCAACTTGCTCAACCCGGCCGTGGTCGTCCTCGGCGGCGAGATCACCGGCGTGGGCGACCTGCTGCTCGATCCGCTGCGCGCGTCGATCAAGGCGCGCGCACTGTCCACCTCGGTGGCCGAGACGCGCATCGTGTCCAGCCGGCTGGGCGAGCGCTCCATCGCCGTGGGCGCGGCCACGCTGGTGCTGGAGTCGGCGCTGGCCGACCGCAGCCTGTTCCCCGTGCAAGGAGCGAGCGCGTGAGGCGCGCGGCCGGCGCACTCTGGCTCGGCGCCGCCACCGCGCTGCTGTTGCTCGCCGCCTGTGCGCCCGGCACGCCCGCGCCGGGGATGCCCGGGCCCGACGCTGGCAGCAAGGCCGACGCGGCGCCCTCCGCCGACGCCGGCCCCATCCTCGGCTACCCGTGGCGGCTGGTCTGGCAGGACGAGTTCGACGGCAACTCGGGCGACCGGCCGGATCCGTCGCACTGGCACCCCGAGGTCGGCACCGACTGGGGCAACCAGCAGCTCGAGTTCGACACCGATCGCACCGACAACGCGCGGCTCGACGGGCAGGGCAACCTGGCCATCGTCGCGCGGCGTGAGAGCTTCAACGGGCGCGACTTCACCTCGGCGCGGCTGGCCTCGAAGGGCAGCCTCGACCGACGCTACGGCCGCTTCGAGGCGCGCCTCAAGCTGCCGCGCGGGCAGGGCCTGTGGCCCGCCTTCTGGCTGCTGGGCGACAACATCGACAACGACGGCTGGCCCAACTGCGGCGAGATCGACATCATGGAGAACCGCGGCCAGCAGCTGCACGTGGTGCGTGGCTCGCTGCACGGCCCCGGCTTCTCGGGCGGCGCCAACCACGGCAAGGAGACCGACATCGGCGCCGATGTCTCCGCCGACTTCCACACCTACGTGGTCGAGTGGGATCTCGAGCGCGTCATCTGGAAGGTCGACGAGAAGGTCTACTTCACGGCCACGCCGGCGGACCTGCCCGCCAGCGGCACGTGGGTCTACGACCATCCCTTCTTCATCATCCTGAACGTCGCGGTGGGCGGCAACTTCGTCGGCAACCCCAGCGGCGCGACGCAGTTCCCGCAGACCATGCTGGTCGACTACGTGCGGGTGTACGAGAGGCTGCCGTGAGAGCAGCGCTCCTTGCCTGCTTGCTGCTCGTCGGCGCGTGCGGACAGCACCATCCGCCGCGCGCGCTGGGCAAGGACGCGCCCCTCACCATCTCGCAGGAACAACAGTCGTCGTGGCAGCGCAACTTCAACCCGCTCCTGCCTGCGGGCCGCAGCCGCTGGCCCACTCGCGACGGCGTGTACGAGCCGCTCTTCATCTACAACATGTTCGCGCCCGGCGGCGGCACCTGGACGCCCTGGCTGGCCACCGCGTTCACCTGGTCGACCGATCTCCTGCACCTGCGCTTCACCCTGCGCCCGGGTGTGCTCTGGTCCGACGGCGAGCCGTTCTCGAGCGCCGACGTCGCCTACACCTTCGAGCTCATGCGTCGCTTCCCGGCGCTGGATCTCACCCACGTGTGGGGCTTCGTGGCGGCGGTCGACACGCCCGACCCGCTCACCGTCGAGTTCACCTTCCAGCACCCGTACGTGCCGGGCATGGAGGACATCGCCCACCAGCCCATCGTCGCGCGTCACATCTTCGAGAAGGTGGCCGACCCGCCCAGCTTCGCCAACCCGAACCCGGTCGGCACCGGCCCGTTCACCGAGGTGCGCGTGTTCCGCCCGCAGGTGTACGAGCTCGGGCGCAATCCCCACTACTGGCAGCCGGGCAAGCCCAAGGTGTCGGCGCTGCGCTTCCTCGCCTACCCGACCAACGACCAGTCCAACCAGGCGCTGGCCATGGGCGAGGTCGACTGGGCGGGCAGCTTCATCCCCGCCGTCGATCGGACGTTCGTGGCCCGCGATCGCGAGCACCACCACGTGTGGTCGCCGCTCGTGGGCGCCATGGCGCTGCTCTACGTCAACCACGCGCGCCCACCGCTCGACGACGAGCGCGTGCGCAAGGCCATCTCCATGGCCATCGATCGCGACCGCCTGGTCACCGTCGCGATGTACGGCATGACCCGACCCGCCGACGCCACCGGCCTGAACGACAGCTACATCGGCTGGCGCGACGACGCCGTCGGCAACGCCGCCTGGGTGCACCACGACGTCGCCGCCGCCGAGCGACTGCTCGACCAGGCCGGCTGCAAGCGCGGCGCCGATGGCACGCGTCACGCGCCCGACGGGCACGCGCTCGAGGTCGACATCGAGGTGGTCAGCGGCTGGTCCGACTGGGTGCGCGCGGCGCAGCTGATCTCGCGCGATCTCGACGCCGTGGGCATCCGCGCCCACCTGCGCACCTACGAGTTCGGCGCCTGGATGAGCCGGTTGCAGCAGGGCGACTTCTCCCTCTCGGTCGGCTACTCCATGGATGGCCCGACGCCGTACCGCTTCTACCGCTTCACGATGGCGAGCGGGCTGGTGCAGCCGGTGGGCAAGCTGGCCGCGTTCAACTGGGGCCGCTTCGGCGACGCGCAGGCCGACGGGCTGCTCAACGCCTTCGAGCGCGCGCCCTCGCTCGAGGAGCAGCATGCGCTGGCGGTGCGCCTGCAGCGTCGCTTCGTCGACACCGCGCCCGCGATCCCGCTCTTCGCCAACCCGCTGTGGGGCGAGTTCTCGACCGCGCGCTTCGTCGGCTTCCCCGGCGCGGATCGGCCGTTCGCGCGCCTGTCGCCCAACGCCGAGCCCGACCCGCTGCTGGTGCTGACGTCGGTCGAACCGAGGCCCAACTGATGCGCACCGCGCTCTCGCGTCTCGCCTTCTACCTGCTCGCCGCGTGGGCGTCGCTGACGCTCAACTTCCTCATTCCCCGGCTCATGCCCGGGGACCCGGTGACCACCATGACCGGCCGGCTGGCCGGCACCGCGTCGCCCGAGGCCATCGCCGCCATGCGCAAGGCCTTCGGCGCCAGCGACGCGCCCATGTGGCGGCAGTACGTGAGCTACCTGGGCGACGTCGCGCACGGCGACCTGGGTCGCTCGGTCTCGCAGTACCCGGCGCGCGTCAGCGACGTGATCGCGGGCGGCCTGGAGTGGACCCTGGCGCTGGGCGGCGTGGCGTGTGTGGTGAGCTTCGTGCTCGGCACCGGGCTGGGCGCGCTGGCGGCGTGGCGGCGCACCGGCTGGCTGGATTCGCTGCTTCCGCCCGTTCTGGCCCTGTCGGGCGCATTCCCGTACTTCTGGCTGGCGATGCTGGCGCTGCACGTGTTCGGCTTCGCGCTCGGCTGGTCGCCGCTCGGCCACGCCTACTGCGATCATCTGACGCCCACGTGGAGCGTCGGCTTCGCCGTCGACGTGGTCCAGCACGCCTTCCTGCCCGCCATGACGGTGATCGTGGCCACCATGGGCGGCTGGATGCTGAGCATGCGCAACAGCATGATCGGCGTGCTGGGCTCGGAGCAGGTGACCCTGGCGCGTGCCAAGGGTCTGCCGCGCGGGCGCGTGCTGTGGGCGTACGCCGCGCGCAATGCACTTCTGCCCAACTTGACCGGCTTCGGCATGGCGCTCGGCTTCGTGCTGGGTGGTTCGCTGCTGACCGAGATCGTCTTCTCCTACCCGGGCACCGGCTACCTGCTCGTGCAGGCGGTGCGCAACCAGGACTACCCGCTCATGCAGGGGCTGTTCCTGGCCATCACGCTGGCCGTGCTGGCGGCCAACTTCATCGTGGATCTGGTCACCCTGTGGCTGGATCCGAGGACGCGCCAGGAGCCATGAAGACGCGCGAGCTCTTTCGTTCGCTGGCACGCAACCGCAAGGCTGCGGCGGGGGCCGCCACCTTGGCGCTGTTCGTGCTGCCGG
>OBEQ011629866.1_pt1 | contig 15741 bp, 15 predicted proteins | sample 1670901 | NCBI WGS metagenome assembly OBEQ01 (sample SAMEA104232315, study PRJEB22302) | groundwater metagenome | biome: forest; feature: aquifer; material: groundwater | place: USA | collected 2011-08-07 | depth 5.4 m | reverse complement strand
GAAAGTTCCTGCTGAAGAGATTCCAATTTCCGAAGATTCAAATAAACCCGAGCCGCTTCCTGAAGAATGCCGCTCAAAGTCCGATGCTCCACTTCCGCCTGAAGACGGAGTTCTTCCTCCAATTTATCCGGGAGGGTAATACTGGTTTTCCGAGCGTAACCTTCTTGGGTGGATTTCATACTCTATAAAATACCCTTAAGTACTCCAGTAGTCGAGGCCTTATAGAAGCAATATCTTTATAATTCAATGGTTTGCACGCGTACCGGGGATGAGTTCAATGAGTAAGTGCACCACTCAGAAAGAAGTTGGAGTTATTCTGAGCGGTTATGGGAACACGCTATAATCAGTTAACACTCGAAGATAGGGATCAGATCGCCCTTCTGAAGGTGCAGGGAAAATCAGCACGTGAGATCGGACGGATTCTCGGACGGCATCACACGACGATTATCAGAGAGATGAGTCGGAACGGTTCCCGACGTCGTCAGCTCTATACGTCTCACAAGGCAGATGAAAACGCGAAAGTCCGGAAGAGACTCTCTTCTCAAAGGGATCGATTAAAGTCTCTTCTTATCCGTGAATATGTCGAAGAGCATCTGAAGAAGAGGTGGTCACCTGAGCAGATCGCAGGACGACTCACGTTAGAGTTCCCCCACCTGTCGATTAGCCATGAAGCCATTTATCAATATATTTACAAAGAAAGTCCTAGGTTCATTGCTTGCCTTCCCAGGCGATACAAAAAACGGCACAAACGAGGGTGGTCTCGAAAGCTAAGGCGGTGCCATATACGCAACAGAACAGGCATTGAGGAGCGTCCCTCCAGCATTCAAGAACGTCTTGAAATTGGGCATTGGGAGGCTGACTTGGCTGTTTCGTCAAGAAGCAGGACCTCTCTCAACGTTCTCTGTGAGAGACGAAGCCGGTATGTGATGATTACAAAACTGAAAGACAAGACGGCACGATTTTCCCGTGAATCGATTTGCAAGCGACTTCAGGGCTATCCTCAGCCTCTCAGGCAAACTATCACCTACGACAATGGGCCGGAGAATGCAGGTCATCAGTTTGTGAATCGCCACTTAGGGACTCGATCCTACTTCTGCCGACCTCACCACAGTTGGGAAAAGGGAACGGTTGAAAATACCATCGGGTTGATCCGGAGATACCTTCCCAAGAAAACCGATCTCTCCAGGATCCGAGATACCTACATTCAGATCATTGAAAAACAACTTAACAATCGTCCGAGAAAGTGTTTGGAGTTCTCAACCCCTGAAGAGGTTTTCAGGCACTTGGGTGGTGCGCTTGCTCGTTGAATGTAGCGTGTACTGCTTTTCAGCCCGACGCACCAAGCCCGTACTTCCTTCGATGATTTTTCCAATAGATCGAACGAGTTTATTTAATGAAGTCTTCTTTTTTGCTTTCTTCGACTCATTTTACCCAAAGTCTTATTCTTTTTAGTCACTGGCATTCCTCAATCCTTAAATAGCTTGGCCAGCTCTGTTGGAGATGACCAGATCCGATCGGCCGTGAACTCCCTGCCGACGACTCGAGAGTTGATGAAAAAACATCTTCGAGTCGTCAACGGAAGTGAAAAAGACAATCCTCCCACATCGATTGTGGGAGGATTGTGGAAAAATGGAGAAGAGCCGACTCATGAAAATCAGCTAACCCCTTGAAACTAAATGTCGGGCTGGTGGGATTTGAACCCACGACCCCACGCACCCCAAGCGTGTGCGCTACCAGTCTGCGCCACAGCCCGATTTTAAATCGGTTCACAACAAAAACGTTTCCTAAAAGGGTTTTCCCTTCTATAAAGACTCACGAGTGAAGTCTAGACCTTTAATCCTTATCTCCAATGACGACGGAATCCATGCCGAAGGGATCCAGGTTCTTGCGAAGGCACTCCAAAAGATCGCCCGGGTCGTTGTCGTCGCCCCCGATCGGGAGCAGAGCGCCTCGAGTCACTCTCTCACCCTTCGCAGGCCGCTTCGGGTAGTTCGGCACTCTCCGTGGCAATTCTCGGTTGATGGGACACCGACGGACTGTGTGATCTTGGCGGTCCATGAGGTTTTGAAACGAAGGCCGGATCTCGTTGTTTCCGGGATCAACGCCGGGCCTAATCTGGGGGAAGACGTCCATTACTCCGGGACTGTCTCGGCGGCGGTGGAGGGGGCGCTGATCGGGATCCCTTCCGTGGCCGTCTCTTTGGTCGCCTTTGAAGGGAGAAGATTTCACTTTAATACGGCGGCCCTCTTTGCGAAAAAAGTCTGCCATCGGCTGTTGAAGTTTCCTCAATCAAAAAGACCGGAAGGATTTGTTTTAAACGTTAATATACCGAACTGTCCCATGGATAAGGTGAGAGGGATCGAATTCACCCAATTGGGAAAACGAGACTACGGCGATGTTATCTTTAAAAAGATCGATCCTCGGGGAAAAAAGTATTATTGGATCGGTGGAAGCGGTTATTCCTTTGAAGATATTCCGGGTTCGGACGGTAACGCGATTGAAAAGAAAAAGATCTCCGTCACCCCTCTCATGGTCGATATGACCGACCGATCGCTCCTGGCAGAGATTATGAAATGGAAATTTTAGTGATTGAATCATGGACTTTCCGATCGCTCGAAAAAAAATGATCCAAGACCAGCTGACGGCCCGCGGTATTCGGGATCCCCGGGTCTTGGAGGCGATGGGAAGGGTTCCCCGACAGGAATTTGTCGATCCCGGACTCGCTTCTCAAGCCTATCTGGACCACCCGCTCTCGATCGGAATGAAACAGACGATCTCCCAACCTTATATGGCGGCCTTGATGACCGAAGCTCTGGAACTTTCGGGCAACGAGAAGGTGTTGGAGATCGGGACCGGATCGGGATATCAAACGGCGATTCTGGCCGAGCTGTCTCAAAAGGTCTTTTCCATCGAAAGGCTCACGGCGCTTTCTAATCGGGCCCGACGCATCCTTTACCATCTCGGCTATGTTAACGTCACCCTTCGGATCGGGGACGGCACCGTCGGATGGCCGGAGGAGGCCCCCTTCGACGCGATCTTGGTGACCTCCGCCGGTCCGCAAATTCCGCCTCCTTATATCGAACAGTTGGCGAAGGGAGGACGACTCGTCGTTCCGCGCGGTTCGGAGAATCAACAGGAACTGGTGCGGGTGAGAAAGGTCAGAAATCGGATGACGGAGGAAGTCCTGTCGGACTGCCGGTTTGTCAAATTGGTCGGCACCTTTGGATGGGGGTCGGAATGAAGAGTTTGTCTTTTCTCTTTTTACTCCTCTGCACCGCTTCGTGCACGACGATCTATACCGCCCGCGGCGCCTACTATCGGATTCGGCCCGGCGATACCCTGGCGAGCGTTGCCGGTCGCCACCACGTCGAGCTTCAAGATCTGGCGGAGATCAACAATATCGAGAATTCCAAGGAGCTCAAGGTCGGACAAAATCTCTACATCCCGGGGGCAACGGTCAGCAGTTTCGACAGAATCATTCAAAGAGAGAGAAGGCGTTCCAAAAATAAAAAAGAACGGACACCCTGGAAACATTCCAAGCCTTCGCCTTCTTCAGAGACCTCCCAGAAGGCCGTCATTGAGACCGATCGGGGACGATTCACCTGGCCGATCCATGGAACGATTTCTTCCCTTTACGGGATGCGAAACGGCAGGAGGCATGACGGAATCGATATCGCCGCCCGCAGCGGAACCCCGATCACGGCGGCGGCGGACGGAGAGGTCGTCTATTCCAAGAGGATGCGGGGCTATGGGAATCTGGTCCTTCTCAAACACACGGACGATTTTTTCACCGTCTATGCCCATAACTCGGTCAACCTGGTCAAACAGGGGGCGAAGATCCGAAAGGGACAGGTCGTTGCCAAGGTCGGCAGGACCGGTCGGGCAACCGGGCCCCACCTCCACTTTGAGGTTCGGGAGGGGACTCGCCCGAGAAATCCCCTTTTCTTCCTCCCCAAAACCCGATACGCAGGAAAAAATGAAGGAGGTCCGAAAGATGGAATCGTTGAAGACGAGAATCCGTGATGTCCCCGATTTTCCCAAGCCGGGGATTCTCTTTAAGGACATCACTCCGTTGCTGGCCGACAGTCGCAGTTTCCAAACCGTGATCGATATTTTGGCCCGACGGTACGCCGACAAGAGAATCGACACCGTCGTGGCGGTTGAGGCACGCGGATTCATCTTCGGCGCCGCGCTCGCCTATCGGATCGACGCCGGATTCGTCCCGGTGAGAAAAAAGGGGAAGCTCCCTTATAAAACCGAGAGCGTCGAGTATGCCCTCGAATACGGCACCGACCGGATCGAGATGCACCAAGACGCCGTCCACAAAGGAAGCCGGGTCCTGCTGATCGACGACGTCCTCGCGACCGGCGGCACCGCCAAGGCGACCTGCGAACTGGTGGAAAAAACAGGAGGGGAGGTCATCGAATCGGCCTTTGTCATCGAATTGAAGTTTCTCAACGGACGCGAAAAATTAAAAGGCCGCGAAATCTTTTCCCTGCTACAATATTAAAATGCCCCCGTAGTTCAATGGACAGAACGGAGGTTTCCTAAACCTTAAATAGCAGTTCGATTCTGCTCGGGGGCACAAATTTTCCTACCGGGAAAACCGCTCTTCCAAGTAACTAATGATGGCGGAAGACTCATAAAGCCACCGGACCGGCTGACCCGGCTCGGCGATTCGGAGACAGGGGGTCTGATAGTCGCCCCCTTGTTCGGTCAGCTCTTTTTTGTATTGAGGATTATTTTTCGCATCCCGGAGCTCGATCGGAAGGTTGAGACGCTTCAAGGCAAACCGAACCTTGAGGCAAAAAGGGCACGCCTCAAATTGATAAAGGGAGAGGTGAGAGGTCTCTCGACGAACCTTTTCTTGTTCCTCCATGGAACGCTCAATCCCTCTCTTCGGAGAAAAGAGTCTCTCGTAGACCAAAACAACCCATCGTAAAATCCAGCGGATGAGATTCACAACCCCCTCATGACACTTCCGATCCTATCTTTCAACCCCTTCCCTCAGAGATGCAAAGTTCCTTGCCGGTAGGATCAATTTTGGATAGAGACAGGGAACTCCTATGGATCCACTTATTGGCGAACATCCCGTTCCGATCACCGATCAGAGTTTTCAGTCGCTCGGACTCTCGGACCCGACCTTACAATTGCTGGAGCAGATCGGGTTCCATCATCCGACGCCGATTCAATCGAAATTGATCCCTCCGGCCCTGGAAGGGACCGATCTCATCGGACTGGCCCAGACCGGATCGGGAAAGACCGCCGCATTTGTCATTCCGATCGCCGAACGGTTACAGCACGGTCACGGCGTGCGCGGCCTCATCCTTTGTCCCACGCGAGAGATTGCCCTGCAAACGAAGGCCTTTTTGGATCTCTTCGGCAAATCCCACCGATTGGTCACTGTCTGCCTGATCGGCGGGGTGAATATGAATCCTCAGATCCGTGATCTTCATCAAAAACCGGACATCCTCGTCGCAACACCGGGACGATTGAGGGACCATCTGGATCGCGGGAACACCCGTCTCGATCGGGTCGAAGAGCTCGTCCTGGATGAGGCGGATCATATGCTCGATATGGGATTTCTTCCCCAGATCGAGTCGATCATCCGGGAAATTCCAAAACGGCGACATACAATGATGTTTTCGGCGACGATGCCGCACTCCATCGAGAGGCTGGCCCAGAGGTATCTCGCCAACCCTCTTCGCATCGACATCCTCCCCGAAGGAAAGGCGGCTGCCGGGATCTCTCATCGTCTCTACCTGGTGGAAACGGACAACAAAAAGAAATGCCTCCTGGCCCTACTCCATCAAGAATTGGGAAGCACCCTCGTCTTTACCCGGACCCGTCTGGATGCCAACTGGCTCCTCCGGGTCCTTGAAAAAGAGGGGCATCAGGTCAGCAATATCCACTCCGATCGGAGCCAAAAGGAACGAATCGATGCCCTTGAGGGATTCAGGGCCGGGGAACACCGGATTCTCGTCGCCACCGATATCGCCTCCCGCGGGATCGATGTGCAGGGGATTCAACATATCGTCAACTTTGAAATGCCGCAGACGGTTGAGGAGTACATCCACCGGGCCGGACGAACGGCGCGCGGTGATGCCCTCGGCCTGGTCTCAACGATCGCCACCTGGCTGGACAAACCGATGGTGAGGGAGATCGAGAAGGCATTGGGAAAAGAGATCCCCCGTTGCACCGTGGCCGGCGTCGAGCCTTATCAAGAGATCAAGAATGTCGTCCCGTTCGGCCGGAAGGCCCGTCGACGGAAAAAACGGTGAGCCCCTCAGGTTTTTTCGTCGCCCTTTTTCTCTTCGTCTCGGTCCTTTTCATGAACCTCATTCAGACGCTCAGCCTGATCGCGAAGCCATTTTCTCAAACGATCTTCCGACGGATCAATCGTTGGGCGGCCGATACCTGGTGGAGCTGGTGCGACCTGTCGGCGAAAAAACTTTATCGGATTCAGATCATTCTGACCGGAGAGAACCTGCCGATCGGTGAAAACAGCATCGTCATCCTGAATCATCAATCGATGGCCGACATCCCGGTCGTTTTTTCGATCGCCAAAGAGAAGGGGAGGCTCGGCGACCTGAAATGGTTCGTCAAAGATACCTTGAAATACGTCCCGGGGATCGGATGGGGGATGCTTTTCCTGGACTGTCTTTTCGTGAAGAGAGATTGGACGGCGGATCGGGAACATGTCTGCCGTATTTTTAAAAAATTTCTCACGGATTCGATTCCTCTCTGGCTGATGATCTTCGTGGAGGGGTCTCGCTTCCGACCGGAAACCCTGAGACGAAGTCGAGAGTACGCCGAAAAAAATCACTTCGAACCGTATCGCCATCTCTTATTTCCGCGAACCAAGGGGTTCACGGCGTCGGTCGACTCTTTGCGCACACATATCGATGCCGTCTATGACCTGACGATCGGCTATGTGAACGGGACTCCGACTCTTTGGATGTGGATCACCGGAAAGGTTCGGTCGGTGCATGTCCACATTCGCCGGTTTCCGATCGACCAACTCCCACGGCAAGAAACGGCGCTTTCCCAGTGGCTCTTGGAGCGCTTTCGGGAAAAAGACCTCCTTCTGGATCAATTTTATAAAAAGGGGGCTTTTTCAGCGCCATCCTAATTCCTGCAGCACGCCGATCTGTTCCTTGATTTCCTGAAGAAACCCTTCCCAATAGCGCCTCTCCGAATAAAAGGGGAACGCCTTTTGAAAGGCCGGCTCCTCGTAGCGTTGCCCGATCCAGGCGGAGTGATGAATCATCCGCAGGGTGCGAAGAGGCTCCGCAAGGATCAAACTTGTCTCATCGAATTTTCGAAAGATAGAGTACCCCTCCAAGAATATCGCTTTCTGTTCGCGCTTCTCCTCGTCAGTTCCGTTGAAGAGCATCCAGAGGTCCTGCACCGGCGGGGCGATGACCATGTCGTCAAAATCAAGGAGATGGGGTCCGTCCTTATTCCAGAGAATGTTTCCCGGGTGGCAGTCGCCATGCAGGACAAACGATTGGTAAGGAGTCAAAAAGTAAGGGGCCGCAAGTTCCAAAACCTTGAGAAGATACCCTTCGATATTTTTCTTGAGGTCTTCGGGGAGAAACTCCTGGGTCAGGATAAAATTGAGGCTGTCGTAGCCGTAGGTTTGGGGGGTCAGCGTGAGCCGATGCGCGGCCGGGAATTTTTCACCGACATTGTGCAATCGTCCCAACGTCCGCCCGAGCCATCGGCGGTCGTCGTTGGTGATCTCCGCATGTTCGCGTCCCCGAAATTTCGGAAAGAGGGTGTAAAAGATCCGCTCCGAATCAGCCTCGGCATCGAGAAGGGCCAAGGTTTCGACCTCCGGGAGATGTTTTTTTAGGGGAAGGGGACGGACGACCGGGATCTCCATCTCGGCGCAGCGGACGACAAAGCGATGCTCCTCGGCGATCGTCTCCTTCGACCAACGTCCCGGCCGATAATATTTGGCGATGACCGGCTCTCCCTCCTCGATACCGATCTCGTAGACGCGATTTTCATAACTGTTGAGCGGCACCAAGGCACCGGTCGGAACCAGTCCCTGTTCCGTCACCGTTTGAAAAATAGTCTCGGGGAGAAGGTGATCAAAACGCACGGAGGAGTCATCTCTCGTTGTGATTTGAGAGTCAATCCTCAAAGGTTGCGTCTTTGTTGTTTCGCCTTGTCACAGAAATGTTGCCGAACTGTTTCACAACCTTCCGATCCCTCTGTCGAAACCTCCGGTATGGATCGCATAAAACTCACAGAGGTAGAACCTGTAAAGCCTTTCAAATTCCCCGACAGTTTGAGCGTCCAATTTGAGGCAAAGTCAAACGACGAATACGACGCCTCCAGCACCAGGCTCCGTATTAAATATAACCACAAAATCCCGTTCGACCCGATGACGACCCTCAACATCGGAATAGGCGCCTCCTATAAAGACAGCCTTAAGGATAAAAAGAACGAATTGGAGCTGACCCAGGACGACATTGATACCGGCGCTACGAAACATGATGAGATCGTCGATCGAGGACTTCTCACCCTGCCGGAGATCTCCCTCGGGATAAAACATTACTTCGCCGATGACGCGGGAAAAACAACCGGGTTCTTTATCAACCCGGAGCTCATGTTGGGGCTGGCCTTTGTGAATACGAAGGAGATCTCCACGAGGCCCACGGGCGCCAACGATCAATCCCCGCCGGCCGGCCGCTCCATCGAGTCGACCCTTTTTTTTCAGGCCGAACTGAACGCCGGACATGATTTTTCCAAATTACTCTCTCTCCAGGGCAAGGCGCGGTTCGAACTCCTTGCCAGGGATCGAGGGTATGAACATAAAATCACCGGCCGGGTTACCCTCGACTGGAAATTTCCGCTGAGCGACCAGACGACCTTCCCATTGAGCCTAGGACCTGAATTCAGTTTTGATGCTAAAGTCGTTACAGTGGGGGGTTATTTATCGGCCGGGCTCAATGTCTCCTTTTAGAAGTCATGATCTTCCGGCATCGAATCAAACTTCCGAAAGCGACTCGTAGCTGACCCCGTCGCCGTTTTCCTGACTGACCGGCAGCCCACTCCCTTGCCATTCGCCGAATCCCCCCGCCACATTGGAGAGATCGGTATAGCCCAACTGCTGCAAGAGCTGGCAGGCACTCTGCGACCGCCCCCCCGACTTGCAGCCGACGATCAGTTTCTTGTCTTTCGGAAGGATCTTCTGAACCACTTGCTTAAAATCAGGATTCGGCGCCATCTGCCCCTGAATCATATGCAAAATCGGAATATTGATCGCCCCCGCCGGATGCCCGGCAGTGAATTCCGGCACCGACCGGACGTCGACATAAATTGACCCGGGATCCTCATCGAGAGTCGCCTTGGCCTGGTCAGGGGTGATCTGATTAATGGTCATGATAAACCTCCTTCATTATTTTTTTGACTCACGAATCTTCTCCAGCCGATCCAAAACTTCCCATTCCCGGCACCACTTTTCGATGTAGGGCCAGTCGAGGGTTTTGTAGCTTTTTCTAAGAACCTCAATATCTTCACGGTCGCGGGGCCGATCGGCAATCAGTTTGAGAATAATGATGTCTTCGGGAGTGGCGACTTTGATCGCCCTTCCCAGGACGGTTTTCGGGGAGGCTCGCAGAACGAGTTCCATTTGATAATCGCAATTGGCAACTAGGAGATCAACGGGAACTTCTTTCCAGAAGATGCGAAACATATCCGGTATCTTCGGCGAGGAAACAAAATTGATTAAATGCACTCTGTAAGAAGGGTCATTTTTAAAATGATTTTCAAGGAATTTTGCCTTCTGCTCATCGATTGAAATCGTGAAATCGACATCTTTGGTGAAACGTTCTCTTCCCAGGACGGAAACGGCGAGACCGCCGATGAGGGCATAGGGAATCTGATGCTCTTCCAACAAGTCGAGAAAATGAAAGAGAGGGTCTGTGAGTTCTTTCATTGATTGCGTTTCAGAGACATCCACTTCTTGTAGAATTCAATCTCGGTCGGCTCTTCGTGTTCGATCTTTCCCTTAAGATTTTTGACAAACTCTAATGCAGCATCCTGCCATTCGAGAACCTTTTCGAGGCTCTTTGTTCTTGGAGGCAGCTCTCTCTTCGCCTTCGCCACCCCCTCCCAGTAGAGTTTGTCTTTCGCGTTCATAAAAAATACCTTATCACCAAACCACTTCAACGTCATATTTTTTAAAATTCGCGTCCGGTGTCAGGATCGGAAGGCCTTCGCATTGGGCCTGGGCGATCAGGAGGCGGTCGAAGGGGTCTTTGTGGTGAAAAGGGAGATCGGCCACGGAGACCGCGTGTCGAAAGGTGACGTCCAAACAGGTGATTTCTCCTGATTGCAGGAGTTCTTCAGAAAAAGCCTTGGGGGTAAGATCCATCGGTAGTTTGCCAATAGAATACTTGATGGCAATCTCCCAGAGAGAGACAGCGCTCACAAATCGCTCCACTCCTTTTCCTTTAAGAATTTCGAGAGCTCTTCCAGATAAAGCATCGGACGACGAAAGGAGGGTCCAGATCAGAACGGAGGTGTCGAGAAGATATTTACTCATCCAATCCCATGCCCGGAAGTTCTTCCTCTGTCAGCGGTTCAAAAAACTTTTCAGTCAATTTAATCTTTCCCTTCATCATTCCAAAGAGCCGCTTCTTTCCTTGCTTAGGAAAAGGAATAATCTGGGCGATCGGCTCCCCATTTTTACAGAGGGTAATGGTCTCCCCCTGCTCGACCTTTCTAAGGTACCGGGAAAGGTGGGTTTTGGCCTCATGGATGTTTAGTTTAGTCATCTGACTAAACTAACTAAAAATGGGTCCCGGGGCAAGAAATTTTTCCTTTTTTAATTTTTTTTGGCAACTTTCTTGTGAACTGTGCGAGGAGATTCAAAAGTCTAACTATGCAACCTCCTCCTCCAGTCGGTGGTGGCCCCATACAACCTGGGGCAACTATTTCTAGCTTTGCTTCTCCCATCGCCGGCACACCTCCGGTCGTTGTTGCTCCTCTAGGACATCTAGGAGCCATCGGCGGAAATGGTAATGGAAACGGTAAGAGTGCAACGCTTATTATTGCCGAAACTCACCTCCCATCCCTTTCATTCTTTCAAGGTTCTTCAGGTTACGAGACTCTTGCCAGAAGGATAAGCCAACGATTAGCCGGTCGCATCGAGGTGACCGGACCACATGTATGGCTCGAGGTCCGAGCATTGATCGCCGAGAACGGTTCATCCGAACTGGATCCAGAGGCAATGGCCTTGGCTCAGCAAATCGTGCAGCAACCGCATCAATTCGGCGTTCGTTTTCGCGGTAATCCACTTGTTGCCTGGGAAGCCGATCCGCCCGCTTGTTTCGAAGATTTGATGGCTCGCCTGCAAATGACAAGACCTGCTCATCTTGCTCATACGCCGCCCGCCTGGCTTATCGATTATGTCAGCCGCATTAATACGGCCATAGCCCGTACAAACCCCGGGGCCGATCCCTTTCAAGTACCAACCTGCGTGATGATTCCAAATCGCCGAGATCCGGCCCGCCGTGGCCAACGTGCCGTCAGGACATTAAGCGAGTTGTTAGGCTACAAGATCGAGACGGCCGTAATCTATAGCGACGCCGACGCCAAGGCTGGTTCTGTCGCGCGTGCCGATCATGCGATCAAACTCCCCGGCGAAAAGGCCGCTTTTATGGGCATTGATGGAATTCGTACCCATATGGTTCAGGCCTTGCGGAGACGAGGCGTAACCTCTTTATCGGCATTTCTGGGTTGGGGTTTTAACTCGGAAGTCGCTGCCTTTGTCGCCATGCTCCAACAGGAAGGTGTCAGTGTCATCGGTCCGTTCGATTGGTCCCACATGGCAGTCGGTGAAAAGGCCCCCGGCAAAGCATTGGCTAGGCAGGTCGGAGTGCCGGTCATTGAGGGATCACCAGCGATCCCGGTGGAGATGGTGGAGGGAGAACCTCAACCAACGACTCAGGGTCAAGAACTGGCCTGGAGCTGGGCTCAAAGACTCGGTTTTCCCCAAAAGACAATAATGTTCAAAGCCGACGCTGGCGGGGGAGGGGGAGGAAATTTCCTGCTGCGAGGCAGCGAATCCGCAAAAGCTGATCAAGAAGCCGCCCGGCAACAATTTCTCACGGCCCTTCAAGGAGCCATCAAAAAGGCCCTGGCTGGGTTTAAGAGTCCCAATACGGCAATCGAGCTCTACGTTGAAGGGGCGAGGCATGTCGAGGCCCAGGTGCTTGCCGATGGAACCGGACGTCCCGAGGGAGTCCTTATTCCCGGAGTGCGCGAATGTTCCCTCCAACGCCGCTTTCAAAAGCTGATCGAACTCTCGATGAGGTATCCCCCTCAAGCGATCTACGAAGCCGCGGTCAAGATTGCAGCGGGAGCCGGAATCAAGGGTCCCTCAACCATCGAGTTTCTCATGGATCGTGACGGGAACATCTATTTCATGGAGGTGAATACCCGCATCCAGGTCGAACATACCGCCACCGAAGAAGAGCGAGACATCGATCTCTTGGTCAATGCGGCACTCATCGAGATGGGGCTGCCTCCGACGCGAGCCTTTCTGGAACGCATCGCCAGACCTCCGGAGCGTTACAGCATGAACTTACGAATTCTGGCCGAAGATCCACTGACCGGCATCCCTTCCCCAGGCAAAATCACCCATCTTCACTTACCGAGCGGTCCTCACGTCCGTGTCGACACCGATTTTAAAGAGGGAGATGTCATCTCCACCGATTATGATTCGATGATCGCCAAAGTGATCGTCACCGGCGACACTCCCGAAGAACTCCTGGCGCATGCCATAGGAGCCCTAGAAGAATTGGAAATTGGTGGAATCCTAACCAACAAGGCCCTTCATATCGAAATTTTAAGAACCGATGAAATGCGAGCTCTCGATTCGAAAGGAAATCTGGGTGCAGGGATAACCGTCACTTGGTTCAACGACTATCTTGCCGCCCGTTGCGCCGTCATCGAGGGTCGACGTCATGAACTCACCGGCCTTCAAGCCTCCTTGGCTGAAAAATATGGCGACCAATGGGCCGCTCCACTGCCTTACCAGGATGAAGCACTGATCACCGTGGCGGTAGCCGCCTATCACCGGGAACGTTACGAACGTGAACAACGGATCCAGCGTCCAGATTCCACTGTGCCGATCACTAGAGAACAGATGCCCTCCACCGACGGTCTCCGTTTCAACGCTGCGGTGAGCGGACAATCGGCGGAAATTCAGGTACGCGAGATGAATCTATCCACAACGGCGGTCACAGTGAACGGACGCACCGTCTTGGTGGAACCCGACCGAGTCTCGCCATTGGGATTCAATATAACAATTTTAAATCCGCGACTTGGCGACGATAGACGAACCCATTTTCACTTCCTCGTTGAACCGACGGCGACGGGAGATGGATTTATGGCCCAATCATCGGAATCCGATCACCCCCACATTTTTGCGTTGAGCACCTCCTCAAGACAAGGAGATTCGGGAATGATCGCCTCTCCAGGCAACGCCCTGATTCATATTGGACCGACCATCAACCCTTCAACCTTAGAGGTTGATATCTCCACGCCATGGCAAGTGGGCGATCGTGTCACCGCCGGTCAGATTGTGGCGGTCAGCGAGGCCATGAAAAACTTTGCTCCGATCAGAGCCCGTGTCACAGGCACAATCACTCGGGTCTATGTTCAATCCGGCCAAACAGTGGGAGCCGGGGACCCCCTGCTACAGATCCAGCCGGACGAGGGCCAATCGGAAGGTCACCAACAATCGACCCAACCCTATTCCTTCGCAGAAAAACTGCATATCGGCAGACGTACGGCCCTGGGATCTGTTGGTAACGAAAGGGAATCTACCGATGACGAAATCATGACCATGGCACGCGAGCGTCTTGGGGCAGACGCCACGAGCTATATGCGCTATATCGGCGAATATCTAGCCGGTTGGGATTATACCGAAGAGCATATTCGTCGGCTCCTAGACCTCATCGGCGAAGCCTCGGCCAATGACGAACTTAGCGTCGCACTCGTCGAGGTATTGAGGCACTTTACCGAACGCCAGATGCTGTATTCGGAAGCCTACCGCGATCGTTTTCATCTGTTTTTAAGAAATTGGCGACGTGCCGATTTTGAACCGGATGCCGATCTGGTGGCATTGATCCGCGTCAACCTCGCCCACTTCGGCATTCATTTCGGAGTGAATGAGCGAATCGGCACCAATAGCCGCTACCCAGAGCATCTCCTGAGCAATATCCTGATGCGCATAGCGCAAGCCTGGACCAACGGCGCCTTTCGGCAACAAGTCGAAGCCCACCTGATCCGTCTCGCCGGTGCCCTCAGGCTGAGGGAAACTCAAGGGATCATTAGGGCCATTCACGACAACGCTCGAGCACGAGGAGCCCGTCCGTTGGTCGAAGCCTGTCTGGAGGCGGCAAAAGAGATCGATTCGACCTTTCATGACGAAATCGTCCACGCCCCCGTGCCGCATCATCACCGCGCGCAGTTCAACCTCCTTCAGGCCGATGTCTTTGCAGGCTTTTCGGAGGAAAGAAGCAGAATGCAAGCTTCAATCGAGCGCAATGAATTCGTAGCGCCGGAGGATGTCCAAGACAACGATGTGCGTACTTTGGCGGAAGCCTTTGCGCGTGATCCTAAAACAACCCATGTGCGGCTGATGGAGCTTTATTGTCCCGTGGAGGGCTTTGCCATCCATATCATGCAGTGGCAGGAAGGAATCAGCCGGCACGAAACATTGTTGGCTACCTCGATACTCGCACAGACGGCCCAGTTTCGGCGAATGGATGTACAGATCAATGGAGGAGGAGAAACTTCCCCGACCGGGGCGATTATCGGCGAACCAAATATCGAGAGAGGGGTGATCGGAGTCTCTCAACTGGTGGGAATGTACAATATATTGGGAAGAGTGCCTCGAAAGCAGAGCGGGACCAGCTTTGGAGGACACCGGGTCATGATCCGCATGGCGAATCCAGTTCGTTATCGGGACGATCCGAACTTTAACGGCGGCTACTCTCCTCGAGTCCTCGATCGTCTCGGGCGTAACGTCGGTCCCTTTACTCTCGACAAGGGACTGCTTTACATCGCCTTTCTTGCCACAATCGAGGATGGGGAAGGATCCTCCGAAGAGGTCTGCATTCAGTACTACGCGCTTCCCAGTGGCCGCCTCGTAATGCGCCGTATTCCGCCCGCCGATTTTTTCGTCAGGGGAGACTCGATGACCGCCCGGCAACATGCGACCGGTAAGCTAACGGTGGAGGAACGGGCACGGGGATTGTTTGACCGGGGGGAATACGAGGTTCTCCGGATTGACGGAGTCGATCAACCAGCACGTTATCCGAAAGAGCATCTTCAAGCCGGTGCGATAATGCAGGATTCATCAGGAAGAACGATTTATCAGCCGAACGGCATTATGATCGCCGTAGGTGACGTGAACGGCCATCGTACCGTCGCCTGTCTCGGTGATTTTCGCGTCACTGGCGGCGCCGTCGGCAGAGTTGAAGGCTACAAAATGTTGGCCGCTTCGCTCTACGCACGCCTGCATGAGATGCCGCAGGTACGTATCAACGACAGCGGAGGAGCCGATATCAACGCCGGATTAATGTCTCTAAACGTCTCGGCTGGAGACTTTGGGGGCCTCGTCATGACAGGAGGCGACGTCGATCCAGAAGATCTAGCCCGCTGGATCGATCACCACGACGATCCGATGGTACGCCAGATTAAGGCTCAATT
>OBEQ010624701.1_pt1 | contig 15744 bp, 14 predicted proteins | sample 1670901 | NCBI WGS metagenome assembly OBEQ01 (sample SAMEA104232315, study PRJEB22302) | groundwater metagenome | biome: forest; feature: aquifer; material: groundwater | place: USA | collected 2011-08-07 | depth 5.4 m | reverse complement strand
TCGGACTCAAGCCGCATCCATGGCCACGGATATGTTTCCACATCGAAGCTCCAGTCGCCATACCGCCCGCCTTGCTTGTTGCCGGACCCGGTGAATGTGTAGGGCAAGCTGACAATCGCTCGCGCCAAATCGATGCTCTCTGCACGAGGCTTTCGCCGCACCACGCCCGCACCGGTCGTCTCCGTGGAAGGCGTCGTCGCCAGTTCGGTCGCCGTCAGGGCATCCGACTTCGTGTTGGCCAAAATCACGCCGCGCCGCATGCGTTTCGTCTGCAGCTTGTTCTCAAAACTGAGCGTCACGTTGTTCGTCGCACTGAGGGCGCGAGGAAAGCTGAGCAGCTCATTCGGCACGGTTGGTGGGCGCACATACGTATAGTTGACGCCTGGGCTAATGACGTGGCGCAGGCCGTTGATATTCAGATTCATCCAGTTGGTGGCCACGGGAAAAATCCGGAAGAGCTTCAGGCTCGCGTCGGCGCCCGTCGAGAACTGGCCGCTGATGATGTTCCGCTGGCCTTGTGGACGCTCGACACCACCTTGGCGGTCCTTCGTGTAGAACGTCTGGCGCACCCCGGCCCGCGGTGTGACGAGCACGGGCCGGAACCAGTTCATCGCGTAGCGCACCTGCTGGAATCCGTCGAACAGAATCACGTCGGTGTCGTTGTCCGAATGCGCCGTCTTCGTTTGCAAGTTCGCGCCCTCGAGCTTTGATTCCACGTAGAACGGCGTGGTGCCGATCCGCTGCGAACGGATGTCGAGCGTGGCATCGGGCAGCGACTCCGTCGTCGTTTCGAATCGATTGAGCCGCTTTTGCATGAGGACATTCAACCCGTACCCATCGCTATTGGTAATCATCGAGACGAAGCTCTCCGGTGAGCTCTCCTTGGTGTATTCCTCGCGGAACAGGAACTCCTTCCGGAAATTCTCATCGCTGAATTTCTGGATGTCGGTGATCACCGTCGTGTCCGGGAGCACCTTCATCTGATGGCGGATGAGCACGCGATACCGGTCGCCATCCGCGCCTTTCACCAGGTTTTCCTTCCGCTCATGCACGGCCGGCGACTTGTTGTAATAGACTTTGATGAGCCCTTTGCCGAGATCGTTCGACTCGAATCGATGGTCCACACCCATGCCCCAGAGGAAATTGCGGCGCCAGTCAAGCCGCGCCGTGCCGCTGTGACCGCCGGGCAAGTGGTAGTGGTAGCCGCTGAGCACGAATTCGCCCCACGGTTTGCGCTTGCCCGGAACCAGAAAAAACGGGGACTGGTCTTCCGAGAGCGTAAAGGCGGGCAGATAGAGCAGCGGGATCCGGCCGACCCAGAACGCGGCGTTGCGGCCCCGAGCGATGCGATCGTTCGTGAACACGATCGCGTGTTGACCTTGAAACCGGAAATGCGGCGGATCGAACTCACATGACGTCACGTAGCCCGACTTGATCAGCACGACATCCTCGGCCACGTGCTCGATGACTCGGCCATGTTCGTACCAGGGCTCCATGTGGGCGGTGCCTTCGAGGATGCGGCCTTTTTTCGTCTTCACGTTGAAATGGACCAGCTCCGCGCGGAACGTGTTCGTGCCGTACTCGAGCAACACACGGCCCTGCGCGTAGAGGTCCTTGGTGTCGGTAAACAGGCTCATCTTGTCACAGGTCAGCAGACCGCCATCGAAGACCACACGCACGTTGCCCTCGGCCGTCGCGAGCTGACGGTCCGGGGCCACGCTCATGTGGTCCGCGAATATTTCCACGGACCCCGGGACGCCGGGCGTGCCGACTTTTGACGGAATGCGCGCGGCTGGGGCCGTCGAAGTAGGCACACGGATGGGCTCCAGCTCGACGGGCGTGGAGGGACTCGGCTTCGTTGGTGTTACGGGCTGCGTTGGTATTGCCGGCGGCACTGGTGGTGCAGCCCGCGTCGGCGTTGCCGGCGGCACCGGTGCGGGAGGCTGCGATGGTATTGCCGGCTGCGATGGTGCGGCGACTTCCGGCGGCGGACCGCCTGCCCCGACCGGCGGGCTGATTCGCGAAGGCGGCGTCTCGGTGCCGTGCTCCTCCTCCGATTGCTTCGATGCCGAGGCGCCGGAGGCTCGCTGTGCCGGCAGTGCGGGGGTTTCCATTGGTGAGGCCGGCACCGCAGGCGGGGTGGGGGCTGAAACCGGAGCGGCCGCCGGCCGCGGCGCAGGTCGCGTCTGGCGTTCGCTCAACGCTCGTGCTTTCGCGTCGGCCGCTTCCCGTCGCTGCCGCTGTCGCTCCTGCAATTCGAATTGCCGGTGGTCGTGCGCGATCTGCGCGTCCCAGTGATCTTGCTGACGCTCGATCGCGCGCTGCTCGCGATTACGCGCCGCGACGGACTGGCGCTGCGCCGCCGTTTCCTGCTGTTGCTCCCGCTTTGTGCGCTCGAGCGCCGCAGGGCTCATGGTGCCAAAGGCGGTGGTTTCGCGCAGCCGGCCCTCGCAGAGCGAGTGATACGCTTGCGCGAGGCCGTTGGTGGGGTCGCCGGCGAGCACGTCGTCGAGCACCGGCATCGCCGCGCGGCAGTCGTCTTGCTTGATGAGCGATTTGACGCGACCCAGCCAGGACGCGTTGCCGGAAGGATGCGCGCGGGGAGCCGGCTGGTCGGCGCGCACGACACGCGCGCCCGCCCAGGCGACCAGCAGGCCGCTCGCGATGGCAACCCACGCGACTCGCGCGAGCGAGCGGGATCTCACGGACGGCCGCGCCCCGCCTGCGCCACGGGCTCCAACGGAGTCGTGTCGCGTTTGCCTTGCGCCTCGCCGGACGCGCCGCGGATCTGCTTGGCCTCGGGCGGCAACTTTTCCCAGTCGCGCAGGAATCGCTCGAGCCCGCTGTCGGTCAGCGGATGTTTGACAAGGGTGTCCAACACGCTGAATGGGATCGTCGCGATGTCCGCGCCGATGCACGCGGCATCGAGCACGTGCATGGGGCTGCGCACGCTCGCGACGAGGATCTGCGTCGAGAAGCCGTAGTTCTGATAGATCGTCTTGATGTCGCGGATCAACTGCATGCCGTCTTGGCTCAAATCATCCAGTCGCCCGACGAACGGCGAGATGAAGTAGGCACCGGCCTTGGCGGCAAGCATCGCCTGCATCGCGCTGAAGCAGAGTGTGACGTTCACGCGGATCCCGTCGCCGCTCAACCGCCGCGTGGCTTGCAGGCCGTCTTTCGTCAGCGGACATTTGACGATGACGTTCGGGTGGATCGTCGCGAGCAGTCGCCCCTCTCGCTCCATGCCGGCGGCGTCGCGGCTGATGGTTTCGGCGCTCACCGGACCGTTCACGCACTCGCAGATCTGCCGGATCAAGCTGACGAAATCGGCGTTCTCTTTCGCGACGAGGCTCGGGTTCGTCGTAATCCCGTCGATCGCGCCCCAGCTGAGCGCCTCGTTGATCTCGTTCAGGTTCGCGGAATCCAAGAACAGTTTCATGTCCGTCCCCCCTCCGCTCGCGGACTCGAGGCCATGCCGCCGCCCCGTGCCGCACGCGATGTGTCCAGCGCTCCGCGCACACGCCCGTCCGCGCCCGATCCACGCCCGCCCACTCGTCGGTCCTGCTCCCATGCGAGGACCGCGCCACCCACGATGCCGGCCCGTGTCCCCAGCGCGGCCGGCACGATGTCCACCGCTTTCGCGGGGATTTTGAACGCCTGCTCCTGCACGGTCCGGCGCAGCGACGGCATGAACCAGCGCCACGCGCGCGCGATGCCGCCGCCGATGACGACGCGCTCGGGATTCAGCAGGTTGATGGTACTCGCGACCGTGAGGCCGAGATAGCGGCCCACGCGCTCCCAGACATCCTTCGCGCCAACGTCGCCCAGCGCCGCCGCTCGACTGATCAGCTCCGGTGTCAACTGCCCGTCCGCCTCCTGAGCGATCTTCGCGAGCTTCGAGCTCTTGCCGCGCCGCACCGCGTCCTCGGCCATGCGCAGGATCCCGGCGGTGCCGATGAAGACCTCAAGACAGCCCCGCGCGCCGCATGCGCACTTCGGCCCGTCGGGCTGGATGATCGTATGGCCGATTTCACCCGCGGAACCCGACACACCGCGCAAGAGCATTCCGTTGAGGACCAAGCCGCCGCCCACACCCGTGCCGAGGGTCAGATACACACTATCCCACGTCCCCTGCCCGGCGCCGAACGACCACTCGCCCAGCGCGATGACGTTGACATCATTGTCGACGACGCAGGGACAGCGCAGCCGCTCGCGCAGCAGGCGGCCGAGCGGTACATCTTTCCAACGGCTGACATTGACCAGCTCGTGCACGATGCCGCGCGAGACGTCCACCAACCCGGGAACGCCAATGCCGACACCGCGCAAGCCCGTCGCCGCCGGCCGCGTGACTCGCAGCAGGTCGCGGATCGTTTGCGCCAGCAGCTCCACGAGCGCATCCGGCGAACTGTGCCCGAGCGTCGGAATCGTCGTATCCGCGACGACTTCGCCGTCGTCGGCGACGAGGCCGAGTTTGATCGCCGTGCCGCCGAAGTCGACGCCCGCCGTGTACTCCGTGGCTCGGCGCGTGGCCGTCATCATCAGGTGCCTTCTCGCGCGAGCCGGCGGCCGGGATTCTTCCCGCCGGTGGGTGCCGCCGTGCCCCAGCGCACCACGGCGTTCCGACCCGATCGCTTCGCCGCGTAGAGCGCTTCGTCCGCGTGCTGGATCAACGCCGCCACATCTTGTCCGTCGCCGGGATAGCACGCCACACCGATCGAAATGGTTTGCGTGATCGCCTCGTCGTAAGCGCGGATCGACGTCAGCTCGAGGATCTGGCGCAAACGCTCGGCGATCACCATGGCCTGCTCCGGCGCCGTCTCCACGAGCAGAATAATGAACTCCTCGCCGCCGTAGCGCGCCATCAAATCGATCTCGCGCAGGTTCTGGCGGATCAACCGGGCAGCCTCGGTGAGGATGACGTCGCCGACCAAATGGCCGTACGTGTCGTTCTTCGATTTGAACAGGTCGAGATCGACCATCAGGAATGCGCACGGCAACTGATGCCGCTTGGATCGCGTGAGTTCCTCGCTTGCCAGGTCCATAAAGTAGCGCCGGACCAACAACCCCGTGAGCGAATCGGTCATCGCGAGCGTCTCGACCGTTTGATATAGGTGCACGCGCGCCAGCTGGAGCGAGAGCTGGTTCGCGATAATGACCAGCATATCACGCTGCGCCTCGGGCAGCCCCTCGACCAACAGCGCGCCCGGTGCGGCAGTGCCAGCACCGAGCGCGATCCGCGTGATGCCCGCCGCGTCTTGCACGGGCGATGCGCCGCCGGCCAGCACGTCAAGCAGCGTCGCACGCTCCGCGTCGGTGGGCTTCGAGGGCGCCTCGGCGGCGAGCTGCCCGTCGGGCCCGCGCTTCGCGCGGTGCACCATGGCGTGCTCAGGCCCGCCGGCGGCATCGATGAGCCGCACGCGCTCGACCGTCACCAGCCTCGGCACGATTTGGATGGCGCGCTCAAACAGTTCCTCCACGCGCAACGCCCGGCCCGTTTCTTTGGTGACATGGTATAGGTCCGTGATTTGCGCGACACGCGCCTCGAGCTGCTGGTTCTCATTCTGCAACCGGGTGAGCGTCCGGCCTCGCTCCTGCAACTGGATCACTCGCGCGGCTTCCTTCGCTTGCAGCCGCCTCAACCGGCGTCGATAGCGCAGCCGTTGCGCCGCGAGCAGCCACGGCGTGACACCGAGTGCCACCAGCTCCAGCCATTCGACCGGCTGCGTCAGCATCGAGCGGCTCGCCCCCAACGCGACGATCGCCGCCACGACGGTCGTCGCCGAGGCCGCCGCGACCGCCCATCGGGCCCACACGAGGCCCGCGATCATCGCCACCAACCAAACCGGGATTACGAATTCCATACGCGGTTCTTTCCCAATCGTTTCGCTTCGTAGAGCCGTTCATCCGCCCGCCGAATCATCTCCAGGCTGGACGCGCCGTCCTCGGGAAACAGCGCCACGCCGATCGACGCGGTCACCGGACGGCCTGCCGAGGCCAGACGGCGCGTGCCGTCGTGCACGGCCTGTCGGATCTGTTCAGCCACGCGCACAGCTTGGTCGCGGTTGGCCTTCGGTAGCACGACGGCGAATTCCTCACCGCCGTAGCGGGCGCTAAGCGCCTCCGGCGGCGCGGACTGGCGCAGCGCCTCGCCGACGGCCTTGAGGACCGCGTCGCCGGCCGGATGCCCATACTGATCGTTGTACGCTTTGAAATCGTCGAGATCAATCATCAACACCGCGACCGGCTCGTGGCTGCGGTTGGCGCGCGCGATCTCGCGCGTCAGATGATCGAGCATCGGCTGGTGCCGATAGAGGCCGGTCAGGCCGTCGGTGAGTGCGAGTTGTTGCGTCCGCGCGAAGAGCTGCGCGTTGGCGATAGCCGTGTTCACGAGATCCAGCAGAATGTCGAGGAAGCGCAAATCGTCCTGCGCATAAATGCCCGCCTCGCGACTGTCGAGTCGCAGCACGCCTTCCGCGCTCTCGCCGACGCGGATCGGGCACGCGACGACCGCGCGGATCGCCCGGTCGGCCTGCCCTGATTGGCTGAAGCGAAAGTCCCGCTGCACATCGTTGACCAACAACGGCCGATGCGTCCGCAGCACGAACCGGTCGAACTGATCGCCGCGCTTCGTCCGGATCACGGGGCTGTCGGGTGATTTGGCGACCGCTTGCAGCGCGAGCTCCTGATGCTGGTGGTCGACGAGGAACAACAAGCACGCGTCCGATTTGCCGATGAGCTCGAAGGCTTGCGCGACGGCCAGCTGCGCGATCGCGTCCAGGTCGACGGATTTCGCCAGCTGTTCCGCGATCCATTGCAGCCGTTGATACCGGATCGATTTGCGCCGCAGCGCTTCGCACGTCTGCCGTGACAGTCGCAGGTTCTGGTCCTTGACGTAGCTCTCCTCGTCCAGGTCGTCGAGCGCCTGCGCGAGTCGTTGGAGGCGCATCGTGCGCCGGCGCTGCTGCACGCACGCCACAATGACCAAAATGATCAGTGCGACCAGGTCGAGCCCGATGAGCAAGGCCCGACTCGCCGCCCACGCCCAGACCATCTCGATCAGCACCACCGCGCTGATCGCAGCACCCACGCCCATCGAGAACAGCACCCAGCTGTAGGTCACGAGGGCGATCACGATCACGGCCAGGCTGTGGAGGAACGGTACCGATGCCGGCGTGGGCGCCGCGAGCAAGCTCGCGAACATGCCGGCGGCGAGCAGCAACGCGCCGATCGTCACCGCCCGAATGGTGCGAAGGCTGTTCTGTGTTTTGGCGAGTCCTCGAGGGGGCATAAGGCGTTCAATTGCAGACCGGAGGGCGCGGCGCCGCGTCAACGTGACGCGGACCTACGCGATGGTCTGCTCCGTTTCCGAATCGAAAAAGTGAGCCTTGCCCATGTCGAACACCAGGTCGAGGTCTTGATTGACCTCCGGCCTGGCTTGCGGGCTCACGCGCGCCACCAAGGCATGCGTGCCCACCTTGACGTGCAGATAAATCTCCGACCCCATCGGTTCGACGACTTCGACCGTGGCGGTCGCCGTGCTTTCAGCCGGAGCCTCCGCAATGAACAGCTTGTCGTACAAATCCTCGGGCCGGATGCCGAAGATCATCGGCTTACCGTCGTACGGCAGCAGCCTCGGCACCATCTCGTCGACGACGCGCAACTTGAAGAGCCCTTCGCTGAAGAACAACTGCCCGTTGATCTGTTGAATCTGGCCTTTGATGAAATTCATCGGCGGCGAGCCGATGAAGCTCGCGACGAACTGGTTCGCCGGCCGCTCGTAAATCGTCAGCGGGTCGGCGAGCTGCTGGATGACACCGTTGCGCATGACCACAATCCGGTCGCCCATCGTCATGGCTTCGGTCTGGTCGTGCGTCACGTAGACCATCGTGGTCTGCAGGCGCAGGTGCAGCTTGCGGATTTCCGTGCGCATCTGCACGCGCATTTTCGCGTCGAGGTTGGAGAGCGGCTCATCGAACAAGAAGACCAGCGGCTTGCGCACGATCGCGCGGCCCACCGCCACGCGCTGCCGCTCGCCGCCCGAGAGCTCCTTGGGTTTGCGCTGCAGGAACCGCTCGATGTTGAGGATCTGTGCCGCGTCGCGCACGCGCGATTCGATCTCGCGCGAGCTGTACCCGCGCAGCCGCAGCCCGAAGGCCATGTTCTCGAAGACGGTCATGTGCGGATAGAGCGCGTAGTTCTGGAACACCATCGCAATGTCGCGGTCCTTCGGCGGGACGTGGTTGACCAGCTTGTTGCCGATCCAAATCTCGCCGCTGGTCGCTTCCTCCAGCCCGGCAATCATACGCAGGACAGTCGACTTGCCGCAACCGGAGGGGCCGACGACGACGAGAAACTCGCGGCTTTCGGCGCCCAGGCTGATATCGCGGACGGCCGCAACGCCGCCCGGGTACACCTTGGACACATTGCGAAGGCTGACCTGGGCCATCGTGCGGAGTGTCCGCTATCCTGCCAGCTGCCGCATCAGCTTGGCCAGCGTCAGCTTCAACTCGCGCCGGTGCACGATCAGGTCGATCATGCCGTGGGCAAGGAGGAATTCCGACCGCTGGAAGCCGTCGGGCAATTTCTGCCGGATGGTTTGCTCGATGACGCGCGGACCGGTGAAGCCGATCAGCGCTTTGGGCTCGGCCAGGATGATATCGCCCAGACTCGCGAAGCTCGCGAACACACCGGCCATCGTCGGATGCGTGAGCACGGAAATGTACAACCCGCCCGCCTCATCGAGGCGCATGAGCGCGTTGGAGGTTTTGGCCATCTGCATCAGGCTCAGCATGCCTTCGTACATGCGGGCACCACCGCCGGATCCGGAGACGATGATCATCGGGCGCTTGGTATCCGTCGCCCGCTCGATCGCGCGCGTCAAGCGCTCGCCGACGACCGAACCCATCGAACCCATGATGAAGCGCGCGTCGGTGATGCCCAGCACCGTCGGAATACCGTCGATCTGCCCGGTTCCCGTCACGCACGCGTCCGACATGCCGCAGGCTAGCTGGTCTTCCTTCAGCTTGTCCGGGTAGGTCTTCGGGCCCTTGAAGTTCAGCGGATCCGTAGGCTGCAGCTGCGCGTCCCATTCTTCGAAGGTGTCGGGGTCGACCAGCAGAGCCAGTCGCTCGCGCGCGGTCAGCGGAAAATGGAAGTCGCACTTGGAGCAGACGCGTAGGTTCTCCTCAAGGAGAACCTTATTATAGAGCAGCTGGCCGCAGCCCTCGCATTTGGTCCAGAGGCCGGCTGGGATGTCGCGCTTGGGTTTGCGGCCGAGGCCGCGTGGGGGCCGGCTGAAGAGCTTCATCGGATGGGCGTGGGGCAATTGACGAGCCGCGCGGGCGCCGGTTTGGAACGAGACGTGGCGGGGCGTCGGCGTGCGGCATCAACTGCGGGAAGCGGATAAACTCCGTCGAGAGCCGGTCGTGGGGCCGCCGGGCTCGGAACCTCGGTGAGGCGCATCATGGTGACGTATCGTAACATAGGGGTTTGCTGACCGTCAATGCTCGGCGCCGGTTGGTAGTGTCTCAATTTGCGCAAGGGGCGGGTCCTGGTCGCAGCGCCATCGCGCTGCGACACTTCCTCGGGCATGCGCCCTCGGTCGCCGCCTGCGCGCACCCCACGGCGGTGCTCGTCCGCCGGACTGCTGTACAGCAACCGAGCCGGGGACCCCGCGGAGCGGGGTGGCGAGGAAGTGTCGCGCGATGCCAAGCGCGCGACCAGTCCGGAGCCTGCGGGCTCCGGCCGGCAGACTGCGCTCCGGCGTGGGGCCCCGCGCTCCGCGTCACCCGCCCACACTGATACGCGACCCGCCGGTAGCGACGATTGACCGTCCGGTCAGTCGTCGAACGGGTTGATGGCGATTCCCGAGACGACTTTCGGGTAGAAATAGGTCGATTTCTGCGGCAGCGTGAGCTTGCGCCCGGCGATCTCGAAGACTTCACGCAGATCGACCGGCCGCAAAATCCAGGCCCACTGGTCAGGCTCGTGCTCAACCAGCTCCAAGGCCTTCGCGGGGTCGGGCGTGTAGCGGATTTGTCCGGCGGCGCCATTCGTCGAGCCGAGCGCTTTCGAGAGCAGCAGCTGGTGCAGGATACTGACATCGAGCGGCGCGAGCGGCGCGGGTACCGACGGCGCGTTGAGCCAGCGCGTCAGCGCCTCCGGCTTGATGCTGACTTGATAGCTGCTGCCCTTCCCGAAGACCGCAAACTTCCCTGGTCCGCGAGCGGCGGCGAGCCATCGCAAGGCGTCGTCGTGGTGCGCGGCCGGTTCGATCGCGCACGAGTCCTGCAGTCGGATGCGCCACTGCTGGCCCGCTTCCGGCCCGAAGCCGATCACGCGGTAGTATCCGCGGACAATGAGCCCCGGGTCGTCGCGGCGCGCGAAGTAGGTCATGACGGCTGGGCACAGGTCGCGCTTCGACACGGCCGCGGCGAGGCGGTGGTGGCCATCGGCGATCAACACACTCGCCGGCCGCATCGACCGCTGGAAGCGCGCGATGTGCCGCGGGTCGCGCACCGTCCACAGTCGCAGCTCCTCGGGCTCCGTACCGACGCGGCCGATGTCCGGCGCCTGCGCGGTCGCCTCGGGCGCACCGGCCGTGATCTCTTCGAGCAGACGCGTGAGTTCTTGGTCATCGTCGGGCACGATCGCGAACACCGGGCTCAGGTGCGCACGCACCGACTCGATCAGCTTCGCGCGGTCCGCTCGTGGTCCGTCGAACGTCGCCTCGTGCAGCAGCACCTGGTCGGGCCACGAGCCCTCGAGCTGCAGCAGCGCGATCCATCCGGTGCGGCGCACGCGCCGCCCGTTCCACGAGAAGCCATGCTCGCAGACATAGATCGCCGGCTCCTCGTCGCGCACGAGCACCCCGTCGCGCCGCCATTCGCCCAGCGCTTGCCGCGCCCGCGTGTAGCGGTTCGAGGTCTCGGAGTCCGTGGGTTGCTCGCGGCCGTAGATCAGCCGAATGATATTGAAGGGCGAGGCGTTGTAGAGGCGGTCTTGGTCCGCGGGAGAGATCACATCGTACGGGGGTGCTAAGACCGCGCTCAAATCCCCGACGACGCTACGATTGAACCGCAGGGCTCGGAACGGTGCGACGGCGACCATGGATGTGTGGGTGCAGGTTGGTGACCGGGATCACGATGTCGCTTACGCAACACGGGATCCAGACGGCGGCGACGACGATCACTAACACCGGAAACACGAGCTGGATGTCCGTCATCCATCCCATGAAGCCGAACGAGACGAGGTACATCAGCACCGCGAGGCTGCTGACGAAGACGTGGGCGCCATGCGAAAACACGGAGCCGCCCGAGACCGGCTCTTCGAAGACGAAGCCCGCGAGGAGGCCCATGACGAGAAACGGCAGGATCAGCATCGGATGTTCGATGAGGCAGATGTGCAGCTGCATCGGCTGCCCGAGCACGCGGCCGCCGAGAAACGGCACGATGTAATCGGAGAAGCCGCATGGGATCACGGAACCGAAAATCCCGAAGGCGAGGGTGCGCATGAGACGTCGCTCGTGGTGCCAAAAGACCGCGGTCGTGGTAATCGCGCTCAGGCACACGTGCATGGGGTGCAGCACATGAAACGACCAGCGGACTTCCGTGACCCACTCGCCGCCCGGGTGCTGCTGGGCTTGCATCAGCCCGAAGTACCACACGACGACCATGGCGATGAGCGAGCTGACCATGGTGTACGGCAGGTGGTGCGCGAGTTCAACGAGGACGGCGTTCCAGCGGCGGCGCATCAGGGCTTTCGGCTTCGTTCTGTTATGGGCGCGCGTTCAACGCGGTCATTCGTCGCGCGATCGACCGATCGTGATTCCCAAGGCATGCAGCACCAGGCCGATCGCTACCCCGAGGCCGGCACCGATCGCGTTCGCGATGAAATCCCCCCACTCGGCCGATCGGTAAGGGATCAGGCTTTGGATGCCTTCGATCGCACCACCGTAGGCGATCGGAATCAGGAGTGCGGTGGCCAACTGGCGCGTCCGCGACCACGCCGACGACGCGCCGACTTGCATGATCAGCCACGCGAGCAGCAGATACTCGCAAAGATGGAATGGTTTGTCAAGCGGCCCCACCCCGCGCACGCGCACATCGGGCACGGGAATCACCGAGACGAACATGATCAGCGATGCGTACAGCGCCGTCAGGCGCCGCCAGCGGTGGCTACTTCGCTGGCTTGTCGGGTGGGCTTGCGGGCTTGCTGGAATCTTGGTCGCGCTTCTTGGCGTCTTGATATTTTTTGCTCCGGTAGTCGGTGATGTAGAACCCGCTGCCGCGGAACAGGAACCCCGACCCGCTGCCCATCAATCGCTTCAGCTTGCCCCCGCACTTCGGGCACTTCGTCAGCGGCTTGGCCGTGATCGATTGAAACGCCTCGTGGCGTTTCTTGCACTTCTGGCACTCGTACTCGTACGTCGGCATGCTCCAACCCCCGATCGATTATTTCTTGTGCAGGTCCTGGACCTTCGCGAGGAATGACCGCCGCGTGGGATGCGTCTCGTCGCCGAAGAGGCGCCCGAATTCCTCGATCCACTGGCGCTGTTTGCTGTTGAGGTTCGTGGGCGTCTCGATCACGACGCGAACCATCAGGTCGCCGGGCCGCCCCGAGTGCAAGTCGGCCACACCGCGCCCGCGCAATCGAAACACCGTGCCGCTCTGCGTGCCGGCTGGGACCTTCATCGACACGCGCCCATCGAGCGACGGGATCTCGAGCTCGGTGCCCAGCGCCGCTTGCGCGAACGTGACCGGGTACTCGAGCAGGAGATGCGCGCCGTCGCGCTGAAAGAGCGGATGCGCGTCGACGCGCACGAGCACGTACAAATCGCCGCGAGCGCGCGTGCCGCCTTCGCCTTCGCCGCTGATGCGCAGCCGCATGCCGTGCTCGATGCCGGGGGGGATTTTCACCTGGATCTTGCGCTCGGTCTGGATGCGTCCGCTGCCGTGGCACTTGGGGCACGCCTTCGTGACGATGCTGCCCTGGCCCTGGCACTTCGGACACGTGCGCGCCATGACAAACATGCCGCTGCTCTGCCGCACCTGCCCGGTTCCGCGGCACGTAGCGCACGCCGTGCGCGTCCCGCCCTCGCCGCGACACTCCTCGCAGATCTCTCGACGCGGGATGGTGATGCTCTTCGTGACGCCCTTCACCGCCTCTTCGAACGAAATGCGCATCTCGGCTTCGAGGTCCGCGCCGCGCGCGCCGCGGCTGCGTCCGCCACGGCCCTCGCCGAACAAGCCGAAGCTGCCGAGAATGTCTTCGAAGACCGACGCGCCGCCGGCACCGCCGCCGAGGTCGCCGAAGATACTCGAGAAATCCGCGTTGCGGAAAATATCCTCGGTGCTGTAGCGCTGGTCAAAACCTTGGTGGCCGACCTGGTCATAGAGGCGCCGCTTTTCGGCGTCGGAGAGGACGGCGTACGCCTCGGAGATTTCTTTGAACCGCTCCTCGGCCTCTTTCTTCTGCTCCTGCGGCACGCGATCCGGATGGTGCTTCATCGCGAGCTCGCGATACACCTTCTTAATCGCGTCCGTCGTGGCGTCCTTTGGGACGCCGAGGATCTCATAATAGTCACGCTTGGTCACGGGCATTTCCTACAAGATTATCCTCAGTGACAGCCACATGCACCCAGCTATTCCGCACGAACGAGTTCAAAAGCGTAGCGGTTCACCTCAAAGCGATCCGCACAAGCAACACCGGCCGCTCGCAGCGCGTCTGCCAAGAGGTCGTGATACTTTGATCGTAATGCATTCACCTCTTGCCGCGCCTGGTATTGATCCGGCGCAAGCGACTCCTCCAGGCAAACCAGATCGACGTAAACCTGTGCGGCCTCGTTCAGCGTCATAATTCTGCGATCACTATTAATTCACAATGCACGACTGAATAGTGCGCTCGAATTCCGGCCAATCTGTTTCGAAGTTGTGGCTCTTGTCAATGGCTGAGAGCCAGTAGATACGACCATGCTTGAGGAGAAAATAATCCTGTGCGTGCAATCTGAATTCGTCATTTCCCATTTCTCGACTAATCATGAGCCAATCGTTGCCATTGATCGTGGTGATTTTGGGTTCAGCCGTGACCCATCGTACCGGCACTTGAGTATTTCGCTGTTGCTCAATCATGCGCTGAGCGTACTCGAGAGCAGTATTAGCCCCAGCGGTGGACGCCACCACAACCGCGAGAGCCGGATTCAGCCAACCTGGTGTTGAATCAAATGGCGCTGGGTTTCGGTGATGCTCAAGATATGGAAATTTATAAAATCGCACGCGCTGTCCTGGCACCCACTCTGCAATTTCCCGATGATACCGAATGTCCGGTGTTAACATCGTCCAATGGCTCGGCCCTTGGATTTCCAGCCCATCACGCTCATCTCGATAGTGATGGCTCAGCAATGGCAAGTCAACTGGCTGGATCTTCACAAGACTCGCATTCGGGACATCTGATACAACCCCTCGACCAATCAACAGACCTGTGATATTCGGATCTCGATATACGATAGTTTCGGTTTTCACTGATCCGTCTCGATACTCGATCGTCGCTTGATAGCCGTCCCTGCCACCACATCCGCTGAGCAATGTTCCAATGGTTACAAGGCCGCCGATCGTATGCCCTGCAACACTACGAATGTGTGGCATTGTCCTCGACTTTGAACTCAGCGTCGACGACGTTGTCGCTGCCGGTCTTCCAGGCGGGCTCACCGCTAAGACACGAGCACTTCGACAGGCAGGTTCTTGATCCCACGATCCTTGCCGGGCAGGAAATTGAGCTTCTCGAATCCGATCACCTTGCCTCGGCGGTCCTTGACCAGGATCACTTCTTCCCCGGTCTCCTCGCACACATGTTCTTTCTTCGGATTCTCAAACCAGACGTTCAGCGTGTTGCCGTGCGAATCGTAATAGACTCTTATTTTTTCCATACCACCTGGCCCTCCTTGATTCGATCCGTCACATACGCCGTGACAATGAACCCGCTCTTAACGTCTGCTTGCTTGACGACCACGCAAAGATGGCGCTTGCCAAGTTTCCTATAGAACAAGTACACGGATTCATCGCCTCGGCTTCGGCGGATCTGATCAGGTCGGCTCAGGGTGCGTATGACGGCCGGCTCTTTGCCCGCAAGACGCGGATGCTTCACGGTCGTGATCAACGACCAATAATTCCTCGTCGTCCGAACCGAAAACCCAAGCCGAGACGCCACGACAAAATGCCATTGCCGCGGTTTTTGCTTCTGGATGTCTTGGCTGTGTCTCTTCAGTTCCGTCTGCCAATGCGCTCAGGAGCTTACTTATTGTCCTCAACCTTGAACTCGGCATCGACGACTTTGTCGCCGCCGGTCTTGCCGGCGGGCTCGTTGCCGTTACCATTGCCAGGCTCGGCGTTGGGCTGCGGCTCAGCGCCCGGCGTTTGCTGCTGCGAGGCCTGCGCCTTCTTATAGACTTCCTCGGCGAGCTTGTGCGAGGCTTCCGTCAGCTCGTTGGTCGCGGCCTTGAGCTTTTCCAGATCGTCGCTCTTGAGCGCCTCTTTCAGCGCCGCGATCTTGTCCTCGACTTTCTTTCGCTCGTCGGGGCCCAGCTTGTCGCCGAACTCCTTCAAGCTCTTCTCGGTCGAGTACGCGAGCGTGTCCGCCTGGTTCCTCTGCTCGGCGAGCTCCTTCTTCCGCTTGTCGGTCTCGGCGAACTCCTCGGATTGCTTGACCATCTTGTCGATCTCGCCCTTGTCGAGCTTGTTCGGGGCG
>OBEQ010203413.1_pt1 | contig 15746 bp, 12 predicted proteins | sample 1670901 | NCBI WGS metagenome assembly OBEQ01 (sample SAMEA104232315, study PRJEB22302) | groundwater metagenome | biome: forest; feature: aquifer; material: groundwater | place: USA | collected 2011-08-07 | depth 5.4 m | reverse complement strand
GCGGGCGTACTGACCGGTGAGCCCGGCACCGATCGCGGCGGCGCCGAGCGCGCCCGTTATTTTCACGAGGAGCGGAGAGGTCGTGCTGTGGGGGAGGAAGCGCCGCTCGGCTCGCTCGCGCTTCTTCTCCTTCGCTTTTTTCGCCATCGAGGCGTCGACCTTACCCGGTCGGCTCTGTCATAGGCAATCGCCGTAGTCGTCGTTGTAGTAGTTGACGAGGTCCTGGTCGCAGAGCTCCTCGTTACCGGCCTTCCAGTCGTCCGTGCACGCCGTGTCCGTGTTAATGTATTGGCCGTACTGCTGCGAGTTGCAGCACGACACCAGCGCGGCGCAGTTCGGTCCCATTTCTTTCTTGGCCACGGCGTCTGCACAGGTGAGGTACGCGAACGCTGCGCCACAGGCGACGGAGTCCAGCCGAGAGTGTTCCGCGGTCAGGTCGAGAGCGACCCAGCAGGCTCCCTGGTCGGTGCTGTCGGTGAGATACGTGCAGCACTCTGCGAGCGCGGTGCATGCGGCGCTGGGCGGAGGCGGCTTCGGGGGCGGGGCCGCGGAGTCCTTGGGGGGCGGGCTCCGGTCGGGAATGACGTCGGCGTGCACGTCGGGCGCGCCCGCATCGTTCTGCGGCTTCGCAGTGCCCGCATCTTTCTTCTCGACGACGGGCTGCGAGTTGGGCTGGTCAGCGTCCTTCTTGGTATCTGCGCCGGCCCCAGACGGCGATCCGGCGCAGTGCAGGAGCGAGATCGCGGAAGCAACCAGGACGAGGGTGGTGATGACCTTGCGCATGACGACGTTTACCTTTCGGAAGCAGTGCCCAACGAGGCGATGCTTACGTCGTATGCAAAGGTGTTACCATGTAGCCCAGAGCGCGAGGATTCTCACGCAACCAATTGAGATCGCATCGAAATCTCGGTTCGCCGTCGATTCTTCAGGCGACGGAAATTCGGTCTTCCGCGGAGATCTTCGAGGACTCTGTGATCCACCACTCTTCGGCGCTTGGCGCATCCCGCTAACGCTGCGCGTCAGACAGCGAGCTTGCTCAACTCGTCGTAGAGGTGCGCGGCGCTCTTGATGCCGAGATGAAAGTTCTCGAGCAAGAGCCACTCGTTCGGCGCGTGTGCGTTTTCGTCGGGCTGGCCGAACCCCATGAGAAGGCACGGCTTGCCCGTGACGTCGGCGATGGTGCGAACGAATGGAATGGACCCGCCTTCGCGGATGAAGACCGTAGGTTTGCCGAACGCTTTGGAGAACGCTCGCTTGGCGACGTCGAAGACGGGGTGATCGGTGGGAGCCAGGTAGGGGCGCCCGCCGTGGAGGCGCACGAATCGAACCTTGATGCCGGGTGGCGCGATCTTCTCGAGGTAGCTCGCCACCAGATCCGCGATTTCGTCCGGCTCTTGGTGTGGCACCAAGCGGCAGCTGATCTTCGCCATCGCGCGCGACGGGATGATGGTCTTGCTCCCCTCGCCCTGAAAACCGCCGGCGATACCGTTGCAGTCGAGCGTGGGACGCGTCCATACGCGCTCGAGCGTGGAGAAGCCTTTTTCGCCGCCCACAGCGGGGGCGCCGGTCGACGCTCGCCACTCCTCTTCGTCGAACGGCAGGCTCGCGATCTCGGCGCGCTCGGCAGGAGTGAGAAGGGCAACCTTGTCGTAGAAGCCGGGGACTTGGACTTTTCCGCTGTCGTCGTGCAGACGGGCGATCATCCGCGCGAGGGCGTTCACGGGATTGACGATGCCGCCGCCGAACGAGCCGGAATGAAGGTCCGTCGTCGGACCTTCGACGTGAACCTCCATGTACATGAGGCCGCGAAGTCCGACGCAGAGGGAGGGGACACCGCGCCCGAACATGGCCGTATCGCTCACGCACACGAAATCGGCAGTGAGCTCTTTCTGCTTTTCGCGCATGAGCTCGTCCAGATTCACGCTGCCGATTTCCTCCTCGCCTTCGACAATGAGCTTGATGTTGATGGGAAGATTCTTCCGCGTGCGTAGAAACGATTCGATCGCTTTGACGTGGATGTAGACCTGCCCCTTGTCGTCGACCACGCCGCGGCCCCACATGCGCCCATCGCGAATGGCGGGCTCGAACGGTGGCGAGATCCACTCGTTCAGCGGGTCGACCGGTTGCACGTCGTGGTGGCCATAGATGAGGAGCGTCGGTTTTCCGGGCGCGCCCATCCACTCGGCAAAGACGGCCGGATGTCCCTTCGTTTCCCAGAGCTCGGCCTTTCCGGCACCGAGCGCGCGCGCCGAATGCATGAGGTGCTCGGCGTTCTTGCGCATGTCCTGGGCGTGAGCGGGATCGCTGGAAATCGCCGGGATTTTCACCCACTCGGCGAGCTCCGTAACATAGCGCGCGCGGTTCTCGTCGATGAACTTGAGGACGTCGTCCATGAGGCGACGAACTTAGGCGTTTCGGCCGCTACCTTGCAAGAACGCTCAGCGCCTCGCGCACGAGCTCTGCCAGCGGCACCTGGCCGACCTTGTCCCCCAACCCCGCGACCGCACGCTCTGCTTCCGTTTGACGGTAGCCCATGTTGGTGAGCGCACCGACCAAGACGTCGCTGCCCTGCGGCGCGGTAGGAGCGGTGAGCTCTGGCGCTCTTGCCGCGCCTTCTTTGAGTTTGTCGCGAAGCTCGAGAACGAGGCGCTCGGCGGTCTTCTTACCCACACCGGAGATGCTTGTGAGCCGCGCGATGTCCTTCTGCGCCACCGCGCGCGCGAGATCGGGCCCGGGAAGCGCGGAGAGCACGGCCACCGCAGTCTTGGGGCCGACGTTCGACACTGAAATGAGCGCGCGAAAGGCCTGGCGATCGGCGTCGTTCGCGAAGCCGTACAAAAGCAGTGCGTCCTCGCGAACGTGCGTGTGCACGAAGAAGTTTACGACGCCTCCGTCTGACGCGATGCGTCCCACGGCGCCGAGCGGTGTGATGAGCTCGTAGCCGACGCCGCCGACGTCCACGACGACGACCCCATCGGCCTCCTGGGCCACGACGCGACCGCTGATTCGCCCGATCAGTTGTCTTGCGCTCCCTGCGCGATCCAGCGGCGGACGGTGTCACGTTTGGCGGTTTCGAGGGGACTGTCCCCCTGCGGCATGGACTCGAGGCACGAGTGGTCGACGCACTGCGGGTCGAAGAGGCACTGATCGGCGTCCATCTTGCGCATGAGGAAGCTCTTGGAGGGGTCGCCGGGCGTTACGAAGGGCATCGATGCGAGCTCCTCCGAGGCGACCGCGACGATTTTCTGGCGCACGGTCGACGCGTCGCTGGCAGAGATTCCCTGCTGGCCCAAAAAGAGATTCCCTTTGCTGGACGTGACCGAGCCGTGGCAAGACGAAAAGCCGCAGCTTCCGTTGAAGACACCAAGGACGACGTCTTTTTTGAAGCTCACCACGGGGCTTTGCAAATCAATGGCGCCGGGATCGTGCGCCTTGCATACAGGCCCGTTCGAGGGCTTTGGTGAGCACGCATTGGCCGCGAGCAACGCGCAGAGGACCGCGATCGCCATCGCTGAAGAACGCTCGAGCATGAAGAGAAGGGCTTCCTTTCGGGTGCCCCCACACTAGCTCAGGTGCGACGCCTCCGCGAGCGGAGCACCGCGAATCCGAGAAAGCCTGCGAGGCACATCAGCGTGACCGGAACGTCGTCCGAGCTGGCCTGCGCGGTACGGCATCCGAACGACTCGCTCTTGGCATTCTTCGCGGCTTGAGCTTCTGCTTGGTCGCGCGGGCCGGTGCCGACGTAGTCGCAGCCGTTGTAGATCGGGCATTGGGGTTGCCCCGCTTCTTGCTTGGGGATGCGAAGCCCTGCAAGCTCGCTCGAGCCTTTTGCCGGCTGGACGGGGAGGGCTGCGGCGAGTGCGGCGCGCGCGAGATCGGCGCGGATGCGCGTGATGCGTGGCGTTGCGCCGATGCCGGCGAAGAGCGTCGCGAGATCCGCGTCTCGGACTTGGTCGGGCGTTTCTTTGACGCCGCCGTCAGGAAACGTCGATGGCGCGTAGTCGGCACCCGCGTCCGGATTGGCCGGGCGGGGACCGCCGTTGCCGAAGGAGAACGGGTAACGGATGCGGTTTTCGACCGCATCGCGCGACTGGGTGGTCGAGCTTTCGATTTCCCACGTCTTGCCATCCAAAGAGCGCTGGGCGCGAAGCTCTTTGTAGTTGCTCGAGCTCGATGCCCAATTCCAAACGAGATCGTCGCTCGTGATCTGGAAGGAGGCGAAGTTCTGCGGTTCGTAGCGCCCTTCTCCGACAATCCAGAGTGTAATGCCCACGACGGCACCGGTACCCGCGGCGACCATACGAAGGGGCAAGACGGGCGACGCACCGGCTGTCGTCACGCGCACGGGGCGCATGGACTGAACGCTCGCACCGGGCACGAGCTTCATCGCGAGAAAATCGTAGTGCCCAGCGACGTACGCGTCGATAACCGGTTTTACATCCGCCGGGATGTTGTAGTTGTTCGTCGCGAGCCACGCCTCCAGCGCCCCCGCGTCGGTTGCCTTGAGCTGCACGGTCTCGTAGGGGCCGACCACCTCCTGCTTGGTCACCGTGACGCTGCCGGCGTCCGCTGTGTCGGCCGCTCCAAACGTCGGCGTCGGCGACCGGTTTGCTTGGCAATTCTGTGGAGGCGCCGGGCACCGCGTCGGAGGCTGTTGCACTTGCGCCTGCGTGAGCGAGTCGAGCGCACCGAAGACGAGGTCTGCGCTGAGACCAACTGTCGCCGTTCCGTTGATCGGCAAAACCCACGCAAAGCTGGAGGGGTTTCCGGTGTAGCGGATCTGATCGTAAAGCGTGGTCTGCTGAGGAGACACGCTGAGGATCATCCGGTGATCGGTGACCACCGAGTTGGTCTCGGTGGGCGGCGAAAAACAGCCACCGCACGCGCGTGCGTCACGCTCCGTCGTTGCGACGATTGCCGCGGCGAGCGCCAGAGTCGATGCAAGGCCGATCATGCGCATGGGGGTGTTCCTTTGTTGCCGCGACGACGCGACCGAATGAATGCGTATCCAAGAAAACCGGCGAGGGTGACGAGAGACAGAGATGCTTCTGTCGTAACGGGTGACGCCGAACACCCGAAACGCGTGCTACTGCGCGCGATGGCTTGGTCTCGCGGCAGCTGACCGTCCGCTTGGCATCCGTTGTAGACGGTGCACATGGGCTGCCCGAGCTCGCCCTTCGCCTTGCGCAAACCAGGGAGCTCCGCTTGATCCGCAGATGGCTGGAGCGCCAGATCGGTGGCGAGCGCGGCGTGCGCTAGATCGGCCCGCAGGCGCGTCGCGCGGAGCGTGGTCAGGTCAGAAAGGAGCACCTCGAGATCTTCCTCGCGCACTTGGTCCGCGGTCTTCAGAACTCGACCCTCCGCGTCTGTGGAAGGCTCATAGTCGCTACTCGCTTGGGGAGGTGCGCCCCCGAACGATCCGCCGCCGAAGTACCCGTACCGAACGGCGTTGGCGACCGCCTTCGCCTGAAGCGTGACCGAGCTCTCGGTCTCCCAGCTCTTGCCGTCCGCTCCACGGCGCGCGCGCAAATCTTTGTAGTTGCTGGTTTGGTTCGACCAGTCCCACACGAGCTCACTGTCGAGGATTTGAAAGTTGGGGAAGTCTCGCGGCTGGTAGCGCCCTTCTCCGAGGACCCAAAGGGTGATGCCGACCTTGGCTCCAGTGCCTGCGGCGACCATGCGGAGCGGGAGAACGGGCGATCCACCCGCGGTGGTGACACGCACGGGACGCATGGACTTGATGTTCGCGCCGGGACGCAGCTTGAGCGCCAGAAAATCGGAGCGCTCGTTCACGTAGGCTTTGATGATGGGCCGGACGTCCTCGGGGACGGCGAAACCGTTCGTCGCGAGCCACGCGTTGAGAGCTTGCGGATCGCTCGACTTGAGCTGCACGGTCTCGTAGGGCCCAACGACCTCGTGCTTCGTCACCGTCACGCCGCCGCCCGCGCTCTCATCGGCCGATTTCGGTGCGGAGGCCCTAAGGCCCGTAAGGCAGTCGGCGGGCTGCGCGGGACAGCCGAGATCGGGCGCCTCGACCACCGTCGCGGTCATCCCGTCGAGCATGGCGAAGAGCGCGTCCGCGCTGAGACCGACCGTGGCTTCGCCGTTGATCGGCAATACCCACGCGAACTCCGAAGGACTGCCCTGATATTGAATCTGATCGTAGAGCGTGGTTCGCGTTTTGGAGACGGAGAGGACCATCCGATGGTCGGTGATGACCGAGTTGGACTCGGTGGGCGGATGAAAGCAGCCGCCGCACGCGCGCGCCTCGCGCTCACCTACCCACGTCACAGCAAGGGTCGCCGCCAGCGCGAAAACGAGGCTTGTCGTGCGCATTTTTCTTCTCCTATCCGTTGCGACGCGTCCTCTTGCGATGACGGACCGCTGCGATTCCGAGCAGACCGGCGAGCGCCCCGAAGGCGACTGTAGCGCCGGGGTCCTTTTTGGGTGACGTGTTGCACGAGAACGAGTCGCCATTTGCGTGGTTCACCGTGTCCTGTGCGGCTGCAGCCGCAGCGGCGGCTTGGCTGCGCGGTCCCTGACCAATGATGTCACAGCCCTGGTAAATAGGGCACATCGGTTCGTTGGCTTCTTTCGTGATGTTGCGCATGAGCGGAAGCTCGCTTTGGTCGGCCGCCGCCTGAAGCACGAGATCCGTCGCGAGCGCCGCGTGGGCGAGATCCGATCGGAGGCGCGTGATGCGCACCGAAGCGGCGCCCATGCCGGAGAAAAGTGTGTCGATGTCGTCCTTTCGAACCTGACTCGGCGTCTCGGCCGCGCCGCCATCGCCGCCGTCCACGCCCAAGTAGTCTGCGCCGGCGTCGTATTGAGGGAACGAAGCGTAGGTGATCGTGTTCTCGATCTGGCTCGCGAAGATGGTCGTCGAGTTCTCGACTTCCCACCCGCGCCCGTTGGATGCGGCCGTGCGGTCGGCTCGAAGCTGCGCCATATTCGACGAGCTCGTCTTCCAGTCCCACACCAGATCCTTCGCGGCAATGGCGAATGATGGGAAATTCTGGGGCTCCCAGCGGCCTTCGCCAATGACCCATAGAGTGATTCCCACCGTCGCGCCGGTACCGGCGGCAACCATTCGCAGCGGAAGATTGGGCGAAGCGCCCGGCGTGGTCACGCGCACGGGACGCATGGAGGAGACACCTTGCCCGGGCGCGAGCTTGAGTGCGAGAAAGTCGAAGTGCTCGGCGACATAGGCAAAGATGATCGGCTTCACGTCGTCGGGAATGAGGTAGCCGTGCCCTTCGAGCCACGTGTTGAGCGCCGCGGGATCGCTCGAATGAAGCTGCACCGTCTCGTACGGGCCGACGGTTTCTTCCTTCGTGACGGTGACCGAGCCCGCGTCCATTGCGGCACTCGCGTCCATGATCGATGGCGGCGCGTTGCCAGCTGCACCCCTGCTGTCAGAGGCCGACTCGGCGATAGGACAACCGCGTGGCATGGGCGGACAGTTCATGGGAGGCGGGTTCACGCTCGTCTGGGTCATCGAGCCAATGGTCGAGAAGACGATGTCGGCGCTGAGGCCCACTTTGGCGAGTCCCGAAATCGGAAGCACCCAGGCAAACTCCTTGGGATTGCCCGAGTACTTGATCTGGTCGTAGAGCGTCGTCTGCTTCGACGAAATCGAGAGAATCATCCGGTGCGAGGTGACCATCGACGGGTCTTCGCCCGGTGGCTCCGGGGGATGAAAGCAACCGCCGCATGCCTGGGCGTCTCGCTCTGCCGCCACTCCCATGGTTGCCACCGCGAAGATTGCGCCAAGACCGATGAGGAAACGCCGCATGACAAGCCTCCGCCGGTTCCTCACGGCTGCAGCTCGTATGCCAGCTCCTTTCTTGGTCCTAAGTACCTGAAATAACGTACTTTCGGCGCGGAGTTGCCCGGCGTCCGGATCGCGGCCTGGCCCACGCTGGCACATGGACGAGGTTAGGCAACAGGTAAGAACCGGTGCGATCGCAATCCCCCTGCTCCATGGGAGATCGAGTTTCGAGGAAAGACCACTGAAAAACCAAAAAGATTGCCTTTCTGGCAGAGGCGGAATAGAGACCGCGCCCATGCGAACGATCAAACTTCTTGTTCTCGCCCCCTTTGCCGTGGCCATCGCGTGCGGCGGAAGCAAGCCGAAAGAGCCCGTCGAGCCGACGATGCCCACGACGGACTTGTCTCTCGATTCCGGCTCGTCCGCGACCGCGACGGACGCGGGGTCGACGTCCACCTCCACGGACTCGGGCTCGACGACGACCACCGACACGACCACGCCGACGGCCACCGCCGACGCAGGCGCAGCCGCCACCACGGCGACCGACGCAGGCGCAGCGACCGCCGACAAGGGCAAAGACGCGGGCGCCGCAAAAGCTCCCCCGGCGAAGAAGCCCCCGGCAAAGCCCCCGGCAAAGAAGCCCTGAAAAACCAACGGCTACGGTCTTCGTTTCTCGCTGACCGAGCCGCTATACGAGAGCGGCGCGTCTGCGGGCCAAAAGCCCGACAGGCGCGCCGTTTTCTTTTTTGGATATGGGTGTTCGAGGTACCGCGTCACTTCTCGATTCGCGCGACGGTGCCCGCTGACGCGTTCGTCCAGTACACATACCCTTCGTTGACCGCGAGATCTTGAGGGTCGAGCTGGCCGGCGACGACGCTCGTTGGCTGACCGTTGCAGCCGCTCTTTGCGCACTTGAGAATGCTTCCGGTCGCGAAGTCGATCCAGTAGAGCGTTGCAGATGTCGCATCGAGAACAATCGCCGTGGGGTCGCCCCCGGAGGCCAAATGGGTGGGGGCGTTCGGCCCGGCATCAGGCGGAAACAGCGACGCGCTGAGTACTGCTCCCGCGGCCCCGTTGTGATTGGTCCAGTACACGGTCGATTGGTCCACCACGACATCGAATGGGTTGTCCTGGCCCGCCGCGAGCTGCGTGACCGCGGTGGGGGTCGTGCTGGCCTTCACGACAATGCCAGTGTTCGAGGTGCCGTAGACGAAACTGTCGAGAGGCACCGTCGTCAGGCGAACGTAGGGGCCACCGCCGACGGTCAGCGCATAAATGCCCCCACTCCCTCGCTGGCAAAAGGCGGCAAGATGGCATTTGGCGATGAAGCCGTTGCTTGTGTAAAAGACGTAGGGGCCGCTAATCACCAGATCGAAAATCGGGTTGCTCCCGTCCTCATCGACGACCGGCTTCGGGGCAACGCCCCCGCCCTTGGGGACGGAGCGAATCCTCGTTGACGACACCCAGTAGACGTTCCCTGCGTCGAGCGCGATCGCAGAAGGTGCGATCTGGCCGGTCGCGATGGCGACCGGCACGGCGGCCGATCCATCGCTCGCCGGTGTTTTCGGTATTTTGAAGATGGAGCCAGTTCCGAGATCCGTAAAGAAAACCGAATGGTCATCTACCGCGATTCCGATCGGTCGCCCGATTCCCCGCGCCAAAATGAGGGGTTCGGCGATCGCAGCATCCGCGTCCACGTCCGGGCCGCTATCGTCGGTCGAATGGGCTCCGTCCTCGGCGAATCCCGCATCCGCGGAGCCGTCCGACACGAGCTCCGAATGGCCGCCCGCCAGGCCGCCGAAGTCGGTCAGTGAGCAGCCAAGAACCACGCCGGCGTAGGCAAAACTGCAAAGAAGCCTGGGGCAAGAAAGAATGCAACGCGTTCGCGTGACGCGGGAAACGTGCGCCATGATCGTTCTCAAGCATACCAGCGCCACGTGTCCCTTAGGCCGGCTCTTCGTCCGATAGCTCCCCGACCGAGCCGACCATGAGGTCGAGATGCGGCTTTTCCACCACAGGTCGTCTCAGCGCGCTCGCCGCGAGGAGCGCGAGAACCGGCGCTACCACAACGTGGTAGCGATCTTCCCCGAAGAAAACCGCGTGCGTGAGAACGGTGGTGCCCAAGAGCGCCAACGGCAAGCGGAGCGCGGCACCGAGCGGCGGGCCGCCAGGAATCGGGAGCCATAGGGCGATCGAGGTGAATACGACGATTGGCCAGAATGTCGGCACACCGCCCACGTTTGGCACGACGGCTACGAGCAAGACCAGCAGAAGCATCCCACCTTGCACCAGAACGAATCGACCTCGCCAGCGAAGCGCGACGCATGCGAGCGCCGCGGCGACGACCAGCCCGCGATGAAACATGGACAGGACTTCTCGTGCTCGCACTCGCCGGTGTTCGGGCCAATCCGTGGGGCGCGCTTCACGCAAGTACTCCACGGCAAAGGACTCGTGGTCGAAGGTGTAACCGAGTTTTTTCGGTACGAGGGAGAGCCAACGCATGGGCGCGCTCACAATTTGGGAAACACCGTACGCGAACCAGCAGCGGTCCTGCTGCACCTGGCCTGTCACTTCGCGGCACCCGTCGCTCGCGCGGAGGGTTTCGAAACGCCCGGTGGCACGAGGGAACGCGCCGATCGCCAGATTCCACCCGGCGTTCGTGCTCACGAGCGCGCAACCGTCCATTTTCGTGCAGTTTCGCGCGGTCCACGGCAATACCGGGACGAGCGTCATCAGAAACACGACGACCGCCGCTGCGGCCATTCGTACTGCGGCTCGGCGCGGTGAGAGCGGAGTGTCCACCGGCAGGGGTGGCGCGACCATGATGAGGAACGGTGCACAGAGGAGCGCTTGCGGCCGAACAAGCGCCGCGACACCGAGCGTGAGCGCGCCGAAAATCATTCCACGCGGCCGCACGTCGCGAACGGCAAGCCAGAACGCCAGGAGCGTCGCGAGCGCGGCGAGAGGCTCGCTCATCACGAGCCCCGAATAGAGGATGAGGCCGGGGTGTGCGGCAACGATGAGCCCGGCAAACCGCGCGCGCCACGTCGTGAGCGCATGGCGGGCGAGCGTCCAGGTCATCACCGCCAGAAGCGCGCCCGTGATCGCGTTCACGACCGGCGCGACGAGGGGACCATCCCCGAAAATGCGGTAAAAGAAGCCCAAATATGCGCTGTAGCCGACCGGGTAGTGGCACCACGGATGCCACACCGTGTGGCCGCCGACGGTCAGATCGTCCGAGTAGCCAAAGCCGTGCGCGATGCGACGTGCTCCGAAGTCATAGTAGTGCCCATCCCAGACCGGCTCGCGCGTCCAATAGATGGCGACGAGGATGCGGGGGGCGAGTGCCAATAGGAAAAGGACGAGGCCGAAGAATGCGTCGCTGGCCCAAAAAGGCCGCGCCCCTTTCTCGTCGCTCACTCGTCGCCTCGCCCGGCGATCGCCTCACGCATGCGGCGCATGTATGTCTTTTGCACCTGGGCAGGGTCGAGCTTCAAGAATTTCGCGACCTCGTTCACGAAGCCGCGCACGTACACGCCCGCAGGAAGGCTCGTCCACTCCTCCTCCTCGATCGCCGCGAGGGGGGCGCGCGCGATCTTCGTCTTCGCGCTGATCTCGACGAGCTCGACGCCGAGCGACTCGCGGACCTTGCGTAGCAAGACACCGGTAAACTCCGTATCCGAGCCGATCTCGCGCGCCAGCTCTGCTTGCAGCATGAGCTGCTCGGCCGCGAGCGCGGGCGGACGTTGCGAGCGCTTCTCCTCAGGGCTCGGCTCGGAGTCGGGCGGGAACGTGGAGAGATCGTAGGCGCGGCGGCGAACCAGATCGAGCAGTGTGTCGTACGCCTCGTCGAGGCGCATCTGCTCCGCCTTGAGCTGCGCTTCGGTGAGAAGCGACGATGTCGCAAGCCCCCCGGTGGCGTACACCTCCCGCTGCCGCTTGTATGCGCGTCGCACCTCTTCGTCGTTCGACGAGCGGGTAATGCCGAGCACCGCGTAGTGGCTCGGATTCTCGGTCGGGATGGGGGGTGGAACGCTCGCTTGAGCGCGCGAGGTGGTCAGCGCCAGAACGCGACGTGCGATCCGCTCGAGATTTCGCGCAGCCTTGCTGGTGGGGCTATCGACGAGCAGAGGCTTGTTCCGCCGGACCGTGAGCCACACCGTGTCGTCGTTCTCGATATGCCCGAGCTCGTCGAGCCCGATGCCGAGATGACGCTGCGCCAGCGCGCTCATCCACGTGCCGAGCTCGAGATCCGAGCGCACTCGCGTTTGGTTGACCACCAGGTGGAAGCGCATTCGATGCGCCTCCGCCCATGCAATCTCCGCGAGCCTTCCGTCCATCTTTTGGAAGGTGCGAATCAAGTCGAGCGGGGCGGGCAGCGAGCCCCGCTCCTCGACGGCGCGTTCCATCAGCCCCAGACGATAGCGATCGCGCAGAAGCGTGCGACGGAGGCTTCTCCGAAACGCAGCACGCACGAATCGGTACGTGGTCTCGATGGCCGGCGGCTCGGGTACGGTGACGCAGATGGCGATGTCCGCGTCGAGCATCAAATCGAGGGCAAAATGCCCGTGCCCAGGGCCCACGTCGATGACGAGATACTCCGCAGGCAGTGCCCTCACGCGCGCGAGCCAACGCGCTTTTCGGCCGGCACGGAGCGCGAGCGGCGGGAGAATCGAGTCGTGGGGCGCGGGCAAGAGCGAGAGCCCGGGCACGGTCGTCGCTACGAGCGCCTTGGCAAACTCTGCGTGGCTGTCCGGATCGAGCGGCGGATCCTGGCTGGACGCGGTGAGCCCGAACCCCGCGTGCAGATTGGCTCCGGTCGGGTCTGCATCGACGAGCACGACGGGCTTGCCGAGCTGCGCAAAGTACACGGCGAGGTTTTGCGCGACGAGGCTCTTGCCCACGCCGCCCCGCCCGCCGCCAACCACGACGAGACGGCGCGCCCCGGCCGGCGCGTCGTTGGAGTCGGGCTCCTTTTGCGAATCGGGGGGGAACGACGAGAGCACGCGGAAGCGCGGACGGTAGGCCGGGCCGGGGGGAATGTCGACCCTCCTCGAGAGAGTCATGATCGCAAGCTCCGTACCCCGAGCCAACGCGCAAAGAGCCTGAATTTTCGCCGCTTCGAGGTGGACGCGCAGACGTTCATGCGAACCGATCACGTATCGGCGAGTCGCACCTACATGGCCGGAGAAACGCTCTTGCCGACTGACCGGCCCAAATGTACGTGACCTTGGCGATGCACCGACTGCTCGTTCCCACGCTTGTCGCCCTCGCGGCGTGCCGAGGGAGCGACGTGCGCCACGAAACGACGACGGCAAAAAGCGCCGTTCTGGAGGATGGGGCCGCTGCCGCCGCCGACGGGTCCATGACCACGAGCGAGCCCTCCGCAGACGCGGCAGCGAGCTCTGGCGACGCAGCGGATTGGACGGGACCCAAAATCGCTGCGCTGGAGTCGCCGACGCCGATTTTCAGCGCCACGGAGTGGCCCGCGCACGATCCGAGCAAGGCAGAAGATGATCGTCGCGGCGTCGTCCGGCTCGGCTACTTGAGAAAAGGCGCCGTGATGCCGGTCAAGGGAGAACCCGAGAAAAAGAGCAACTGCGAAGGCGGTTGGTACGAGCTTCTGGCTGGCGGGTATGTCTGCGGAAAATTCGCAACGCGCGATTTGAACCACAAGGAGCTCGCGAAGGCGCCCCACACGCCCTACACCGACGGGCCGCTCCCGTACGACTACGGCTTGAACCTCCCCAACGGCACACCGATGTACCGGCGTGCTCCGCTTCGGAAAGAACGCGCCGAGTACGAGCGCGGCCTCCAAGTGGGCAAGACCAAGAAAAAGCCGCAAGACACCGCGCCGGATTCCGCGCATGGCGGTGGCGAGCAGGACGGCACACCCGACGACAAGCCCTGGTTCTTGAAAGACCACAACGGCCAGCGCCCTCAAGTGACCATCGACGAGCTGCGCGGTGAGTCGCAGCTCATCGAACAACGCATGGTGCGCGGCTTTTACCTCGGGCTCGACAAAGAGGTGAGCGCGTTCTCCGGCCGCATGTGGCGAACGACGCGCGGCATGTTCGTCCCACGCGACCACGTGCTCGTGCACAAGCCGAAAACCGAGTTCGAGGGCGTTTGGATGAGCAAGGAGGGGGAAACGCGAAAGCTCCCTCTCGCTTGGGTAGTGGGCGTTCACGGATGGAAGTACGCCTTCGACGAAGAGACCAAGCGCATGAAGCGAACCGAGAAGATCGCGCGGTTTACCCTCGCGCAGCTCTCCGGCAAGCGCCAGCAACTCGAGGAGTACGGCTACCACGAGACGACCGAGGGCTTTTGGATCCGCGACGCCGACCTTGCGATCACGCGCACCATCCCGGCGCCGAAAGACGTCGCGCCCGACGAAAAATGGATCGACGTGAACCTGTCGACGCAAACCCTCGTCGCCTTCGAAGGGGAGCGCCCCGTGTTCGCCACGATCATCTCGAGTGGCCGGCACGACGACAAAGACAAGGCGAAGGACCACCGCACGGTGACCGGCACCTACCGTGTCTACGAGAAGCACGTCGCGTCGACCATGGAAGCGGACACCGCGAGCGACGGGCCGTACAAGATCGAAGACGTGCCGTGGATCATGTACTTCGAAGGGAGCTACGCGCTACACGGCGCGTTCTGGCACTCGAGCTTTGGTAGAGAGCGGAGCCACGGCTGCGTGAACATGCAGCCGCTGGATGCGAAAGCGGTGTTCGCATGGACGGGGCCCACGGTTCCCGCCGGGTGGCACGGCGTGAAGGCCACCGACAAAAACCCCGGCACCCGGGTCATCGTGCACGAAGACCCGAAGCCGAAGGACGAGCCGAAGAAGAACGACGCGAAGCCGTAGCCCTCGGCAGGACTGTTCACATCGCGATCATCCGCGCGCGGCGGAGGAGCGCGAAAATGCGCGCGCCGAGCTCGGGGTCGTCGAAGCGGTAGACCACGCTCCTCACGCCTTTTCGCACGCTACCATGGCAATGGTCGCAAAGGCCGACTAAGCTCCCCGCCCGACCATGTCACTCGGCGGTCTCAAGGCCACAGGTTTGGTTCTCCTCGCGGCGTCGTCGTTCTCGTTGGGCGGTCTCGGCGGCACGTGCCAGGGGCAGTCGCAAGGCAGCGGCGTCCAGAAGGAACCTCAGTCCCCTCCCGATGTGAGCGTGCCGGGCATCGACACGAGCGCTCTCACGCCACGCGAGAAGAAGGAGTGGAGCTCGTACGTGAGCGAGTTTCTCTCCCCCTGCTCCGACACCCCAGTGCCGATCGCGCAATGCGTTCAAGAGAAGCGCAGCTGCAGCAAGTGCTTTCCTGCGGCCAAGTTCTTGCTCAAAGGCGTTCGCGACGGACAGTCGCGCGAGCAGATCGAAAAAAACTACAAGAACCGCTTCGACGCCGAACGCATCAAGAACGTGCCGATCGACGGCTCGCCGGCAAAAGGCCCGGAGAGCGCGGCGGTCACCATCGTCGAGTTCGCCGATTTCGAGTGCCCGTTCTGCTCGATGATCTCGCCCCAGCTCGAGAAAGCGTGGGCCGATCGCAAGACCCAGATTCGTTTCGTCTTCAAGTTTTTCCCCCTTCAGAGCCATGCGCACGGAGAGCTCGCGGCGCGTGCGGGCATTGCGGCGATCAACCAAGGGAAATTCTGGGAGATGCACGACAAGATGTTCGCCAACCGCGAGCACCTGGAGCAGAGCGATCTCGACGCCTACGCCAAAGAGCTGGGCATGGACGTGCAGAAACTTCACGCCGACATGCAGTCGAAAGAGACCGCCGACCGGCTTGCGCGCGACAAGAAGGTCGGTGAGACGCTCGACGTGAAAGGAACGCCCACCATTTACATCAATGGGCGCGACTACAATCCGCAGAACGATCTGAACGACTGGCTCAATTTGGAGCTCGGCGGGGCGCCGCCCGCCCCCTCTTCACGGCCAGCCCCCCCCCCCGGCCAGGC
>OBEQ012020855.1_pt1 | contig 15747 bp, 1 predicted proteins | sample 1670901 | NCBI WGS metagenome assembly OBEQ01 (sample SAMEA104232315, study PRJEB22302) | groundwater metagenome | biome: forest; feature: aquifer; material: groundwater | place: USA | collected 2011-08-07 | depth 5.4 m | reverse complement strand
TCGAGACCCCACCCCCTACCAGGGCCGGCTCACGCTCACAGCCCGGGTCGAGCAACTGAACCACCAGCGGTGGGTCGTCCTGGAAGTGGAGGACAACGGCGTCGGCATGAGCCCACAAGAGCAGACGCAGTTGTTCATCCCATTCTTCACCACAAAGGCCACGGCGGAGAAAGGGACCGGCCTGGGCCTCTTCATCATCAAACGCATCATCGAACAGCATGGCGGGACCATCACCGCCGCCTCGACCTACGGCGTCGGCACCACCTTCACCATGCGCCTACCGGTGACGGAATAATTCTGTGTCATCTCAAGAGAGCGCAATTTTCCATCATTTTTAAACAGTTTAGCAATGGCAATAAGAGATGAGTTAGTATTATATAATGTTATATATTTTCTTGCAATCTCTCCACGGCATCAGGTATACTGACTATGGGTTATAATACAGCATTGGCGATGGGCTCCCCATAGTGGCAAAGCTGATCAATAATCGTCTGGCATCCCAAGCGGAGGAATCATCCCCACGCAAGGTGGGGGGGGTCCGCCCAAGCTTTTATAAGCGCCCGTCTTTCCTGACCTGCCGAAGCCGGCGGTATCAGCCTTGGTTTCGACGACTTGCCTGTATTGTCCTGACGACCTTCTCAATCACCGATCTTGCCTGGGCCTCGCCTTCTCAACTCCGCGGCCGGGCGACTGGAGAGACGTTCGTGCTTGCCGAGTTAGGCGGCGAGCTCTCCGGAAAGCCCATTCCGCAAGGCCTCGCCCGTGAAATCAATCAACTCGTCGAGGATCTGGCAATCGCCTCGGCAGGTTGGCAAGGCTCGAGGCTCGAGTCAGTTAGCTCCCCACCCTTACCAAGCCATTTCCCAAAGAGTGAGACTTCTGCGCTAGACAGCGTACGCGCGCCTTCGTCCACCCGCATCTCCGCGGCTGATCGTCGCCCTGGTTCGACGGGTGCCGCCTCGGTCGAGATGCCACCCCCGGATACTTTAGCGGGTTTGGAAGAAGGGTGGTTCGGACGTTTTCGCGCAGCACTCTCCAATGTGCTGAGATGGCGAAAGCGCGGTCCGCAAACCCAGCCAGAGCATCCCAATCAGCTGGCCCTCCCGACGCCGGAAGCGCCGGTGCCATTGGACCGGCGTCAGGTGGCCCAACGATTACGGGAACTCTATGGGCGAGTACGGGCTTCATCCAATCTGGGAATGATGAGCGCGCCGGGCAACCGCCCTGGCATGTTCCAGGGGCCGCGAGGAAGTCCGTCGGCCCCCGAGCTCCCACTCCCGATCCCCTTGGAGATGGTTCAGGCCTCCGAATCGCCTCAGGAGCAAGCCCTCAAGATTCTTAGGCATATGCGGCAGATGATGGACGGTACGGACGAGAAAGTGGTGCGGGATATCCATCGGGCCGTTGACAATGCGCGAGACACGGTGACGACGATGGCCTTGGATCAGTTCACGAACATCAGCGATGGGGAGCTGATGGCGCTCCTGACCGATCGTTATCAGACAGAGTTCCAGGCCGAGCTGGAGCGCCTCGCCCGCGAGCAGCTCGACCATATGCAGCGGTTCCATCAGCCGACGCCGTTAGAGCAAGCTTTAGAAGTTGACCCGGCTATAGAGCGACGCCACGGTCGATTGCCTCGGTACCTGAAATGGCTCTTGACCCATCACCCCGATTTGGAACGAGATCCTCAAATTCTTGGCTTGCTGCGCACGATCGAACAACGCCTTTGGCCCGCGCCCCCGCCCACGCCGGTCGATTTGCAGGATTATGCACAAGAAGCGTTCACAAAATCCCTTTACCTCAATCCCGAGATTGCCGTGCGGGTGTTGCGGGCTGTAGCGCGTGATCGGACCGCTGGCCGGCTTGACCGCGAGGCCGTGCGGGCCGAGCTTGAAACCGAGCTCCGCCAGCGTGGGGCGCTGCCGGCCACGACGGTTGAGGAACCACCGCCTCACGCTGTGACGGGAGACACCCAGCGTACTCTCCAAGCGGAGGTGGAGCAGCTCCAGCAGCAACGCGAGCAATACCGAGAGGATGTGGAACGCCTGGGATCCGACCGGCAACGCCTGCAGATGGATCTGGCGAAGCTCTCCGAAGAGCGGGATGCGGTGGCTGCGGAGATCGGCCGCCTTGGGGATGTCGTCCAGCGCGCCCAGCGCGAGACAGCCAACATTAAAGCGCAACATGGGGCGGTTGAGGCAACTCTGGAGCAGGCGCAGCAGGAGTTGGCCGAAACCCAGGCGCACCGTGGTGAGGTGGAAACGGCGCTGACCACCGCGCAACGGCGCCTCGTCACTCTTCAGGCCGATGCCTCCGAGCGCCAGACCGCCATCGATGAGGTCCGCCAGCGTGCGGAGGCGGTTGAGCAGCGCCTCGCTCATTTACACACAACCCACCGTGAACTGGAGCGGACGCTCGCAGAAGCGGTTGCTCGCAAACAGGCCTTGGACCGCGAGATCGAGCAGCTCACCGCCAGGCGGGACGCGCTGCGAAAGGCCGTCGAGGGTCTTTCAGAACAGCATGACACCGTTGAGCACCACACCTCCGAACTCTCGCAGGCCAACGAGCGGTTGGACCGCGCCGAGAGCGAGGTACGATCGCTCCAAAAGGCGCGGGATCGACTTCAAGAGGAACGCCAAGTTGCCCAACATGATCGTGACCAGGCGAGCTCAGCCCTCGACGCCGCGACTGGGGAAAACCGGCGTTTGCAAGAACGACTTGCTGAAGTTCAGCGGGAGTTGCAAGCAGCCCGGGCACAAGAGGTCGCGTTACAACGGCAGGTTGAAGCGGCTCAGGCGGTGGCGAGTCATGCTCAACAGCAAGGACGACAGGCGTTGCAGGACGCCGAGCGGAAGCTTTTGGAGGCCAACGCCCTCCAGCGCGAGCTTGCGAGCCGCCGCGAGGAGATGGGACGACAGCTTGTAGCAGTTCAGGTGGAACATCGTCGGCTCACCGAGGAAATCGGGGCCCAGCGGCGTCTTCACGAGTCGCTCGGAGAAGCCATTGCTGAGGCACGCGGGCAGCGCGTTGCCGAGACCCGGCACGGCCTCATGGAAGTCAACGCCCTGATCGCTGAGCAACAGCGTCGGATCCAAGAGCTTCAGGAAGCCCTTCAGGAGCTTCGGCTCAGTTGGTATGAGGCCCGCCAGTCTAAGGAGGAGACTGTTGAAGGAACCTTAACGGCGACGATCCAAGGCGTGGAAGGTCAGCTCCAACGTATCAAAGACGATTTGGCCAAGGCGATGGAGCGCCGGAGCCATTATGAAACCAATCTCAGCGTGCTCCCGGAAGCCGGGTTGGAGGAGACGCATCAAATCTTGGCGCTGGAAGCGTTCGGCGAGGCCCAGTTACCCTACCGGCAAGCGCGAGCGCAGATTGTACGGCTGACGCATGATGAGGAGGCGCATTGGGTGGATAACGTGTATGGGTTGGTCGTCAGATCCTCAGCGGTTCCTCTCATCGGAGCCCTCGCGGGATTGGCGATCGGCGGGGCCCTGTTGTTGTGGGTGCTTCTGTCCCATCCAGAATGGTATCACCAGGCTTGGTCCTGGGACACGACGAATTACACGTGGGACGAGAAGACGGCGCGGTTTATCCCAGGGAAGAGTTACCTGCCGATGTCCTACGTGATTTTGCCAGGCATAGGGATCGGCATGCCCCTGCTAGGGGCTGGTGTGGCTATCCCCATCACGTACTACGTGATCCAACCCCTGGTGAATTACACGCGTCTCTTGCGGAAACGGTCCCGATTCCCCGATACGTATCGCCTTCTCATGGAAGTGATCAACACCAAGGACGATGTCACGGTTGAAGCTTCCAGGGAAGTTGCTGCGGCGTTTTCTCACATGGACGATGATTTGTTGGAGCCGATCCTGCGTTACTGGTACGACCATAACCAACAGGAAAAGATTCAGCAGCTTGCAGGCCAAGCGAGGGAGGCAAAACTCACAGTTCCCCTCCTTACCTATTACGATGCCAAGGTGGCGGCGATCCAGCATGTTGGATTGCACGACGACGCTGAGCAAATAGATCAAGCAGTGGAACGCGCCAGGACTTGGCTTACGGAGCAGGACCGGCACCATCGGAACTTCATGCCACTTCTGAGCGAGGTCCTGCCGACGTTTGCCAAGTATGCTGAAGGCAGCAAGGATTTCATCTATCTTGTGGGTTACTGCACCACCACGAACTCGGATTTAACAATACGAGTTTGGGAAGGTGGAGCGCCTGCGGTGAATCAGTTTATCGAGGATCTTGCGGAAGAACGTCGCACGCGGCTGGCACTAAGGGAGAAGTTCGGGCCGGCATTCGATAAGGCCTTCGGATCGCTCTGGGATTTTCTGACGGCGGTGCCGGATTTCGCCCAGCGATATCACATTCTTCGGGAACTCCTCCCCAAGATTGCGGAGATCTCCAGAAACGGCGAAGATCTCCTCGGGTGGGTTCGGCTTCTCATCAAGCGGGTTCCTCCGCACCAGTGGTCGGGCCAGTTGTCGCGCTACTCCTCGTATCAGTATGGATCTCCCCACCAGCCGCCGGCCCGGTCCCCAGCGATCGTTTCCATCTTTGAACAGTATCGTGAGACCTGGCGGGTCGTGAGGCAAGCTTTTGATCGCATAGCCCCGAGCGGTCAGGATCGCAATCGCTTGGAAGAGGCTTTTGACGCTCTCAGTCCTCGGTTGAACGAGCTCATCTGGGAGCAAGAAGTGCAATATGTAACGGCTATCGTGCCGGAGGTCGTCATGACCTCCCGATCCGTAGATGAATGTTGCGCTCGGCTGAAGAGCCTCGCCGCCCTAGACAACCAACTCTGGAAGTCCGGCAAAGACCGCATGCTGCAGTTCGTCAAGGACACGATGAGTTATGAGCATGCGGTTGAAGATGCGTTGCGCGAAGCCCGCGTACCCCCGGCAAGGATACCGGAGTGTGTGCAAGCCTGCCAGCAGTTGGCTGGCCGGGCTGGATCGCACAACGTCAATCCGTTAACGACGCTGAAGGATGTGTTGCCCAGCGTGGCCAAAACCGCACGGGATCCCGATCAGTTCCTCTACTGGCTCGGGCAACTGGAGACCCTGCCGGCCCAGACCTGGAGGGGTGGAGGCCAGACCGTCCTGCAGGCGTTTGACGCCCAGTGGGGGTTGGCGCAGGCCCGGGACCGGATCGCCGCTGAGCTGGGGACGACGCCTGCGCAGCGCGAGGCAATCATCCAGCAGGTGAACGTCCTCTATCAGCGTTTGGGAACGACCTATCCCGGTGTTGCCACAACGCTGAAAGATGCGATCCTGACGGTTCGCCGTACCAGCTCCTCCGCCGAGGATTTTCAGGCACAGTTCGAAGCGCTCGGGACGCTTGGGGACGGTGTTTGGAGCGACCCCCAGGCGGTCGTCAGCGCCCACACGGCGCTGCGGGGGTACGAACAGATAAAAGAACAGGTGGCAGTCAGGATCGGTCGTGCCCGGAACGGTCAGGGAGCAGTCCGACAGGCGATCGCGTCGCTTGAACGGGATATGGACCGACGACGGTTGACCGCCATCAACCTGCGGCGACGCGTCATCGAAAAGTTGGCAGAGGCGGCGCGGGACCCGAAGGCATTCGTGTTCTGGACGGAGAATTTAGGACGGCTCGGATCAGGGTTATTCGACGTTGTGGCGCGCGATTTCGACGTGGTCCTAGCGCTTTGGCAGGAGGAACCCGGTCGGGATTGGATCCACTTTTGCGATGCTTGTGTCCTCTACCAGCAAACCTACCACGAGTTGGTGGCGATGACGCCGCACCTTGTGAAAACGCTCACCGAGCCAGGTGTTTCGCTTGCGGCCCGCGTAGAACAGGCCAGGGCCCATCTCTTCGAGCAGAAGTTGGCCAAGCTGGGGGTGCCGTCCCACCTCGTCAACCTCCGCGAGCCGGTCCAGCCGGACGATTTGATCAAGGTGGCGGGTGGCGAAGGCGTCGTGCGCAGCCGGTTACAACTTAAACCCGTCCAGGCCACGATGGAAAAAATGGGACAGGATGGTCTCTGGACCTACTACGAGAGCGCTCAACCCACCTACTACCAGCAATTCTGGAGTGAACTGGCGGGCTTCCCACGCGACTTCCGGGAGCCAGGGGAGAAGTTTCGGATCGCCTATGATGCCAGGGCCCCCACCTCGCCGCTCGTGCCGAGCGATCTCCTCCCGATTCGGGATCCCGTTGATGCCCTCGCCACCGTCCTGACCGATTTGCAACGCTACTGGCCCAGCCTGTATGACAACGCTATCTCGGCCAAACGCGAGCTGATCGGGACCAGGACCCCGCGAGAGTATGTGACGGCCGAGACGGTCGATCCCATTGCCAGACGCTTGCTGGCCATGTACCCCTCTTGGAGCGCGATTCCGTGGGAGGAGCGGGTCACGGCCATGGTGATTTTACTCCAGGTCGTGGCGGCGCAGGAACTCTCGCCGTTGCGGGCGCGCCTCTTCGCGCAGCGGGACGAGTTCGTCCGCTGGCGTCTGTCTGCTCGGTATTGGGAGAGCGTGAAAGAGCAGCTCCGCAACCATCCGAAGAGCTTGAAGCCCGGCTCACGGGCGTACAAGGGTGTCCTTGACGCGATCAACCAGCGCATTGCCCGGGCGGCCGGCGAGACCGGCGCCGGTCGGGAGGGGTTGCTCCAGTTCTACCTCTCCGGCGGGACATTCGTGGATTACTTCAAGGGAGAATGCAGTGCTGACTGTACCAAAGGAGATGGCTTGAAGTTCCAGGAGACCATGTCCTGGGCGGCGGACCCGGCCTTCCTTCTGTTTAAGATCATGGAGAACGGCAAGTGGGTTGGGAACATCTACTCTGCCATCTTCAAAGATGCCAATGGTAAGACCTTCCTCTTCCTGGACAGCGTGCAGATCAAGATCGGCCACACCTTGGACGCCGGGGCGCGGGAGAGCTACCGCAAGACCTTTGCTGAGGGTTTCGAGAACGCCCTCCTGGCCTACCTGGGTAATGCCGGTTTCGACTACCTGGTGGTGGCCGGCGACCCTTCCACGCGGGACAAGATCCGCAGCCTTATGCAACAAACCAGTACCCGGCTCGGTGGGACGTCGGAGACGATCCAAGCCCATAAGGTCGGTGGGTTGGGCTATCTCAAGGAATTCGGGTTCTCCTCGGAATACATCCAGGGAACCGGCACCATTGCTTCAGGGACCATGACTATCTCTGGCACCAAAGTCTCCGTGCCGAGGGTGGATCGGGAGCTCCAGCGCAAACAGCAGGAACTGCAAGAGTTGCTTGATGTCGTGGTCCGCATGGAGGGACAGCAGCGGCAGCTCGAGGCACGGTTGATACCGGTCAAGGCGGAGTTCCAAGAGTTGCAAGCCGGGTACAACCGGGCGCGCTTGGCTGGCCGGACCGCGGTGTTGGCTGTGCTGCGCAAGCCGTTGGCCCAGAAGCGGACAGATGCTGAGAAGTTGGAGGATGAGGTCCGAGAAACGTTAGCGATCTTGAATGTTCGCAAAGAACACGCAGCTCGGCTGAGTGGGGAGCTTGATCAACTCCAAGGCAAGGGAGGGCAGTCGGCTGGCCTTGAGGAAGAGGCGTCTCAGCCAAGCCAAAGGGTGCTTACCGGCCTATTCGCCGGTGCTGGCTTACTGAGCTCGCCGAGCATCGCCCACGCCCAATCAATCGGCCAGGATCCCTTAGAGCTGTTGTTACTGCCACTGATCATCGTGATGGGAGGACTCGCAGGGGTTGCTTTCCTCTGGGAATTCTGGCGTTGGGTCACAGGTTCTCGAGAGCAAGAGGAGCGTTTTTCCGAATGGCAGGCTTCTTGGCGGGCTCGCCTGGAGCAATACCGGTTGCCAGCCGACGTGGAAGCGCTCCTGGAAGGTGCTCTGGCCCGGGTACCACAAGAAGCCAAGGTTGGGCTTCCTTCGACGTTCCGTCTCTCCATACCGCTCAATGTCGGCATCCGACGAGATCGTGCGGTGGAGGTGCTCCGCACCGTCCTCACGGCACTTCAGCAGCATAAGACCGTCATGGCGTTTCTTGAGAGGCAGCCGTATTACGCTGATTTTAAAGCGCGTACCACCGAATTAGGCCTGCGTCATGATTTTGATGAACCAGGAATGAAGCGAGTCTTTACAGCAGGATCGGCGAACATGAAACTTGCCATTTCTTCCCGTGGCCCAGAGGACATTATCCGTGGCGAAATTAGCGCTGATTGTACCGCCTTGTCGGCCTCCTCGTTTTACAACACGATTCCCCAGTTTCTCTTGGATCCCGGGTTCTTGAACTTCAAAGTTATTCAGGATGGCCGATGGGTCGGGAACCTCTACCTGCTGGTGGCGGAACAGGAGGGAAGGCCGGTCCTCATCATTGACGCAGTGCAGCTTCCTCCCTGGCGAAGAACTTGGCCGATCCATGTCGAGGAGCTTGCCGATTTAGCTGTTGGTGAGGTCGTAGCTTATGCCAAAGAAGTAGGTTTTCAAGCAGTCTACATGAGCCGCTTCACGTCAAACTTCGACCAGCTCGTTAAGCATTTCAAACAGCATCCACCAGTCCCGACCACAATCGAGAAGGTTGGCGGATTTGAGCATCTCAAAGCCTTAGGTTTTTGGGATCCAACCGCCAGCCGCAACGAGTACTTGGAGACTTTTAGCCCTGCTTGGAACCAGGCGCTGCCCAGCAAGGTCGATCCCAACGAACCAAAGCAGACCCTGCTCCTTCGTCCCATCTGGCAACAGGAAGCGCCACAAGGCGAGCTGCAGGAAGCCGGTTTGGAGGAGAGAGGTTTGACGACCAGAAGCCGCGGCTTCACGCCGAGTTGGCGCACAGCGCTCATTGCCGGCTGGCTCGCCGCGGCCACGATGCTGCCAGCGTTCGGTCAACGGGCAGAGGCCGGCCCACCGCAGCGACCGCAGGCGGCCTTGACCATGGCTGCGCAAGCTCCCCGTGCCCCGCCCATCCAGTTGGCGCAAGCGCCGGCCCCTCCCCTGCAGCAGCGCCAGGCTGCGGCGCAACGGTCGGAAACCCAGTCCTCATTCAATCTGCAGGCGGCTACTCAGCAGCTCACCACGGCTCCCTACTCCAAGAAGATTCGCCCGGCCCAAGCGGCTCGCCGGGGAGGCCGGATCCATGCCCTCGTTGCTCTACGCTGGAATCTTCAATGGGCCGGCTACCTGAAACCTTGGTCCGGTTACGGCGATCTCAAAGCGCTAACCCCTCAGCAATTTGAACAGGCCCTGAGCCGGGAGATCGCGCCTGCTTTCAAGCGGTACCAAGCGGACCATGAGAAGCAGTCGGCACTTTCCAAAGCCGACCGGGAGATCCAACGGATCCTCAGGACCGGGAAGATGTCGTTTAAACCGTTCGCCCCAGGGAAGGCGCAGGTTGGCAAACCCTCGGAACAGCCCGGCGTCCACCCTCCCGTGTCAAAAGCGCCAGGGCCGCCGACCGTCTCGGCGCAAGCGGAAGCCACCAAGCGGCAAGCCGAACTAAAACGGCTTGATGCGGAACGAGCCAAGCAGGAATCGGCCTTGAAACACCTCCAGGAGGAGCGCCAGAAATCGCAGGGCGACGTCGAGCGTCTGCGGAAGGAGCAACAAGAACTTGCCACGAAGGTTCAGGCGCTCAAAGAGGATGCGGAACGCCTCAGGCAAGAGGCTCGGAAGCCCGTCGGCAAGGCCGAGGAGCGCACCCAGACGCTTCAACGTCAGGTTGAGCAACTGGAAACGAGGAAGCGCCAAGCGGAGCAAGGAGTTAACGAACTTGAAGCCAGACGAGCAGCCGCCCAACAGGATCTCAAGCACCTTGGAGAAGAGCAGGCTCGCCTACGCGAGGCGCTCGCCCAGGCCAAAGAAGGTGCTGAGCGCGCCCAGACGGAGCGCCAGCGGTTGCAACAAGGGCTCGGCCCGCTAGAGCAGCAACATCAGCAGAAGGCAGAAGAGCTGCGGAAGCTTGAAACGCAGCATCAGACCCTCAGTCAGGACATCCGGGATCTCCAGCGGCAAAAGCGGCAACTGGGGCAAGACCTCCAAACCCTCCGACAGCAGCTTGAGGATCTCCAGCGGAGGTTGGCCGCAGCCGGTAAGAAAGCCGAACTCCCCCTATGGAAACAGCCCAAGGCGGTCCTCGTAGGACTGTTCTTCCTGACGCTGTCCGGTGTCGGAGGGTTCTTGGCCGGGACCTGGTATCAGCGGCGGCGCATGCGGGCCAGGGCAGAGGCGCTCGAAGCGCAAGTGCAAGCGTTGCAACAACAGGTGGCCGAGGCCCAAGCCGCCGCTGGGTCTCCGCCTCCCCCATCCGAACCCCCGTCGCTCGTCGAGATACCCGAGGCGTTACGAGCCCAAGCGAGGGCGGCCGGTGCCGGGGTTCAGGCCGTCCACGCGGACCCAGAGCGGCTCGCGGAGTCAATGGTCAGCTACCTCCTGATCCCCAGTCCGACTGGTGACGAGGATCCGATGCGAGAGCAGCTCAAGGAGGAGTTGCGACAGTTGTTTGGCGAAGATCAGGCGGTGTTGCTCGACCGTTCCGATCGGCCGAAAAACCTCGTCGTGGAGATCAACGCCACCCCTGGGTACGAGCACCTGCCACCAATTGGCTTCGATGCGCACACGGATGTCAACACGCCTGATCCGAATCCCACCGTTGACACGGAGGCGCGCCGCATCATCCAGCAGGGCATTGACGACAAGGCGGCGATCGCCGCAATGATAGAGGCCGTGCGCACGCTGCGCGAGCGCGGGGTCCCCCATCGGCGCATTCGGCTCTTCTTCACGGCGGAGGAGGAGCATGGATTCCATGGAGCTCGGTGGATCGTCGAGAATCGTCCGGACCTGCTGCGTGACCTGCACCTGTTGTTGCCCATTGATGGCCCGCTGGAGGCCGGTAATCCTTGCGCGGTCAAATGGCTGAACCTCGGGCGGGGCGATCCCCGAGCGCAGGTTGTCCTTGAGGCTGGCCGGAGCATTGGGGGAGGCCGCGACCCCATCGAATTCACTTTCAGCTTGGGGAACGAGCGCGAGTATGCCCGGGTAACCACTCTACCGGTTGTCCATCTTCGGGCGAATTACGAAGCCATGCACTCGCGGCATGAGAACATCGATGCCCGCTATCTGACTGTCCTTGCGGACTGGCTGGTGGAAATCGTCCTCCAGCTTGATCAGGCCACGGTGGGGCCCCAGGTACCACCGCCCGCTGCGTCGCCGACCCTTGATGCAGCAATTCATCAGGAGGAAGCCAGGCTTCGGGCGTTGGCGGAGGAGCGTGAGCGCTTGGAGAGAATCCTTACAGAGCTTCGCGCCGAAGCTGAGCGGGCACAACGGGCGGCTGAGGCGGCCCGTCAAGATCAGGCGCGCGTTCTCGAAGAACAGGTGACAGCCCAATCAGAGTTGGACGCGGCCCAAACGCAGCTTGAGATGGCAAGGCAGGCGACCCAGCGGGAAGCCGAAGAAGCTGAGCAACAGCGACAAGCTTTACAGGCCGAGGTAGATATGCTCGAACGCTCGCGGCAAGAGCGTCAACGGGAACTCGGCACATTGCAGCAGCAAGTGGAGGACGCCAGCCAGCGTCTGGCGGCAACTCAAACTGCCGCCAGCGAGCTGGAGACGCAGCAGGCCGAAACGGCCAGTGCGTTGGGCCGTTTGCGCCAGGAAGCCGAGGCGGCCGAGGGGCGGATCGGAGAACTCGGGCGCGAGCGAGACACCCTGCAACGTGAGATCGGACAACTCCGCGAAGAGACATCGCGCCTGCAAGGCCTGGCTCGGCAAGCCGAGGAAGCTGTCGCGCAGATTGAAAAAGGGCAGGCGCGCCTCCAGACTGAGGCGGTGGCTGAGCAGGAGCGGCGAGCCCACGAGACGGCCGAGCGGCTCCTCGAAACTCGCCGGGAGCTGGCCACGACAGAGCTCACGTTGCAGGAAACTCGACAGCGGGTCGTCGAGGCGCAACTCGAGCTTGAGCAGACGCGCCAATCGCTTGAAACGATGACCCGCCAGCGAGACGACATGGGGGCGGCGGGCGATGCCGCCCAGGCGCGCCTGACGCAGGAAATCGGCAACTTGGCGGCGCGCCGGAGCGAACTCGCCCGCGAGGTCGAACAAACCCAGCGGCGGCTGACGGAGGCGCAGGCGGCATTACACGCCGTGCGAGGGGATGTCCAGTCCCTGGAAATGCAGCGGGCCGAACTTGCGGTCTCGCTGCCGACATTGGAGCAAGACCGCCAGCGCTTGGCACAGGAAGTCGCCGCCCTCCGTCGGGAGCGGGACGAGTTGCAAACAGCCGTCCGGGAGCTCCGTGAGACGGAGGTGGCGGAGCAGGCTGTTGAGCGAGAAGAGGTCGAGCGCCTCATGGTAGCGATCACCCAGCTTGGGCCGCAGATCGAGCGAAACCGAGAGCTGGCGGCCAGGGGCGCCATGACCTCGGACATGGAGTATGTCGTCGCGGTCCCAAATGAGCCGGTGCGATGGGTCGCCTACCGTGATGGGCGCTGGGGCGTGTATGAACAAGGCCATCGAACTGCCGATTCCATTGTTGATCGCCGAGGGCGTCCCGTAACGGATCCGCAGCTTGTGTTGCATGAGGCGACCGTGCTCCTCTCAAATGGCCGGCGGGAGCCGCTCTTCCACGTGCTTCGGATGCCTCCGGTACCGCGCGGGTTTTCGGTGGCGGAAGCGGGCGGTTTCCTCATGCTACGTGGCAACGAGGTCTTCGGAGAAGTCTTTCCGTATAAGGGGTTCATAGCGCCCAGGTTCTTTGTGCACCCGGGGGATGAGGTACTTGCGCAGAAACAGATCCGGCCAAGCCAGCTCCTCCCCAACCATTACGAGGCGGCGAAGGCCATTCATCCTGGCTCCCGCCTCCTCTTGGGGTGGCACTCCCATCCCGAAGGGGCTCCCGAATTGGGCCGAGACGACGAAGAGGCGATCAGGCAAGCCTACGTGGAGCGTCATTACGAGTTGGTCTTCTCGCCGCAGGGCGTCGCCTTATGGCGGTACTGGCTTGAGGGTGATCAGCTCCAGAAGATCCGGATCTTCACGGCCCGGTCCGCTCAACAGTGGCAGCGGGATCTGCTTGGCGAGCTTGGCGGGCAACGCGCCGGGTTGGAAGAATCGCCGCTCCGGCGATTCCTGCAGCGAGTCGGGAACGCGTTCGGCGGAGGACAGCCCGCTCAACCAGCGATCGATCGACGAGCCGTGGCTCGTCGCTTGGCCGATGAGCTCAGGTTTGATGGCCGACGCGAGGCGGCGACCCAGGAGCTGATCCAGTTAGGCGGGATCGAGACGGTGGATGCCCTCCTACCGCGGCTGCTCGATCCTGACCCGAACATCCGCGTGGCGACGGCCAGGACATTGATCGCCATCGGCGAGAGCGCTGACGCATTTTCCGAATCCCTGCTGACACCGTTCCTGGCGACGTTCGGACGAGACCAGGGCCAAGTTTTCTTAAAGGCGGTCTTCGTGGGCAGCGTGGTCGAACGCATCGGTCTTCCCAACCTCTCGCCGGCGACGCTCCGAGCGTTGGTGCCCCATGTGCTCCAGTATTTCCCGCTGGTCGGTGATCCTTACCACCCCATTCTGACCGGCCTGCGGCAAGTCAACGCGATCACAGACCAACAGGCCAACCGGGCGATCGAAGCTCGGGGCAATCGTTTCGGCTTCCCGTCCTTCCAGGAAGGGGACGTGTTAGTCACCTATCTAGGGTATCCGATCTTCAAGGGGATGGACGTGACGGTTACCACCATGCAAGAGACGAGGGCCAAGGAGCAAGGCCTGCCCCTCATGGCATTCGATGTGTGGGATGAGGACTACGAACGGCACGGCGACGGCTACACGCTCGCCACGGCGCAGGGGCCGGGCCCGATGGGACCTCAGGAATTCCTCTGGGTGCTGTTGGGAGAACGGCTCCCGGCCGAGTATCTGCGGGACGCTGCTATTCGCCAGCGGATTGAGAGTAATCGCTCGGTCGTTTGGAAGATCAATGAAATTCCGTACCTGCGCCCCGTCTTCAACGTGGAAGGCCTTGACGTGGTGCCGGTCGGGGTGAGCGTCACCGGAGATCGGGCTTTCTACCAGGATCTTGGGAGCGGCTTGATGATCGCCTGTTGCGTCCAGTTCCAGCAGGCCGAGCGGAACGTTCGGGCCTACCGCGAGTCGTTCCAAGACATGCGCGATACCATCCTGCCGTATCGGGAGTCGCTCGATAGCGTAGCGCGGGCCATCAATGAAATCCGTGTTTATGACTCTGCGCGACACCAAGCGTATTTCACCGCCAGCGACGCCCCGCCGCTTCATCGGTTGGGCGGCGCGGCCCTCACCGAGGTGGGGAAACGATGGCTGACCGAGGAGTTTGGCATCCCCTTCCATCGGTTGCAGTTCCTCATCATGCTTGACGAGATCGCCCGCTTAGTCGATCTGAATGCCCTGGGCCATGTTCGCGATCAGCTCAAGCAGCGCCCCACCGGTTCAGCCAGCGCGACAGCCCCGGTTTCTGACGAGCCCGCGGCAAGCCACCGACGGGCCATTGCGAAGGCATTCCTGCACGGACCGCTTCCGATCCGGCGTGGACCGTTGCCGCCAGGACCGTTCCCATTAGGGCGGCCGCCGTTTGGAATCCCTCCGCCCGACCGACGGGGAGGATTGGAGGAACAGCGTCTGGCGGCGGACCCGGCCTCGCGCCAGCGGGCGATCGATCGACTCACAGAGATCGGCCGTCCAGCTGTGCCCGTTCTTTTGAGTGTGTTGGGGGCGGACAACCCTGGAATTCGGGCTGGCGCGGCTGAAACGCTTGCCCGCATCGGCGATATCCGGGTCCTTCAAATGGTCCAGCGTGCCTCGCGTCAACACCCGACCGATACGTCCTTGGTTGAAGCGGCGGCGCGGCTGGAATGGCTGGGCAGCCAGCGCGCGTCTGGGCAAGCGGCCCAAGCACCCTCTCCCGCATTCCCGGATCCGTTCAGCGAAGCCCTGTTTGTCTTAAACACGAGCGGCCAAGTGATGTTGACCGAACCCGCCTCACACGCGGTGCCCGTCCTATCCGTGGTGGAATCCCGGCTCATTATCGAGATCGACGCCGCCACGGTGATCGGCACCGAGATGGGTTACCCACAGATGCGTGGCTATGGGTTTGGACAAATGTTGACCACGTTGGCCCAAGCCGCGGACGCGGAGGGATTACGGTCCGCATTGACGGTGCGCCTGATCAACACGAATCCCGAACTGCATGCCCTCGCAATTGCGAACGCCTTGGAGTTGTCAGATACCTTGAACGATCTTGTGGAGGTTGTGGATGTCTCGGCCCCGCAAGCCGTATCCTCAACCATCGCGGATCTCTTGACCTCTGGATCCATCCGCGTCGTTCTGGAAGGCCACGAACCCCTTTGGGGGCGGGCCGACGTCGTCGTGCGCAGGCCGCAGCAGGGACAAATCGTTTCCATGGCCGGCCTCTTGGTGGCGGCGCTGGCCATCGCCCCAAGGTACTACGACAGTCTCTCTGCGTTCGTCAAACGCCATGTGCAACCCCTCGGAGCTGCCGACGGACAAATTGTCTTACTGCCGGTTCCAACAAGTGCTCTGTCGCCAACCTACTTGCAGAACCTCGAAGCAACCAACCGTCGCCTCCGGCAAATGGTGTAATCCTGCTCCCTTGAATTGAATCTTCCGCCCCGCTGGGGCGGGGCTCCGTGAGGGGCCTGTTCCGCGCCCCCTCGCTGTCGCTCGGGGCCGCTCCTCCACTCGCTCGGTCGCTCGCTCAGTTGCCCCGCTAGGCCGCGGGGCGGCGCGGCTGGGCCGC
>OBEQ010852663.1_pt1 | contig 15748 bp, 7 predicted proteins | sample 1670901 | NCBI WGS metagenome assembly OBEQ01 (sample SAMEA104232315, study PRJEB22302) | groundwater metagenome | biome: forest; feature: aquifer; material: groundwater | place: USA | collected 2011-08-07 | depth 5.4 m | reverse complement strand
TACCAGAAGAATTTCTGTTTCTCGATGGCATTGTATTTCGGATGTTGGCGGTCTCCTTAGAGGCTCGCTACCAAAGCGCAGCGGAATTACGGGATGACCTTAATGCCGCACTTAAAGTGCTTGGCGATAAGGGGAGTTTACCCTGCATCATGCCAAGCAATAGTTCTATCAATTCACTCTCTATTGAGCCAGAAAAATTCCCTGCCGAGGAGCTGGAATACGATGCTGACTTCGAGACGCAAGCGCGCAACGCCGATGCGGTAGAAACTGTTATTCATACGTCAGAGCGATTGTTATCAGCAGGCGAGCCATCAGCAAAAAAACAACCTGGTTCAACTAAATTTTTATACGCCACCGCGTGCGCCACCGCATTAGTGGCTGTCACCAGTTACTTTTTTTATATTAAAAATAATGATCATCTTGATTACCAACCGGTAGTCGCTGCAGCTGGCGCGGAGCAGATTATCGCACCGCAAGCAGCCGCTGCTATCGACAGTGCCAGCCTGCCACTCAAACTGAACATTAAACCCTTGTACGCGTCGATTGTGGAGCAAAACTCTGCGCGTGTTATAGCGCCAAGCGAGAGCCTCGCTGCTGGCAACTATCAATTGATTTTGCAATGCCCTGGCTATTATTCACAATCTTTGCAATATACTCATCCCTCACAAGAAGCATCGGAGGTTAGCCTCCAATTAATTAAATTTCCTAGCGCGTCTGAGTTTGCTGCTTATCAAAAGATGATGCAGACCAACAGTTTTGAACAGGCATTGGTGTTTTTAAAAAATTACCCGAGTAGCCCGTTTGCCTACATTGCCGGCGTGATCGCTAAACCTGTGCCTGATGTCGCAGCAGTGTTAGCCATTGCACAACAGGGTGACCCTGTCGCGCAATTTTCGTTGGGCGAGTTATACGACAGTGATGTTCCCAACCTCAAAAATAGTGCGCAAGCACTCGTGTGGTCGCAAAAAGCCAGCGCGCAGCAATACCCGATGGCATGGGTGCAATATGCACTTTTTATCCTGGAAAATAGTCCCTCAACCGCAGATCAAGAAAACGCCTTAGCCCTGCTTACCGCCGCAGCCAATGAAGGTTTTTATATCGCGCAAACTCTGTTGGGTGAGATCTATTTTAAGGGTGAGTTAATCAAACAAGATAAGCAGATGGCGTTCTCGCTTTTCGAAAAATCCGCTCTACAAGGCGATGCCGTAGCCAATAAAAATTTGAGTGAAATTTATCAGCACGGGTATGGGGTGGTAGAACCCGATGTGAAAAAGTCCGACTATTACGATCAATTGGCGAAAAACCTCATTTCGAATTAGCTTTTTTTCAGCTCTAAATAGATCTATTCAAATCTTTCTCGCTTCTCCTGAGTGCCTTTGTGGGGATGGCATCAAATCTGCTATAGCAAATCCACAATTTAAAGCTGTGTTAAGGAGACTACTCAGTGAGTGGAGATTCTGTAAAAAGCCTATCTGCGGTATTTATTGGCGAACAATCCCTCTTAATTCAGTGTGCAGAGCATTGGCTTAAGTGTGGACATGAGGTGAGGGCGGTAGTCGCGGAAAATAGTTCTATTAGCGATTGGTGCGAGGCTAAGGGGCTTCGCCTATTGTCACCAAGAGAGTTACCAAGAGACACCTACGCAGAGCAACTGTCTACCACCCCCTATGATTACCTGTTTAGCATTACCAATTTGCGGATATTGCCCACTACCTTCATCACGCAGCCAAAAAAAATGGCGATCAATTTTCACGATGGTCCCCTACCGCGTTATGCGGGCCTAAATGTACCCGCTTGGGCATTATTGCATGGAGAGCAAAATCATGGCGTGACTTTTCATGCAATGACCCATGAGGTCGATAAAGGCGACATTCTCCAACAAAAACTCTTCCCTATTGTCGCCGGTGAAACGGCCTTTACCTTGAACGCCAAGTGTTACCAGATGGCGGTTGAAACGTTTACCGCACTGACAGCTGATTTGTCCGCTGGCAATTTACTAAAACAAAAGCAAAGTCGCGCTGAATCCAATCCGCGCGAACACAGTTACTTTAACCTTGGTAAGAAACCCTATCAGGCCGCGATATTGGATTTCACACAGAGTGCGCCAGCTATCGATCGTCTCGTGCGAGCCATGGACTACGGGACCTACGCCTGCCCGTTGAGTTATCCCAAACTTTATATCGGCGACAATGAGTTTGTTATTGTGCGCAAAGCATTGTTGGTTGACAGACAAATCGCCGATGCCAATGCGCAAGTAGGAAATCTCCTGGCGATAAGCACCGACGGTTTAACCATCGCAACTACTGCTGGCGCGATTCAGTTAAGCGAAATGGTAGATCTTGCTGGCCATCATCAGTGTCCTGTGGCGTTGAGTGAACGTCTTAACTGGCATATCGGCACTCAGTTGCCGCAACTACCTGCTGAAGCGGCTGAGACAATAACTGAACTGGATCAAGCATACGGAAAACATGAAAGCTATTGGCGTCGTCGTCTGCGTTATCTGGAGCCGCTGGAGCTGCCCTATGCCAAACAACCAGGCGCCAATCAACCAAGTGAAATAAAGGCTGCGAGTGAGGCGGGTATTGAACCCTTTGATTATTTGGATCAGGCACTACCTGCTTCTGTGCTAGGTTTTTTAAATGGCAAGCACAAGCCTGCTGATACGCTGCTCGCGCTTTTTGCCTTGTACCTATCTCGCGTAGGGCGTAAATCCAGCTATGACCTCGCGCTGCAGACAGCCGCCTTCACTTTTCGTCACGCCAACACATTATCTGTGTTCGCCGAATGCATACCTCTAACTGTTACTGTCAATCCCGCACAAAATATTACGTCCTATCTAGATCAGCAAATCGCTGCCTTAGACATTCTGGAAAGTCGGGGCGGTTTTAACATGGATTTGTATTTGCGTGAGCCGGAGTTACATCATGTGGACCGCTGCAAAAATTTGTCTGTGCAAATTCGTCGCCCTACGCAATTGGGCCTTTTACAGTTGGGGCATGCATGTGGCACGCAAAATAGTCATCAACTAATGGTTGATATCGCGGATGAAGTGAATCACCTACGTTGGAATTATCGCTCCAGTGCATTGGCCGCCAGTGATATTCAGCGTATGCAGGAGCAGTTTACTGCACTGCTAATTGATCTGCTGGAGCATCCCGATAAGCCGGTCGGGCAGCTTAATCTTCTGTGCAATGACGATAAGCAGCGTTTATTTGGCGAGTGGAATACAACGACGGTGGACTATCCACATGGCTGTATTCACCAGCTATTTGAGCAACAGGCTGAACGAACGCCAGAACACACCGCGTTGGTTTTTGAAAACCACAGCCTGACCTATAAAGAATTGAATGAACGCGCCAACCAGTTAGCCCGCTATTTATTGGAACGTGGCGCTGGCCGAGGCCGTTGCGTGGGAGTCTTGGTAGATCGTTCGCTGGACATGGTCGTGTCATTGCTGGCAGTGCTCAAAACCGGCAGCGCTTATGTGCCGCTTGATCCTGTTTATCCCCGTGATCGTTTGGTTTATATGGTCGAGGATTCCGGCGTTGTTCTCGTGATTTGCAATGCGCAATATGCGGCGTATTTGTCGGGCGTGGCTGTACCTTTGTTGCAGCTTGAAAGCGCGGCAAAGGCGATTGCGCCCTGCGGGTCTGGCAATGTTGAAGTCGATGTGCAGCCTGAGGCTTTGGCCTACCTGATTTATACCTCCGGCTCTACCGGTCAGCCCAAGGGTGTTATGGTGGAGCATCGCAACCTGATGAACTTTTTCATTGGCATGGATAGTCGGGTTGATAACTCTCAATTTGATAAGACCGCCGGTGTGTGGCTGGCGGTTACCAGCATCTCCTTTGATATTTCTGTCTTAGAGATTTTCTGGACGCTGGCCAGAGGTTTTAAAGTCGTGCTCTACGCCGATGATCGACGGCAGAAATCGCTACCGCAAACGCCATCGCAAAAAAACCACTCCAGCCTGCCGCAGCAGCACATCGATTTCAGTTTGTTTTTTTGGAATGTCGCGACCGAAGAGAGTCTTTATCAAACCAACAAATACGGTTTGCTGCTCGACGCCGCGCGTTTTGCCGATAACAATCAGTTTAAAGCGGTGTGGACTCCTGAACGCCATTTTGCCGCGTTTGGTGGCAACTACCCTAATCCTGCTATCACCAGCGCGGCGATTGCTGCTATCACCACACGGGTGGAAATCCGCGCCGGCAGTTGTGTCACACCCTTGCATAATCCCATTCGCCTTGCAGAAGATTGGGCGATGGTCGACAACCTCTCCAATGGTCGTGTGGGTATGGCTGTTGCGGCAGGTTGGGCGCCGCCCGATTTTGCCATCATACCGGAAAACTTTTCGAACGCGAAACAGGTGATGATCGACAATATCAACATCGTTAATAAATTATGGTCTGGCGAGCGAGTTACCTTTCCTGGACCAACTGGCGATGTGGCGGTTCGAACACTGCCGCGACCGATTCAAGCTAAATTACCGATCTGGATGACCACGGCGGGCAATATAGATAGCTACAAACGCGCGGCAGAAATGGGTGCCAATGTTTTAACCCATCTATTGGGCCAAACTATTGAAGACGTGCAACTAAAAATACAAGCCTATCGCGACACTTGGAAAACATGTGGGCATCCTGGTGAAGGCAAGGTTACCTTGATGCTGCACACGTTTATCGGCCCTGATAAAGACACCATTCAACAACAGGTTCGCGGTCCGTTTAAAGAATATCTGCGCAGTTCCGCCTCGCTGGTAAAAGACGCCGCCTGGAATTTTAGCACGTTCAAAAAGCTGTCCAGCGAAACCGGTAAAACACTCGATGATTTTTTTGCCAATATCACTGAGCAAGATATGGATGCGCTGTTGGAGTTTGCTTTCCAACGCTATTTCACTACCAGTGGACTCTTCGGCACGGTGGCAGACGGTATTGAGATGGTCGATAAGTGCAAACGCATTGGCGTTGACGAAGTTGCCTGTCTGATCGATTTTGGCATTAAAGATACGGTTGTGCTGGAGCATCTCACTTATCTCAATCAGTTACGGGAAAAGTGCGTGGCACAATCATCAGTACAATCATCAGCTCCTGCGACTGAAGAATTTACTATTCCTGCGTTAATGCAAACTCATCAGGTCAGCCATTTGCAATGCACACCCTCCATGGCAAGCATGTTGGCCGCAGACCCACTTTCGCGTACGCAATTAGCCAAGTTAAAACAGCTGATGGTAGGCGGCGAAGCGTTCCCCGCTACCTTGGCACTTGACCTACACACTATCCTGCCAGGCAAGGTCACGAATATGTATGGCCCGACAGAAACCACGGTTTGGTCCTCGACCTATCAGCTGGAAGGCAAGCCGGGAGCAGTACCCATCGGTCGACCCATAGCGAATACTCAAATCTATATTGTCGATGAAAACCTGCAACCCTTGCCGGTCGGTGTTGCAGGTGAATTGATTATTGCTGGCGATGGTGTAGTGCGCGGTTATCACAATCGAGCCGATCTAAACCATGAGCGGTTTTTTGCACGTTCTATGGCAGAGCGTTTCAGCGGCAAAGCGGGCGCCCGTATGTATCGTACCGGTGATTTAGCTAAATTTCTCGATGATGTCAATCTCGCGTACCTCGGGCGTATCGATCAGCAGGTAAAAATTCGCGGCTATCGTATTGAGCTCGGTGAAATCGAATCACTGCTACGCGCCCATCAAGACGTGCGCGAAGCGGTAGTGTTATTGCGCGAGGATATTGCCGAAGACAAACGCCTCGTGGCGTATCTGCAGCCGCACGCCGGCCAGCGGAATATCAACACCGAACAAATCAACCACTACATGACAGACAAACTGCCGAGTTTTATGGTGCCGTTTCACTATATCGAATTAGCGGCCATGCCATTAACACCCAATGGCAAAATCGATCGCAAAGCCCTGCCTGCACCGCAAGCGAAACGGCGTAGCAGTGGTGGAGCCTTGGTAGTGCCACAAAATGACAGTGAGCGATTGATTGCAGAAATCTGGCAAAACGCCTTGGGTATCAGTGAGGTCGGCATCAATGACAACTTCTTTGATATCGGTGGTCATTCGCTGTTGGTGATAAAAGTATTAGCCGATCTCAATAATCACGCAGCCGTGACGAAACCGATTCAGTTGACCGACTTGTTCCGCTACACCACCATCACGGCGATTGCGCAGTTTCTTGCGTCGGATAAGCAAGATAGCAGTGGTGTTAATGCCGGTGAGGTGCGGGCTAATGCGCGAAAGTCGGCGCTGGTGCAGCGGCGAAACAGAGCGCGCCTGCCCATTGAAGAGGTTGGGTAGTTTTTCTCGTTCCGATGCTCCTGCGCAAATCATTACACACAACTCTACAAAGCTTGCGGACTAACTCCCTCTCCCTTTTGGGAGAGGGTAGGGGTGAGGGTAAAAATGTCGAAAATGGCACTATAATTCGAGATTTTTTACTGGACTAACTTGGTTACCCTCACCCTAGCCCTCTCCCAAAGGGAGAGGGAGCTGTCAGTGCTTGATGGTCGAATATCTCAATTTTCATGTAATATTGAGTTGTGTATAACGATATGCGCAGGAGCATGGGGACGAGAAATCACCCAAGTCGTTACTTAGAAACGCCCTCAGCGACGAAGGTGCCGTCAGCAACTGTTTTTGTTTGTGTCACCAATGAAGGTTCATTGCGATGCGTTAACATTAATAGGGCTGGCGACATGAGAAATTCTGAAAATACCCCCAGCACAATACAGACCCCAGTATAAAATCCAAAATTATATAAATTTTTCATGTCAGAAAGCATATAAACAAAGAACCCCGATGACAACACAATGCTGGTTACCAACATTGCGCGGCCCGAGGTATGTAACGTTTGCTCTACAGCTACTTTCACACTGCCAGTCAAATAATAGTAGTGCCTGAAATTAAGCATAAAATGAATCGTATCGTCCACTGCCAATCCGGTGGCGATCGAGCCAATGAGCATGGTGAACATATCGAGTGGATCGCCCAATATTTTCATCAATGCGATGGTGAGAATAGACGGCAAGAAATTCGGAATCATACTCAGCAAGCCGTAACGCAGGCTGCTTAATAGACCTATCATCATCAGTGTGATGACGACGGATGAAGTGACGTAACTCGTTGCCATGGAGATGATGACATCCACAAATGTTTTCGTCAGCAGTGCGGTAATGCCGGTTATCTTTAAGGTCGCCGAGGTTTTAAAGGTCGCATTAAATTGCTGATTAATATAAGCAAGAAAAATCGGATAATGCATGGTTTCAATCCAAGGCATCACCACAGTGACACGCGCTTGCCGATAATCAGCATCAATCATTCTGAATAAATCATCTGCACTGCCGCTTTCAACTAAAAATAACTCTTGGGCGATAAGGTCTTTATCTGTCGGGATAACGTAGTTCTCGTCTTTGTTGTCAAATAATGCTTTGTTGGTCTCTTTGACGATATCGGTTATCGACGTCACCTTACCGACAGCGAAGTGCTCATCAGAATAGGCTTGTAGAATATTGGTAAACTGTTGCAGCTTGCGCAAAAATTCAGGGTCTACCACACCGCGTTCAACTCCGGTATCAACCAGCAGTTCGACTGATATGGTGCCGCCCATTTTTTTGTCTATGACGGCGGTGGCTTGACGAATATTGCTGTCTTCAGGCATCCACTCCAGCGGGTTGTGGGTAAATTTAATTTGCGATACCACACCTAAGCCCAAAACTCCCAATGTTAAGCCAATAAATACAATCAACCTGGGCATGCGCATGGAGAACGATATCGCACTAAAAATAATTCGATCAACCAGCGCAACTCTTTTTGCTCTTGAATCTTTTACTGTTTCTGATGGTTCCACAGGTTGCTTGATCGGAATTAAAATCATTAATGCCGGTAACAACATCACACTGTAAACATATGTTAACAATACGCCGACGGCGGAAAAAATACCGAGATTGGCTATCGGCACCATCTCCGAAGTCGCAAAGGAAAAAAAGCCCACCGATGTGGTTAAGCTGGTCAATAACATCGCCACGCCATTGTGTGATAATGAATAGGTGATGGCTTGCGCTTTATTGCCAACTTTTTCATATTTTTGAAAGAATATCGTCAAAAAATGAATTGAATTACCGACCCCGACAGCAATCAAGAATGACGGCATAATGGCTGATGGCATTTGCCATGATTGTTTGAGTATCGCCATCAGCGCAACCATGGAAAACATGGACGCACCTATCGCCAGCAGAGGCAACAAAACCGCCGAAATGCGTCGAAACAATGCAAAAAGGACCATCGCAACAATCGCAAATGTTGCCAGCATAAACTTAGTCATGTCTGCCATCATCGCGCCACTCATCTCGGCATTAATCGCGGGCGTGCCGGCAATCACCACGGTATCTTGCGGCCAGACTTCGTCAGTTACATCTTTGACTGCTCGCATCGCCTCGGCAATCTGCACATCCCCAAGGTTGCGCATCTCGCCTTGAGGATTTTTGTATAGCCCCTGTAATTTCACCAATACCATTGTTAATGTGGCATCGCGCGAAAGCATTGAATTGACATAAGCAGGATTACTGAGCGCGCGCTGTTTAATATCGGCCAATTCGCTGTCATTTTCCGGAATTTTTTCGAGCAAATCTTCAATGACTAACTCGTCGTTTTCACCATAGATACTGCGCACATTGATTAATGAATCCACGGTTTGCAGATAGGGCACACGCTTCTCAAGAATCTTGTGGTAGGCATCTAACCGTTGAAGAAATTCCAAGGTAAAAATATTTTCACTTTTTACCGCGATAGCAAAAAATTCGTCGCGTCCATATTCGCGCCTGAATTTTTCATAAGTGATCATTGCGGGATCGTTGGCTTTCAGAAAACCTTCCAACGAGGTATCAACACGCAACTGCGGAATAAAAGATCCTAATAATGCAGTAAACATGAATATAAGAACAATGATTTTTTTGGGATGTTGGGAGACAACATTGCCCCACTGACCAAAACGCTTTTCTATAATCGCTTTCCAATTATGCATGGCTGATGTCCGCGGCTGATATGGATAAATGCCCTACCTAAAACCTTAGTCCATTATCTGGGTTTCACCTCTCGATCCTACTCAGGATTTACCGCATAGATGATTTGATCATGTTCAAATAGTAAACCAAAAAAATATTGTCGAAATGCAGTGTTCTTGGGACCATAATTTGGCTGCCAGAAATTCTTACTATCTAACGATTAATAGACATCCTCTGTGGTTATAGTAGAAATGCTTTAGTTCTGGAGGGATCTGAAAGTGGTAAGGAACGACTGATTTACCCAGTTTACCATCGGATATCAGCGGCGCATCACTTAAGTATTTTATCAGCGCTATTAAGCAATTTTTGATACAGGCATGATGCCGAATACGCGCAGCGACAATCAATCTAGCTTACAGTAAAAACATTACTGACAATAACCCAACCCCCGTGAGCACAATCGTGTAAGGCAGCGCCATCCACACCATCTTGCCATAAGACAATCTAATCAGTGGTGCCAGAGCTGATGTGAGTAAGAATAAAAATGCCGCCTGTCCATTAGGTGTCGCGACACTCGGAAGATTGGTTCCTGTATTTATCGCAACAGCGAGCAATTCATAATGTTCTTTAGTGATTTGACCTGCGTCAAAAGCAGCTTTCACTTCATTGATATAAACCGTTGCGACAAACTCATTGTCACTGATGCTTGATAAAATTCCATTGGCTAGAAAAAACATCGCGGGCTGTTGTTTGAGTTCCATTGCTAGCACACTTTGAATAATCGGTGTAAATAGATGTTGTTCATGAATAACCGCGACGATGGCGAAAAAGACGACCAACAATGCCGTAAAAGGTAAGGATTCTTTGAACGCTTGACCTATCTGATGTTCGTCGATGATGCCATTGAATGCAGTGAGTAAAACAATAACGGCTAAACCGATTAGACCTACCGCAGCAACGTGTGTGGCAAGCGCTATAACCAAGAAAATGGCGACTATTGCCTGAATCAAGAGAGCGACAGTATCTTTAACTGTTCTTTTACTGGATTCCTCTGCTGCAGAGTCTTCGAGAATAACTCTCACAGAATCGGGCAGCTCGGTGCCGTAATCAAACCTCCCAGTCTTTTCTAAAATAACGCACGTCATTAAACCGCTAAATAATACGGGCATAGTCACAGGGACCATCTTTTCAAAAAAGACCATAAAATCCCAACCCATTTTGGTTGCGATCAACAAGTTCTGTGGTTCACCCACCAAAGTGCATACACCGCCCAACGCTGTACCAATTGCCCCATGCATTATAATGCTCCGTAAAAAAGCGCGGAAGGCTTCAAGGTCAGAGCGATGGATGTCAGGCGTCAGGCATGGCATCATCTGTAGAGTGATCATGTACATGATGAGTTTGTTTGCCCGAAGCCACCTTATGAAAAATGCCATGTATGCACTAAAAATATTATTGATTCAATAGGCTTCTACGTTCTCGTAATCTTTTGCCTCGGAAACCATAGGACAATAGTGCCAATGTTTGTACATGCTAACTGTGACATTCGACGTATTTGCTTATAGTACCAGCTCAGTTGAATAGAGCTGGTCGGGATAAATAATTGGCATCATCTGCACGATAAGTTATGATTCAATGACTGAAAAAGATTTCTTAGTATCCAAATGTTGGACACGAAATGGATTTAAATAACGATTATAAATTGTTGAGAAAACCGGCTCCCAGCATCAATTACAGGTTATCTTACGCGTGAATCGCGATCTACGCGTGGATTTTTTTCGCGGTATAGCGCTGATATTTATTTTTTGGGATCACATTCCAGGAAATATTTTTGGCCGAATGACACTGCGCAATATCGGCTTTAGTGACGCTTCGGAATTATTTGTTTTTTTAGCCGGCTATAGTGCCGCGTTGGCCTACAGCAAACGCTTTGTGCAAAGTGGCTATTTTGTTACTGCACTGCATATTCTTCGACGCTCCTGGATACTCTACATCGCCCACGTCTTTCTGCTGGCGCAGCTGATGGCGTTGATTTTTATTATTAATGATTATGTAGAAACACGAGATTTGGTCGAAGAAATGGGACTGACCTATTTTATCGGAAATCCCGTGCAAACATTGGTGGATGGACTGCTTCTACGCTTCAAACCCGGACTGTTGGACCCACTGCCACTTTATATTATATTACTGATTACATTAGCGGCCATTCTGCCGCTATTGTTGCGGCACACAGTCGCAACACTGAGCCTGTCAGTACTGGTGTATATTATCGCTGTACAAGAAGAATGGAATCTTCATTCACAGACTTATGGCGCCTGGTTTTTTAATCCTCTAGCATGGCAGCTGCTCTTCTTTCTGGGTGCTGCCACCGGTATCCACCGCGATGCTCTAGCTGAACTAGGTCAAAAAATTGGGCCGCGATGGCTCCACCGTTTGTTAATGGCATCGCTGATTTTTCTGGGGCTGTCAGCGTTGATAGTGTTATCTTGGAACTGGCCGCAAGTCCATGATCGTTGGATGCCGCAATTTCTTGCGCAACTTCTTTATCCAATCGACAAAACAAATCTGGCATTGGTGCGCTTGTTACACTTTCTGGTTTTGATGTTCTGTGTCGCTGTATTGTTACCACAAGGTCGGTGGTTGAGTACTCCATTAGCCCATGCCATTAGACTCATGGGGCGCCACTCATTAGTGGTATTTTGTTTAGGCGTATTGTTGGCCCCGTTAGCAGATAGTATCGACACCCTTGCGGGCGACACACTTCTAATCCAGTGGTCCACCGCTCTTGCCGGGTGTATTGTGATGTGGTTACTCGCGTTGTTGCCAGAGTGGTTTCAATTACAGCTACGTCAATCTGCAAGTTCATCAAGACTTACCACCACGCCAGATCATCTCTCCAATGTTGCTTGAATATTGATGAACTAAAGCTATATCCGAAGTTGCGCCTATGCAATGAAAAATCATTAGGTAATAATTGCTGAAGATCTAGAATTTTATCTTCCTGTTCTTTTTTGCATATTTTTCATATCACGCAATAATTGCGCGAGAGGGCGTGTCTCATCAAATTGAGCTTTTAACAAAAATACTAACATGTATTGATTTTATTTTGAGTCACCACTTCTTGTGCTATTTTCAGTTCAGTGGTTTTCATCGCGGGCTGTGAAAAGCGGCTAAAAATAGTATTGACGGCGTTACGATCCTGCTCTGCCACCAATACTAATTCTTCAATATCTTTTGACGAAGGAAGTAAATTATTTAAGTCACATTCTCTTAGGTTTTTATTTAACAGATCTGCATTTTCCAGCAGTAAGCCCATATCGCTGTGTAAGACCACGCGATCAAATTGCGCGTTATACATCGCCCAAATAGCAAGACAAACGTTGTTTGGTGTCTCGTTTGACCTGACTATATGGATACTTGGATCATATAAGTCACAATATTCAAAGAAATCCTTAACCACATCACCAGTAACATCAAAATTTTTAACAGCAATAGTTGCCCATTTTTGTTGTTTTAACCAGGGATCTAATTTGGCAGCATAATTAGAAAAATTTTCTTTGCTCCATTCGCTGAAAGATTTTATCTTACCCAGATAACTCTTATGCTTTATACCCCATTGTAAGTAAGCTGAGCGTAACCACGCATCATGTCGACGAATATAAACAATGATATGAATATTAATGCCCAATTCTATGAGCTTGGTCAGCACCGGGATGACCAAGCTACTGGTATCAAATATGCTCTCGTTTGACCAAATCGCACGAGTGATTCCTTGCGTTGAAACATATTTAATGGCTTCAGTTAACGCGTATTGCAATTCTACTTGGGCCTTTATACGGTCAATACCACTTCGATCATTCAAGCAATGTAATTCAAAATGTTGCTGCCAATCGAAGTATGCTCGTGGAGATTTTTCAAGCATTAAACCCAAGTAGCTAGTGTAGTGTCCTAATCTGCTCGTATACAAAAAACAACTGCATTTTCTGGTGGATTCAAATACAAACCAACAACATCACAGAGCTTCTCTTCAAAATATTTATCACTGCTGACTTTAAAAGTCTTTTCCAGGTGAGGTTTTAATCCGACAGACTGCCATACTCGATGCACAAAGCTGTGGGTTGTATTAAGTTCCGCTGCGAGGGTTCGGCTTGACCAATGCGTTGCATTGTCAGGTTTTTCTTGAGTTGTTTTTTCAATAATCTTTTGACGGAGTTTTGCTTGTTCTATAGTGCTTCTTCCGCCTTGATTGTGACCCCTCGGTTTGTCTTTGATGATTGATTTGATTCCACCTTCAGCAAATCTCTTTCTCAACCTGCCAACTCTGTTCGACGTGGTATTGAGTTTTGCAGCTATCGCCTGGTTATCAAGGCCATTTGCTGCCAACAACACTATTCTAGAGCGCTCTATTAATCTGACAGACGTTGTTTTACTCCTGGCAAATTTTTCCAACTGTTGTTTTTCTTTTTCTGTTAATTCAATTTTCGCTGCAACTCTCATAACACCGTGCTTCATAAGTCAGTAAATATAAGAAGAATAATAATACAGCGTACTTTAATCATCACCTAGATTGGGACACTACACTAGATTGAAAAACGGCGAAACTGAGCTTCCAAAGTTCATTTTAAAGAAAGCCATTCAAAGGGTTTACTCGGCGATTTACTGACATGGAGTGGGCAACCAATTTGAAATTCGGCGATTGCATTGGAGATTTTAATGTGAGCGGTGAATCGCACAATTGGTGCGGACACTTTTAGTAACATTGGCACCATAATTTGTCCGAAACGGACAAATTATGGTGCCAAGAATAAAATGCAGAAAAATTTTGCCAAATCCAAATATACTGTATATATTAATAGTACTGTATGTTTAAACAGATTTTTTGAATCGCTTAATGAATTAATGAATCGCTAACTGAATCACGCATCACATATTAGGAGGAAGCGTATGAACCACAAGGGGAATATTTTGGATGACAAATGCGCAATTGATAAGCTGTTACAACGCGCCGACCTCTGGCAGGCTTCCACAAAAGTGGAAAAATGTCCCGGCATACCAACAGGCTACCAACATCTCGACAATCAACTGCACAGCACAGGCTGGCCAACTGGGGCGATCACAGAATTGCTCGCTGATCGACAAGGCATAGGTGAAATGCGCTTGTTGATACCAGCACTGGCGCAACTCAGCCACCAACAGCAATGGCTGGCATTTATAGCGCCGCCACATATTCCCTATGCACCGGCGTTGGCTGAACGAGGCATCGACACCTCGCATATTTTGTTGGTGCATCCCAAAAATCAAAAAGACCAATTGTGGGCGACCGAACAAGCCTTGCGTTCCAACACCTGTTGCGCCGTGCTTACGTGGTTACCACATGAAATCGATAAGAACCAAAAAATCAACACCACCGATCTCCGGCGTTTACAGTTAGCGGCGCAGCAGGGCAATTGTCTGGGTGTACTGTTTCGCCCAACCGTCGCTGCCCAACACGCATCGCCATCGGCATTGCGCATTAAACTCTCCCACGGCAGTCACCCGGTTTTTGGCAACAGCCATTTGCGGCTGAATATTTTAAAACAGCGCGGCGGTTGGAGTGGGCAAACACTGCAACTCACCTTAGAAGATCATCTGCAACAACCGCGTTTAACAGTGCATGACTTGCCTATTCATCAAGTCGTTCATAAACCACGGCCAGCCGCCAAACATGCCCAGACCGAGATCGCTGCTAATGAATATGCAGTGACATCATTGCAGTAATAGGATGTTGTGGCTTTGTCTGTTATTCCCCAAACTCCCGCTCGATATTTATCTTCGAGGAGCGTTTGTCTGTGACGACACTGCAACAACATCTGCAACCCTTTCCACCACAACAGCTATCGTCATCACGGAAAAACATCGCGTGTTAATGGGCAACGGGGCGGCAGAGCAATTGGGCATTACCTCAGGCATGACATTATCCACTATCTATGCTTTATCAGCGGATATCCGCGTTATTGAAAGAACACCAACACGAGAAACAGAAACTTTGCAGCAACTTGCACAATGGGCCTACCAATTTACCCCGCAAGTCACACTGCATCCACCCAATAGTTTACTGCTGGAAATTTATGGCTCACTCAAACTTTATAAGGGTTTAGACAATCTGCTGCAATGCGTTGAACAAAATCTGCAAACAAAACAGTTCCATTATCAGATTGGGCTTGCCCACACACCTAAAGCCGCCTGGGTGCTTGCCTGCGAAAATCATGCGTTAGATGGTTTCAATCACCAGCACCAAGTGCTACAGAGAGAAAAAATTTTGCAACGACTCAATGCCGTGATGCTACAAAACTTAGATATCAGCGACAAGGAAAAAGAAAAGATCGCTAACCTGGGACTTGTCACACTTGGCGAATTACTCGCGTTGCCACAGCCTGCGATCGGCAAAAGAATCGGCAAACCTTTTTTAATTTATTTACAGAAATTGGTCGGCGACTACCCAGATCCACAAAGACCCATCTCGGTAACAGATATCTTTCACAGTAACCTGCATTTTATCGACGGCCTCACCAACAGCGATATGCTGCTCTTTCCCATGCAGAGATTGCTGATAGAACTCTCGCGCTTTTTAACACTACGCCAACTGCATTGCAGGAAAATGTCCTGGTTATTACACTCCTTTAATAAGCAGGAAAAAACCATCGATATTGAACTGCTGCGGCCCCAAAACGATTACAAAAACTTTCTCGCT
>OBEQ012300878.1_pt1 | contig 15750 bp, 20 predicted proteins | sample 1670901 | NCBI WGS metagenome assembly OBEQ01 (sample SAMEA104232315, study PRJEB22302) | groundwater metagenome | biome: forest; feature: aquifer; material: groundwater | place: USA | collected 2011-08-07 | depth 5.4 m | reverse complement strand
GACCGCGGCGACGGGGCGCTATGTTCTTTTATCTGTGAAGGACACGGGAGAGGGAATCGAAGAAAAAGTGAAGCCGCGTATTTTCGAGCCGTTTTTTACGACCAAGGCAGAGGGGAAAGGTACCGGGCTTGGGCTGGCAACGGTTTTCGGAATTGTTAAACAAAGTAATGGTTATATTGAAGTGGAAAGTCAGATAGGAAAAGGGACCGAGTTTAAAATATTTTTTCCAAAAGCAGAGCATGAATTTAAAAAAACAGAAACTGTAAAAACAATGTCGGCAAAACAGCGGGGCTCAGAAACCATCTTGCTTGTTGAAGATGAAGCGTCTGTCCGGACTTTGACCCGCGAGATTCTGGAGATGAGTGGTTATCATGTCCTTGAAGCAGAAGGCGGCAGCAAGGCCATCTCTGTTTGCGAGAAATATAAAGGTCTTATCCATCTTTTGCTGACTGATTCTGTGATGCCGCGGATGAGCGGAGAGGATTTAAGTAAAAAGCTTTTTGAGGTCCGGCCCGAAATGAAAGTGCTTATTTTTTCCGGTTATGCCGACCATTATTTGAACCAGCAAAGAATTGTGGACTCGCACGTGCCCTTTTTACAAAAACCGTTTACCCCGGAAGGGCTTGCACAAAAAGTCAGGGAAACCCTGGAAGCTTAAAGAGGCCTAAAGGGGGGATTCTATAAAATCCTTTAATGACGACTTTTTAGTTTTTGGATCGTTTTCTATTTTAAGCTCGACAGAGCGGTCAGTCTCCGATATATATCCTCTCATGTTCTCACAATTCAAAAAGCACCGGTCGCTGACCCTGCTTGTTTCACTCCTTTTTTTGATTCTGGTTTTCCCGTTTTTTGAAATGTCCCGGGTTGGTACGGTTATCTTCGCCATTCTTTACAGCACTATCCTGCTCTCCGGCATTTACGCCATCAGCTATGACGCCCGCTACATCGCGATCGGAATCCTGCTCGGGGCGCCTATTATTATCTGCCAGTGGAGCAATATTATTTTAAATAGCCCTCGTCTGGAAATCTTGGAGCGCGTCTGCATTACGATTTTTATGTCTTATACGATTGTGGCCCTTTTGCGGCGTGTGCTTATGGCGCCGCGTGCCGGGCTCAATGAAATTTATGGCGCTATTTGTGCGTATGTTTTGATCGGGACTGTCTTCGGATTTTTTTATATTTTGATCGAAACGTTGGTGCCGGGCGCGTTTCGCTTTGAGAATGTTTCCGAAACTCGTATGACCGCAGCTTTTATTTATTTCAGTTTTGCGACATTATCGACCGCAGGATTTGGCGATATTGTTGCGGTGGCGCCTTTTGCACGCTCGCTTGTCGTCATCGAGATTATTATTGGCGTTGGCTACGTTGCAGTGCTGATCGGCCGGCTTATCAGCGCAACTTCTTTTAACGCGAAAGCGGGGAGCGACGCTGACGCAGACGATCGGCATATACGAGCAAAAGCCCAGTGGGAATTGCTGCATGAGCCCGTGCCTTTGCAAAAATGGCCCGCCGGTCTTGTGACGGCCTGCGTGATGATTAATTTTGTTGCGTCGGTCCTGATGATCCATCTGCATATTCCGTTTTTTCTGGATAGCTGCGGCACTTCGCTGGCCGTGATTCTCGGCGGTTTTTGGACCGGTGCGATAACGGCCGTGCTTTATCATTTAGCCATTGCCGCAACTTATTGGGGCTGGGATTCCTGGGTCTGGGTATTCAGCAGCTTGCTTGTTGCTGGCATCACGTGGTTTTTTTGCCGCCGCAATTGGATTTCCCTTTCTAAACCGGTGCTCTTGATTATCGCTGGAATCGTGACCGGCCTTTTAAATGCCGTTTGGGCCCAGGCCACTATTTTTATGATGCATTTGCCGCCTTATGAAGGGACACAGCCGGTTTATTCTTTTTTTCTGAAGATTGCCGGGAATGAAACGATTGCGGCGCTTGCCGAGAAAATGTTTGTGGAGATCGCGGACAAAACGATTTCTATTTTGCTTGCCTCTGTTGCGGTTTTTTTAATCCATGACCTCGTTTCTATGTACAAAAAAAATTCCGAATACAAAACATAAACATTGATGTTAAATACAAAAAAGGAGAAAGAGCCGATGATTTGGCCCTTTCCCCATGATGTCCAGCAAGAAGATTAAGTCCGCTGGCTGCGACTTTCGTCTTCCTGTTCAAAACGCTTTTTGGCTTTTTCTTCTTCTTGTTTTTGCCGGTCAGTATTCTGAGGACTGCTGACTCCTACAGTTTTTGAATTCCCGGTTTTGTCGTTATTTTGTTCCGGCCGGGAGCCCCCGCCTTCCCAATCTTGCCGAGAAGGAGCCTCAGTTTGGTTTTTTCTTTCCTTGTCCACCTGTTTACCGGGAACATTTTGGGACTGAGGCTGTTCCGGATATTTCGTCTGGGAATTGCCGCCTTGGCTGGCATTTAAATCTTGGCCGCTTTTGGGCGGAGTTTTAATGTTCGAATCTTCCCGAATTTCTTTTTCCTTGCGCCAGGGTTCGTTTGAAGTGTCCTGGTTTGGGGAACGGGGTGCATTTTTAGTGCTCTGAAAATTCTTTTTTTGATCCATGATGGGTCTCCTTTTTAAAGATCTGTTGGGTGAAGCCCCGCGCGCGCGGATATGAAAATTTTAAAGCCAGGAGTACACGTTCGGACAATCTGTATCAATACGGTTGGTCCTCTGGCTTGCGTAATCGGACAAAAGCCGATCGATGAAAGCCGGGCGTGAATGGGGTACTGGTTTTGAGATTTCAAACCAGTCCTTCGATGGCCTCTGTGTTTTTCGCTTTGGATTACTTTTGAACTGTAAACGACGCATCACATCACCTCCGTTTAAAATATTTAGATTTTTACAGCATACTTGGCACGGGGTTATTCAAACTCCGTGCCAAGTGGATTTGTGGAGAGGGAGTAAGAAAAGGATTTTGCCTCCGGAGGGAAGGGTGTCTGATTTATCTGGCAGAAGGCGGGTATTTTCTGACACTCGGACAGAGGGGGGAGAGGGCCATAAAACGCTTGGAATAAAGTTGCGAGGTAGCCGGGAGATGGTAAAATATTAACTTCGAATAAAAAGAGCCTGAGGTTTTATTGACTATGAAAATAAAACAAAAAACATCGCTCATCATTCTTCTCATCAGCCTAATATTCGCAACCCTCTGTTTTTTCATCCTCCACCAGATGCGTGAGCTGGAAGAAAAAATCGACAAAACCATTGTTATCACCCGAGTCCGCGAAAACGTGCTTGAACTCCGCCGCTTGGAGCAGGATTACATGAGAGCACAGCTTCCTGCCACAGCGAACAATGTCCAGTTTATGATCAATAGGATTCTGGTTATCATTAAAAGCCCGTCTTCTTCTAAATTAATCCTGCCCCAGAGTTTGGTTGAGGACGTTACCCGTCTGACAAAGGATTTTGAAGTTGTCTTTAAAGAGTTGTTGGCTTCCAAGAAGCAAATCGAGGCGGAAGAAGAGAAGTTAAACGAGCAGGGGCAACGGCTTGAGAAAGCTGTGTCTGAAGCTTTCGAAGAACTTAAAGCCAGTAATAAGAAGTCCCATGATGATTTGCTTGCCCAGAAGCTGGATAAAATTACATTGGCCAATAAAGTTCTCACCGAGGGTTATGGCTTCGCCCAACTGAATGCCGCACCGCAACGCGAGTCGATGGGGAAAATTTATCAGGCCATTCTTAATTTAAAAAGAGGCATGGAGCGGGATGCTTTGACGGAGGCTGCCTCCGGGTACATCATTCTTTTTAACAAGCGCGACCAGCTGCAACAGAAAATGAAAGAGACTTTTGAGAAACTTCACGAGATCAGCCAAACTTTGGAAAGTGTTTCTTCCAAGCCGCTCAGGGAAATGAATCGCAAACGGGGCGAGACGCAATCTTCGGTGATGTTGACGATTTTTACGGCTTTTGCGGTTTGCGGCATTCTTGTTTTTTCATTGTCACTCTGGTTTGGGGGCATTTTGACGGGGCCCATTTTGAAACTGCGCCGTGCAATGTTGCAAATTGGCAGGGGGAATCTGGATGTCGCTGTGGATGTCCATTTGCCCGATGAGGTCGGTGAGCTTGCTGAAAGTTTCCGTACCATGGCCAGAAAACTAAAAGAATCTTACGAAGCACTTCATCAGAGCAACAACCATCTGGCTGAGCAGGCCCGGCAATTGGTCCGCTCAAACGAGGCCCTGGACCGGTATTCCCAGGAACTGGATAAGGCCAATAACGGCCTTAAGAAAATGGATGAATTAAAGTCGCGATTTATTGCCACGGCTTCTCACGAATTGAAAACACCCCTGACTTCTGTGAAAGGTTATGTGGAAATGGTTTTGCAGGGTGAGGCCGGCCCCATCAATGCTGAACAGAAAGAGTTTCTGGGCTATGTAAAAGAGTCCGCCGACCGGCTACACCGGCTGGTCAGAGAGCTTCTCAATATTTCAAATATTGAATCAGGGCAGGTCCAGATGGCCCAGAATGAAACGGATTTGCATGAGGTCATCAAAAGCGAAACAATGCTTTTTAGGGTGCAGGCTGAAAAAAAACAGATAGAGATCGTGACCGAGGTTGCGCCTGATTTGAAAAACATCCGCTGCGATTCCGATAGAATACGGGAAGTCTTGGACAATTTACTCAGTAATGCCATTAAATGTACGCCGCCTCACGGAAATATCCGGGTTTTTGCAGCCAATAACGAAAGCGGTATTCAAATGGGAGTGCAAGACAACGGAAGAGGGATCAAGCCGGGAGATTTAGAAAGAATTTTTGAACCCTTCCAGCACATTGACGTTAATGGCTATCAGGCCGATGATGACAGTAGCGGCCTTGGGCTTACGCTTGTAAAAAGAATTGTCGAAGCCCATGGAGGGCGAATCGAAGTACGAAGCGACGAGGGAAAGGGCGCTGTTTTTATTGTGATGCTTCCCCGCGAAATGAAGCAAACCAAACTGAATGAAATGATAGGACGTGACTTGTGAATAACACAATCCTTGTTGTTGACGATGACGAAAAAATCGGCAATTTAATCGGTGTGCGGTTGCAAAAACAAGGCTATTCATCATCCCTTGTTTCTGACGGCGCAAGCGCTTTGAAATGGATTGAGCAGAATAATCCCGCGTTGATTCTACTGGATGTCCGTCTCCCGGACATGAACGGGATTGATGTGCTACGGGAAATTTTGAAAAAACGCCCCGAGGTTTATGTCATTATGATTAGTGCCCACGCGGACATCGCCGTTGCGGTGGAATGTATTAAAATCGGTGCCATCGATTTTTTGGAAAAACCGTTTGAGTTCGTCGCTTTTGACGCGAAAGTAAAACAAGTTTTTCGTCCCATTGCGCTTGAGGAAGAAGTCGCCAGTCTGAGAAAAGAACTTGGTGCCGCTTATAAGAATAAAAGTCTTCTGGGGAAAAGTCCCGCTGCCATCAAGGTTTTTCAGGCCATTGATCTGGCCGCGAAAAGCGACGTCACTGTTTTGATTCAGGGGGAAAGCGGCACCGGCAAAGAACTTGTTGCCAGGGCGATTCATTTGAACGGGACACCAAAGGGAACTCCTTTTGTGACGGTCAACTGTGGTGCGATTCCCGAGAATTTGCTTGAGAGTGAGTTGTTTGGCCATGAAAAAGGGTCTTTTACCGGCGCGGCTGCGCGCAAAACCGGAAAATTTGAACTGGCGCATGGCGGAACGATTTTTCTGGATGAAATTGGGGATTTGCCATTGTCTCTGCAGGTGAAAATTTTAAGGGTCCTGCAGGAAAAGGAAATTGAGCGGGTGGGTGGATCGGCTGTTATTCCCATTCAGGTCCGGGTTATTACGGCCACGAACCGGGATTTGAAAAAAATGGTCAAGGAAGAAAAGTTCCGGGAAGATCTTTATTACCGGATCAATGTTTTTCCGATTAACATTCCTCCGCTTCGTGAACGAAAGGAAGATATCTCCGAGCTTTTTCTTCATTTTGTAAAAAAATACAGGGAAGGAAAGCCGCCCGTCAAGACCAATGAAAAAGCGCTGCAGTGTCTTTCGGATTACGATTGGCCCGGCAATATCCGCGAACTTGAGAATTTTTCGGAGCGCCTTATGCTCATCGTGGATGGAAAAAATATTGTGACGGAAAAGGATATTTATGCGCTGGACGCTTTTGGCCAACACGACGTGGAAAAGGTCTCTACTTCTGCAGTGATAGGGATTGACCGTGCCTCCGTGCTGGGAGAGGCTGAAAAAACGCTTCTTGAAAAGGCCCTTGCCGAAGCGGGAGGAAATGTCACGAAAGCTTCAAAACTTCTTCAAATGAGCCGCGATTCTTTTTATCGTAAAATGAAAAAATATGCGATGCCGCACTAAAATCTGGTTCGCTGCAGTTTAATTTTCATACGATATTGTTTTAAGAGCGCATTCAGATGTCAGATATCTGATGCGTTCAGCCCCTTCCACACTCTCCCGATCTTTTACTCCAAATACAAATCTAGATTGAAATTCTTTTAAGATTGGCACAAAAATTGAAGTTTCAACCGGCGTAAAGTTCATCATGCCATTAAACATTCATGGTGGGAGGGTAAGATGAAAAATCGAATTCTGATAATCGAAGACGATTGGATGGTTCTTCAGCTCATGAAACAAAAGCTGGAGAAAATGGGGTATGTCGTGGCGACGGCAAAGAACGAGTCGGATGTATGGGGCCTCATTAATGAAAATCGTATTGAGTTGATTATTTTAAATATTTGTTTAAGGACCAAACTCGGGGGAAAGATTTACAGGTCTCTTGTGGATGCCAGGGTGGGACAGAAAATTCCTTTTATTATCACAACCGGTATTACTGACAAGCATCAACCCCTCAGGTCTTTTCATGATGAGGGTTATATCTTTTTCCCAAAACCCGTTGATTTCGAGACTCTGCACCAGGAGATCGAAGAGGTTTTGTCGTCTGGTTTGAATCACCATGTTGCATAAAGGTGAATGCCTATGAGAAAAAAAATTCTTATTGTGGATGATGAGTGGTCTATTTTAGAGCTGTTGCGTATCAAGCTCGTCAAACAAGGTTTTTCTGTGGTCACGGCCCAAAACGAAAAAGAGTTTTGGACATTGGCTTTCAAGGAAAAGCCGGATCTTGTGATTTTGGATATTTGGCTGGGGAATGCGGGCGGTGGGACCGGCGTTTATGATGAAGTCCTCAGTGCCGGGTTTGACCCGTCAGTCCCGGTTATTTTTATCACGGCCCTTTTAGAGGAAGGAAGCCCTCCGAAACGGGTCGGCAACGGTGAACGATTTGCGCTCTACGGCAAACCATTTAATTTTAATTTACTGCTGGAAGATATCCGCAAATTGACAGCGGATTCAGCTCAGCCTTCAGCCTGACCTTTCCTTCGATTTTTGTTCGACGCCATCCGCTTGTTTTCCCCTTTTTTTAAAGCGATTCCGAAAAAGCATTTATCGGACACCTCTCAGTCGTTTGTCAGAAATATCGGACAAAAGGCAGTTTACGCACGGGTTTAATTTTTCCCTAAAAATCGATTTAATACTATGTGAGCATTAAAGTTACAGTCATTGGCACGGCAATTGACTCAAGTTATGCAAATGACGAGTCCATTGGAAGATCAAAAGTAACTCAAGAGGGAAAAATGAAAAATAAAATCAGGAAGGCCGGAATTATCGCTGGAATGGGAATATCGCTGATAAGCACCGCGCTTTTTGCGGATGTTATTCAGGGGGAAATTGTGGAAAAGGATACGCGGGGAATTTCTTTGAAAGTGGTCCCCAATTTCCCGAAAGAGAGTATGCCAGACAGCATTAGGATTTTTATTGAACCAACCACGCAATTCGACGGAGGCAGTTTTGAGTATTTGCGGGTCGGCGATGAGATTTGGGCAGAGGTGGTCCATGAAAAAAAGGATGGGACCTGGACTGCTCAAAAAGTGCAATTAGACAAAGTGAACATTCAAGGGACTACCGGGGTTGTCAATAAATTGGCAGAGAAGTCCACGAAAGGGGAAAACACATGAGTGGATGGAAAAAGAAATCCGCGGCCCTTTTTTTATTGTTCCTTTTAACTGCTGGTCTTGCGTCGGGTTGCGCAAGTCACTCGGAGTCTTACAAGACTACAACAACCGCAAATGGCGGACAAACTGTGGTCCAGGAAAAAGAAACATCAAGCACGACTGAACATCATGATTATGGAATTCTGGGCGGAGCCTTTCACGTTGTCGGTGAAATATTGGCGTTCCCCTTTGAAGTTATCGCAGGTGTTTTTCGGTTCATTTTTTAATTGAAAAAAGAGAGGGCATCTTATGAAACGGTTTCAAGTGTTGTTGATCGTAGGGATGGCGGTTTGCGCCGGTCTTACAGGTTGCAGCGGTGCTTTTTGGAGCGGCAGCGGGGCCGGGGTCGCGGCAACAGGTGCCGGATATGAATTGAGAGCCAAGCAGCAGATGGACAAGATTGAAGGAGAGTACAAACGCGGTGAAATTGATAAGAGAGAATATGACATTCGTAAAGACCAAATTAAACAGAACTCTCTGGCGTATTAATGAACCGGTTTTATCTGGGAAAGGAGAACTTCTATGTTGAATTGGGCAATCAGTTTTTTATTTGTAGCGATTATCGCGGCGGTTTTCGGGTTCGGTGGAATTGCGGCCACGGCCGTGGAAATGGCGAGAGTATTGTTTTTCGTTTTTATGGTTTTGTTTCTCGTTTCTCTTGTTTTGGGAGCATTCCGGGGCCGGCAGCCCCGGTTGTGATTTGAGCGCGGGGAGAATTTTCTTCCCCCGGAACTTTTAAAAAAGAAAGGATCTTTTATGAGAATGCATACCAAAAGAAACAAAATTCAGGACGCGCTCGAGCTTCTTAACGATGCGGCGCAGGACAAGAAGCATGAGGTTTATGAAATGATCGGGGATAAGTATGAATTTCTCCGGGAAATGTTCGAAGAAACGGTGCACAACGGGCAGTCGGCTGCCGAGCACGTGCAGAAGCGGCTAGCCAAAGGCTTCCATTCGGAAGAAAAGAAAATCCGTGATGCCGCCGGCCAGCTGGGTAAAAAAATTAAGCAGGATCCCTGGAAAGTTCTGGGTGGTGTTGCGTTGGGTTCTTTGGTGGTCGGACTTTTCCTTGCTCGGAGAAAATAAAAATGAATTCACATGTGCGCACGGAAGGGGGGCGGCCGCAAATGTTTTACAAAGCGAATGACTACAGCTTGCTTTTAGGGATCAAAGGGTTTAGCCGGACGCTTTTGGAAAACCATTTTGCCCTCTATGAAGGGTATATCAAAAACTCCAATAAACTTCTGGAGACTTTGGCTCAATTGTTGGAGGAGGGGAATACGGCCACTCTCCAATTTTCAGAGATCGAAAGAAGACTGGCCTTTGAATTGAACGGCATCCATCTTCACGAGATGTATTTCGAGAATATGTCGAAAGCGGTGAATGGAGAGCCCTCCAAGGAAACTTATTTCTACAAGAAAGTCGTGAGTCAGTTCGGCTCTTTTGCGGCCTGGAAAAAGAGCTTTCGTGCTGTGGCTTCCATGCGGGGAGTGGGTTGGGCGATTACGATTTATGATCCTCGTGCTGAGATTCTCATTAATACGTGGGTCGATGAGCATCATCTGGGCCATGTCGCAGGGGCCGTGCCTGTTTTGATTCTTGATCTGTGGGAGCATGCGTTGCTCCTTGATTATGGCTCAGACCGCGAAAAGTACATTGATGCTTTTTTCAATATTCTTGACTGGACTGTTGTTTCTCTTCGGTTTGCAAAAGCCACGGAGTTCCAGGAGTCCTATGCGGTTTGGAGAAAGGCAGAACCATGAAACTTAATCCGAGCTGGAAAACGGCGGGAATCTTAGCGGCGGCAGGGCTTTTAAATCAATGCAGAAAAAATGCCGGCGAATTTATCCGTATTCAAACGGCCATTGCCTATCTGAGGGGCGTAGAAATTCTTCGCGATTTATTTCTTTATCAGCTCGGTATTCTGGTTTGCGTGGTTTTTTTGGTTTTTGGAGTCATTCTGATTGAGGGGACCCTTATTTTTTATCTTCCCTTACAAACTTCTGTAAGAGTTTTTGCGGGCTTGTGTCTTGGGGTGTTTGATTCTCTGACAGCACTGGGGTTTCTCGTTTACTTTCTGTCCTCCGCGCGGTGGCTGCGCCAGGCTGAAAAGTATCATGATTACCTGGAAGAGTTTATGGATCAGGCCCGTGATTTTTCCGGGAACGGGCATCGGAAGAAACATAGAAATCCAACGCATGAGCTTTTTAAGTAAAGGGGAAGGCGGTGGACTATGAAGCTGTTGGTTCTGCTCGTTTTAATGTTGATTGTGCGAATTTAATTTTTTTGAAAAATAAAAAGGAGATAGGCAATGAAAAAGACATTTATTTACTCGACAATTTTTTTTGTGGGAATGCTGGGGTTGTCCACAACCTCGATGGCGATGGAAGAGGCCATTCTCAATCCGAAAGACACGGCGAATATTTTAAATAAGCTCACGGAAAGGGCCCTGGATGGGAAAAAAGGTTTTGAGGAAGTTGCTGAGCGTGTGGATTCCGCCAGACTCAAAGAGCTTTTTACTGTCCGGTCTCTTGAGCGTGAAAAATTTGCCAGAGAGCTAAGGGCTAAAGTGGCGGCATTAGGCCAAAAACCTAAGCAGGGAGGGGTTTTTGAGGGGGCTGTTCGCCGGGCGTGGGTTGACGTCAAAGCGATGGTGCATAGGGGTGATGACAAGGCGATTTTAGATGTTGTGAAGTTTGGCGAGGAAGAAACCCTGGACGCTTACCAAGACGCGTTGAGTAAAGATCTTTCTGCCGACGTCCGGAAGGTGGTTGATAAACAGGCCAGGCGAATCGAAGACTCGTACCGTTGGACTGTAAAGCGAATCGACGAGATTGATAAACAACAATCTTAAGGAGGCTTTATGTACGGCGTGGTAGGCATTCTCATTTTTGTTCTGGATATCATCGCCATTGTGGACTGTATTCAGTCTTCCATGGACACAGGCAAGAAGCTTCTTTGGATTCTGCTTGTTCTGGTGTTGCCTTTTCTCGGCATGATGCTTTATTTTTTGCTGGCGAAAAACAGCTGAGTTAAACGAAAGTAACATTCAAAGGAGAGTTTATGAAATTGAGAAAAATTTCTTTTTTGATTTTCGGAGTCATTTGTCTGTTGTCCTTTGCTTCGGCAGCGCAGGCTGATGACAAATCCGGCTACGTCTGGTCGGACAAGTTGGGCCGGGGAGTTTTGAATATGGTCGGTTCCCCGGTGGAGTTGGCGCGTACTATTCACATTCAAAGTAATGTGAAAGGTCCGGCCTACGGTTGGACCATGGGAATTGTGGAAGGGGTTGGCAGAGCGCTGATTCGTTTTGGCGCGGGTGCCATTGATACGCTGACGTGCCCTTTTGATTTTCCTAAAGAGGACAAGTCTCCTTTGCTGGTTCCGGATTACCCATGGCAGAAATGGGATGTGCAATATCTTTAAAGCATAAGAAAAGATCCGGCTCAAACGGGTTTTTTAAAAAAGGAGGTTTTTATGCTTTTGAAAACAGAACCAAGAAAAAGGAAGAAAACGATAAGAGAGACTTTCGAGCCGCAAAGGGCTGAGTCAAATATTCAGATTTCAATTACGGAGACTGCTCGTAAGGAATTGTCGGAGCGTTTGGGGTTACTGCTGGCCGACTCTTACTCGCTTTATCTCAAGACGCAGAATTTTCACTGGAACGTTATAGGCTCGCGTTTCGTGTCGCTGCATCAGCTATTTTAAAGTCAATATCTTGAGCTTGCGACCGCCGTGGATTTGATCGCGGAACGTATCCGGGCTTTGGGATATTTTGCGCCAGCGAGTTTTAGCGAGTTTTTAAAAATGAGTACCATTGAAGAAGGTAACGGTAAATTGCCATCGAATGAAATGATCCGGAAGCTCATGAATGACCACCAGCGGATTTCTCAAGCAATCCGTTTGTTTGTGCCGAAAGCCCAAGCGGCCGAGGATCAGGCAACCATGGATCTTTTTTCCGATCGCATGGCTGTGCATGAAAAAGCCGCCTGGATGCTTCGCAGTTTGCTTGAAGAATAAATGGGGGCTCAGGCGAGGCTATGTGGAAAAAATGGTTTCCCTGGAGATGGATCGTCAGGAAGGTTGCGCAGAAGCAGGGGTTTCTGGATCCCATCGCATTTATATCCAAACTCCAGCGTTTTGCGCAGCCTTCCGAAGTCGCGGCGCCAGTGGAATTAATCCGGCTTGCGACCGTTCTGCAAGCCCGCGGCCTGCTCAACGTGCAGGCCATTCAGCACAATCTCGATTGGATTTGGCCTTATTGGGTTGAGCGGCAGTTTGATCCTCGCGACCCGTCTTTTATCCCTCGCGCTTTTTCTCTGACGCATATTAATTTAACGCATCGGAATTGGACAGCCGTAGGCATTCCTGATTTTCAGGAATATCCTCTTGTGGATCCGCGCGGTCTTTTGACGCCTTTTTATGATAGTGAGTCAGTGGATGTCTGGATCATTCACGAAGAAGGCGACGACCTTCTTCCTTCACGTGCCGGGACGGCGCTGCAGCATTGGGAAAGGGAGGCAAACCCGTGCCTCCGTACACAAATACAAGAATCTGGTTGCAGTCTTGTCTCACGGGTTTCGGTTGAGCAAATAGCCGAGCAGTATTTCTGTATTTTAAAAGCGGGAGCTTTTTCCGAACGGGCCGGCTGGATTGCGGTGGCGGTGCGGCCGTTTAATCCGGAAGGCGTTAGCGAGATCCAACATATTGGACGCTTGGAGGGAGACTTTGGTTTGGAAATTGAAAAAAAACACCGGTTTTATTTTAATGAATCTCCGGAGGCGTATTATTTTTCGGAATATCAGGAAGGGGACGTTTACCGGAAACTGGCGAATATTCGTTCCGGCCTGAAAAATCAGAGTTCTGTGCGCGAAGTCAATTGCAAGGCTGGCATGGCCACGGCCGTGGCCCTTTTTAGGCTGGATCCGGGAAAATTCCGGCAAATTGAAATTCGTATCCCTCTTCAGGAAAAAAAGACGGAAAGTCAGAAAAGTTTTATGGGCGTGCCGGAACCGCAGGGCACTTTTATCTGGCAGAAAACTTTGAAGGGGCATTGCCGCCTCCAGGTCGCAGATAAAAAGACAGCGTATCTTTACGAGACCGCGCTTCATACCTTGGTGCTGCTCTCGCCCGAAACAGAGGTTTTTCCAGGGCCTTATACTTACAAATATTTTTGGTTTCGCGACGCAAGTTTTATTCTTCAAGCGCTTCTTGCTCTGAATCTTCCGGGTCGTGTAAAAAAAATCTTGGACTATTTTCCGAAGCGGCAAAATGCAAACGGCCATTTCCGTTCGCAGGACGGAGAGTGGGATTCTAACGGTCAGGCGTTGTGGATTTTTCGACGTTTTTGCGAGCTTACTCAAACGCTGCCTGAAAAATCCTGGGAAGAGGCCATACGGAAGGGGGCTGAATGGATTTTAAAGAAACGCGTTTCCGAAAATCAGGAATCCCTTCACGCCGGTCTTTTCCCCGCTGGGTTTAGCGCTGAGCATTTGGGCCCGAATGATTTTTATTATTGGGATGATTTCTGGGGAGTTGAAGGGCTGCGTTCCGCCGCCTGGCTCATGAAGTTTTACGGGCACGAGGCAGTAGCACAAAAATACCAAGCGGCGGCGGACGAGTTTTTGAAAGCCATTGAAAAAAGTTTGTCGCGGGTTGCCAACCGGATTCAGACAACAGCCATGCCTTCTTCTCCGTACCGGCGGATGGACACGAGCGCCATTGGTTCGGTCACGGTGGGATATCCTCTGAACTTTTGGCCGCCGGATGACCCGCGTGTGATGTGTACCGTGGAATATCTTCTCGGCGATCATTTTATTAACGGGGGTTTTTATCATGAAATGAGTCATTCGGGGATTAATCCCTATATGACGCTTTCTCTGGCGCAGATTTTATTGAGAAATGAAGACGGACGTTACGCCGAGTTGTTGCGCAGCATGCAATCGATGGCGACGCAGAGCGGACAATGGCCGGAGGCGATTCATCCTCAGGTGTTGGGCGGCTGCATGGGAGATGGCCAGCATGCTTGGGCTGCCGCAGAATGGGTGATGATGATCAAAAATTGTTTTTTGCGGGAAGAAGAGGGGCGGCTGATTCTTTGTTCAGGGGTATTGCCCGAGTGGTACGCCGAAGATAGCGAAGCCTCTCTGGGCCGAATGTTGACGCCTTACGGGACTGTTTCTGTGAGTGTTAAGCGCGAAGCAACGGGTGTGTGGGTGCGATGGGAGGCGGAGTGGGCACCGAAAGTCCCGCGGATGGAAGTCCGCTTGCCGGGATATCGGGCCGTTGAAGTTCAAAAAAATGAAACGTCGGTCATTCTTACGAAAGAGAAAAAAATATGAAAATATTAATGATGACCAATACGTACACTCCGATTGTCGGAGGCCTGGAAAAATCGATTCAGGTTTTTAGCGAAGAGTTCCGTGCGCTCGGGCATGAAGTTAAAATTATGGCGCCTGAGTTTGAAGGAATGCCGCTGAATGAGAAGGATGTGATCCGTGTTCCGGCCCTTGAAAAATTTGTGGGCACGCCTTTCTCCGTGGCGCTTCCGATTCCGGAGCCTATTCTAAATTTAATTGAACAGTACAATCCGGATATTGTGCATTCGCATCATCCTTTTTTGATGGGCGATCTCGCGCTTCGTTTTTGCGGGCAGAAAAAAATTCCGTTGGTTTTTACTTATCATACGATGTTCGAACATTACAGGGAACATTTTGGAATGGACAGTCCTGCTGTTCGACGATTCGTCATCGACCTAGCTATTGGTTATGCGAATATGGTTGATCAGGTCATTGCCCCGAGTGAGAGTGTTGCCCGCGTTTTACTCGAACGGAAAGTGACCACCCCCATTGAAATTGTTCCGACAGGAATCGACAGGCGGCGTTTTTGCCCCGAGCCTTCAGACTTCCGCAAAAAACACAAAATTCCATCAAGTGCTTTCGTGCTTGGGCATGTGGGGCGTTTGTCACCGGAAAAAAATCTTATTTTTTTGACCGAAGCCGTCGCCGAGTTTCTTAAACAAAAAAAAGACGCCTGGTTTTTGATTGTTGGCAGCGGTCCTTCGGAACGGGAGATGCGAAAAATTTTTCGTACCCGGAAAGTCCAGAAGCGGGTTTGCTTTGCGGGAATTCTTCGAGGCAAACCGCTGGTGAATGCCTATCACGGCATGGATGTTTTTACCTTTGCTTCCAAAAGTGAAACGCAGGGAATTGTGGTGGCAGAGGCCATGGCGGCTGGACTTCCGGTGGTGGCGCTTGATGCCCCTGGCGTTCGGGAAGTGGTGGTGGACCGCGAAAATGGCAGGCTCCTGAAAGAGGAATCGCGGAAAAAATTCGTAGCCGCATTTTTGTGGTGTTCTTCCCGCGGCCCGGCGAAATGGGAGAAAATCAAAAAGAAAGCGCGTGAGACTGCGAACGGTTTTTCGGCGCGAGCGTGTGCGGGCAAGGCTTTGGAGATTTATAAAAAAGTGGTACGTCGCCGTGATACTTACGCTGAAGAAGAATTGAATCAGTGGCAGTCTCTTTTGGGACGTTTTAAAACTGAAATCGATATGGCCGTGAATTTGAGCCGTGCTGCGGGGGCTGCCTTGATGAAGGCGGCGGTTTCTGAAAGTTCAGCTAGCGACCGCATCACTCAATTTTATAAGAAAAAAATTGAGCATGCCCGAAAGTCCTGGATGCAGCAGCTTATCAAGATCCGAAAACAGGTCAAAGGCGCGCCGGAAG
>OBEQ010708551.1_pt1 | contig 15750 bp, 13 predicted proteins | sample 1670901 | NCBI WGS metagenome assembly OBEQ01 (sample SAMEA104232315, study PRJEB22302) | groundwater metagenome | biome: forest; feature: aquifer; material: groundwater | place: USA | collected 2011-08-07 | depth 5.4 m | reverse complement strand
CCCAGCCAAGCTAATCATCTTGGCGTAACGATCGAAGCAGATCTCATCAAACAAAAACTTCCTACCAATAACGGTGGATATAAAGCATTAAATACCGCATCAGAAAAATACGGTAAATACGACGAGCGAATGTACACAGAACTTTGTTCTGACCATCCGATTGATTTGTGTCGCTACCAAGTTGCCAACTGTTACATGGGCCGCATTGGTTTTATCAATTCGGGCGGTGAAAGCGGCAAAGACGATCTTAAAGATGCAGTGAAGACCGCCGTAATCAATAAACGCGCCGGAGGATCCGGTCTTATCTTAGGTCGTAAAGCATTTCAAAAACCTCGCGAAGATGGCATTAAGATTGTCCAAGCAATCCAAGACGTGTATCTTTGCAAAGAAGTGACTGTTGCGTAGTTATTTTAGTGGGAAGAGATTAGCGTCGATTGTTGTCGCATCCGGAGACAATGGTATATCTTCTCGTACCACATATTGATTTTTTGCGATACAAGCAAGGAATTCTCCCGGACCGATCAATCCGTTTTCCTTTCTTGCTTGCGCAGTTTCGCCTGACTTGGGTCGAGAAAAATATCGTACTTCCATGGCAGGGACATCAGAGCTTTTCTCAACGTACACATGTTTTTTTGCGTCATAACTTTTGCGCACCCTTGATATTTTTCCAAAACCAATACAATACATCAGCCGATCATTTTTCGTATCGTATAACGTACGGCCAATATATGGTTGTAGGGGTTGCAATTGCTCATCTTCTTGTTTTTGTTTTTTTTGCCACTCAAATTCAGCCTTTTCATCTTTAGTCATTTTTGCAGTTTTTCCGCGCTCCATACGCGATGCCTTGATTTCTTCTTCTGTAATATTGAATGTGTGTTTGGCAGCTGGCGTGAATGCCTCGTCGTTTCGTACCATGCGAGGACGGATTAACGTCTTCGCTTTTTCAATCCCCCTATCTTTGAGTGCCCCATATACAGATTGTCGGAATTCAGGTACATCGCCCTGAGAAAATTTTGAACTTATAAGATAATTAACGACACGCCAAAGACTCATCATCTCCTCTGCCTGATCTTTATAAATATTCTGCGCACGTTCATCTACCATACTGGACAACCGTTCTTCAAGACCTTTGAGATAGGCTATCTTGAAGCCCTTTGGTTTTATTATGGAAGACAATTTTTTTGTATACGCTTCTTCTGCCTGTTTTCCAGAAAGATAGTCAGGTGGAGAATACGGATCGGGGCGCTGGTTTTCCTTCAGCCAGTTTTTCATAAACATCCGCGCTTCATTTGCGAGAAGGTCGAGATATAAAAGGGCACGTATACCCTCAGGGACTTCCGCCGCATCTAAGTCATGCTCACGAAGATTCCATTGCGCCTCTCCCCCATGCTCGATATTTTTGATCAAGCTTCTTAGCAATCGCATGTCTATTGCTCGCGGATCGAAGTGCGTGGACAACAAGTCTCGGCATAGGGTTACATCCTGATCATCGGATGATAATTCTGGATGTAACATTGCCAGTATTGCGGGGTCTAGCTCTGTGTCATTTGGATCGTCTTTGTGGTGCGCTCCTTTTTTACTGACATCACCTACTTTGCCTTCACCATAAGCAGCTTTTACATCTTGTTGACCCCATGCACTCTTGTACGCAGCAACAAGAATTTCTTCTTGTCCCCTCTCTTTTCTTCTTGCGTCACCAAGTTGCGCGGGCAGCAAAAAAGAATCATTGAATAGTTCATGTATTGAGACACCTGCGTTTGCTTCTCGATTTTTTAGAGAAACCATTTTTTCCGCTATTTCTTGCATTTCTGGATTCTTGTAACTCGGTCCTTTCATTGCTCTTCTATCTTGGCGTTGCCCTCTTTTCTGCATACATACTCTTAATATATAATTATAGTATTATTTTACAGTTTTTCTGTAAAATAATCAAATTGCAACAATTTTTGGACACCATTTTTTGTTTTTAATTCAATCTTTCAACAGATATCAGTCAATACTCTATTGACAGATTAAGATGCTCACTATAGTATGATTTGATGATAGTTTTATTATGATTTCCACCCTTGAATTTCAAAATTTGCTCATTCGTTGTGGACTCGATGAAAAAGACGCTCGCGTATATCTTGCCTTACTTACGTCTGGTCCCTCCCCTGTTCGAAAAATCGCCGGAGTTGCTGATATAAATAGAGGGACTACCCATACTGTTCTTCGATCTCTTATTGATCGTGGGTTAGTAAGCTATTATCATAAGCAGAAGCGGCAATATTTTGTTGCGGAGAGTCCTGAAAAAATAGTAATTCTTTTTCAAGACTCATTGTCTGCCATGCAGGCAAATTATCAAGAACTTCAAGCCCAACTTCCAAAACTCAATGCACTTCGTAGTGACGGTGTCCCCAAAACTGCCGTGCGTTCGTATGAAGGGCGCCAGGGAATCCGCTTGATCCTTGAAGATGTTCTTGATATTGTCGGTGCACAAGAAAAAAAATTGTATCGGGTATATTCATCAGTCGAAATTCGCGATAGCCTGTATCACAGTTTTCCTTCCTTCACCCAAGAGCGCATTCGTCGAGGGATATCGGTCAATGTCATTGCGGTTGGCGCGGGTGGCGAATATCAAGATCTCTCCGAACGGCGTTGGCTTCCCACAGACCAGGGCACGCCTACCTACCGTATTCTTTACGCAGATACGGTAGTGACGATTAGTCAAAACCAGCAAGATGATGAGTTGCATGCATTTGTTATCAAAGATGATGCGATCTATCGGACAGAAGCAATCATCTTTGATCATTTATGGAATTCGTTAGGCAAATAATATGTGCGGAATCATCGGATATATTGGAGTAAAACAAGCAACCCCTCTTCTTTTGCAAGGGTTGCGTCGTCTTGAATATCGAGGATACGATAGCGCAGGCGTTGCTGTTTTGGGACAGGGTGGCATTAGCGTTGAACGGGCAGTCGGTCGCATTGATAATTTGATAGATAAAATTGGCGAGCGAACACTCGAAGGCACGATGGGTATTGCGCACACTCGATGGGCAACTCATGGGGGGGTTACGGAGTTCAATGCTCATCCTCATCGGGGATGTGGGGAAGATATCATGCTTGTTCATAACGGTATTATTGAGAACTATCGTGAGCTTCGTAAAGAGCTATCAGAAAAACATACATTCACTTCGCAGACCGATTCGGAAATTCTTGCGCATCTCATCGAGTCCCATTACGATGGCAATTTACGTCATAGTGTTGCGCAGGCGTTGCAGCACGTACATGGTACCTATGGCTTGGTAGTCATGCATAAAGATCATCCCGATACTCTGATCTGCGCACGCATGGGAAGTCCGCTTGTGATTGGGATGGCGGATGGAGAATATTATGTCGCATCAGACCCCACGCCGCTTCTTGCGCACACCAAAGATGTTACATTTCTTGATGATGGAGAAATCGCAGAGCTTACTCGAGAAGGCATCAATATATATACGTTGCGAGAAACTCGCATCCATAAAGATGTGCAGCATATTGACTGGGATGATGAACAAGCGCAAAAGCAAGGATATCCGCACTTCATGCTCAAAGAAATTTTTGATCAGCCCACGGTGTATAAGGATGCGCTTCGGGGTCGTATTATTGAAGATGAAGGCACTGCGTATCTTGGAGGTTTGAATCTCACTCCAGAACAGATTCGTAACATACATCGCATTGTTTTTGTTGCCTGTGGCACCGCATACCATACGGGCATGATCGGAAAATACGTGTTTGAACGTCTTATGGAGATACCCTGTGAAGTTGATGTAGCATCTGAATTTCGCTATCGTGATTGCGTACTCGATGAGCATACGTTGGTTTTTGTGATTTCTCAATCGGGCGAGACTGCAGACACACTTGCCGCCGTACGAGAGGCACAACGCAAAGGCGCAATCGTGAGGGGTATTGTGAATGTGGTAGGCTCCACAATTGCCCGCGAAACAGAAGGTGGGACATATATACATGCTGGTCCGGAACTTTCTGTCGCTTCCACCAAAGCCTATACGAACATGATCGCAGTGATTCTTTTAGCCGCACTTGAATTTTCTCGTATGAAGAAAATGAATGTGTCCACAGGACAACGAATAATTCATGCACTTCATGAAATTCCAGAAAAAATGAAAAAGATGTTAGAGCAAAGTGAAAATATCAAAACGCTCGCAGAAAAATATAAGGAGTATCGCGATTTTCTTTTTTTGGGTAGAGGTGTGAATTATCCGGTTGCATTGGAAGGCTCTCTCAAATTGAAAGAAATTTCCTATATCCACAGTGAAGGATATCCGGCAGGAGAGATGAAACATGGCGTGAACGCGCTTTTGGATCCGGCATTTCCGGTTTTTGCCATCATGACAAAAAATTCTTTATATGAAAAAATGAGAAGCAATATCGAAGAAGTCCGTGCGCGAGGAAGCAATGTTATTCTTCTTGCGACTGAGGGCGACGAAGATGCGCACGAGCTTTCCAGCGATATTATTTTTGTGCCGCCTACCATGGAGCTTCTTGAACCTCTGCTCAATACCATTCCATTGCAACTTTTCGCATATCACATGGCAGTGACACTTGGTCGTGATGTTGATCGGCCGCGGAATTTAGCAAAAAGCGTTACAGTAGAATAGAACCTATCCCTACATATGCTTGATACTATTCCTGATCGTCTCAAAGATCTTTTCTCACAAGTCACTCTTCAAGAGCCATGGAGAGTTCTTTCTTTACTTGAATCATTTATTTCCAAAGAAATCTGTCCGGGCAATCGAGGGAGTATTAGCGGCGATGTATTGATTGAAGAAAATGTAGAGATCGGCGAGGGCACCATTATCGAGCATGGTGCAGTGATAAAAGGCCCGACGATTATTGGAAAAAATTGTGAAATACGCAGTGGCGCATATATTCGCGGCAATGTAATCATTGGAGATAATTGCGTGATCGGACATACAACAGAAATAATTCGATCTGTCTTATTTGATGGGGTTCGTCTCGATCACTTTAATTATGTTGGTGATTCTATCCTTGGAAACAAAGTCCATTTTGGCGCTGGAGCGAAGGTTGCAAATCTCCGTTTTGATGAGGGCGAGATCGTCATAGACGGGAAGAATACCGGCCTCAAAAAGTTTGGCGTTGTATTGGGTGATCGCTGCCAGCTTGGCATAAACACAAGTGTTGGCCCGGGTGTTATTTTTGAAAAAAATGTTTGGCTCACGACTCATGCACAAATCCTCTCAGGGCGTTACACACGAGAAAAGATTAAGGAGTTGTCAGAAAAAAATGTAACCAATTGAATATATGAACAATACAACTATTGGCCAATTCCAAAAAGTGTACGCTGAATCAATTAAAGACCCCGAAGGTTTTTGGGCAAAAATCGCAGAAGAAGAAATCCATTGGTTTGAAAAGTGGAGAAAAGTTTTTGAGTGGAATTACCCGAACTACCAGTGGTTTTTGGGTGGTAAGCTAAACATTACTTACAACTGTCTTGATAGGCATGTGTTGGCCGGCAGGGGCGAAAAAACAGCCCTAGTGTATATAAATGAAAATTATGAAAGAATAAGCATCACATATAAAGATCTGCTATCCAAGGTAAATAAGTTTGCTAACGGCTTAAAATCTTTGGGAGTTAAAAAAGGCGACAGAGTGGTTTTGTATATGCCATTGGTAATAGAACAGGCCGTTGCCATGCTTGCGTGCGCGCGCATTGGGGCGGTACATAGCGTTGTGTTTGCGGGTTTTTCTTCCCAAGCACTGAGAGAAAGAATCATAGATTGCGGAGCAAAGATTGTGATTACTGCCACATGGACTTTGCGTAGAGGAGAGAAAAAAGAATTAAAATCCACAGTAGATGAGGCGATTCGGGATTTGGAAATGGTGCAAAATCTCATTGTCTTCCAAAGAGACAATCTGGCAGCTATGCAGGGCAAGGAAATTGATTTTTATGAGCTTTTGGAAAAACAAAGCGATGAATGCAAAGCGGAAGAAATGGATTCTGAAGACACGCTCTTTGTTTTGTATACTTCCGGCTCTACAGGTAAACCTAAAGGCGTGGTACACACCATTGGCGGCTATAGCGTGTATATTCACTACACAACAAAAATTGTTTTTGATATAAAAGAGGATGATGTGTATTGGTGCACAGCAGACCCTGGCTGGATTACCGGACATAGTTATGTTGTGTACGGGCCGCTTTCCAATTGCTTGACTTCTGTAATGGTAGAGGGCGCACCGGACTTCCCTACGCCCGACCATTGGTACAAGATAATAGAACAGGAAAAAGTGAATATTTTTTATACCGCGCCCACGGCCATACGAATGCTTAGGAAGTATGGTGAAAAATATTGTCAAAGTCGCTATTTCTCTTCTTTGAGGATCCTCGGCACGGTAGGCGAGCCTATAAATCCAGAGGTTTGGCAGTGGTATCAAAAAAATATCGGCAGTGGCACGCTATCAGTAGAGGATACATGGTGGCAGACCGAAACCGGCGGACACATGATTGCTACATTGCCTGCACTTACCCAAAAGCCGGGGAAAGCAGGTTTGCCGTTCTATGGTATTGATGCCGACGTAGTGGATAAGGAAGGCAAACCTATGTCAATCAACGAAAAAGGATTTTTAATAATACGAAAGCCTTGGCCATCAGCCTTAAGGACATGCTTGAATAATCCGGAAAGGTTTGAGCAGTATTGGAACGAGATAAAGGGCGTTTATTTTACCGGCGACTTTGCTATAAAGGACGAAGACGGTTATATCCAAGTTTTGGGCCGCAGTGATGATGTTATAAGTGTCTCAGGGCATCGGATAGGTAGCGCTGAAGTTGAAAGCGCACTGGTTGCCCATGAAGCGGTTTCTGAAGCTGCAGTCATTGCAAAACCCGACGAAATAAAGGGAGAGAAAATTAAGGCCTTTGTAGTTCTTAAGCCGGGTTTTGAAGGTAGTAATGAATTAGCTAAAAGCATCCAGGCGCATGTAAAGGAAGAAATCGCCAGCATGGCTGTTCCTGAAGAGCTGGAATTTATAGCCGCTTTGCCTAAAACCAGAAGCGGCAAGATTATGCGAAGAGTTCTCAAAGCTAAGGAATTAGGACAAGATGTGGGAGACCTATCAGTGTTAGATCAATAGAAATGAAGCAAGCCATAGAAAAAATAAATAAATATATCCGCGCAGCAAATTATTTGACAGTCACGCAAATTTATTTGCAGGACAATTTTTTACTGACCAGAAAACTTACAGCTGAAGACATTAAGCCAAAACTTTTTGGGCATTGGGGCACCTGTCCGGGAATCAATTTTGTGTATGGCCACCTAAACTATTTGGTAAAAAAGCATACACAGTCCGCCATCTTCGTGCTTGGCCCCGGGCACGGCATGCCCGGATTGCAAGCAAATTTATTTTTGGAAGGCACGTTGGGAAAATATTACAAAGAAGCTACGCGTGATGGAAAAGGCATTGGCTATATTTCTAAAATGTTCGCTTGGCCTTACGGCTTTTCCAGTCACTGCAGTCCGGAAACTCCAGGCCTAATTTTGGAAGGCGGAGAATTGGGCTATTCACTTTCTAGCGCGTATGGGGCGGTTTTGGATAATCCGGATTTATTGGCAGCTGTACTTATTGGCGACGGAGAAGCAGAGACAGGCGCCATTGCCGCGGCATGGCACCTTACTAAGTTGATTGATCCGGCAACAAACGGAGCGGTTTTGCCTATTGTGCATGTGAATGGTTACAAAATTTCTGGACCGACGATTTTTGGCAGAATGTCGGATGTAGAACTACAAAAACTTTTTGAAGGCTATGGGTATGAGCCGTTTTTTGTGGGCGGAGAAAATATCGATATACAAATGTTGGAAACATTGGAGAAATGCCATAACAAGATTTCTAGTATTCAAAAACGAGCAAGGGCAGGCGAAGTTTTTAATCCTATCTTTCCGGTAATTTTTATGCGCACGAGTAAGGGCTGGACTACAGTTAAGGAGCTGCGCGGGAAAAAAATAGAAGGCACAATTCTTGCCCATCAGGTTGTTATGCCCACGGTAAAAGGGGACGAACAGGAGCTGGAGGCTTTGGAAGCATGGCTTAAGTCTTACAAATTTGAAGAGCTTTTTAATGAAAAAACAGGTTTTGATAAAGATATTTTGGACGTGATCCCCCAAGATGATTTGCTCATGGGTGATAATCCGCACATGTTCGGTAAAAATTATCAGCCGCTTATTTTACCCAAAGCTGAAAGTTTTGCTAAAGATGTTGACAAACCAGGACAGATCCAGTCCAATGCCATGCGCTTGGCCGGTTCCTATCTTAAGGAGATATTTGCATTAAATAAGGAGCGGCATAATTTTCGCTTACTGTCTCCGGATGAAACGTATTCCAATAGGCTCGATGAGGTGTTTAAGGAAACCTCGCGTGGCTTTGTCTGGCCTCATGATGTTAGTGACAAAGATATCACGAGGGACGGGAGAGTAATGGAAATGCTCTCTGAACACAATATGCACGGCTTAGCTCAGGGTTACACACTTACCGGCCGCCACGCGGTTTTTACAACCTACGAAGCATTTGCCCAAATTTTTTCTAGCATGGCGCATATGTACCAGAAGTTTTTAAAGTATGTAAGAAAAATGCCGTGGCGACTGGACATACCGTCTATGAACTATTTGCTGACATCAACCGCATGGCGGCAGGAGCACAACGGCTATTCCCATCAAAATCCTAGCTTTGTTTCTGGCATGTTAGAAAAACACAACGACTTTGTGAAAGTTTATTTTCCGGTTGACGATAACAGTATGCTCGCGGTTTTACAAGAGACTTTTCTTTCCAAAAATCAGATGAACATTATTACTGTTGGGAAAACTCCTGAGCCGCGCTGGCTGGATTTTCAAAAAGCAAAAGAGTCTTTAAAGAATGGCATTTTAACATGGGATTTTTTAAGCGACGAAACCCCGGATTTGGTTTTAGCGGGTATCGGAGATTATGTCACCAAAGAAGCTATTGCCGCTTTGGAATTGGTAAAAAAAGACGCGCCTGAAATAAAAATACGTTTTGTAAATATCATAAGACTGCAAGCCGCCTGTGGTTGTGTTGGCGAGTTTCATCCCCAAATACCAAATGCGGAAAAATATTTTACGATGGACAAACCCGTGATAGTAAATTTTCATGGCTATCCCGAGGCAATGCAATCCATATTGTTTAAATTGAAAAACCCTCAGCGCTTCTCCGTTCATGGCTATGTTGAAGAGGGCGGCACGACCACTCCCTTTGATATGCATGTGAGAAACAAGACAGACCGTTATCATCTGGCAATTGAGATTTTTGAAATCATGGCAAAAGAAGGAGTTATAGGTCAGGAGAAAAAACACAACCTCATTGCCAAGCACCTCATGGCGCTTGATAACCACGATTCCTATATTAAAAATTTCGGTTCAGACCCACAAGAACTGGAAAACTGGCAGTGGGCGGCCCATGCGCCCGAAACAGTAGACAGACAGGATGTTACACACGGCGCAATTTTGAAAAACGCTCGAGCCATTGCTTTTGTTGGACTCTCAGATAATCCCGAGCGTCATAGCCACCAAATAGCAAAGTATTTTCAGGCCAAAGGCTACCGCATTATTCCCATTAACCCCAATGTCACTGAAGTTCTGGGTGAGAAGTCCTACAAAAATCTTTTAGATGTGCCTAAAAGTATTCATATAGACATTGTTGATATTTTTAGGAAGCCCGAAGAGGTTGTAGCACACATGAAAGAAGTTGTGGAAAGAGGTAATATAAAAACGGTTTGGCTTGCCGAAGGCATTAACACTCCGGAGGCAGAAGAGTTTGTTCAAGATTATGGGCTTTTTATGGTCACTAATTTTTGCATCATGGATGCGTATAAAGAAATTGAACAAACGGTATGAAAAATATTGTAATTATTGGCGGTGGTACAGGCACCCTCACTCTTTTAAAAGGATTGCGATCATTTCCTACGAATAACAGCGTGATTGTTTCTACTGCCGACGATGGAGGATCAACCGGACGACTTCGAAAAGAATTAGGAGTAATGCCTCCCGGAGATTTGCGGCAGTGCCTCCTTGGACTTTCATTTACTGATCCGCTCTTGCAAAAACTTTTTTCTTATCGTTTTGATCGCGGGTCGCTTCTTGGCCATACGGTAGGTAATATTATTATCGCAGGCCTTGAAAAGATTACCGGTAATGTCGAAGAAGCCTTGAAACTGTGCGCCAAATTACTCAATGTAAGAGGACAGGTGGTGCCGGTGATGCTCACATCAACAAAACTTTCTGCCATGTTGGAAAACGGTAAACATATCATAGGCGAACACCACATTGATGAGCCGCGACATAATGGTAATCTCAAAATTGTTGCAATGAAAATTTCACCTTCCGGACCCGCAAATCATCGTGCGATTCGATTGATCCAGGACGCTGACGCAATTGTGTTTGGTCCAGGTGATCTTTATACGAGCACGCTACCAAATATTTTAGTGCGCGGTATGGCAGATGCGATTCGATCTTCGAAAGCTCATAAAATTCTTATTACAAATATCATGACGAAGTTTGGACAGACCAATGGTTTTACTACATCAGATTTTTTGACAACTTTGAATCATTATCTCTGTAGCTTCAATGGCAAAGATGGCATTGATACCATGGTCGTGAATACAAAAAAGCCTACAGCTGTTCTTTTAAAAAAATACAGATCAGGGAAAGCGGAATTTGTTGCACCCGACGTCGATGAATTAAAAAAGAAGGGAGTGCGAGTAATCGCTTCAGATTTTATTGCCAATGGGACTGTTAAAAAAGTAAAAGGCGATAGTCTCCAAAGAAGTATCTTGCGTCATGATTCGGAAAAAATCGCAAAAGCAATTTTTGATTGTGTCAGATAGCAGAACCGATACTCCTTTCAACACCAAGTCGTCTCAAAGAACGAAGGAAGTTTTTTATCGTTGATCTCTATTTTTTCTTTCTGACAACAAGGTATCTTCCACACTCAACTCCAAAAACCCCTCTTCGTTCTCGTATCGACTCAAAGGTGTTGTAAGGAGCATCAGTTCTGCAAGTTATTTATTGATGAGAGGTTATAAAAAAAGAAGCCCCGGGTTAGCATCAGATACGTTCCTCCTAAGGATACGTATCGCCAACACGAGGCGAAAATGAAAAAATAATCATGAGAAGACCTTGGTTTGCCTTTCAATCAGTGGCGCCAAGTTGAGATCGTAAGAAATCGTGAAGGCTGGCTGTCCGTTTTTGATTTCCAGGCTATCGCCATGCGCCATCTCCATGACCATTGACTTAAAGCCATCGCCATCATCTTCGACAGCAAGGACTTGGTCTAGCGTTCCGGACTTGACGAAACAGGTCGCTTTGTAACTCTCATTTCGGAAGACTACCAAAGCAGCATCATTTTGTTCAGCAATCTCACCTTGTAGAAAAAGTATCACCTGATTTCCCAGTGTTTCTTTTCTGTATGTCCCCTGTACAAATTGATCACCATTTTTTGTCGGCGGATTTTTGCCATCCGCTTCTATCCTATAGTGGTAGCCGTCCCCACCTTGGCCAAGCTCAATTTGGCCGCCAGGTATCCCATACCGAATTTCGCCATTGTGGTCTACTTCAAAGAAGTGCATCTTTTTCTCCTTTCTAGACTGCTTGGCTCGGACGCTGTCCGGCCAGATAATCCCCGATTGGCATTAAAGTCATACCCTGATTTTGATCAAAGTACGCTGCAAATCGTAAATCTTCTTCGCCATAGAGAATCTCGATTGCATCGCCAGGAACCAGGCGTGTACAGCCTCCGCCCTTATAGAAATATTTATTTCTTGCCACCCGTTTTACATCGTCTGCATTCACGCGTAGTATATAACCACCCGTAAGAGGTCCCCAGTAAATATTGGAAGCGTCAATATATACTAAAATAGAATCAGAAGAATTACTTTTTTCAGCACATCGCTTAGCGAATAGCGAATCAGCTATTATGTCTTGATATTCCTGTTTTACAGGTAAGCCCCTCGCCTTGAGAAGTTCAGATACTCGAGCGATCGCCATGGCATTTTTCTCCTCTCTGCCATCCCATGTTTTTTCCAATAACGTCAAAGAACCAAAAAAAGAATTCTAGGAAATCTTATAGAGACCTCTACAATTCTTTTTTTGGTTCTTTGTTTCTTTTTTAGTTCTTTAGCGCAAGGGCTTCAATACCGGGCAGGCTTCCCTTTTCCATAAATTCAAGCATAGCAGCTCCGCCGGTAGATACGTGCGAGATTTTTTCCAGGTATTCTTTTTTCGAAATGGCGGCAAGGGTATCCCCTCCTCCTACGACCGATGTTGCGTCGTTATTCTCTGTGATCGAAAAGTAGATAAAATCTGTTCCCCTTCGATATTGGGGATTCTCAAAATATCCGACAGGACCATTCCAAACAATTGTTTTTGCTCTACTGATCAAGGCGCCATATTTTGCTTGACTTTCCGGGCCGATATCAAGAATTTGATCTTCTTTAGTGAGGTCAGTAATTTTTTTCATTTTACTTCCGTTGTTTGTATCCTTAGGATCTCCAACCGCGACATCTGACGGCAAGATTACAGCAGTATTTTTTTGCGCAGCCAAAAAGAGCAATCTTCGCGCATGTTCGATCCGCTCATATTCACAGAAACTTTTTCCCACTTCATATCCTTGCGCCGCCAAAAATGTATTTGCAAGACCGCCCCCGATGAGAAGATAATCCGCAATTTCAAGGAGCTTGCCGATCAGCGCTATTTTGGTAGCGATTTTTGCACCACCAATGATTGCCACAAAAGGTTTTTCAGGATCTTCCAAAAGTTTTCCAATCATCTCAACTTCTTTTTTGAGCAGAAGTCCGCCATAAGAAGGAAGATAGAGCGGTACGCCAACAACCGATGCATCTGTGCGATGACTTACGCCGAATGCATCATTTACATAGACATGCGCTAACGATGCGAGCTTGCGTGCAAATTCTTGATCATTTTGTTTTTCTTCCGCCTAGTACCGAATGTTTTCCAGTAAAAGGATTTAATCGGGAGCCTGAACTTTCGGCTACGCTTGGATTTGTGTTTTTACCTCCTCCCCTTCTGTTTTTTCAACCACCAGTTCTTTTAGAAAATCATTCACCAGTGTAATTTTGTATGACGGAAGATATTGTTGGAGTTTCTCTGCTACTACTTTGAGTGAATATTTTGGATCCCTGCCCTCTGGGCGACCAAGATGAGAAACAATAATAAGACGGTTATTGTTTTTGAGAAGGTATTGAATCGTAGGCAGAGATTGTTGCATACGAGTATCATCTGCTATCTCGGAAGTGGAATCCATAGATACATTAAAATCAACCCTGAGAAGAACTTTTTTGTTTTTAACTTCCACCTCATCTATATATTGTATCTTTGGCATTGACATATGTATGCGCGATGTTTTTAAAAGTGAATTATATTTTCCATTCTTCCACTGCTTGTTTATAGCTTTCGGGATTCCCAACATCAAACCATTGCCCGGCAAAGATATAGCCGGTAAGTTTATGTTGCTCGACAAGTTTAGGAAATACATCTTTTTCCAATCTTTTTGCCGAAGCACTGACATAATCAAATATTCTCGGTTCGCAAATATAGATTCCGACATTGATGATTTTTGACAAATCTTTCCGATGATCTGGTTTTTCTAAAAAGGAATATACTTTGCTTCCTTGAACGCGCACTACTCCCCAATCTGATGATTTGGCAACCGACGTAAGCGCCATGGTTGTAACGCCATCGTTTGCAATATGAAAGTCAAACATATCATCGTAATTGATTTTGGCGAGTACGTCGGCGTAATAGAGGACAAAAGGTTCAGCACCTAGAAGTTTTTTTGCTTGTCGGAGCGGTGCTGCAGTGCCTACCTCTGAACTTTTTTGTTCTAAGTATGTGATCTTTACTCCATAGCGACCTCCATCTCCAACATGTTCGCGGATTTTTTCTCCGTGATATCCGATTGAAAGAATAATATCGCGAATATCATGGCGGCGCAGATTTTCGATCGTATAATCAAGCACAGGCCTGCCGTTTACCGGTATCAGACACTTGGGCATTTCGTAGGTGAATGGTCTCATCTTTACGCCTTTTCCTCCTGCAAGGATGAGCGCTTTTTTCAATTTCGGGGCGAAGTATTTTGCAAGAACATACTCGATTGCATGAGAACGATTGCGAATACGAGAACCATCAATATAATCGTCCAGCTTTTTGAGTATTTCTTTTTTGAGTGTGATTGTGAGGCGTCCACGGTCCATAAAAGTATCAAGTTTCCTATCCATCATACTATATCATACGATTATGAAGGTCAATGATATTCCTGTGGATAGAATAACAGTGTTGAGCAGCGTAGTTGTATGCGGCTTCATATATGATATACTTCGCTATGAAAGGACGCCTATTTAAGTACATAATATAAATATTTTATGTCGACTTCAAAATCCTTGCAGCAACAAATCGATGATCTTAAAAAACAAAACGAGCGCATTCTTTCTTTGCTTGAAAAAAATAATTTGTTCAAGAAAGAATCAGTCATTACATCCACTCCAATCGTAACGACTGTCCCTGCAGTGGGCTCTCCTTCAATCCAACCAACGCTGAGAACAGAAAGGAAAGAATCAAACCTTGAAGAAAATATTGGAATTAAGTGGTTTAGTTGGATCGGGATTGCGGCATTAGTCATTGGCGTTGGGTTTTTTATCAAATACGCCATTGATAATAATCTTGTCAGCTATCTTGCGAGGATTCTCATCGGAGGATTTTTTGGCATCTTACTTGTCATAAGCGGAGAATATGCCGCCCGCAAGGAAAAATATCTTCAGTGGGGAAGAGGGCTTACCGGGGGCGGGTTAGCGATCCTGTATTTTGTTGTATATGCGGCATATCATTTTACTGCATACCGTGATGCTATTGGTATGTCGCAAGTTACCGATATCGTTTTACTCGGCATTGTTGCGGCAGTAACAGCCTTCTTTTCTTTACGAGACAATTCACAGATCATTGCGGCGGAAGCGTTTTTATTAGGTTTTATCACTGCATTACTCGGTGGAGATTTTCAGATTGCAACGCTTCTGTATAGTCTCATCTTGGTAGTAACCCTTATTTTCGTCGTTGCATATAAGAAATGGCCATTGATTGGGATTGGAGGTTTAATAGGTACTTACATGCTCTATGGCATATGGCAAGTAAATCATGGTTTAGAAAATTTTTGGATTGCATTCTCATTCCTCTCACTCTATTTTTTAGCCTACACTATCCAAACACTCCTCCTTACATCAAAAGAAAAGAATGACTTCTCCACCATTGAGATCACAAATAGTATTATAACCGTTGCAAATGCGGTTTTCTTTTTTTCTTTCGGGCTCTACCTGATACAGATTCATCTCTCTGATGTCGATGCGCTGTTTAGTTTTTTCCTAGCTGTTTTTTATTTTGGTATCAGTTACATTTCGCGCGTGTATCATCGGCGAGTTCTCATGGATACCAGCCTGTATGCGGGGATACTATTCTTAGTAATTGCAATTCCATTACAGTTTGATCAACCATGGATAACACCTGCATGGTCTTTGTTGACGTTACTCTTCATGATTCTTGGAGTCCGATTTCGTTATCAAGCTTTTCTTTATTCTTCATATCTCGTTGGTAGTGTTACCTTACTCAAAACTATCTTTTATGATGCTTGGAAACTTCAACCATTGCAGTTTGATGCCTTCATGGATAGTACAAGATTTTTTTCTTT
>OBEQ010360515.1_pt1 | contig 15751 bp, 18 predicted proteins | sample 1670901 | NCBI WGS metagenome assembly OBEQ01 (sample SAMEA104232315, study PRJEB22302) | groundwater metagenome | biome: forest; feature: aquifer; material: groundwater | place: USA | collected 2011-08-07 | depth 5.4 m | reverse complement strand
TTTTTATCTACATTTTTAAATCGCCGAATTTGCTACATTTTTGAGCCGCCGTTAACATAAACATTCAGGGCAGGATAAAGACCGATATTCTCTTGAGCTTGAACTGTTGCTACAAAAATATTTCATGGAAGGTCAGTTAATCTGGACCGGGAATCTGGAGATGGAGTCCACCTATGCGGTGCGTGGAGAAATTGATAATTTACCCGAAAACTTTGATTGGCCAACAAAACCTGAAATGGAAATTGAATGGAAACTTAGTACGGGTGCGAGTTATCGCTTTGCGCCGAATTGGTTTTTGGGTGTAGAAACATTATATGAAACAGAATTCGAAACCGAAGTGGGACAAGAACGCTGGTCATTGTTTGCTGGGCCGACGTTGCATTATGCCAGTTCTGAATGGTGGACGACCTTAACCTGGTTTTCTCAACTTCGTGGCGGTGGTGAACAATACGAAGGTCAACCGGATACGGATCTTCATCTGATCGAAAAAACCAAAAATGAAGTGCGTCTAAAAGTCGGTTGGGAGTTTTAGCGGGAAAAAAACATTCACCCAGAGGTGAAAAACGGGCACAAAATGCGGAATTATTTCTGGTTTTTCAAGCGGACGGTTTCTCTATGAATGAACGGGATCTGGCATTCTTCCTATTAATGCCTGCCACAGTGCTGGTGGCACCGGCTTACGCCGTGGATTATTTAACTGCGGCGCAAGCACAGAAAATATTATTTCCTACGGCACAATTATTTGTTGAACAACCTCTATCGCTGACTAGCGAGCAAAAGGATCAAATTAAATCGATCGCCGGTGTTCAGCAACGCTGGGATAAACAAGCGGTGTGGCGAGCGGAAGTTACCGGTCAGCTGCAAGGCTGGTTTATCGTCGATGAGGTTATCGGCAAACAAGAGTTTATCACCTATGGTGCAGCGCTTTCCCCCGATGGTCATGTCCTTGGCATCGAAATCATGAGTTACCGTGAAACCCACGGTGGTCAGGTTCGGAATGCAGAATGGCGCAAAAATTTCCGAGGCAAAACGCTGCAAGATCCGTTCAAATTGAATAAAGATGTGCCGAATATCAGTGGCGCAACTCTGTCCAGTCGCAATATTACCGATGGAGTAAAACGACTCCTGGCGCTGCAGCAGGTGGCCCTAAATTCTCCTAACAAGCATGAATAGGATTGTGCGCATGCAGCCATTGCTGGGTACTTTCGTTGAGATTGGTGTAGTGTCCAGTGACACGGATAAATCGCACGAAGATGCTATTCACATTGCCATTAGCCAGGCATTCAACGTCATTGCTCTGATACAGAAGCTGCTCAGTTTTCACGATCCCGAGAGCGACCTTAGCAAATTGAACGGCGCAAAGTGCGAATGGATAAGCTTGCATCCGCAGAGCATGCGTGTGTTGCGGCTGGCGCGTACATTCACTCAGGCAAGCGAGCATTTTTTCAATTGCACGGTCGGAGGTGCTTTGGTGCATGAAGCGATCTTGCCTGATCATTTTGGCCAAGTCGTTTTGGCACGGGGCAATGCGGCAGATATTGAATTCAGCAAAAATTCAGTGCGATTACGTCGATCGGTGCTGATCACGTTGGACGGTATTGCCAAAGGCTATGCGGTTGATTTGGCCGTACAAACATTGCAAGAACATCAAATCACTGCTGGCTGGATCAATGCGGGCGGTGATTTACGTGTCTTCGGCTGCGTCACTCTGCCGATACAGCGCAGAGAATTGGATGACTCCTTGCAATTTCTTAGCGAGGTATCCCATTGCGCTATTGCGACCTCGACAGTAGATGTAGTGAAAGCAGCACGCTTTCCCGGCAAAGTGGTTTCGGGCAATCATTACACGCCGCAGCCTGGAGTCTGGACCACCACAGCGCCCTATGCATGGAAAGCGGATGCCTTGACGAAAGTCGCCAGTCTTGCGCCGATTGCAAAAAAGCGGGCATTAATTGCGAAACTTGGTGGACAGCTTATTTGCAGCAAGGAGCTGAACGCTGCATGAAAGGTTATCCAAAACCGTTCATACCCTTTCTCGTCAGTGTGCTGATCGCTCTACTGTTGACAGGCGTATTGCTCACACCGACGACGTTGGCCTTTCGCCTGGCGTGGGAAGTAGCTTGGCGTTTGGAAGGCGATCATCAACTGTGGATTAGCACCCTACATACGACGATGTCGTTTATCATGCTCATGATATTCGGGGCGTTGTGGCCTGTGCATATCCGTGCGGGTTGGCGGATGAAGGCCAATGTGATCAGTGGGGTAGTGATGACAGTCGTCATCCTGATCCTCGCATTGAGCGGGTTGGGAATTCTCTACGCGGGTAGCGAAAGTTTTTCTGTCATTGCAGCGGTCGGTCATCTCGTTTTGGGCTACTTGCTAATTTTTTGTTTTCCGTATCACTTTGTTATTGGTCGGCGTCTCCACCGGAAACGAATCCATCCTACAAAAAAGTGAGCTGTTCGATAGGTGCTATTAAGTGTGGCCTATTCGATGTGAAAACGGTTGGGAGTTGATACTCACTTTTTGTAAGAGATATCGCACAAAATGAATTGCCAATTTCCGCTATGACAGAACGCTAGAATCGGTAGAATGCTCCTTGTCTAGGGAAGACACACCGCCTACAAGGATAGTAGGGACACGGATGTAAGTTTTGAATCGCGGCTGCACTTCAAGGAATATCGGTGTGGCCGTAATTCTGTTTAGCCGCTGCACTTTTTATTTTTCACCGGAATTTCAATTTAATCTGTTGGTTAATCCTTTTGTTTTCTTCCTCGTCTGTATCGAATCAATGTTCAGTACACAGTCGTCTAAACCACCATTAACTGTAGTTTCTCCCATTCCTAATCCCGAATTCTCGCACTAATCCGCAAAAGATTTCTCACATTAAATGGCGTTATCTGGAAATCTTTTCTCACAATAAGTGAAGAGAGATTTGGTGCCGAATTAATTTCCTGCGGGTGAGGAGTTCTGAACCTATGCGGCTGTTCTTTTGCTGCAATTAAGAAAATATATTTCAAGTGAATGGCATCACTACTCTAACACAAAAAGAAAGCTATATTCCTGCTCAGAATCAACCACTCTCCCTGCCTGCATTGCCGGAATAAAATGCTCGCGTTCAACAAAACTCAACACTGCTTGATCTAGCAGAAAAAAGTTACTCGATTCTTTGATACGGGGATTCTTGCTCTGTCCTCTCTCATCAATCACTAAACTGACGACGACTCTGCCTTGTTGATTTTTTTCAATTGCTCGCAGGGGATAGGCTGGGCGACTTCCCGATAGGGGTTTTGCTTCTCTATTTTGCTCTTTCTTGTCTGCTATATTGTTATTGTCTTGCGCTGACGCAATTTTATTTAGCCGTTGCTGAGCATTCGAGTTTTGGCTTGTTGACTCTGATGCAACGGGTTTGGCTGGTGAACTGCCTGTGTTAACCAAGCTATCTTGGTGTTGGGCATGGATGATCGCTGGTGCCCGTGGAATATTCTTCCTGTGGAGTCGCTTGGCAGTGGCGGTGGATTTTATGGGTTTGGATTTATTTTCGGTCATTGGTTTGAACGCTTGTTGAGGTACGGCGGCGCTTTCTTGCAGAACAGTGATCGGTTGCGACGTCCGCGCCGTGGGCGCTACTAAATCAAGATGAATAACTCGCGGCCCTACAGCTGGTTGTGATATGCCAAGGTGCTGATCAGGCAACGAGATTTCGCTAATGATAATAGCGTGAATTAACACGCTTAGGCACACTGTAAGCTGCAAATTAACAGACATAATATTGCCCCCACTAAACCCATTTCTCAAACTAATCTTTGAGTACCGCTCTCACACGTGTGTCATCAACACAATATCGACTAATGTTCAGTTTCACTGCATTGCATTTCTCGCAAATATTGATAACTTCTCTCGGCACGCTCTTCATCATCGATTAATGGACAACTGGTACAAAAACCCCGATCTGGTCCGATATAATAAAGACAACAGCCGTACCGTTTGTGAAATATCCGTCGTGTTTCCCCGTGTTGCACGCTATAAAAAACGGGCTTGTTTTTATAGAGATCCGGGTTATAGCGCAATATTTTCTCCGCCAGCTCATAACCGAGATTGCGATCGTCCAACGCTGACTCGGCCATGTCGATACACTGCGAACTCCAGGAAGACACGATCATTGACCAGATTGCACGTTTTGAAAAACGCGACCAGGTATGTAATTCCTGAACGATCGGTGCAGTCTGCTTGTACAGTTCGCTGGCAACCGTGGTCGCATCTACCGGTTTTTCGCCCATGATCGTTTCCAGCGTATTCATGTCATGAAAACTGTAGTTTTCATAGAGCGAGGTACTACTGAATTTCAAGCTGATATTGCAGACAGACACATCCACCATTTTGCCATACGTCATGTAAATCCCAATCGGGACGCCCGCCGACCACCCATAACGCAGCGCAAAACTGGCGGCAATGATTTTTCTATTGGTGGTATTCATTTGATGGCCTAGTTCGGTCAACAGGTGTTGAAAGCGCCCTTCGAAGGGCAACAACAATTCTTCACCGGTTATCCAGCCTTCTCCAGAGGGCTTGCCCTGATAGCAACGCAGTCGTGGTGAGTAATAAAATAAATTAGCCATGGGCGAAGCGCTTCCCTGCACGATCTGTCGCATCGGATTCAAGACCGAGATATTCCTGTCTTAAGTGGTCCCACATGGCCAAATGCTCCCATTGAGGCTCCTTGAGAACTTTCTGCTCCGATGTTGTCGAGAGAAAGGGATTGGGCAGAAATACCGTCATCTGTTGTTCGTCGTGACCATTAAAAAGTCGTAAGCCCCAACTCTGCGCGCTGCCATCGTCTTTGAGTCGTCGATACAATTCAGCGCGGCTGGTTTTTCGGTGTTGGGTTAATTCGGGTGACGCTGGGTAATTTTTTGTACCCTTGTATTCACCGATACAAATATGAAAATGCCACAGGCCAAAATCCACCGTGAGGTAACCATCCAATAAGCCAATCTTGGTGGGTGCATTGGCCACACGGGTTTCAAAAATGCCGCCTTGCACCGCTGAGCCGAAAGAAATTTGCTCCCAATAGTTTTCAAAAATGTCGGTTAACAGGTTCTGTAAAAAACTTTCCTCTGTCGGTAGCGAAAATATTTCGAGGGTACCTTCACCTTCCTCGGTGACTATTTTGCTTTGCATGATCTCAGTGCTCCCTAGTAGGTTAAAACGTTGCAATTCTTCTCGTTAACGTGTTTTGCAACACGCTCTGTATGTTTAGCGATGACGGTTCACTTGCGGAGGGCGTTTCATGGCATGACGGGTGTCCGTGGAGAGACTCAACGGGCGTCACCTGTAAGCCGGGCAACGGGCACGCATCCTTGATAACCGCACGGATGGCAAAATGCTGCCTTAAATTGTCTTCGGTAATGACGTGGCTGGGTTCACCGTCACTTTGAATTCGGGCATCATTGATTAATAACAACCGATCGCAAAAGCGACTCGCCAGGGTGAGATCGTGTATCGCTGCGACGGCCAGTAACCCTGTTTGTGTCAGCCGCTTGATCAATTCCAATATTTCAAGCTGATGGGCAATATCGAGATTGGCGGTCGGTTCATCGAGTAATAAGATCGGTGTATGTTGGGCAAGTGCGCGGGCTATTAACACACGCTGCCGCTCACCACCCGAGAGCTGATCTACCGGTCGAGATTGCATGGATAACACGTCCGCTTGTTCCATGGCCTGTTCAATGGCTTGCCAATCTTGTTCGCCTTCCATGTCGAATCGTCCCAGATAGGGCGTGCGGCCCATGGCAACAATTTCTTTTACCGTAAACGAATAGGGCAAGGCAAGATCTTGGGGAACCAACGCAATGTGTCGCGCGACCTCTTTTCGCCCCATGGCACTGATGGCTTTCCATTTTCCCATGCCATGTCTATCGATCTCACACAGCACATTTCCGCTGGTCGGTTTAAGAATGCCAGAAAGCAGCCGCAACAACGTCGATTTACCCGCACCGTTGGGGCCAATCACGCCCACGAACTCACCGCGTTGAAAGGTGGTTGAGACGTTATGAATCACCGTTTTTTTGGCATACGCAAACGCAACATGCCTAAGAGCCAGCAAAGAAGACATCAGATTTGAAACTCCTTTCGATTATGAACCAACAAGTAGAGGAAAAAAGGCGCCCCCACCAGGGACGTGATGACCCCCAGCGGTATCACGTTTTGACTGAACAAGCCGCGCAGAAAAAGGTCTGCGAGCAGCAAACAAATGCCGCCTCCCAGAAACGACGCGGGCAACAGGTAACGATGGCTGGGGCCGACGATAAAACGCATCACATGGGGTATCACCAAGCCGATAAAGCCAATGCCACCTGCGACGGATATCGCGTCGCCAATCATAATAGCGGTGCTGAGCAGGAGAATTTTCCGCACTTGCAAGACATCCACGCCAACCGATGATGCATGGATATCCCCTAGCAATAAGACATCCAAGTCGCGAGCAAAGGTGAGCAGAATGGTCGCGCCCACCAGGCAAATAGGTAAAATCAGCCAAACATGATCCCACACCCTGCCTTCCAAGCCCCCCATGGTCCAAAATACAATCGTGCGACTGACTTCATAATTTTCGAAGGAGAGCGCGATAATAAACGAACTCATGGACACATTGAGCGCACCCACAGCGACACCCGATAACAACAGCGTACCCACGGGTGTGTGCCCACGGCTGGTCGCAATGGTATAGACAAGAAAGATCGTCAGACCGGCGCCGACAAAGGCAAACAGGGGCAATATCCATATGGACACCGTCGATAGACCAAAAAAGAGGGCGATGACAGCGCCCAGTGACGCACCGGAAGAAACGCCCAATACCTCGGGGGATGCCAAGGGATTTTTGAAGAGACCCTGCATGGCGGCTCCACAGATACCCATGGTGCTGCCCACCAAGACGGCAACCAGGACGCGCGGCGCCCGCACATCGAACACGACACTTTCCACCCAAGGGCGCGATGTAACGGCATTATCACTATCGAGCTTATGCAGAACGAGCTGCCAGATGGTGTCTAACGAAATATCGACCGGACCAATTAAAATGCCCCAGCCCATACAGACCGACAACACCACGACAATCAGCAACAGATAAACGGAACGTCGATCAGTGGCGAGCTTTTTCGCCAAGGCGAATTTAACGGGCTCGAACTTAACGGGCTGTGGGTTAGAGAGCGATGTCACGGTCGACCACCTCCGGATGAAACAATTTGGCCAAGGCCCAAACGCCACGGGCTTGGAAATGTGAACCCGACGTGATCCATGCGCCATGAATATCATAAACCCGCTGATTTTTTACGGCGGGTACCGCTTGCCAGATGGGATTTTTCAATAAGGTTTGGGCGGGGCTACCGTCGTTCTCGGGAGTCCAGCCACTCATGATAATGATGTCGGGTTCTAACCCCATTGCAAATTCTTCACTGATTTTGGCGTATTCTGTAATGTCGGTTTCAGCAATCACATTGAATCCACCGGCAAGAGTAATGCACTCATCCAAACTGGAATGAGGCCCCGCCGTATAGCCGCTCGGACTCCAATACAACACGCGCGGTTTCGCTAAGGGCGTGACGCGCTGCACAATGTAATCAATCTCGCTGTTGAAGGTGTCGATTAAACGCTTGCCCGCAGCGTCAGCACCGACGAGTTTGGCGACGGTTAAAATATTAGCGCGGGTATCATCAAAGGAATGGTATCGCGTGATCCGCGCTATCGGTATGCCGACAGAAATCAATTGTTTGACCGTAGATGCATCGATAAACGAGGCGGTGAAAACGATATCGGGTTCGAGCGCAATGATTCCTTCAATCTCGGGATTCATGCGTTTGATGTGTTCGGGGTAGCGATGCGGCACGTTGGAGATGCCTTCATCATCGACCAAATTGGTGACCGCGACAATCGAGTCGAAGGGGACCAGTGCTTGGAGAATTTCGTCCGTGGCCAGGGTGGAGGAGACGATACGTTTGGGGGGCTTGCGTAGCTCATGTTGCCGACCCACTGGGTCGATCAATACTAGCGGAAACTGTTCCCCGATGATCACTGTCTGTTTAAACCCGATATTGGTGATCAACAGGCTATTGATGGGTTTTGAAAAAACAGGGATTGTCAGGAGACAGACAATCCCTGCGAAAAACACTATGCGCAATATTCCTATTAGCACTGTTTTTTTACCATCATCCCGTAAATCGTTCTCATTTTATTAAAGAAGCTTGCGTGTAGGTTCAACATTGTAGGGTACGGCTTCCGACCAAAATAATCCCTAGCACCAATAGTGCCGTTAAAATTTATAATTCACGCCAGCCACGCTATAAACACCCGGTTGCTCAAACCCCAAGTCCTCAATAATTTCTTCATCCGTGAGATTTTCAATGCGTCCGTAAACAGTGAATGCCGCTGTCACATTGAGCTGTGCGGTAACATCAAGCCGCACATATTCAGGACTTTCAATATCACCTTTCCAACGCGAACGCGGTCCCGCGTAATATAGATTGGCGCTGAGCGTGTAATTATCTTTGGTATAGTCAATTGCAAGATTGGCTTTATTTCTGGCAATTTGTACTTCGCGCTGACGCGTACTACCGGCAATAACGTCGGAATCCGTGTAGCTATAATTGCCATGCAACACGGTTTGTGCGGTAAAATCATAGGAGGCAGTCAGCTCCAAACCTTCGGCCACTTGTCTATCGCTATTGACATAGATCCCCCGTGATGTGAGCGCAGCGGCTTCGGTGCTAGTTAATAGCGCCAGGGTTTGCGGATCATAGATCTTCAGCGCATTGTAATCATAGGAGATCACATCATCGATCTTGGTTTTAAAATATGCCAGTTCATAACTCAATTGGCCCTGCAGGAGTGATTGTCGCAAACCCAGTTCATAAGACTTGCCCTTTTCCGGTTGCAAATTAGGATTGGAATATTTTCCGGGAATGATTGCGGAGATGGCCGGTGACTTAAAGCTGGTACCGACATTGGCGAATAGTGTCGGTGCGCTTGCATTAAATGTGTAAGCAACACCAATATTACCGGTGGTGTGGTCACCCCACAGATCGCTATCGTCGCTGCGCAATCCAGCAGCTAAAATGAGCTTCTCATTCAGGCGTTTTGCTTCGGTATTCAGGTAGAAAGACAAGACTTCATCTTCCGTTATATTGGAATTGATCACACCATATTTGCCGTATTTCTCGCCTTCAGTATCTGTGTGTTCAATGCCGAACAGTGTGGTGATGTTATCCAATTTAGCGGTTAGGTTGTAATCCAGATTAAGACTTTGATCTGTATATACCGCTGTTTGGTCGGTGTAGCTATCGTCCATCACTTGGACCACATCACCCTTTGCAAAGGGTAGAGTGGCATAAAACGGATTAAAGCCATCAAACGGCGCGATGATGGCTCCCAACACGCCATCCATCAAATCCGAATTAGTTTCCTTATAATCCCAGTAATTGACCTGAAATTTATGACTCCAGGTGTCACTGATTGTATGATCAACAAATACCGAGTAGGCTTTATCGTTGTAGTCCCGTCCTTGATGGGGATCAGGGAGCTGGAAGGCATACCATGGCGTAGCCGCACTGTCATCATCGTAGGATTCAATCAATTCCGCGTATTGAAATCGGCGATCAATATCAATAAAAGAGAAACCCGTTTTAATGTTATCCATGTTGTAAGCCAGTTTTAGCTGTGGCGTGACGTTATGATAACTTTCGTGCTCCTGTACACCACCACTATCGATCACGGAGAGATTGAGTGAATAATCAAATCCCTGATTTTTAGCATCGAGATTACCACCACGAATAGAGGCTGTACTACGACTCCAATTGAGTGAACCGGCTTCGGTACCGACACTGGCTTTTAAGCCATTCATGCCACCTTTGGTGGTGATAGATATAACCCCTGCTGTACTGTCTGCACCATAAAGTGCTGCTTGAGGGCCGCGCAGTATTTCAATTCGTTCAATTGTTGCGGGATCTATCTGACCTAGCAGATTGCCAACGCCGTTTTCTGTCAGCGTCGAGTTCATCCGCACGCCATCGATCAACACCAAAATATGTTTCGTTCGCAAGCCACGCATTTTCGGATAATTGAATCCACCGGGACCACCGGCTTGTTTGAATTCCAGACCTACTTCACGGCGAAAAACTTCGGTGAGATCGGTATAATTTTTTTGTGCGATATCTTCTTCTGTAATGACCGTTGCGGTTCCGGTGAGATTTTTCAGGCTCTTGTCGAGTTTGGTGGCGTTAATAATAATATCCTGCGACGCCAACACATTAACAGCTAAGGGCAGGGAAACCGTTGCGAGCAGCGTGGTTGAACACAACGTGGAAAACGTAGTAAGACAAAAAGGGGTTTTCTGAAGTTTTTTCAGCAAAATCTGTGAAGACATAATCCATTCCAACTCAATAAACAGCGAACGATACGAGCGGTTTTTAAGCCAGTCACGATCAGAGCACGCTCACGCTTGAGTTATTCACGCGTAATGGATAACGAAAAGTAGCTTCTTTATCAATGTTGCTCCAATCGCGCGCCAACCCGCACACGATATGAATCACGCAAGGAAAATTAAGGGGGGAACAATGCTACAGAAAAAAACACAGCATAGAGATAAGCAGATTTGCTATCTTGGTGTCGCCCTCCGCTTCACCTTGCATAGATTGGTCTAGGCCAGTTCCGGGCTCATGAAATAGAAAGTAAACCTTCCATTCAATTACCGTTGCGGGGGCAGCATTGGATTCGAGCGTTAAGAACGACTCATACCAATTTCCTGTAAAACCTTTTTAAGGTACCCAATACCAATTGCGGCGAAGTATACGGGGGCTGTCTGAACTGTGTCAATAGCGTAATTTCGATCAAAACTTGCCTATCAAAAATAAAATCAAACCCTTAGACGCTTGTAGCCATGAATAATGAAAGGAGTAGCCGTGTTGCCAGTGCTCCAAAATTCGAGAGCATAAAAATGTGGGGGCAACTTTTTGGATATATGATAGAAGCCACCAAACAATTATTTGATATCATTCAAAAAATAGCTAGTTTATGTCACCATTTAGCGATTTGCCTCCGGAATTTTATGCTCTCCATATACCGTGGCCAGACCTACGTCCTCATTTTGATCAAGTAGTGTTTTATAAATATCTTCAGCACTTAAATGTCTCTCTGCTGCCGATTCAAGCACCTGGAGAATTTTGATCCGTGGCAAAGTTATCTTTAAACCCACTTTTCGAAGTTCCTGATTTTCATTAGTCATTTTTTCCAATTACTCCTGTTAGTAAAGTATTCGGTTATTCTCCCTAAAACCCCGCTATATTAGCTTATATCGTTTTTCTAGGTTTAATTCTGATGATTATGGGCGCAGCGAGTTGTTTGCCACCAGGCGCAAGACATTTTGCCGTTTTTCACGCATGGCCTTTAATTCAGATGAAAGGCCATAGGGTGTTATGCTGGGCACACACTCTCTGAAAGTTTTCATAGAATGTTTCGATGAACTGAGAACTGTTTGCCGCGAGATCGATTCGATATGTCTGCTAATTGCGGTTTCATTCAAACCATGACATCTTAAATAGCTTATCAGCCGATCCCGTGTGTAATGGTAATTGTGTAAAACCTGCTGTTGGTGATACTGGCAATATGAACCATGATGCACTTCAATATTCATTATCCTAAACGCTGCCTCGGTATAATCTTGCGCTAACTCTTGATTGCCACTTAATTCAAAGGTATCAGCGAGGTTGTAGCAGGAAATAATATACATCGCAGGCAATGCGAGATCGATGTTGAACTTAACACCGGTTTGTCCGCGAAAACGGTACATGGTTTCAATGTGGGTAAAAGACCTGTGGTAGTGAACCGCTGCATTGTCGTAGTCACGATAATCCAATGCAATGTGCCCCAATGAAACCGATTTTTTCCACCATTCATTTGAAATCATGATGCGTGACATATGTGCTCCTTGTGTTTTACATCAATTAAAAAGGGGCCAGAGGAATAGCGCTGGCCCATAAGTGCTAACATCTATGGCATTACAAAGTTAGCTAAAATCGTCGTTACAGTGAACGTCGTCGTTTCACTAAAGCTGGTAAGTTACCTCGGGCTGCACATCAAACTCGACATTGATAAGGAGCGCTCCGCCAGTGTAGTACGCGACAATCGTTGCCCTCTATCATCGCGCATAGGAGACTCCACTGACAGAGCGCAAAAAGAGATGATTTTTTCATTTGTGGTATAGACATTAATATCATAGAGATATTTTCTACCAACCATAGTCGCTAACATGTTCCCTGAATTACTCTCTAGCATTCGCTGAATCCTACCTCTCGATTTATGGATAACGATCACAGATTTTTTATCTTAAGTCACTGAATCGGCAGTGCCGCGAATCTCTGATATTGCTGGTCATAATGAGCATTGTCCAAGGTCAGCACAGACACATAGGATGCAAGATTAATGATGCTGTCAGATGTATTGAAGAGATCACGTAGCGTCTCAGCGTCAATGGATAAATTGGCATAGTTAATTGTTCCATTGTCTGTGAGTACAGGCAGTTTTAAGACTAAATTACCGGAGTACTTTCCAATTTCGCCACATAACTTTTGCAGGCAACATTTACAGTAAGTCATTTGCATTATGATTCTCCTCATGCATTTTTTAAAATCGCGATACTCTTAAATGAAAAACTAACCGACCGCACAAACCAAACGCCCATTACGGCACTGTTCTACTGCCATGGGAACGTCATACAGCTTTGACAGCGAACTGCTCCCCAGCAGTTGTCGTGGATGGGCATCAGAGAGTAACTCACCTTCCTTCAACAGCAACACTCGCGAAGAATAGTTAAGCGCTAAATGGATATCGTGTAAGATGATAACTACCGCGACATTCTGGCGCGTTAACTCCTGGGCTAGCGTCATCAGAAGATATTGATTGGCAATGTCCAACGCCGAGGTTGGCTCGTCCAGAAAAAGGTAGCGCGGTACTTGAACCGATAATGGGTAGAGCTGCACCAACACTTTCGCCATCCGCACCCGTTGTTGCTCTCCACCCGAGAGCGTCATGTACCTGCGGCCAAACAGATGGGTTATCTGCAATCGGTGCATCACCTGGCAGCAGTGGTGATAATTTTCTTCCAGCCCAGAATCATGCGGTAAACGACCCAAGGCGATAACATCTTCCACATTTAACGGCATATTGGCAGAATTTTGCTGGGCGAGCACCGCGCGATGACGGGCCAGCACTCGCTTTGGCCAGTGGCGCACGTCGCGATTATCCAACTGAACATCACCCTGAGAGGGAATCCATTCTCCAATGGCCAGTTTGAGCAGCGTTGATTTGCCAGCACCATTGGGGCCAAGAATCGTGACCAGCTCACCGGGCTGCACGGCAAAACTGAGTTGCCGCAACAGAAATCGCTCACCTGCTTTGAAACTGACATTATTAAAAACCAATTGCATGACCTGTCTCGACTCTCTTAAAAAATAATCGTGTTTTTATGGCGGAGAATTAAATAGAGAAAATAAGGCGCGCCGATCAATGCGGTAATAATGCCGATGGGTAATTCCGCTGGCGCAATGATTTGTCGCGCAAAGGTATCGGCAATCAACAGCAACAATCCACCCGTGACCATCGAGAAGGGCAGCAGTACGCGGTAGTTGGCGCTGATAGCCATTCTCACCAGATGCGGAACCACTAATCCAACAAAACCGATTAAGCCGGTGGTAGACACACTCACCCCAATCGAAAGCGCGGTAGCCAAAATAAGTTGGCGTTTCAGTGCGGTCACGTCAATGCCTAAATGTGCCGCTTCAGCTTCACCCAATAACAAGGCGTTAAGTTTTTGCGCGTGAATAAAAAAGACCAGACTCGTTAAGATCAAAACGGTAAACACCAGTCCGAGTAACTGCCAATTGGCGCCGCCGATGCTTCCCAGACTCCAGAAGGTGAGATCGCGCAACATCATATCATCGGCAAAATAAGTGAGCAGTCCGATGATGGCACCTGTTAAGGAATTGATGGCGATGCCGGCGAGTAGGAGTTGACTCGATGATCTTCCCTGAGATAACTCACCAATACCTATCACAAGACAAGTGCAGAGCAGTCCACCGCCAAACGCGCCGATGGCAATGGCGTGCGGACCCAGCAGCGAGAACGCCGCCGCAAACAGGGATTGCCCGAGCACAATCATCAGCACCGCACCCAGCGATGCGCCGGAAGAAATGCCGATCAAGCCCGGATCGGCCAGCGGATTTCTAAACATGCCTTGAATAACAGCACCGCACAGCGCCAGATTTGCGCCGATTGCAAGCGCCAGCAATACGCGAGGCGCTCGCAATTGCATGACAATTTGCATCAGTTGCTCGGCTGACGGGGAAATTTCTCCGGTATCATTGACGACAAATGACAGAAACACGTCCAGTGGAATTTGTGTAGGCCCCGTTAAGAGAGAAAGCACCATCACGATCAGGGTGAGACAGAGGAGCAAAATAAAGCTACTGACCTGCTTGGGATACCACCCTTGCATTATGTTATTCAAACGCAGCGATGGCAGTGCAAGCGAGAAAAGATTAAATGGCTGTTCACTGGATTTCATATTAATGATTCATGATTAACGATTAAGTACTGCGTAAGTTTTATGGTGGAGGTCTTGAATCGCTTGGCCAATACGCGGACCAAATCCCAGCAGGTAATCGCTATCAAGGGCGACGATGCGGCGATTTTTTCCTGCTTGAGTGGTGATAATGCCCGGTTGCTTCAAGAGTCCCTCCATGCCGCCCAGTGCCGCTAAACCCTCGCTGGTGATAATGATCACGTCGGGGTTCAGGGTTGCCAGGGATTCTGCGCCAAGGCTTTGATAGCCCTCAATGGACTGGGCAATATTATCGATGTTGGCAAGTTTCATGACGGTGTCTGCCGTCGTTTTTAGTCCAGCCACGGCGGGACTGCGACCGGCATGGGCGAGCAAAAAAATTGCCCGTGGCTTATGTTCAGCGCCGGTGTTGAATGCCGCAAATTTCTGCTGTATCGATTGCCAGAGTGCATGCGCTTGTTCTTCTTTATGGAGCAGTTGTCCCAGTGTCAAGGTGTTCTGTTTTACGCGGTCGAGTGAGGGTTCCGACGAGAGCACCACCACGTTCACACCCAGCGCGCGTAGTTTGTCGAGCACCGCCGGGGGGCCGGCGGAATCAGTTACCACCAAATGGGTGGGACTGAGAGAGAGAACCCCCTCGGCGGAAAGCGCTCGGTGGTAACCGACTTGGGGTTTGTCCCGCAACTGTTGAGGAAAAGTGCTGGTCGTGTCCACCCCGACCAGCGTTGATTCAGCGCCGAGTGCTACCACCGTTTCGGCGATTGAACTACCGGCGGTGACCAAGCGCAGCTGTTCAGTGGCTATAGGATTGGGAGCGGCCATCACCTCAATAACAAACAGTGAAAGCACACAGAGCAGTACGATGCTAATGAGCAGACGATCAGGCAATCTTTCGTCGTGGTTGTATGCCATATCGCCTCCTATCCTGCAACGTCGAGCATTTGAGATGGCTGCGCAGCAGTGATCAAGGATTCTACCAACACACTCCAGCGTCCATCTTCCGGAATGCCCGGTTTGCGCTTGCCAAAGAACTGAACGATTAAGCCGCCGCTTTTATCGAAAACTTCGCGTGACGTGACGACACCATCGACCATGGGTTTCCGCACAACCCAGGTACTGTCGATCTGATCTTCTCGTAAATGAAGA
>OBEQ010925890.1_pt1 | contig 15753 bp, 19 predicted proteins | sample 1670901 | NCBI WGS metagenome assembly OBEQ01 (sample SAMEA104232315, study PRJEB22302) | groundwater metagenome | biome: forest; feature: aquifer; material: groundwater | place: USA | collected 2011-08-07 | depth 5.4 m | reverse complement strand
CTGACGGGGCCGTAATGCCCTCTAAACTCAGCAAGGTCCCCGGTATAATCAATCTTAAGAAAGAGAAGTTTTATTACGACATATACTGGATGGGAATCTGCGTCGGGAATGCGGTCCTCGAAGCGGTAAATGACGGCGGCATCATAAGGATCACTTCCAAAGTCCATTCCGCCCCTTTTATATCCACCTTCTACAAGGTGGAAGATTACGCCGAAAGCAGGGTCAAAGACGGAAGGCCCTTTAACTTCAGGATAAGGCAGCACGAGGGCAAATACAGAAGCGACAAAGAGACAATCTTTGACGCGGACAACAGAAAGATCACTTACTACGACTACCTGAAGGGAACTAAGGACGAGCATATTGTCACGGACAGCACGTTTTGGGACGTGATTTCCGGTTTTTACTATATTAGGACAAGGGGCCTCGAACCCGAAACGACGGTCTTTGTCGATATCTTCGACAGTAACAAGGTGCTGAGCGCCGAGGTGAATGTGCTCGGTAGGGAAAGTGTCACGTTTGTCGGAAAAGGAGACATAGACGCAATTGTTGTGAAGCCTATACTGAAATCCGATGGTCTCTTTCAGAATAAGGGTGATATAAAAATATGGCTTTCTGACGATGAAAATAGAATGCCTGTCAGGGTTGAAACCAAGGTCTCCATCGGGAGCGTTACAGCCGCACTGAAGCGTGTGGAAACCGAGAGGTAGACAGGTGGGCCCTCAGTCGGTTTACCCCTTCTTGTAGAACGCCTCTGATACCGATGTGTGGACTATCTTGCCACGGTAAGTATTCAGCGCGGTTTTAATGGACGGATCTTCACTGGTCGCCTGTTCGATCCCTGCATCTGCGATCGCTTTAATGTAAGGGAGGGTCGCGTTCGTCAGCGCGAGTGTCGATGTCCTGGGATAGGCCCCAGGCATGTTGGCTACGGTATAGTGAATAATTCCATCGACCGAATAGACAGGTTTGTCATGGGTTGTCGGCCTTGAGGTGTCGGCACAACCGCCCTGGTCTATGGAGACATCGACGATTACCGCGCCTTTTTTCATCGTCTTGAGCATTTCCCTGGAGATCAGCAGCGGGGTCCTTGCGCCGGGCACGAGCACGGCGCCGATCACTATATCGGCTTCCCTGATCTCCACGGCGATATCGTGTATGGTGAAGGGCAGGGTATGTATCCTGCCCATGAATAGCTCGTCCAGTCTCTGAAGCTTCCCGATGCCTTTGTTTATGACAACCGTGTCCATACCCAGTCCGATACATACCCGCGCCGCATTTGACCCCACCACTCCCGCTCCGAGTATCAGGACCTTTGCCGGCCTCACCCCTGTAACGCCACCTGCGAGAACGCCGGAGCCCCCATAGATCATCTGCAGATAATAAGCGCCCATAAGCGGGGCCATTCTCCCTGCGATCTCGCTCATGGGAGAGAGGAGGGGAAGTCTACCGTTTTTTTCGAGGGTCTCGTATCCTAAGGAGGCTATCTCCTTTTTTAGAAGGAACTCGGTGAGCTCCCTGTTCGGCGCGAGATGCAGATATGTGAAGACCGCCTGGCCCGGCTTGAAAAAATCATATTCTTCGGGCAGCGGCTCCTTCACCTTGACTATAAGATCGGACCTTTCGAAAAGGACTTTTTTCCCGACAACGTCGGCACCCTCGTCTAGGTACTCGCCGTCGGAAAATCCGCTGCCCTCGCCGGCGCCTGTTTCGACTAGTACCATATGTCCCGGTCCCGCACTCTTGAGTTCCTTTACCCCCGACGGTATGATGCCGACCCTGTATTCCTCTTTCTTTATCTCTTTCGGGACCCCGATCACCATTCAGGCTAAGGTCTTGAAATGGCTCAGGATTTCCGATTTATTGGTCTTTGTGAGGTCCTCCGCAATATTTCTTGTCAGCTTGCTCTTCACCGTAGTGTCGAGGCCTTCTACTATCTGGCTGTTTATCCCCTCAGGTGCGGCAAGGTACCATCTCCCGTAGCCTTCCCTGCCTATGAGGGTGTTGATATCCTTTGCGATCAGCTTCGTAATTCTCCTCTCGGCCTCCAATTTCACGTTATGGGGTTCGCCGTTGCCCGAAGGAGCGCCTTTTTTGCCCCCCATGAGGCTGAATCTTCCGTTGGCATCACTGTATTTTTCGGACAATTTCCCGTGCGCTTCCGTGGTATCATAGCTCTCGATCAGTTCCACGCGCGGGCTTTCCCACTCGTTCTTTGTTACGCTATAAGCCCTGAAATGTCCCAGATCTGCTGCGATTATTATCTTCTTCATACCATCCCTTCTTTCTTTGGATAAGATGATTTTCCTCTCTCCTAATTTAATTTTAGCCCTTCCAGCGGCCCTTTGCAAAAGAAAAATAAGGGATAAAAAAACAAAGATGCCCTTGTCTGTCGGCCCTGGTGACTGGAGTATCACGGGGTTGCCCCTTGTAATTAAAGGGGAAAATGATACAATGAATTCATGGCTGAAAAAGGAGATATTGGTGATAGGGAGAATATCGCCGACAAACTGAGAAGCCCCCAATGGAGGGCGAGCATTGTTGCCCTTCTCGTATTTATTATCCTATTCGTCTGGGCGCAGTATTTTACACCGACGGGGCCGGAGCGGTACGAGATAAGCTACAGTCAGTTTTTCGAACAGCTCAACGCAGGCAACATCAAATCCGTTTCAATAAGGAAGCTCCAGGTAAACGGCGAGTTCAACAAGGAAGTGAATATCACCTTACCCGGAGCAAAAAAACCGCTGGCGGTGAAGGATTTTCAGACCTACCTGCCTTCTTTTCAGGGCGAAGGCCTGCTTTCAGAACTGGAAAAAAAGAACGTGGTCATAAATGTCGAACCGGCTGAGGAAAAATCGCTCTTCTGGCAATTCATTATCGGGCTTCTTCCCTGGGTAATCATTATCGGGGTATGGATGATGATTATGCGCCGCGCCCAGCAGCAGATACAGGGCGGACCGGGCGGGCTTTTCACCTTCGGTGCGAGCAAGGCAAAGCTGTTTGATGCGAAAAAACCGGGGGTGACGTTCAAAGACGTTGCGGGTATGGAAAACGTGAAGCTGGAACTCAGGGAGACGATCGAGTTTCTTAAGGACCCTTCCAGGTACATGAAGATAGGGGCAAAGGTCCCGAAAGGAGTCCTCCTGATCGGGCCGCCCGGGACAGGGAAGACACTTCTTGCCCGCGCAACGGCAGGAGAGGCGGGGGGGCCTTTTTACAGCATCAGCGCCTCGGAGTTTATAGAGATGTTTGTAGGGGTAGGGGCATCCCGCGTACGCGATATGTTCCAGAAGGCGAAGACATCTCATCCGAGCATCATCTTTATCGACGAGATCGATGCGGTAGGTCGCACGCGGGGCACGGGGCTCGGCGGCGGACACGACGAGAGAGAACAGACCCTGAACCAGCTTCTGAGTGAGATGGACGGTTTTGACCCCCACGACGAGGTGATCGTCATGGCGGCCACGAACAGGCCGGACGTTCTGGATCCGGCGCTTCTGAGGCCCGGACGTTTCGACAGACATATCGTAATCGACAGGCCCGGGTGGAAAGAGCGCAAGGCGATCCTGGAAGTGCATGTGAGGGGCAAGGCACTTGCCGATAATGTCGACCTCGAGACCATCGCGAAGGGGACGCCGGGCATGACCGGAGCGGATCTGGAAAATCTTGCAAACGAGGCAGCACTCGTCGCCTTGAGAAAAAATAAAGATAAGCTCGATATGAGCGACTTCGAGGAGGCGATGGACATCATCCTGATGGGCTCCAAGAGAGAAGAGACGATCAGCGACGCTGAGAAAAAGATAACGGCCTATCACGAGGCGGGCCACACCCTGGTCGCACGCGCACTGCCCGGCACCGACCCGATATACAAAGTGAGCATCATCCCCAGGGGAGTGGCGATGGGTGTAACGCAGCTCCTCCCGGAGGAAGACAGACATTATTATCCCAAGGCGTATCTCGTGAACAGGTTATGTGTGGCCCTTGGGGGCAGAAACGCTGAAAAACTAGTCTTCGGCGAGGTGAGCAGCGGAGCCCAGAGCGACCTGAAGGAGGCGACGTCCCTTGCCGAGAAGATGGTCTCCCAGTGGGGAATGAGCGATAAGGTCGGCCCTGTTAATCTGGGAAGGGGCGAGGAACATCCTTTTCTGGGGCGTGAACTTTCGATGCCGAAGCGCTATAGCGAGGAAATGGCCTGGCTTATGGACCAGGAGATACAAAGGTTTATAATCGAAGCCGAGGAAAAGGCGAGGGAGATACTCGCGCAACACAGGCATGTTCTCGATAAACTGGCCGACGCCCTCATCAAAGAAGAGGTTCTCGATAAGGACGACATCGAAAGGATCATACGGGAGGCGGAGGAAAAAAAAGAGAAGCAGGGGGACTGAGAATTATCCCCTGAGCGAAAAAAGAGGCTCTCTTATGAGTTCTCCCTTACAGACCGGACACTTCCCCGGCTTTTTGAGCCTCTCTCTCTTGCTGAAGGTAAAACCGCATTTTGCGCACTCAGCCGGTGTCACGTCAAGCTGATGGTCTCTTTTGCTCATCGTCTTCCGGATGTGATCGAGATGTTCATAGACCTCCTTTTCAGGGACCTTGACTTCCGAGGAAATATCTTTTGCCGAGACCGTCCCCGTCGCAAGAACCGAGATTATCTGCCGGCGGACAGTCTCGTGCCTCTCCTTGGGTATGAAAGGACCTTTGATTTTCTTTTTCACATGACTCCGGATGTGTGACCCATGAACTATCCCCTCAGTGTAAGACAGCAGAAGATAAAAGACAAGGACCGTTTTACCAAAAAATGACGAATGTTTGCGCAAAGCCGCTCTACGAGTCGTAGACAAAGAACGCAAAGAAGAAGGGGGTCGCGCTGGAAGGCAGTAGGTCTAATAGACTATTAAACATTGCTGACGCCGAGGAAGAGTATTCACAAAATTACTTTTAATGGTAAAATGTGCTGTGAAAAGCGTATTCGCTTTTATCATCTTCGTGGCCGTCGTGGTCGGGCTTCTGCTCCTCTTTCCCGGCAAGACATATCCGCCTATTCCTGATGATGATTTTCATAAGGCGATAGAGGGTAATTCTTCCTGTATGGATTGTCACGGACCGGGCAAAAAAAATGAATTAAAGAAGGTCCATCCCCCGAAATTCGAGTGTCTCAAGTGCCATGCATCGAAAACGAAGAAGGCCCGAACTTAAGAAACATTTGCCCGCCTCGCGTTGATTTAATAGGTATCCATCAGTTAATATTTCTGACACCTTTTTTACGGAGAGATGACCGAGTGGCCGAAGGTGCACGACTGGAAATCGTGTGTGCGCTAATCCCGCACCGTGGGTTCGACTCCCACTCTCTCCGCCATTACTTTCTTTTAATATCAAGGTGTTAGGTCTGAAAAAACCCCTCAAAAACCGAGAGTGAACCGAGAGTAAATTCTAAATTCTTTTCTTCCCTGGGGCAATTGATGTAATAGAACTGATCGGAAACTAGGGCAGTAAATGTTCAATTAACAATACGGACTCCATCCTGTAGTCGAGGGACGGTTTTTACAAAATGAAGAAATAAAAGATAAAATTATAATTGCCTCTAATCTTCTTCGGAAGAATCTCCGCCGCCGATTAGGTCTTGAAGCCAAGAAGGATAATGAAAAGGATCAGCCATGTTACCCCATTGTCTAAAAGAATCAATCATTTCAGAAATTGATTTGTTATATTCGGAGCCTTCTTTCTGGAACTGTTCGCTTGCAGAGTCGAGAAAATGTCCTATTTCTTCTCTGGTTATAATTTCCTTTTTGATCAAAAATTGTAGCAGAAGCGACTGGCAGACAAATACACCCATAATAGAATCTACAAGTGCCTCTAATTGTTTATTAGTCATTAGTATTACTCCTTTAGTTTATTTTACACAACAACAATTGATATACGGATTCGGTCTGGATAAGGAAATAATAAACGCCTTATGCCCGCGATTAACCATCCCCTTTTGTATTATTTGTAGTCAGAGAGGAGAAGTAAAGCAATAATTTTTCATGGTCAAATGGTCCCGTACCCCCCTACCTCCCCAGGCATGCCCTGTTATGCCCGGCGAGAGAACTTAATCATCCCGGCCTTACAGCTTGCCCTTATCTTCCAAGTACCGAAGTATACAATGCTCTATGAACTCGTTACGGTTTGAGTATTGCTTGTCCTTCTTCAGCGCCTCATCAAGAAGCTTTAAGAGATCCGGGTTTATCCTCATTGTAAGCATCTGAGCTTTGTTCTTTAAGTACGGTCTAACCTTGTCATAATCCATTGACTCGCTCCCCGCTTTTGTATGTACGGGAGTATAACATTTTTTCTTTGACATTTCATTCTCCGTGTACTATAGTTGTGTATACAATTAGATAGTTCATTGTATCACACAAAAACGAAAATGAAAAGGAGAATGACAATGGAAAGGAAAACGGAATTAAGAGCCGCATTGTATGCCCGCTGTAGCACTCTCCGCAAAGGACAAGACCCCCAAATGCAAGTAGCGCCTCTCCGGGAGTACTGCGAGAGAAGAGGATTCACACTATCCGGGGAATACGTCGATAATGGCGTATCAGGAAGCAAGGACCGTAGACCGCAGCTAGACCGCCTCATGGATGCTGCGAGAAAGCGCCAGATTGATATAATCATTGTCTGGAAGCTAGATCGCTTCGGAAGATCACTGAAACAGCTTGTAACGGCCCTAGACGAGCTTTCGAGGCTCGGAGTAGGGTTTATATCGTACCAGGACAATTTAGACCTTACCACGGCACAAGGACGGCTGATGTTCCATATTATCGGGTCTATGTGTGAATTCGAGCGGGAGTTGACAGTGGAGAGGGTAAAGGCCGGGCTAGAGAATGCCAGAAGGAAAGGGAAGCGGTTAGGAAGAAAGCCGGTCCCGCCGGTCGAGATAGCAAAGATCATCGACGCGCACAAGAAAGCCCCTTCTCTTTCGATCCGGGGACTTGCCCAGGCTTTACACATGAAACGCGGGGTTGTCCATAAAACCCTCTTAAATTTCAAATCCGGAACTATTCAGGGATGCGGCCTTGCAGCTTAATAAATCAGTGTCCATGAATCAGGTGTTTTGTGGACGCTGACACCTTAGACGAGAAGAAAAGGCCCTGGGTGATCGGGCCTTTTTCGGTTTAGCTTTTCCACTAATTCTGGTATGATGAATCTGAGCAAACTTGATCGGAGGATGACAATGCAAAGGGAGAGGATAAATGAAAGGTTTTTTAAGAATAGGCCCCTTATAAAGTCAGTAAAGCTGTCTTGTCTAATATTCTTATTTGTGCCTCTTTCTCAAGCTGTAGCGGGAGTTAATTGGATGGATGGTTATACATGGGTAAACCAAAGAGCGGCGGTAAAGACATGGTTTGTAGCGGGCTGGCTTCAAGCCTCCGTTCCGGTAACGATAAGTTTACCTATCGACTTTTGCAATGCTCTTAGGGAAAGTTTTATAGAAAACATGGCGAAAGAAATCGAACAGCGATCAATGGACCCATCGGAAATCATTCGAAATGAAGATTGCGAAAAAACCATCAGAAATTTTTCTAAGGCAAAAGGGTTTGACCTACTCGACGATTCAACAAAAATTGAACAGATAGTTGAAGCGATTGATAAAATTTATTCCGACCCGAGAGTGAAAACATGGGAAATATTTGACGTTATGCCCCTCGTTAGAGGAAGACTAAAAGGGGGCTGGACTGAAAAGGACCTCGATGATGTGATTGCTTATAAAATAAAATCGAGGGAAATCTACAAAAAGAAAATAGTTGACATCGGAAAGAATACAAGCGAGGCTGAAAGAAATGAAATGAGGAAGGAAATAATTGCTTTGAAAAAGCCTAAGGTGCTGCTGGACTTGGAAGAATACGCAGACATGAAAAGGCAAGGAGAGCTTTTCATAAAAAGGATTCAGAAGGATTGATCAACCTGAATACTAGATGGTGCCCGATAGTGGAGGGATGGCCAAGTAAGCGTATGTGTATGACAAGAATGATGTTAGTATTCCCAATGTATGAACGAGGAGGAGGAATCCCATGACGAAATCACTTCTCAGGTATATCGGTATAGTTGGCATAGTCATTATCTCTGCCTTTGGATTGGCGGCGGCTCAGGATTGGAATAGCAGTCCATATAACTGGAACAACAGCCAATATAACTGGAAAAATAGTCCATATAATTGGAAAAATAGCCCTAATAACTGGCAAAACAGTCAGTATAAATGGGGCAATGACAGGATAATCCGTGATAACAATGGCAATCCCGCGGGTTATGCCGTACCCAAAGATGATGGCGGCATCAATATCTATGATTTTAGGGGCAATCGGCGAGGATATAAACCAGCAAATCCAGATTCGGACGACGAGTGATAACCCATCCAGTGCACTCGCCGGAGATTATAGTCAGTGATCCATCACAAATAAAAGAATAGTTCTTCCTTAATAGAGGCCGGAAACTCACAACTGAAGTAGGGGGCATAGCCCCAATGTAAATGGAAAAGAAAAGGTAGCCTTGAACGAACATACCGAGCAAAACCCTTTTAGGACTGAAGTTAGAATCCGATGGTCCCCGCGATCTAACTCCCTTGTAAGAATTGCCAGTAAGCTTTCGCTATGGATAAATGGTGATGCGCAATACTTACCCATGACGCTTTCAATCCCCAGAGACGAGTTGCCTCACGATGAAACCGGATTTGAATCGATTGCACTCGACATATCAGACCTTCTATTACATCTCAGCAAAAACTGGCCGAAAAACCGCAAACGCTATATATCGCCACCCCTTCTGAAATTTCCATTAATACACCTGAAAATGCAAAGAAGCGATCTCTTCTCATTTCAGCATTTTTTCAATGGAGAGTCGCCACCGAATGATTATACACATGATGAATACTTAGCAGTAGGCATACTTCTCTCTTTCTTTTCATCGCGTTTCTTATCAAGTCTTGCCAGACATCGCCCAAGAGGCGGAGAGTCAAAGATTTTTCCTCTGACAAGTAGTTTACCGACTGCCTTATTCGCTTGCAGAGAGTTGATCTCAAAAGCAAGAAATGGAGATACACTGCAGGAAAGAGTCAAGGAGATAATCAAAGAAGATGATTATCTTCATGAAGACCTTAAAGTTATAAAAGAACGTATATGCGGAAAGAGACACACCAGGATTATTTCGGTTTCCGATTTAGATACTGTCTACCAAAGTTTTCTTGATGAAAAAAAAGATGCAGCTCTTGTGCTAACCCTCGTACATAGGGCATTTCATGGAGCATGGAAGGCTTTTGATCATCCCGGGCTTTTGAGTGCTAATCCGCAGGATATCTTTATGCAATATCTCTATGGCAAGCGGAGTGAAAAAATAGCTTCCGCTATCCAGAAGGCCATACAGGAATTTCCAGGCATTTCCGACAGAATAATGAAAACGTGGGAAAGGCTCTATCTGGGTGCTCCCGGAGCAGCCACTTAAATGTTTTTCCCTAATCTTTGATTTCTTCCTGCCTGCCCAAAAAATGTTCCCAAAAATGTAGTTTAGACACATAGGAAATCTTTATTTACGTCTTAGCCTCCGCCATAATCAAAACAGTAAAAGAAACGGAGGTCATGGTAAATGGCAAAGACAGAGCAAAAGAGCATTCAAATTCTTGATATCTATCTTTCAGCGTATTTTTCCTTGTGTGGTATTTCCCCAAAACTCGAAATCAACAATGGGCGAGTAGTATTCGTTTTCTCAGTGAGTGACGATCTTTATAAACTCATGGTGAATTATAACTCTAACGTGAATGTCCCGGTTACAGACTTTGTTACCACCGTAAAGACGCTCAGAGGGCAGCTACTTACCATGAGGGGGCGTAGCAATGGATAAGCTTACTCTCTATTCATTGTATAGACAGCAGGGCTGGAAGGCCCTCAAGTGCGCCGGTTATCATCCCTCACAGAATAAGGAAAGCGACCCTGAGAAGAGATACAAGCGGGCAAAAGAACCTATCATAAAAGGGTACACGGATGAGGCATACAAAAGCCTAACACTTGAAGAGTGCGAAAAATGGGAAGATGAAGGCGGCTGGATCGGCTGGTTAATGCCTCAAGGCATGATTGCACTTGACGTTGAAGACGCGGCAAGCATACAAACCATTAAAACAATCTGCGCTCAAAAAAATATTACTCCACCAGAACATAACACAAATAACGGCAAACATTTTCTTTTCAAAACGACGACTGCCATTCCCGGCAATTCAAAAGCCTTTACAAAGGCCGGTATCACAGTGACTTATCGGGCCGGAGGAAAGAATCAATTAATCCTTGCACCTGTGAATGGCAGGACGTGGGCCGTGCCGCTTAATGGTGATTTACCGGAGATTCCCGTTGAGCTTACCCTCTATGACCACAAGGACAAAGACGACGTTCTCAACGTCCTTTCTGTGCAAGTGGGTGAAGCAAGACGCGCCGGGCTACTATCAGGCTATGAAGATATTGATGCAGCTTTCATGGGTTTGCTTATTGAGGCTGGGATTGAAGAGACGAGAATCTGTGAAGCCTTTAAAAAGATATTTCAGAACGATTATGACGACCGGAAGACTTCTCAAATGTATCAACGCGCAAAAAATAGGATCGGAATCGACGAACAGGTACGAGGGGCCGGATCATTTATTCATGCACTAAAGGAAAAAGGACTAAAAGAGCTTGAACGGCTTGCGGGAAGTATTACGGGGAAAAGTACGGAAGGCTCGAAGGACCTTTTATCATCCCTTATGAAGTGGAACGATATCTTGAACCTTGATGTAAGGACCGAATATCTCCTGTCAAAGCTTATTCCAAAAAACAGCATAACTCTTTTATTTGGCCGTGGAGGCATCGGCAAGACTTCACTTATGATGCAGATAGGCCGGTCAATTGCCGGGGGGCTTCCTTTCGGGGATTTGCAAACGATCATAACACCGGTCTACTATGTGGACTTCGAGAACCCTTTAGCGGTCCTCAAAGAACGAGTGGAAAAGATCGGGGAAAGTGATAACCTCTATGTCTGGCATATTTCGAACGAAATACAGCCTCCGAAGCTCGACAGTACGGGGTGGGAGCTTTATAAGCAATTACCTCCAGGCCTGATTATTTTTGATACCCTCCGTGCCTCTCATCTATCGGACGAAAACGATTCAAAGCCCATGAGTCTAATCATGGGGAGACTGAAAGAACTCAGGGAGATGGGATTCACCATCCTGCTTTTACACCATACGCCGAAGGGAAACGACAACACCTTCAAGGGGAGCACGGCGCTGCTTGACCTTTGTGATCACGTCCTGGGCCTGGAAGAAGTGAAGGACCTAGACGGGGAAAGCATAGAGTTTGACTGTCAGAATCTCTACAAGCTCGGCACGCGCATGAAGACCCGCTATGAACCCCACAGCATCTATCTGACCTTTAACCCTGAAATAAAAGGCTTCAGCGTTGCGGTAAACCCTGACATTGAGAAGATGGAAGGGATCAGGGAAATACTGAGCCTGTCTCCGAAACCTCTTAAACAGAATGAGCTGAGGGAAAGGATCAAGAATGACCTTGACCTTGCGGACAAAGAGGCCCGGAGGCTACTGAGGAAGGGGACCGGCGATTACTGGACCACGGAAAAAGGTGACAAAAACTCGACTATTTACAGGCCCATTAATTCAGTTTGTCAGTTTGACAGCTCCTTAACCCCCCGACAAACAGACAAACAGGTTTCGTTGTCTTCCGAAAACCTGCCAAACAGACCTTTTGCTGATACCTCTGAAACCATTGCAAATACTGAGTTTGTCAGTTTGTCAGAGGTGTCAAAACAAACTGACAAACTGAACTTTACAGACAAATTCGACTACTGCCGGAATATCTGCATGCTCACGGGGGCACAGGGGCTATGTGAGAGAGTGAACCCATGCCCGAAGGAGATAGTGCAATGAGAAAGGGCAACAGTCAGAAGCAGATTAAGAAACCTTTGACTATCCGAGAGCGGCGGTTAATCAAGGGGCTGGCAGAGGGATTGACAACAACTGATGCGTTACGGAAAGCCGGATATGCGGAAAGCACCGTACGTAAGCAATCAGGTCGAACAGTAGGGAATAGTAGGGTTTTGAGTGCCCTGAAAGAACTCATGGAGAAAAAAGGGCTATCAGATTCAGCCCTCATTGACAGCTTGGCAGGGGGCTTAAAATCAACAAGAGTTATTTCCGCGCGTGTCATCGAAAAAAATGCAGGAGCGGCAGACAATGATTTTGTCGAGGTCCCGGACTATCCCACCCGTCATGCGTATCTGAGGACGGCACTGCAGCTAAAAGGCCATTTTCCGGACCCTCGTGTTAAGATTGATCACAATGTTAATCAGCGTGTGAGCATTGAGGTACTAATCCCTCAACTGCTTGCCCTCCGGGATGCCGGACAACTCGACGGCGTGACCGAGATCGAGTACGAGGAGATAACGCAGAGTAAGGACGTTCAAGGAGAATAAAGGGCCGGTGAATGCCAGCTTGACAGAACCCGTGGCCGAAACCTACACTACCCCTGAAAATAATCCGTGGGGGGAATTTTTTATGAAAGGTATCAGACCTGAAGGCCGCTGTCCGAAGTGCAATGGTAAATTCGTAAGGGACGAAAAGAAAGGTTTCCTCTGTCCAGAACATCTCACAAAACCTGAACGATTCAGGATTTCCATATCTTTCAGGGGAGAGAGAATATTCAGATGCACGGACCTTGAGGGAAAGACCCTCCAAACCTTCGGCGATGCTCATGCTCTTCTTCGCCAGGCCGAAAAAGAAAAGGATGCGAAGAAATTTGATCCGACAAAATGGAAGTCAAAAACAAAGGTCGAATATTCCTTCTCGCGTCTCATAGGCCGATGGTATGATGACAAGGTAGACGAAATGAAGAAAGGGATACTTGCGCCGTCATATGTATCGAAACTTAACACCTACGTTCAGCGGTATTATCTGCCATTCTTCGGCGACAATGACGTGAGGGAAATTCTCTCCTTGAAACCATTCGTAAAACAACTATCCGGTAATCTTGCGCCGAAGTACAAAAAGAATATTGCCGATGCTCTTATGAATTTCTTTAGGACGTTGAAAGAAGACAGGATGATCGACGAAGTCCCTGTCTCGAAGCCGATAGAGGTCCCCGAATATGAACCGACGCCGATATCACAGGACACGCAGCAGAAGATCCTGGACCGTATCCCTGTAGAGCACAAGCCCATATTCACGTTTCTCTTTAACCAGGGTTGCCGGCCGAGTGAGGCGAGGGCGCTAAAGTGGAAGGACATTAACGGTGATACGGTGACGATCCGCCGGACGTGGTCCAGCGAAGTCCTCAGAGAACAAACGAAGAATAAGCGGATACGCCATAATCTCCTTTTTGATGAGACATTGAAGGCGCTGCCACCGCGAGGATTCGGAGAAGAGTTTGTATTTAGACATGGCAAGGACGTTAAGAGGCATTACAGCCATAATTACCTAAGCAAGATATACAATGAGGCAATAAGGCAGTTAGGGCTTAAAATCGAATTGTACGAAGCTACAAAGCATTCTTTCGGGACACAACGGATAAACGAAGGGGTCCCGGAAAATCTTCTCCGCGAGTGGTTTGGACATGCAAAGGCGGAGATGACCAGGCGCTATGCAAAATTGAAGGTTGTGGACGCTTTCAGGCAGATCGAAGAGCGGAAAAAGAAGGTCAGAAAGTTGGAGACGGTCGGTTCATGAAACTTACGAATAGAGAGAATGCGCACATCCCTCCGGGGAAGATAACTGCTTATCTGTTATCAGAGACGCATTCAGTCGGCAAATCAAAGGCTAAGCTATTGCGCTCGATGGGTTTTCATGAGGGGAATGCTGTCTTATTAGAAAAGGGGCTGCTAACTATAGCTCATTCTGGGGATCTTATTGATTCTATATTGTCTCCGCATGGTGTAAAATATGTTATTGACGGAACGCTTCAGACACCCGATGGAGGATATATCAGGATGCGGACCATCTGGATAATTGACGAAGGCGGGGACAAGCCGCGCTTTGTGACCGCATATCCGGTATGAACAAGGAGGTGTATCGTGATTAAAGAACTGGATACGGTAGTTTTGACGCATGACATTGACGCTCATAACCTTAAAGAGGGAGATATCGGGGCGGTCGTGCACTGCTATGCCGACGGCAAGGCTTTTGAGGTCGAATTTGTGACTGCCGAGGGAAAGACGGTAGCGGTCCTTACGCTTTCGTTAGACGATATCAGGCTGATGAGCAACAGGGAAATATTACATGTCCGGGAGATCGCCGGACAGGCCGCATGAGAAAACCGAGAGTAAACCGAGAGTAAACCCTCCGCCGAGCCTTATTTCATGCGGGTCGGGGTGGGTTCGACTCCCACTCTCTCCGCCATTGCTTTGGCTTAAATACGCCATTTGTAGCCCAAAAATACCCTCAAAAACCGCCAGTGAACCACCAGTGATCCCCTAAAACATCCCAATCCAGACTCCTTTTATTTATCTGGTCAATCCGGTCCCCTTCCCGTGGCGATATCTGGGCTGTCATAAACCGAGCCCGTAGTCTCGGCCCTGCCGGGTTTCCATCCCTATCCCACTACATGAACCAACGGCCATAGTGGAAGTTTCGGAGGATGAATAAACGCGGGGTGATGTGGTAAGTTATACGCAATGGAAAACACCCTTTATTACGGCGATATCTGAAAGGAGAATACATGGTTTGTCCAGTTTGCAAGACGCCTTTTACTCCGAAAATCGGCAATCAAATATTTTGTAGCCCCGAATGTCAGAAGAAAAATCGTGGAGGAAGACAGACAGTTCCGAAGCGGACCCTTTCTACTCGTCGAAACAAATCCAGAAGGTAGCAATTCAAACGCCTTCGGAACAACACCCTGCACCTTAGGCGCTCCTGGTTGCACGAAAGAGCTGATAGAAACGGAGACGGCAGGAAAACAGGCAGCGCGGGGGTTGATTGACACCTGGGAAAAGGGGGGACGCAAACAAGCGATGCAACTGTGGAGACGGTTACAGCAAACACAAAATCAACAAGAAGAAGCCAGTCGCAGGGAACAGGAATCTCGGTTACATTTGCAGAAACAGGAAGAGGCGCTGAAAAGACAACAGACGGAACAGTCTTATTACACAGAGGAGCAAGTTCGCAATGGGCGGATTGCAGAGGCTTTAAAACGCGCCTTTGAGGGGATAGGCCGCGCAGCACAGGAAAGAAACCAACGCATCCAAGCGATTCAGCCGATTCAACCAATACGGAACAATAACATACACTGTACTCAGCGTCCAGATGGTTTCGGCGGTTCGCGCACTGATTGCTACTAAAAAATGAGCCTCATGAATGAATCGAAAACAGTGGTAAGTGAAATTACGAATTTAACATATCTTACCGCAAAATTAATTGCTATCGTATTACCTTGTGTTTTTATCTTGTTTGCGCCTAAATTGTGGGTCGATTTCGTGTTACAATCGCCTAAACCACCAACTGCATTGAATCCATGGATAGACTTGCTCTTCTTATTTTCATCATCTTTTTTCATTATCAATTTTCTTTCAAGAATATGGGACTGGTTAATGTCCCTATTTAAATGGTTAAAGAACACCTGTCATTTTTCAGCTGCATTCCCCCACTTGGTTTTCAGGGTCATTCCCCCAGGTGCAGCATCCTATCCTCGATTTTTTAGCATAGGTTGTAGAACATAATCAAGCCTGTGCCTTCTTTTTCCTCTGGGGCTCTTTTTTTCT
>OBEQ010106039.1_pt1 | contig 15753 bp, 7 predicted proteins | sample 1670901 | NCBI WGS metagenome assembly OBEQ01 (sample SAMEA104232315, study PRJEB22302) | groundwater metagenome | biome: forest; feature: aquifer; material: groundwater | place: USA | collected 2011-08-07 | depth 5.4 m | reverse complement strand
GAGTTCCTGGTCCCGGTGACCGATTTCGTCTCGTGGCCGATTGCGTTCATCCTGACGCCGCGGGCCATCCGATTTGAGAGCCGGGTGAGGGTGCTGGTTCGCCAGGTTCTGGCCTACCACGATGATCATGAGACCGCGATCTGGGCGTTGCGCCGCCTGGGCCTGATGCGCGATCGGCTTTCGTCGCCACAGCTGCGGGCGGTGCTGAGCGGCGCTCGTCAACTCCGGGAGGAAGCCGCGCATGACCTCGGTCTGCAGAAGCTGGAGCACGTCGAGAACGGCTTGGTGACCGACGCCTTCATTGAAGAAGTCAGTACCTTGATCGACCGCATCATCGCACGGATCAAAGAATTAGGAGAGCCTCCGGAGGCAGAGGAGGTTGACCGAGTCGCAACACAGTACGCTGCCATATGGGCGGAGGACGTTCAGCAAGAAGTTGTTGAGCATCGAGCACGCTTCCTCGGTATGGTGGATGGCGTGAGCGGCACGATCCTCGATGTGGGGACCGGTCCAGGCCGAGACGCGGCGTGGTTCCGCAGTCAAGGCCGCTCAGCCGTCGGCCTCGACTTCTCTCGGGAGATGCTCCAGGAAGCTCGCAGCCGCCATGGCGAGCTGCCGTTGGTTCGCATGGACCTGCGTCGGCCGGGCCTGGGCAGCGGGGCTCTCGCGGGAATTTGGAGCATTGCCTCCTTTGGCGCTCTCACGTCCCCCATTGATGTCGCGAAAGCGCTCGATGCGTTCCATCGCGCCTTGAGGCCGCAGGGCATGTTGTTCATCCGCGTGAAGCGCGGCGAGGGAATCGTCCGAGAATCTCAGTCGTCTGGCATACGACACCGCATCAAGCGCTATCAAGAGGAAGAGCTTAAGCGGCTTGTCGCCACGCATGGGTTCGACATCGTCGAGTCTGGCGTTCAGCTGGACTCCGCCACGACGAAGCAGAAGAAACGCGACCTCGAGTGGGTGTATGTGTTTGCTCGACCGAGGGCGTCAGGCGGCAACGGAAATCTAGCGGAGTCACGTGCCTTCACGACCGGTACGGGCTTCGGCATCCTCAATGAGTGGTACGAATCCACCGTGGCGTACGCTCGTGCAGCGATCCGCCGGCTGGCGCAGTCTGTGATGAGTCGATGGCGTCAGATGTCGGCTGAGGCCCTCGTGAATCAGGTCAGTGACTATGCCGAGGATCTCGATCGGGCCGTCGGGGCGATGCGCACATTGGCGGAACACATCGATTGGCTGTCATCGGGGCAGCGGCGTAGCTTCCAGGTCGCTGTCGCAGGGCTGGCCGAGCGGGTTGAGCAACGGCTGGGAGACCCTGACGTGACGATTGAGGTTGATGGCGATCTGGTGAACGAGGCGCGCGCGCTGTGGGAGCGGCTGGAAGTGCGTCGCCTCGAAGAACGCGGTGCGTCAGGCGGAGAGACAGTCGGCACGCTCTTCGGCGCGCTGCAGCCGCTGTACGAACGGGTGGCCCGGCGCCTGCGCGGGACGACAGCACGCGCGCCAGCTGAGCGATCCATCCCGACCTGGGTCAGGAAGCGCCAGGCCCAGCGGGAGGCGGTCCGCATGAACCAACAAGCCCTGACCGAACACGACCAGAGCGTACGCACCGTCCTGCACGCCCTGCAGGAGATGCTCAATGCGGGCGCGCTGTCCGGCCGGGGTGGACATGAGCTGGCGGTGCGCGTCGGCCAGGATGTGTACGTGACCTCAGACGATGTGGCGTTCCGGTATGCGGAGGCCGTCGCCCGCGGCGACCGCCAGACCGCCCAGCAGCTCAAGGCGCAGATCGACCGCTGGCGCATCCAGCATCCGAAATGGGCCCAGCTGCAGCAGGCCTATCTGCCGTTGCTGGATGAGTACGCTGCAGCCAAGGAGCAGGCGGACGACGCTGCTGAGGGGATCTACACGATCACGTTACGTGATTACCGCGGCCGGGACTACTATCCCAAGCGGGCGCTGACGGACGCCGGCGGACAGGTGCGCATCTACGCAGATGGCGTCCACACGCAGCTGGTTGTGACGGTGCCCGACCATGCCGCATTGGAGCGCGCGTTGTGGAACCTTCGCGTCCTGCCGGCCACGGTGCAGTTTGCCGATCCGAACCAGCGGCTGACCGACATCGAACGGCAGCTCTCCCGCATCGAGCTGCAGCTGGGCATCACCTGGGAAGAGCAGACGCTGCTGGGCCGCGCCGCCACCGGCGTGCTGCGCCTCCCGCAGGAGGCCGTGTTCGCGGTGCATGACCCGCGCCAGGTGGCGATCGTAGGAGCCGGAGCGGCTGGACTCAACGCGGCTCAGCGCCTCGTGGAAGAAGGCGTGAGCGTGGACATCTATGATAAGTACCCGCTGGACGAGGTAGGCGGCTTGGCCCGCCGGGCGATCCTCCCGGATCACTATGGGCTGAAGAACAGCGTCCTCGGCAATGACTGGGCATCCCGCATCCCGGATGAAGAGATCCACCGCAAGCGCATGGGAGAGGACGAAGAACGGCGAAAGCTCCTGATCACACTGCGCGCCAATCCGCTGGTGCGCTTCGTGGGCAGCGTGGAAGTGGGCAAGGACCTGGAGTACGGCATCCTGCGCCCGGCCTACCGTGCGGTGCTCCTGACCATCGGCGGCGAGGGCTCCAATGAACTCACGACGGCCGAAGGCGAGCCGGTTCCGGGTCGTGATCTGCCGGAGGTCTGGACCGGCTTGGATCTTGGCAAGTGGGTCAACAAGGATTCACGGATGACGAAGGAGCCGCCACGGGCTGAGTCCACGGACGACCACCAACTCATCGTCGGATTTAGCAATACCGCCGGCGATGCGGCCCGTAACGGCAAGTTCCTCGGCTATCAGAAGATCATGATGGTGGTCCGCCGAGGGCTTGAAGGGTTGAAGCTGACTGGAGCCCAACTCACAGACTTGGACCGGAAGTGGGGTGTGTACTTCAATCTGGATACGAGCAACCTGGAGCCGGGCTCTGACCCAGACCACTACAAGGACACATCGTGGTATCAGCGGATTGTGGAGCTCTCAAAGGACCCGGTGGCCGCTGGCGAGGCGGATTCCACGCAGGATTTCGAGACGCTGCCCAAGCGGATCGACCAGCTCTTCGCGATGTACAAGAAGTACCTGGAGACGCCGGCGGAAGCTCGGAAGGGCGCTCCGGTGGTCACCGTGCTGTTCAACACCACGCCCGTACGGATTGACGGTGGGCAGGGCGCTGACGGTAAGGCGCACGTCAGCCGCGTGGTGCTGGCGCAGCGTCAGCTCGACAAGTCGATCAAGACGCTGGAGCTGCCGACGAAGTTCGTCCTGCGGGCGATTGGGCAGAACAACATCGGGTTTGAGATTCCCGGCGTGCCAGTGGACAAGAAGGGCTTCATCCTCACGGAGCGAGAAATTATCGATAACGACCCGACGAAGCTGGGCGATCCGGATCTCTTCCGTGTGAAGGGCCAGCCGGACGCATTCGTGAGCGGCTGGGCGCGTCGGGGACGACAGGCGACGGGTCTCTTGGGTCCCAGCGGCAAGGAGGCCAAGGAGGCGGTGGAAACGGCGATCCTGCCCTACCTGGAGCAACTGAGCCGCACCCGACGGGGCAAGGCCATCAGTACCGTTGAGGTGGTATCGCGAAACGGCTTCGACAGCGGCATTCGGCTGACGATGGAGGACGACACCTCCGCGAGTCACTCGGTGAATCCGGGCGCGGTGCAGGACGCCCTGCTGCGCTCGGACGGCCGCGTGGTGGTGGCGCTCGCTGCGGGCGACAAGGGTCTGCAGGTGAAGGTGGCCCACGGCGACGGAGCGCTCTACGACGTCTTCGACCAGCCGGGCAAGCCCAAGCGCTCCACGGTGGCCGACATCACGGACATTAGCTTCTCGACCGATGGCGAGCTGCTCACCATCAGCTACGTAGACACAAAGGGCAGAAAGCAGGAAGCCCGCTATACCGTCGAGCGTCGCCGCGGCGGTACGCCGGCGAAGGATCAGGGCTTCGGCGGCGCTGGCCCGGCCAACCGCGGCCCAGGTGGCGGCGTTGGACCTGTCGGCGGCGGCGTGTTGCCGACCACCAGCGGAAGCCTGTTGCCGGTGACCGGCGGCGAACCCAGCGTGGTGGCCGCGCCGATCGTCCGGCCGCCCGTGACCGCACCGTCAATCGCCGATGTGGCCACCATGACGCTGGCGGACCACATGAAAGAACTGAACATCAAGGTGACCCCTGATCAGGAGCGGGACGTAGAGCGGGCGAAGCTGGTGAAGCAGTTTCCGAAGCTGCTCGGCTACCAGGTGAGCCATCAGGTGACCGCGCGCAATGCGGAGGTCCAAGCGCCGCTCTGGGGTGTCATCGCCCTGCCGACGCTCGACGGTAAGGACGCGGCGGCAACATTCATCCAAACTCTGCGGGAGTTGCGTGCGAATAAGAATAAGAAGGGCGCGTACCGCTTTGCCGTGGCGCCACCTAAGGCCACGACGCAGGCGGAGGCCGAGCTGATGGTCGCTAAGTTTCTCGAGGAGTTGCCCGAGAAGGAGGGCGGGGAGGCGATCGCAAAAGATGAGGCCACCCAACGCGGCTATACTCGACCGGATAGCCGGCAAGGCGACGCCCTGCTGTGGAACCCGTTCACTTGGACCGCGATGCAGCGAGGTTCTGACGGCAAGTATCGTGCCGTGGAACTCCTCCGGAGCGACCTCGATGTGGTGATTCCTGGCGCGTCCGGGCCGCTCTTTACCCGGCTTGAGAATGCCCTGCCGGGCAGCACCGGCAACGTGCTGGGCTTCATCGGGCCGCACGAGTGGGTCGAGGCGGTTCAAGCACGCGCGGCTGAACTCGAACTGCCGGAGCACAAGAAGATCGTGAGTGTGATCTTCGATCCGGTCAGGGAAGCGGGTAAGGTGAAGTCTGGTGGAGCGGCGCTCATCGCCCTCATTGAGAAGATGGCGGTGACGACCGGAGATGGCAAGTTGGATCCGGAGATTGCCGGTATGCTCCAAGGGCTCAGGGTGTACGAAGCGGCCGGACGGTTCGAGGTCGGACCGCTCGACATGGTCCATGAGATCGGCGAGACAGGACAGACGTCCCGGACCTCACGGCGCATCCCCAGGGGGAGTGACTAACGCACAGAGCGTGCCCCGAATGAATAGCGTGTTAATGAGCCACGATCGAAAACGTCAGGTCAGAGCGCGCTTTCTCTTGGCTGCTCTGGCCCTCCTCAGCGGCTACGCGGCCTCCGCGTGCTACGCATCGGTGTCGGTCCCGCGACAGCACGCGAGCGACGATGAGCATGTGACACCGCCATTGGTGAACGTGCTTGATGCCGTCGAGACGGGGAGTGACACAGACCCCGATGCTTTCGCCCCGGAAGACGAAATCCGTGTGATCGAATTGAGCGTGGAAGACCGGCCGGACGGTCAAGGGCCTGTGCGCGTCGCCTCCCAGTATCTCCGCCCGCAGGCGACAGCTGGCAACGAGCTGTTCCAGTTGTTTCAGCGCCAGCTTCGCACAGATTCGGGCGTCGTTCTGCTGCAGTATCCGGAAGCAGCGGCGACGCACCTCGTGCGGCGGGAACCAAGCCTTCGCCCCGTCAGCCTGGCCAGGCCGTACGATCCTACCGAGGCGCTGTTGGAGGCCGTAGTCCGCACGGCCGCATCACGGCCGGTTCGAGAAAGCCTGTCAACCGCGCGAACATTTGAACAGCATGCGGAAGTTGCCGCAGGGAAGACCCTGCGCCAGTTCCATCCCACCGCCCAACGCAGGCGCCATCAAGCCGCCATCACCGGTGCACATCGTCGGCAGCATCGTCTGGCGACCCTGAACGCTTCACGGCAGGTTCCGCACCGGGGCGTTCGAGGGGTGAGCCCATCGAAAACTCGCGCACAGCGCGAGTCATCCCGGACCAGCGAGCCGACAACAACCCATCCCGACACGATCAGACCCTATCCAGGGTCGTTCCAGTGGATTTGGGGCGGTCGGTGGGAACCCTGGTTGCAGTTGCGCGGACCTCCGGCGAGGACAGCTCCATGACGTCGATCTCTGTACGACAAGTCATGCCCGGTGGGATGCTTACGACGGCCACGATGGCGCCGTCCGTGAAAAACCCGTCGGGCGTTTGCGTTGTTTACCGAGGTAGCGCTACCCTCAGAGCCGCCTCACTGGTTGTTCGGATCATCCGGCGCCCTACTAAGTTTTTAAAAGATAACATAAGAATTTGATGGATTTTCTGTGTGGTGGTGATTATCATTGCAGTACAAAGCGCATGCCCGAGAGGAGGTGAGGAGAAGATTATGGAGCGGGGCAACGTCGAGCGACGGCGAGGGCGCCGGGCGAACCTGGAGGCGCCGCTGCTCATTAGACGCGCGGGGACGGCCAAACCGGAGCCCTTCAAGGAAGAGGTGGCGAAGAACGTCAGCCTGGCAGGGGTGTACTTTGAAACAGATTCCGGTGATCACTATACGGTCAACGACGTGCTGATTACCTCGGTGTCCGTGCCGGAATCGCAGACGCGCAACTTTCCGTTTTCGCGGATCGCAGGTCGCGGCCGCGTGGTGAGAGTCAAGGAACTTCCGCAGGATGATCCGTCCGGGCGGAAGCGTTTCGGCATCGCCGTCGAATTCGGCGAGGACATCACAGCGCTGACCGCCATTCCGGTGCGCAGCTAACGTCAGCAGCGACTCACTGCGTCACGCAATGGGGGGAGAGTTTGTCTCTCTAGGTATGAGAGAGGGCTGAGGGTCATGCGACGAGTCAACGAAGGTGGGGCTCGGCATTACGAGCGCGGACGCATCGCGCTGGCGTTCGTCTGTAGTGCCCTCCTCGCCGCCGGCTGCGCCAAGCCGTCAGCCGAGAGCGGCACGGTCATCAAGGTGGCGTTCTGGGGCAGCCCTGAGGAAGTCACGATTATCCAAGATTTGGTCAACGAGTGGCAGAAGCAGCGCCCGGATGTCCACGTCCGCCTCGAACATACCCCCTTCAGCAACTACGTCAGCCGCCTCCTCACCCGGATGGCCGGGAACGTCGCACCAGACATCATGGCGGTTGAGGTCAATCTCTTCCCGGGTTTGTGGGCCAAGGACGCTTTCCTCTCGCTGACGCCGTTCATCGACCGCGACAAGGATTTTCGCCTCGGCGATTTCTTCCCGGAGGTCGTGGAGCGCTTCACCGTCAACGGCCCGGTGTACGCCATCCCCCGCGATACTGCACCGTTCGCCTGCGTCTACTACAATAAGAAGTTGTTCGACCAGGCCGGGGTGCCCTATCCCACGGATGACTGGACCTGGGACGATCTGTTGCGCGCCGCCAAGAAGCTCACCAAGGTGGAGGATGGACGGATCACCCAGTACGGTTTCTACGCCTGGGCCTGGCAGAATTTCGTCTACGGCAACGGCGGCAAACTCGTCAATGACCTGCGCCACCCGACGCGCTGCCTGTTGGGCGAGCCCAAGGCGATTGAGGGACTGCAGTTCTACTCGGACCTCATGAATAAGCAGGAGGTGGCGCCGACACCGGTTGCGCTGGGTAACCTGGCCATGGGCGCCCAGCAGCTTTTTATGACTCAGCGGGTGGCGATGTTTTCTTCCGGGTTCTGGGAAGTTCCCGCACTGAGACAGATCACCGACTTTGACTGGGATGTCGTCATGTTCCCGAAGGGGCCACACGGCATCCGGGCTTTCGGAACCGGCGGCACCGGCTACTGCATCCTCAAATCCACCGCGCACCCCGACCTGGCGTGGGAAGTCCTCAAGGCGCTGGCAGGCGACGCCGGACAGGCCAAACTGGCTGAGACCGGGCTGGCCCAGCCGGCGAACCGGCGCGTGGCGGAAGGCCCGGCCTTTGCGCAGAGCACCCAGCGGCCGCTGAACAAAGGGATGCTTAACCAGGCGGTGAAGCACGTCGTGTATGAACCGTTCATCCCGGAGTGGCGCGAGATGTTCGAGCTCTACGTGTTGCCCGAGCTCGATCTGCTCTTCCACGGACAGAAAACCGCAAAGGATGCGATGGCGATCGCCGTGCCCAAAGTCGATGCAGCGCTGGCTGAGCGCCTGCCTGCCGCGGCGAAGCGGGCATCTTCTGGGGGCGCGGCGCAGGCAGGCAAGATGAAGGCGGTGGCGCAGAGCGCGCTGTCGGCTCCGGCGGCTGCAGGATCAGGCGCCACGTCGCAATAATGAGGACGGACTGACAGCGACGACGAAAGAGACAGGAGGAGAACTCGGGTTTTCCTCATGGGCTGGCGCGGACGGTATGAGCAACCGTGTACGACACCAGGGAGAGGACCATACCAGAACAATGAGTGCGTCACAGTCACAGCGGGCCGCGGCGGAGCACGGGTTGTTTCAGACCAAGTACGGCGGGTTCCGCGAGGATGGCCAAGCGTTCATCATCCGCCGGCCCGATACCCCGCGGCCCTGGATCAACATCCTCTGTAACGGCAGCTACGGCCTCCTGATCTCCCAGAACGGCGGGGGGTTCAGCTGGTGGGAGAACGCCAACCTTGCGCGCCTCACGCAGTGGTCGCAGGACCTCATCCGGGATGAGTCTGGCAAGTTCCTGTACCTGCGTGATGACGACTCAGGCCAAGTCTGGTCGGCCAGCTGGAAACCGGTCTGCGCGGCCTATGAGCAGTATGAAGTCCACCATGCCATCGGCTCCACCACCTTCATCCAGCGATGCAACCAGATTGAGACCCGCTGGACGCTTGTGGTCCCGCCCAATGACCCCCTGGAGATCTGGCACGTCCAAGTGAAGAATCTCGACAGCAAGCCCCGCCGTCTCAGCCTGTTCTCATACCTCGAGTGGTGCCTGGGCAACGGCATCGATTGGCACCGCGAGTTCCAGAAAACCTTCATCGAGACCGTGTTTGATGAGCGGCTTGGGGCGCTGGTCGGGATCAAACGGCCGCTCGCGATGCCGTCCCACGTCAGCACCGGGATGAACGAATGGCCCTTGACCGGTTTTCACTCGGTCAACCACCCGGTCATCTCGCACGACGGCGACAAGGAGCACTTCCTGGGCCGGTACCGCGGCTACAGCGCTCCGGAATCGGTCCAACGCGGCACACTCACGAACACGACCGGCCGGTGGAACGATTCAATTGCCAGCCTTCATGTGCAGCTGCAGCTGCAGCCCGGCCAGACCGAAGAGACCGTGTTTCTTCTCGGCAAGTATGACAGCCGGGAAGCGGCTGAGACGATGATCCACGCGTGGGGCAGTCCTGCCGGGTTCCGCAAGGCACTCCAAGGGGTCCAGCGGACATGGGAGCCGTTCCTCAACCGGCTCCGGGTCGAAACGCCGGATCCGGCCTTCAACGTCATGACGAACGTCTGGCTCAAGTACCAGGCGATCTGCGGCCGGATCTGGGCCCGAACCGCCTACTATCAGTCAAGCGCTGCGTACGGCTACCGCGACCAGCTGCAGGACAGCCACATCTTCATGCCGTTGGTGCCGGAGCTCGCCAAGAAACAGATCCTGCTCCACGCGGCGCATCAGCATCTGGACGGCGTTGTGCTCCACTGGTGGTTCCCGCTCACCGACGCCGGCCCGAAGTCCGGCCTCACTGACCCGCACCTGTGGCTCGCGTTCCTGACGCTCAACTACCTCGCCGAGACGGATGATCTCAAGGCACTCGCCGAGACCGCCCCGTATCTGGACGGACCGGCTGGCTCGCTCTTTGACCACTGCACCCGGTCGATTGAGCTGACGCTCTCCCGCTTCAGCAAGCGGGGACTGCCGCTCCTGGGCCACGGCGACTGGAACGACGGCTTGAGCGCGGCCGGGATGAAATGGAAGGGCGAAAGCGTGTGGGTCGGCCACTTCCTCTATCATATCCTGGAGCGATGGAATGCGGAGGTCCTGACCCGGCTGAAGGATGAGCAGGCCATTCGGTTAAAAGGCGTGACGCCGGCCAAGCTCGGTTCAATGATCAAACGCTACCGCCAACGGGCTCAGGCGGTGAAGGCGGCGGTCAATAAGTACGGCTGGGACGGTAAGTGGTACTGGTACGCCTCACGGGACGACGGGAAGCTCGTCGGAAGCAAGACAAGCGGGGAAGGATGCATCCACCTCAACGCCCAGACCTGGAGCGTCATTGCGGGCACCGCCACGCCGGAGCGGGCGAAGACCGCGATGGCCTCGATGGAGCAGCAGTTGAACCGGGAGTACGGGCCGCTCTTGCTCACGCCGGCCTACACCCACCCGGACACCGGCATCGGCTACCTTTCCCGGTATGCCCCGGGGACCCGGGAAAACGGCGGCGTCTACTCGCACGCGGCGACCTGGGCGATCCTGGCGGAATGTCTGATGGGCCGCGGCGATCTGGCCTATCAGATGTACGCGAAGATCTGCCCGCCGAAGCGGGGGATGGACCCGGAGCTGTATGCCGGGGAGCCCTACGTGATGCCCGGCAATACCGACGGGCCGGAGTCACCGTACTTTGGTCGGGCCGGGTGGACGTGGTATACTGGTTCAGCGGCGTGGCTCTTCCGGATCTCGACCGAATGGATCCTCGGGATTCGGCCAAGTCGTGCAGGCCTACGGATCGACCCCTGCATTCCAAGCACGTGGGATGGATTTCGAATGGTTCGGCAGTTCCGTGGGACGACGTTTCAGATTTCGGTGGAGAATCCCCAGCACGTCAGCCGTGGGGTGAGCGCGGTGTGGCTGGACGGGAAGCCGCTGAAGGAGGCACTCCTCCCGGATCTGCGCGACGGGCAGACGCACCAAATCCGTGCAGTGCTCGGAGCCGGGACGAAACGGTCCTCGGCCAAGACGGTTCGGGTCTGAGGGGCAGGCCGCCCGACGCAAGCGGAGAGTTGGGCGGGAGGCACGTGGAGCAGCAGGACGTTTGATCGCAACAACACTGCGCAAGGAGGCGGGGTGCGATGAAACGAGCATCGAGCGTAGGCGTCGTAGCAGTTTGTGCGGTAGTGCTGGGTCTGGCCGGGACCGCGTTTGCGGCGACCCTGCTGGTGGATGACTTCGATCGTGGGGAGAAGCCCAGCGCCCTCGGCGGCGACTTCGGCTCCTGGGATAAGGATCCGAGTGATCCGACCCAGAAGTGCACCATCGCGTTTGACAAGTCAGGGGCGTTTGGCGGGGCCGGCTACTCCCTGCGGCTCGATTATGACGTCGACTCGCCCAACCCGGCGTACAACGGGTTCTGGATGAAGCTGCAGGGCATTGACCTGACGACGTACAAGAACCTTTCCCTCTACGTCAAGGGCGACTCCTCCCGCGGCTACACGACCCAGATCAAATTGGAGCTGAAGAACGGTAAGGAGGTGGGCCGGTACCTCCTCAAGGGCATTACCGATCAGTGGCAGCAGGTCACCGTTCCCCTCAAGGACTTTGTCGGGCTCACCGAGCCCAAGGGGATGACCGAGTTTGTGGTGGTCTTTGACGACATCACGTCAACGAAGAAGGTTGGCTCCGTCTATTTGGACGAGATCACGTTCGAAGGCTGAGTACTCGCAGGGGGCCGGGGCGATCCTGGTTGTGATCGCCCTGAGCCTGCTGGGAATCGTAAGCTGTGAGTCGGTACCCGTCATGTCCGGCGTCCGCCTGCCGGGCCCATCGCGTGGGGCAGCGGGAGCGTGGGCGCCGGCTGGACGGCTGCGCATCACGAATTTCAACGAGGGCGGGTGGCGGACCGCCTTCGGTGATCCGTTCGGCGGCTGGGACCATGATCCCGGCGACCGGACGCAGTACTGCCGGGTACGCCTCGTGGACCAGCCGCGCATCGGCGGTCAGGGCTATAGTCTCCAGCTTGAGTACGACGTGGATTCCCCCAATCCCGCCTTCAACGGCTTCTGGCTGAAGCTCCCCTCCGTACACCTCCGCGACTACGCCGCACTCAGCCTCTACATTCAGGGCGATCCGGACCGCGGATATACCGATCGAGTGAAGGTAGAGTTGAAGGATGCGCGGCACGTGGCGGACTATCTGCTCACCGGCATCCAAGGGACATGGACGCATATGCATATTCCTCTGAGCGCGTTTCGTGATATCGAGAAGGTCCGGGAAGCGAAAGAGTTCGTCATTGTGTTTGACGACCATACCGTAACGCAGAAGACGGGTACCCTCTATCTGGACGACATCGCGTTCGAGCCGGCCCCATGAAGCGGCGCAATGTCCTGCCGCTCCTCCTGCTGGCTGCGGTGCTCCTGACGGTCGGCGGCGCGTTCGCCGTCAAACTGATCAAGCCTCGATATCGGTGGTGGGTCGAGACCCGGGTCAAGCTCATTGATGATTTCAATGACAGCACCGACACCAACCTCATCGGCGGCGAACCGTTCACTCAGGTGCCGCCCGGGGGCCAGTTCAGCTACGCGTATCTGCGCCTCAAGACGCCCACGCCAGGGGAGATGGCCTGCGCCATCCGGTACACCATCCCGACCGGCACCGGCGGGGTCTGGGGGACGGGCTTGAACGACTTGGATATCAGCGCAGCGACCACGCTGCGCTTTTGGTTCAAAACGGACCAACTGCCGTTGCCCGACATCCGGGTGGAGCTGGTTGATGGCTTCGGAGCCAAGGCGCAGACGAAGGTTGTGCACCTGCGTCCGACCAGGGATTGGCAAATGGTGGTTATTTCTGCCAGAGCCTTCCGCCCGATCAACTTCAACCGCCTTGGCCGCTTCATCCTGCACGTCAACGCGCCGGATGCTCCCCTGACGGGAACGGTCTATCTTGATGATCTGGCGTTCGTCGGCCCGGCCGCCGTCTTCTTCCGATCGCTAGAAGACAATCTCAACGGGTTTCCTCATCGAGCACTCGTGAATACGGCGCGGCTGCAGAGTCTGCCGAATGAGCAGATGCTCCGGGCGATCGCCGGAGACACCTGGGGGTATTTCCGCGACCTGGTGGATCGCCGTCACCATCTGCCGATGAATTATGTCCAGCTCAAGCCCGTCCGGATGATCGGTGATTATGCCTCCACGACCGATGTGGCCATGTACCTGCTCAGCATCGTCGCCGCGCTTGATCTGGACCTCATCGATTACCCGTCGGCACTTGAGCGGGTGCGGGGCACGCTGAAACAGTTGGAGGACTTGCCGAAATGGAAGGGGTTTTTCTACAACTACTACAACACGACAAACCTTCAGGTCACGAACCAGTACATCTCGAGTGTCGACAATGGATGGCTGGCGGCGGCGCTCGTCGTGCTGCGCCAGACGTTTCCAGAGGTACGGCTCCAGGCGAACAAACTGCTCGATGCGATGGACTTTAAGACGTTTTACGACCCGAGCAACGGTCAGATGCGCCTTGGCTACGAAATGAAAGAGGGGCGCTTCTCGCCCTACCACTACGGTCTGCTCTCTACGGAAGCGCGCATTATCAGCGTGGTGGCGATCGGGAAGGGCGATGTCGGCGAAGATCACTGGTTTCGGGTCTATCGCACGCTGCCCAAGGAGTGGACCTGGCAGCGACAGACGCCCAACGGTTCTTACAAGAACTATCTCGGCCACGACGTATTTCAGGGTTATTATCTCTACGATGATGGCAGCCAGAAGATTCCGTTTGTGCCAAGCTGGGGCGGGAGTCTGTTCGAGTTTCTGATGCCGACGCTCGTCTTAGATGAGCGGACATTGGCTCCACAGGGCTTGGGGCTGAACGACCAACGGGTGGTGGATATCCACACTCACTACGCGTTGAAGGAGCGCGGATTCCCGGTGTGGGGGATCTCCCCCTGCGCGACGCCGGAAGAGCGGCATGGCGGCTACTCGGAGTTCGGGGTGGCCGCGCTGGGCGCCAAGGGCTACAAGGATGAAGCGATCGTGACTCCGCATGTGTCGATGATGGCGCTCCTTTTCGCACCGGAGAAGGTGGAGGAGAACGTACGCCAGATGCTCCAGCGTTTCCGCATGTACGGCCCCTACGGGTTGTACGACTCGGTGGACGTCAAGACAGGAGCGGTCGCCTACCGCTATCTGGCGCTGGACCAGGGCATGAGCCTCATTGCGCTGGACAATTTTCTCACGAACGGGGCTATCCAGCGGCGGTTCGCTCAGGACCCAATCATGAAGCGCGTCGAACCGGTCTTGAGGGCTGAGCAATTCTTTGAGAGCACCACGACCGCAAGCGCGAGGTAGTGGCGTTCCTCACCGGCGTGTCCGCGACCAGCCCAGGCGACGCAAACGGAGACAACACGTGATCGTCTGGCGGCGCGCGGCGGCACTGGCAGCGTGTGGTCTGCTTGCGGCAGCTGTTTCGGCAGAAAGTGCGGGCCGGACCCGAGCGTCCAGTCCAGCGTCTGAAGCGGAGGGGCTCGACCGGATCGAACGCGCGGCGTTTGCGTACCTCTGGGAAGAACAAGACCCGCGCACGGGATTGGTGTATAATACGACCGAAGCGCACGCGCCAGCCAGTCCCACTGCGTGCGGCGTGATGTTGTCGGCGATCCCGGTGGGAATTGAGCGAGGCTGGATTCGCCGCGAGGAAGGATACAGGCGAGCCAAACAGCTGCTACAAACGCTCAGCGGTAGCGAGAAGGTCCACGGGTTCTACTACCATTTCCTGGATCCGCGCACGGGCCGGCGGACGTGGAACAGCGAGTTGAGCTGCATCGATTCCAGCATCCTGTTCGCGGGCGCCCTCGTGGCGGCGCAGTACTTCGCGGGTACGGAGGTTGCGCGGCTGGCCCAACAACTCGTCCTCGGCGCTGAGTGGCCGTGGTTCCTCGACGGGGAAGACACGTTGAGGTGGGGCTGGCGTCCTGAGAGCGGGTTCGAAGGCGGGCCGATGGAGTTTTCCGAGTCGGTCCTGGCCTACCTGCTCGCGTTTGGTTCACCGACCCATCCGATCCCTTCCGACTCCTGGGATGCCATGCGGCGTCCCATCACGGCGACCAGCGGCGGACACCGCCTGGTCTATACCCCGGACGGCTCACTCTTCGCGTACCTCCTGCCGCTCGTCTGGTTTGACCTCCGCAATCGGCACGACGCCTACCTGGACTACTGGACCAATGCCAAGGCCGCCATCCTCGCCAATATCCAGTTCTGCCGCGACCACCGAACGCAGTTTCGCACATACCGGGAAGGGCTCTGGGGACTCAGTGCTGCGTTAGGACCTGACGGCTACAAGGCGTACGGTGCGCCTCCTGCGGTGAAGTTCACTCATGATGGGACAGTGGCACCCTACGTCGTGGCGGCTGCGATGCCGTTTTTTCCGGATATCGCACTGGACACGTATCGGCTGATGGAGCGGCTTGCCCCGGCGCTGTGGACTCGGTACGGCCTGGGGGATGCGCTCAACCTGGACCGGAACTACGCCTGCCCGCAAACGATTGCGTTGGACCAGGGGTTAGCGCTCCTCATGATCGAAAATGCGCGGACCGGGCTCCTCTGGAACCTGTTCATGCGCGATACGATCGCGCAGCGGGCGGTGGCTGCGGCCGGTTTCAGGCCGGGGAGTCTTGAAGAGCCGGTGGCGTCGGCGATGACACCAGGCAATCCCGGTGCGTTGCTCGCCGTCCCCATGATCGATCATGCGGTCACCGTTGATGCGGATCTGTCCGAATGGATTCGGCATGAGGCAATTGAACTCAGCCCCACGCAGCGCAGACACATCGAGTGGGGATTCATCCGCGGCGCGGCCGACGCGTCGGTGCTGGCGTATGTCGGGTGGTCGAAAGACGCCTTCTACGCGGCTGGCATCGTCACCGATGATGAGATCGTCGCTCGGCGCCATGGCGCACAGCTCTATCAGGATGACTGCATCGAGCTCTTCTGGGATCTGGACGGCGACGGCTTCCGCTTCGACGGCAACCCCTC
>OBEQ010330243.1_pt1 | contig 15757 bp, 12 predicted proteins | sample 1670901 | NCBI WGS metagenome assembly OBEQ01 (sample SAMEA104232315, study PRJEB22302) | groundwater metagenome | biome: forest; feature: aquifer; material: groundwater | place: USA | collected 2011-08-07 | depth 5.4 m | reverse complement strand
AGTGACCAGTTGGCAAAATTGGTCTGGTCAAAGAAAGGATTTCCTCCCAGTTCTAAAAATCTTTTAACCTGTTCTCTGACTGTTCTGATTAAAGCTTCTGTTTGATCTGATCTTTCATAAAGCTCCGGGATTTCTTCAATTTCTGCCTCTAAATAAGGTTCTGTTTTAGTGAAATTTTTCAAAAATACTCTGGATAATCCTTCAGCTTGCAGAGTATATTCACCCTCGGGGTTTTTAACAACTCTTCTGATTAAACAAACAGTGCCTACTTTATATAAATCTTTTTCTGTAGGGTCTTCAATTCTAGAATTTTTTTGAGTAACAAAGACAATTAATTTATCGCTGTTCCAAGCCAGATCCAGTGCTGCTTTGGATTTTGGTCTGCCGGAAATGATGGGAACTGAGTTGCCGGGAAAAATCACAGTATCCCGCAAAGGCCCAACTGGCATAGTTGGTTTTAAAGCAATTGGCGAGGTGATACTCGGTTTCATAAAATCAGCCATGTCTTTAGCAGTTTAGCAAGATGAGTGCTAAAAGTCAACCCCCTTTTTTGCTAAAATACCTTTTTGGAATGGGTGTTTAATTTCTGTCATTTCTGTAACCAAATCTGCCAAATCTATTAGTTCCTTTGAAGCATAGTGGCCTGTTAATACTAAATCCATTGTAACAGGTTTGTGATTAATAAGTTGTAATACTTTGGTAAGAGATAAAACTTTGGCAGATACTGCTCCAACAATTTCATCAGCTACTACAATATCCCAGTTTTCGGACATTACTTCCTTATATAATATCTCAAAAGCCTGGCTTGCTGCTTTTTGGTGTTCTGATTTGGATACTTTACTGCCCAAAATATCTAAAAACCCCTTACCTCCTTGAATAATTTTGACATTAGGACCTAATTTTTTAATTCCAACCAACTCTCCGGTAAACCAAGCTTTACCAAATTGCACAATTAAACATTTTTTATTATATCCTGAGGCCCGAAGTACCAATCCCAAAGCAGCTGTAGTTTTCCCCTTCCCTTCACCAGTATAGAGGATTATTAATCCTTTCTCTTTATTTACTAACAAGAACAACCACTATCCATTTTATCCTCCTTTCTTAACACATGCTGTATCCACAACTATGACACTTTTTACAACCTTCTTCCATCACAAAGGAAAATGAACCACACTCCGGACACAGATCTGCTTGAGAACGGGTAGAGGCAGACATCACTACATCATCAGTTCCAGTATTTACTGTTGATTCACTTATTGTTAGGTTCAAAGGCAAAACTTCTGCTGATGGAGTATTCGGGGTCTGAGCCAAATCTTCTGATAAAACTTTAGCAATAGCATCAGCCAAACTCATCACTCTATTTTTACCAAACCCCACAGATGATGCTCCGCCAATGCCCCTTAGTTGCCCGACAATTTTTGCAGCTACAGCTTTGGGATCTGTTCCTTGGGCTCCTCTGGCCAGTCTTAAAGATAGAGAAACTAATCTTCCCATAGCTTCAGCATCGGCCATAGTATGCATGCCTGCTCTGCCTACAGTGACAAAGACTTCAAATGGTTGATCCTGTTCATCTCTATTAATGGTAATAAATGCCTCTCCAACTGGAGTGGAAACTTTGTAAGTATGACCTCTTAAAATCATTGGTCTTTCAGCCACCGGGGTGGCTGCTTCTTCAACTTTTTTGTCTTTTAAAGTTGATGACACATTCAAAACCTGAACTGACTTTGAACCATCCCTATAAATAGTAATTCCGTCACAACCCATTTTGTATGCCATTAAATAAGCAGTTCTCACATCCTCTTGAGTAGCTGAATTTGGTAGATTAATAGTTTTGGAAACCCCATTGTCTGTGTATTTTTGAAAAGCTGATTGCATTTTAACATGTGTGACTGGATCAATCTCTGGAGCTGTTACAAAAACATCCTGCCATTTTTGTGGAACATCAGTCAAACCCTTCACAGAACCATTTTCCATGACTTTTTGAGCTAAATCATCAGAGTAGAATCCTTCTTTTTGGGCTATTTCTGTAAAGGTTTTATTAGCAATAGTTAAGGTTCTATATTGATCACCTGCTGCTTTGGCTTTGTGAATATAAGCTAAAGCAAACACTGGTTCTATACCTGAGGAACAATCACCAATAATAGAAATAGTACCTGTTGGAGCAATTGTTGTCACAGTTGAATTTCTGATTGGTTTTGCACTACCATAACCCAAGGTTGCAGGCCTTTCTCTGAAAGCAGATGAGTTTTTCTCACCGTAGATGGAGTTAGCCCAATTTGGGAAAGGACCACGAGCTTCTGCCAGTTCCTCAGATTTAAGATGTCCTTCCTCATTAATAAATCTCATGACTTTTTCAGCCAGTTCTAAAGCTTTATCGCAGTTGTAGGCAATTTTTAATTTAAACAACATATCAGCCCAACCCATGACTCCTAAACCAATTCTTCTGTTATTTCTGACCTCATCAAAAATTTGTTTTAAAGTGTATGGATTTGTCTGGACTACATTATCTAAAAAGTGAACTGCCTTTCTGGTGGTTTTCTTCAAACCTGCCCAGTCTACATCTGAACCATCAGCTAAAACAAATTTACCTAAATTAATAGAACCCAAATTACATGCATCCCAAGGCGCCAGGGGTTGCTCCCCACATCCACGGCTAACAATACCTTCCGTAATCCAAGTATCAGAAACTGATTCATATAAATCATAAACTTTTTCAATGCCTTCTAGTTTTATAGAAACAATTTGGGTAAGCCATGTATTACCTGTTAAAGCAAATTGCAATTGAGCGTCTCGTAATCTTTTTCGTTTGTCTGGATGAGACAAGTTAATATATTGAGCAAAAGTTTTCATGCTGGCGCCGGAAATTATCACTTCATATTGCTGATGTCTTGAAACAATAATTCTTTCTCCAATATGACCATCTTTAACTTTACCAATTGTTACAACCCGCCCGTGAATTCCAAACATTAGTAGAATTCTTCGTATATCCAAAGCTAGTTGCTTACTAGTAGTTTTAAGTCTTAAAAATGGATGGTTAGTTGTCAAATTCACATTACCATCTGTGCTAAATAACCCATCTAAAAGACCGCTTAGGAATTCCCTATTAGTCTGCTGATACTCTAAAGGGATCCTTTTCTCAAAGGAGTATCCAGGTTTTACATAGGATTGTTTAACCAGAAGAGCAGCACCCCCTCCATTCTGTACTGTTAGATTAGCTGATAAACCTTCACTTGCATCAAGACTAATAAACTTTGATCCTGCTTTTTGCAAAATATTTCTTATAATTCCTACCCATTCTTTTTCACTTGTATTAACAGCTATCTTAACTACATTTCTCCTGATAGATGTTTCTGTTATACATCCATCACCTATAAGAACTCCTATAAAAAATCCGTATTCTTTTTCATTCCATCCATTTGGTAAATCTAATACAGGCTTATCCGGCATCAGAGCTGGTGCCACCCTTACCATATCACCTACTTTTAACTGATCAAGCCTTAATGGAGCAAATTTTTTATTAGCAGAATTTTTTACTCTATCTTCATGAACAATGGCATGAAATTGATGAGCTGCAGTTACCCTTACTTCTGCACCGTCAGAAAATTTTACCTGATAGACTTGACTATCTTCATAAACTTCAACTTTATTTACTAAACCACTTCCTAACACTGTACTTATCCGTTCACCTACTTCAATCTTATCAGCACGCTTCCAACCATCCTCAGTAGCAACTAAGGTTTCTCCGGTAACACATGGGTTTGTGGCTTCAATATGCTCTAAACTAGGTACTGGGTTGGCAGGGGAGTCATTAATTCTATCAATAAAAACAAGTCCTGGGTCACCAGTTGACCAAGCCCTTTGGATAATTTCATCAAAAACAGCTTTAGCATTTAATTTACCCACCACTGCTCCATCATGCGGGTCAATCAAATCATAGTCTTCTTCTTTTGCCAAAGCTTCCATAAATTTTTCTGTGACAGCACAGGAAATATTAAAATTGGAGATTTGTTTGTCCAAAAGCACTGTTTTAAAGTATTTTCTAGTTTCATCATCTGGTAAAAGCGGGGCTACCCTGTCATACACTGGTTTATTTAAATCATCCAGCTCTGCTTTACATCTGATAAATTCCAAAATATCCGGATGATCAATTCGCAAAATTCCCATATTAGCTCCTCTCCTGGTACCCCCTTGTTTAATAGATTCTGTGGCAGCATTAAATACCCGCAAAAATGATACTGGCCCGGATGCTACGCCACCTGTTGTCTGAACTCTGGAACCTGCTGCTCTAAGGCGCGAAAAAGCAAACCCGGTTCCCCCACCTGTCTGATGGATCAATGCTGCATATTTTACAGAATCAAAAATCTCAGGTAAAGAATCTCCAACAGGTAAAACAAAACAAGCTGAATATTGCAAACCATTTTGCTTACCAGCATTCATAATAGTTGGGGAGTTGGGTAAAAATTCCTGTCTAACCATCATGGAATAAAACTCCTCAGCTAAATTGGAAACTTCTGGTAAGGATGCTTTAAAATCCATATCACCTGAGGCAATATCAAAAGCTATGTGCCAGAATCTTTCTGAAACACTTTCTACAACCTCTAAATTCCCACCCTTTAATAAATATCTTTCTTTTAAAATTTTATTTGAGCTGGCTGAAAAAGTTGGTTCTGGCAAACCTGCAGGTAAATCAGGCATTTGTTTATATCTGGGGATAAACCTGGTTTCAAAAGTACGGGAATTTTTGTCCAAACCATTTGCATGGCCATTGGTCTTTGTTTCACCATTGGTTTTTTTTAACCCATTAACTTTGGGTGTACTGATTATTTGTAGTGTTGGTTGATTTCTTAGTGTTTTTTTCATGTTTAAAGTGTTTCTAATTCTTTACTAAAATCTTTTGGATCAGAAAAGGTTCTATACACACTGGCAAATCTCAAATAAGCAATCGGATCCAATTTTTTAAGCTCTGACAGCATCCACTTACCTAACTGCTGTGATGGTATTTCCTGTAACCTCTTACCCCTGATTCGGCCCTCTATTCTATCAAGTATCAAAGACACCTTGTCAATCCCCGGTCTTTTTTCCAAGGCTCTGATCAAACCTCTTTCCATTTTTTCTCTGTCAAATGGCTGTCTTCTGCCATCTTTTTTGATGACTAATACCTCAACAGCTGCCAAGGTTTCATAGGTGGTGAAGCGTTTGCTACACTTTAAACACTCTCTTCTCCGCCTAATTTCACCCCGGCTATCCACCGACCTTTTATCTACTACCTTAAGTAAACTACTCTGACAAAATGGACATTTCACGGTAACCCAATATAACATAACATATTGATATAATAAAGTGTCAATATACAATATATTGTATATCTTTAGAAAATGTTATTGAAGATTTTGGATAATTACTTTTTGCATCACATCACCAGCAGTTATTTTTTCCACCACATCCATTCCTTGGACAACCTCACCAAAAATTGTGTAATTTGGGGGAAGAGGATAGTCTGTTTTTAAGATGAAGAATTGACTGCCATTGGTATTAGGTCCGGCATTGGCCATAGCCACCATCCCTTTTGTATAAGCCCTGGTTACTGGTTCATCAGGAAAAGTATATCCAGGTCCACCATGACCATTTCCATCAGGATCTCCACCTTGAATAAGCCAGGTATCTATCCTATGAAAAATTAACCCATCATAAAATCCATTAGCTGCTAAAATCATAAAATTAGAAGCAGCCATAGAAGCTTCCGGATAAATCCTTAAACCTATTAAACCCTTGGCAGTTTGAATTACTGCTGCTTTGTTTTGTAAAATATCACTCTTTAAAACCCCTGGAAATTGAGCCAGTCTTTTATTTTTTGATAAAGGTAGTTCTGTAGCCTGAGGAGTAGGTTGAGGGGTATATTGAGAGTTGGGAAGAGATTTTGGGCCTTGGTTAACTGAAGAAACTGTTGAAGCAGGGGTTTTGGTAAAAGTAAAATCTAAAGCTTGAGGTGTGGGAGAAGGGGAAGCAGAAGCCTGAATTACTTCTTGGGTAAATTTGGAATAGGCAAAATATCCAGCACCACCCAGAATAAATAAAATCAAAAACACTCCCAAGAATTTTTGATTAGTAAACATTTGGGGCTAGTATACACCACTTTGTTACCTTAAAGGTATATTGCATTGCCCATTTTCACGGTCAACAATGCAGTTGAAACCTGACATCAAATGAGCAGACTGCCCAAGATTTTTGTGGGAGTTGTTTGGGTATACTTTTCTTTCTTCTTTCCAGAAGAGGCTTTTGCAGTCACTATTGCCTCTCAGGATCAGGTTTTTTCAAACCAGCTAAATGTTTGGCAAACAATACAAGAACTTGGGACTAATTTATCAGGAGTAGCTGATAAGTTTACTTTCAGAGTCTCAACATCCAGAACTAATTTAAATCAGTTTGATTTTACTTCCACAAATACCAGAATTTATGATAAATCAAGTAACAATTCATTTATATTTATAAGTGGCTGTGCTCCTTCAGATAGTAATCCTTCTGACAGGTTAAGAGGTTTAATCTTTAATACCACAGGAGTACCAGCAGGGTATGAAGATGTGACTATTGATTTCTCCTGCACAAATTATAGTTTTATCCCTGGGCATAGGTATTTAATCAGAATTAATAATGCCAATATGGGAAATTCTGGCAGTGGCACTATTTTGTTTGGAACATCTTCATATACCGGGACAACTTTGGATTATTTTCCAGATGGTGGTCTAAGGTATGCAAATGGAAATAAATTTGATTATTCCAACAATTCTGGTAGTTGTGATGCAGCAAAGTATGTCTGGAATTCACAGACTGCGAATAACGGCTGTAATGTTTTTAATACTGCCAAAGAGGATCTGTATTTTATTTTGACTAATACTACCCCGCCTCCACCACCTCCAAAATTACCTGTAATTTTTATCCCTGGAATAGGTGGGTCAGAACTGAAAGCCTCACAAGATATTGTGTGGTCTAAAAATGATGGACATGGGGGAACTTATTCTCATGCTTATGCTGGAAATGAAAAAGTTTGGGTGAATCAGGATAAGGCAGTTGAATTAGGAGACGATGATTATTTTGATGTATTAAAACTAAAATCTGATGGGGTAACTGCTGAAGCTGATTTATCTTTAACAGGAAATTTAACTGCCTTTGGGTATGGGGAGATTGATTCATTTTTTACTGGATTGGGCTATACCAAAGGGACTAATTTTTTTGTGTTTCCCTATGACTGGAGAAAAGATGTGAGAGCAAATAAAGATAGTTTGGATAGTACAGTAGAACAGGCAAAAACTGCCTCCGGGCAACCTAAAGTTAATTTAGTAGTTCATTCTATGGGAGGATTAATAGCCAGGTATTATATTTCAGATTCCCAAAAAGCTTTAAAGGTTAATAAATTAATAGAACTAGGAGTCCCCCATCTGGGAACAACTAGTGCCTTCAGAACATTGATGTATGGTTTTGCCCTTCAAAAGAATGTTTTCGGTATTTTTCCGATAGGTATTCCTGCAACTGAAGTAAAAGATGTTTCTCAGAACAATCCTGCTTTATTCCAGCTCTTACCCTCAAATCAATATTTTAGTTTCTACAATAATTCAGACAGTAATTATCCTTACCCATTCCGTGATGATAGAGATATTGATAATAATAAAGTTACCGCAGATCTAAATTACGATCAGACTAAAAGTCTTTTATCTAACCTAAACTATAATATGACGGTTTTTGGGTTAGGGGAGCAATTTCATTCTGCAATGGATCCTCTGCTAAATCAAACTAATGGCACAAAAGTTTATGAGATTGTGGGAACAGCTCAGCCTACTTTAGGTCAAATTCACGAAACCTGGTGGGTGACTTGGCCAGTTAATTTAATTCCCAAAACAGATGAAATATTTATCAATGGTGATGATACAGTACCTTTGTATAGCGCTTCATTAAAGAGTAATTCTTTAGATTTAACTGCCGAAGCCACTCTTTACTATGTAGAACAAAAGCACTCTGATTTAGTATCCAGCAATGGCAGCGCCATGTTGGTTGTTAAAAATATTTTAAATGAAGATAATTCCTTACCAGTTGAGGTAAAGAGCATCAAAATTGATCTGGAAGGACAGCAGCTTTCTTTGGATGATGGAGAACTGGATTTGTTTGACGATCAAAACCGCCATTGTGGTTTAAATGACAAAGGAGAAATAGAAGAAAATATTCCTGATGTTACTTGCACCACCTCTGGCAATACTAAACAGGTTTTTGTCAAGAAAAAATCTGCTAAAGTCAAGGTCGTTGCTACCCGCAAAAAGCCTGCCACAATTTCTAAAACTACTAATTTTAAAACCCGGACTTACAAACAGGATAAAATTTCCAAAACTGTCATTTACAAAGATATTCTTATTCCTCAAACCGGCAAAGTAGAATTCACTTTGGATCCATCACTAGATACTTCTCCGATCCTAACAAATTATCCTGATAGTACAAAAACTGATAACACTCAAATTAACCCCACATCTGAAACAACCGGTTCATCGGCTTATGATCAAATTCCTCCCACAACCAGCATTCAAATATCAGGAACTAAAGATTCTTCTGGAATTTATACTGGTCCTGTCACCATCACTTTAACCGGGAATGATACTAATTCTGGAATATTAAGAATTGAATACAGTTTAGACAATGGGATAACTGTACAAACTTATACACAACCATTTACTATCTCCTCCTCTGGTAAAACTACTATTCAATTTAAAGCAATTGATAAATCAGGCAATGAAGAAATACCTCAGACAATTACTATAGAAATTGCTCCAGCACCCACCCCAACCCCCACCCCGACCCCTACACCTACACCAGTCCCGACAATTACCTCATCCACTTCTGGAACCAGTTCTTCTGATAGCAGTACTTCAATCAATACTTCAATCAGCAATTCCACTGCTATCTCTTCTCCCGGTGCTATTTTAGGAGTTAGTTTTGACAATCCCTCTCATATCTCAGATGAAATAAATACCAGTCATGTTTTAGATGAACTGAAAAATCCTCCTGCTGTTAAACCTGTTGAAAATCCTGTCAAACAAATCTTAGGAGGATTGTTAATAGCCTCGGGGGGAATAGTTACACTAGCTGCAGTAGGACTGCTGACCACATTTGCCTCACCCCACCATTCACTTCTTAAACCATTTCCCAAATAAATGTATCACCCAAAACCAAAAAGTTATATTGAGTAGATAGGTTAATAAAATTTTGCTCTTTTCGTAACCCGCTAAACATATAGCAATTGGATAACCAGTAACAGTACATGAATTTCCAAGAAGTGAAAAACCTTCTGGCCAATAACTTGAGTTAAAAAGCTGTATAAAATTTGTTATAACCCACACCACCACACTTAATCCCAAAGTCACAAAAAATCTCTTTTTACTAAATCCCCACATGCTTCCAGCATACTCTTTCCCAAAAACATTTTCCACCTTTGGAGGCAAATTTTACAACCGTAGTATAATGGCCTGGTATGGAAATCTTAAGAGAAGTAAAAATAAGAGAAATAAAAAATAGGGACCATGGTTTACCTTCTGATACCTCAGTATCCCAAAAGCAAGCCTTATGCGACAGATGCCATACGGCCATTTTTGTAAATTTTCCCTCCGGAGTAAGTATAGAGGAGGTAAATGCACTCTTAAATACGCGTTACCCTGAAAAACGAGGACCTTGTTACCATCCTGTTTATGAAACTGTTGAGATATTTAAATGGGAGATCAAACCAAGAAGGATTGACAGATTTGATCCTGCACTCTACCAAAGAAACGGCTTCAGAGGCAGACTTCCTAATCAACCAAGATAATCACAACTCTAGCTTGCAACCCCCGAGGTTGACGCACAAATTTTTTTACCTTCAAAAAGAGCAAGTATTGTATTTGCTTTCTTTCCCAACATTAATCTAAACTAACTACAATGATTATCTTAGGGATTGATCCTGGAATTGGTAAAGTAGGCTGGGGGGTGATCAAAGATGAATCAGGATCACAAAAGGCTCTGGATTATGGTTGTTTTGAGACTTCCTCCAAGATGGATTTAGCAGACAGATTAACCCTGATTTATGATTTTATTACTCAGCTTATTCAAAAATTCACCCCAGAGGTTTTGGCTATTGAACAGCTCTATTTTGCTGCCAATTCCAAAACAGCCCTAATAGTAGGACAAGCCAGAGGGGTGATATTGCTGGCAGCTTCAAAGTCCAATACCCCCACTGATTCTTATACCCCCCTGCAGGTAAAACAAGCTTTAACAGGTTATGGCCAGGCATCCAAAAACCAGATCCAAAAAATGGTGGGATCAATCCTGCATTTGTCTAAAAAGATGGCCCAGGATGATACAGCTGATGCTTTAGCTATTGCCATAACTCATGCTTTTTCGTATAAACTACGTAAGATCTCTGGGTATAAATTAAAATAACAATGATTGGTTATCTCACTGGCACAATAATTCACAAATCTGCAGAACAGATTATTCTGCTTACTGGAGGTGTAGGGTATTTGGTAACAGTTCCTCAAAATTATCTAAACTTACTTAAAATATCTGGGCAGACAGAATTGTTTATCTACCCTCATATCAGAGAAGATGCTTTTGCTTTGTATGGATTTTTTACTCCTGATGAACTGGAACTTTTTAAATTAATGTTAACTGTTTCAGGTATTGGTCCTAAAACTGCTCTTTTGGTGCTTGATAAAGGAGTAGATTTGGTGGAACAGGCTATTAAAAAAGCTGATACTGACTTTTTTACCACAGTTCCCAGACTGGGTCATAAAAATGCCCAAAAGATTATCATTGAACTTAAAAACAAACTGGGTGGTTTAAAAGAATTGGATTTAACTGCTGAGAATGAAGAAAGCACTCAGGCAATTGAAGCTTTAGTTAACTTAGGCTATTCAAAACAAGAAGCTGTCAAATCCATTGAGGCTGTACCAAACTCTGAAAAAACCCTGGAACAAAAAATAACTTATGCTTTACGCAATTTGGGCAAAAAACTATGACCAGCACTAAGTCTGATCCAGTCATACCTGAAGCAATAGAGGAGGAAAAACTTTTTAACTCTCTTAGAGCCTCTGTCTGGGAAGAATTTATTGGCCAGGAGAAAATCAAGAAATCACTTAATATTGCCATCACTGCTGCCAAAAAAAGAAATGAGGCCATGGAACATACCTTGCTTTATGGCCCGCCTGGTTTAGGCAAAACTACCTTGGCCCATTTAATAGCCAAGGGCATGGGCAGTAATATTAGAGTCACCTCTGGCCCGGCTATTGAAAGAGCTGGAGATCTGGCTGCTATTTTAACCAGTTTAGAACCCCATAATATTTTATTTATTGATGAAATTCATAGGTTAAGTAAAGTGGTGGAAGAAACCCTGTATCCGGCCATGGAGGACTTTGCCTTGGATATGGTGATTGGCAAAGGTCCTTCTGCCAGAACTTTAAGACTGGAACTACCCCAGATTACCATTATTGGAGCAACTACCAGAATTGGCATGATTTCCTCACCTTTGAGAGACCGTTTTGGAGTTATCCATCGATTATCTTTTTATACCCCGGAGGATCTCTCTCAAATTATCAAGCAAGCAGCCCAAAAACTTAAAGTCTTAATAGCTGGGGCAGAAATTTCCGAACTTGCCAAAAGAGCCCGGGGTACACCCAGAATTGGCTTAAAACTTTTAAAAAGGGTGCGGGATGTGACTGAAGTCCATGGACAGGGAAAAGTTACCAAAGATCTTTTGGGGCAAACCTTAGATTTGCTTGAAGTTGATCCTTTAGGACTGGATGATTCAGACAGAAGACTGCTCTTAACTATTATTGATAAATTTAATGGCGGACCGGTTGGAATAGAAACTCTGGCTGCCACTATTTCCGAGGATATTGGCACTATTGAGGAAGTTATTGAACCATATCTGATGCAGGTCGGATTTTTAAAACGCACTCCCAGGGGAAGAGTAGTTACCCAGTCAGGTTATATACATTTAGGTAAAAGTTACTTTAATTTATTAAAACTGTAATCCAGTAACTCTTTTGCCTCATCTCTCCTGTCTCCTGATCCTAGTAATACTCCTATCACCTCATGGCCATCAATTCTAACTAAGGTAATTAAAGTTAACTCTGCTTCAGGAGTATAACCTGTTTTAAACCCCACTACTCCTGGATAAGTTGAGACTAAGTTTATGCCTGTATACATACCATAATCCTGATGTTCATCTGTTTGAGGCAGGAAAATATGTGTTTGTTTGGAAATATCTACTACCTCCGGGTAATGTCTGATTAAATACCTGGTTAGCAAAGCCAGGTCATAAGCAGACGAGTAGGAATTATTGCTATCCTCATCCAAACCAGTGGGATTGGCATAAAAAGTATCTTTCATTCCCAACTGCACAGCTTTAGAATTCATTAATTTGATGAATTCTTCTCTGCTGCCTGTTGTCCCTTCTGCCAAAACTTCAGCTGCATCATTGGCTGATACTAAAAATATTCCACTTAGTAATTCTTTTAAAGTTAATTTTTCCCCGGCAATAAGCAGCATTTTATCCGGTTCCATATCTGCAGCTCTCTGGGAAACCAGATATGTCTCCTCCATTTTTTTGTGTTCCAAAGCAATTAAAATTGTCATAACTTTAACCAAAGAAGCAACTGGCAATCTTTGGTTAATATTTTTGGAATACAGCACCTGCCCTGTTTTTGTTTCTATAAAAAAAGCCCCCTTGGCAGTAATTTGGGGAGCATTATTTTGACTATTTGCTAAAACTTGTGATGGTAACCACTGATTAACTCCCAAAACCTTTTCTTGTTTCAACAAAGGTGAGATTAATTTTTTTGTTTCTTTACCTGATGTAAAATGATATCCCAAAATAGAAACTAAAATAAACAAAAAAGCAGACAGAATAACTAACTTTTTCATCTGATTTTCCATCTTACCTAAAACTGCCTATTGACGTCTATATTGAATTTGTCTCACTATTAAATTATGCACCGTTTACTGCCAATTTTATTAATAGTTGCTGCAATAATTTATGTATCTTTTAATTTTCAATCCATTAGACGCGATTTAGCTTATAAGTTTCATATCTCCGGAGATCCGACTACTTCCTGCTGCAGTGTTGAGCAGGCTTTAAAATCTGATGGTAAGTTTGATGAAAATGCCAGCATGGCTATTTTCAACAGTCAGGTGATTGATTACCCAAAAACATCTTTAGCTTATGCTTATTCTCAATCTTTGGCTGAAAATACCAATGCTGATCAAGCAGTCTTAGGTACTACAAATAGCGCAGGTGAAGAAAAATGGATTGAGGTAAATCTAGGTGAACAAAAAACTAGAGCTTGGGAAGGCAACAAGTTAGTAATGGAGTTTCCTATCTCTTCTGGTAAATGGTCACCCACACCAAAAGGCACTTTTAATATTTGGTATAAGACCAGAATCCAAAGTATGATTGGTGGCTCCCAAGCATTAGGTACTTATTATAACCTCCCTAATGTGCCAAACAATATGTTTTTCTATCAAGGCTATGCTTTACATGGAGCTTATTGGCACAACAACTTTGGCCAACCAATGAGCCATGGCTGTGTTAACGCACCATTAGCCAATGCAGCTCAAATCTTTGACTGGGCAGGACCAGTAGTGCCTCCGGGTCAAAATGCAGTCAGAGCCACCCCGGAAAATCCCGGCACCAGGGTTTTAGTTCACTAACCCTCATGAATGTTAGAAGTGGCCTGATGGGGTACTTTGGATAAATGTTCAGCCACTCTTAGAGCAGTTTTAGCTCCTTCACCTGCAGCAATCACGATTTGTTCTCCCCAAGTATTATTCACATCCCCGGCTGCATAAATTCCTGGCACAGATGATGCACCATATTCATCCACCTCAATTTCTCCTTTATCATTTTTATTGGTAATGGTGTCAAAGGAACTGGAAGGTGTCCAGCCAATCTCAATAAAAACCCCGGAAACAGTCAAAACCTGCTCCTGTCCACTCTGATTATCCTTGATCTTTATTCCTCCCACTGCCTGATCCCCTAAAATTTCCACAGCCTGATGATGATTTAATACTTTAACTTTGGGGGAGGAAGTTACATTTTTTAGTAAAATTTCATCTCCTCTTAGAGTGTCAGTTGTATTAATGAAAGTTACAGATCTGACAACTTTTATTAAAGAAAAAGCTGCATCTAAAGCAGAATTCCCTCCTCCTACAACTACCACGTCTTTATCCTTGTAAAATGGGGCATCACAGGTGGCACAAGTTGCTACTCCTTTTCCCAAAAGTTCCTTTTCCCCAGGAATATTTAACATTTTGGGATTTCTACCAGAGGCTATAATCACTGTTTTCCCATGATAAGAATTGTTATCTGAAGTCTTAACAATAAAATCAGGGTCTGCTCCTTCTAGGCCTGTCACTTCCACCCCTTCTTTTACCCACAATCCCTGGTTTTCAAAAGTCATCAGCTCTTCCCTAAATTTTCTGGCTAAATCTGCCCCGGTAATCATAGTAAAACCTGGGTAGTTTTCTACATCACCAGATAAAGCAGCCTCACCACCAATAGTTTTAGTTAAAAGCAGTACTTTTAAATTTTTTCGAACAGTATATATAGCAGCAGAAATACCAGCTGGCCCACCCCCGATAATGATGGTGTCAAAAATCTCCGGCTCCATATATTTATGGTACCATAACTCTATGCCTTTAAAAGATGATTTACAAAAAATAATTCAAGGTGAGGTCTTGGATGATCCTCAAACTTTAATCACTTATTCAAAAGATGCCTCAATTTTCCAAATCCAACCTCAAATAATAGTTTTCCCAAAAAATTCTCAGGATATTCAAAAAATTATCAGGTATATTAATTCCCACCCCAAAGAAAATCTTTCTATAACCCCCCGCTCTGCTGGCACAGATATGTCTGGGGGGGCAATTGGAGAATCTATAATTCTGGATCTTAAAAAATATCTTAACAAACTAATTTCCCTCAGTGAACAATCCACTACAGTTGAACCAGGCATGTTATATAAAGATTTTGAAGCAGAAACTTTAAAACAAAATTTATTACTGCCTACTTTCCCAGCATCCAGGGAAATTTGTACAGTTGGGGGGATGGCAGCTAATAATGCTGGGGGAGAGCTTGAACTTACCTATGGCCCTATCAATAAATACTTAAAAAGCATGCAGGTAATACTTGCTGATGGGAATGAGTATGCTTTTCAATCTTTATCTAAAGATCAGTTGAACAAAAAAATATCCCAAAAAGATTTTGAGGGGAAAATCTACTCAGAAATCTATGATTTAATTTCTGAGAATGAAGATTTAATTAAAAATGCTAAACCTAAAACCTCTAAAAACTCCACTGGTTATGATTTATGGGAGGTCTGGGATGGAAAAAATTTTGATTTAACTAAACTGATTATTGGTTCTCAGGGAACTTTAGGAATTATTACTGAAATGGAGTTTAGATTAATCAAACCCCAAACCAATCACACTTTGTTGGTTATTTCTTTACCCAATTTAAATGAGATGGACAAAGTAGTTAAAACAGTTTTACAGTTTAAACCGGAAGCTTTTGAATGCTATGATGACCAAACTTTAAAACTGGCTGCAACTCATGCCTGGGATTTGACTAAAAACTTTAAACACAGTAATAGAATATCAGCCTTCTTTAGTCTGATCTCAGATAAACTAAAATCCCTGCCAAAATTAACCCTGCTGGCAAATTTTGCCTCTGATTCCAAGGATGAGACTT